>JAEEGJ010023791.1_pt1 | contig 12796 bp, 10 predicted proteins | sample 8958761 | NCBI WGS metagenome assembly JAEEGJ01 (sample SAMN16246546, study PRJNA631951) | gut metagenome | biome: gut microbiome; feature: rumen; material: RS-attached | host: Bos | place: Iran: Karaj | collected 2018-10
CGGCCCGTCCGGGCTCGATGGGCGGCATCGGATCGTTCGGCGGCATGTTCGACCTCGCTTCGCTCGGCTACAAGGAGCCGGTCCTGGTGAGCGGCACCGACGGCGTGGGCACCAAGCTCAAGATCGCCTTCGCGATGGACAAGCACGACACCATCGGCATCGACGCCGTGGCGATGTGCGTCAACGACGTGCTCGCGCAGGGCGCCGAGCCCCTCTTCTTCCTCGACTACGTGGCCCTGGGCCACAACGTTCCCGCGAAGGTGGAGGCCATCGTGGCCGGTGTGGCCGAAGGCTGCCGGCAGGCGGGCTGCGCCCTGGTGGGCGGCGAGACGGCCGAGATGCCCGGCATGTACGAGGGCGACGAGTACGACATCGCCGGCTTCACGACGGGCGTCGTGGAGAAGAGCAAGCTCATCGACGGCACGAAGGTGAAGGTGGGCGACATCCTGGTGGGCATCGCCTCCAGCGGCGTGCACTCCAACGGCTTCAGCCTGGTGCGCAAGATCGTCGCGGACAGCGGTCACGCTTACGCCGACGCCATCCCCGAGTTCGGCGGCCGCAGCCTCGGCGAGGTCCTGCTGACCCCGACGCGCATCTATGTCAAGCAGGTGCTCGACGTGATCCGCCAGTGCGACGTGCACGGCGTGGCGCACATCACGGGCGGCGGCTTCGACGAGAACATCCCCCGCATCCTGCAGGGTGGCCAGGGCCTCGAGATCATCGAGGGCACCTGGGAGATCCTCCCGGTCTTCAAGATGCTGGAGAAATGGGGCGGCGTGGCGCATCGCGAGATGTTCAACATCTTCAACATGGGTGTCGGCATGGTGCTGGCCCTCGACGCCTCCGAGGCGGACAAGGCCATCGGCATCCTCGAGGCCCACGGCGAGAAGGCTTCCGTCATCGGCCGCGTCACCGACCAGCCGGGTGTCAACATCAAAATGGCATAATTGTCATGAAGAAGTTAGCGGTATTCGCCAGCGGCTCCGGGACCAACTTCGAGGCCATCGCCCAGGCTTGCGCCGACGGGCGGCTGGACGCCGAAGTGGCCCTGATGGTCTGCGACAAGCCGGGCGCCGCCGTGGTGGCGCGCGCCGGGCGCTTCGGCGTTCCGAGCTTCGTCGCCAGCCCGAAGGAGTTCGCCTCCAAGGCGGACTTCGAGCGGGAGGTGATCAAGCGGATGGACGCCGCGGGCATCGATCTCGTCTGCCTGGCGGGCTACATGCGCATCATCTCCGATGTGCTGCTGGAGGCCTACGGCGGCCGCATCATTAACATCCACCCCTCGCTGCTGCCGGCCTTCAAGGGCGCGCACGCGGTCGAGCAGGCGGTGGAATACGGCGTCAAGGTGTACGGCATCTCCATCCATTGGGTGAACGGCGACCTGGACGGCGGCAAGATCATCGCCCAGCGGGCCTTCGAATACGACGGCAACGACCCCGAGGAGGTGCACCGCATCGGTCAGAAGATCGAGCATCAGTTATACGTGGAAACCATACAGAAATTATTGAAACAGATATGAGAGCGTTAGTCAGTGTAAGCGACAAGACCGGGCTCGTGCCGTTCGTGCAGGGGCTCCAGGCATTGGGTTGGACCATCATCGCCACGGGCGGCACGCAGAAGCTGCTGGAGAGCAGCGGCGTGAAGACCGTGGGCATCAGCGAAGTCACGGGCTTCCCCGAGATCCTCGACGGACGGGTGAAGACCCTGCATCCGAAGGTGCACGGCGGCATCCTCGCGCGCCGCGACCTGCCGGCCCACATGCAGACGCTTGCCGAGCAGGGGATCGAGACCATCGACCTCGTGTGCGTGAACCTTTATCCTTTCCGCCAGACCATCGCCAAGGAAGGCGTGTCGATGGAGGATGCTATCGAGAACATCGACATCGGCGGCCCGTCGATGGTGCGCAGCGCCGCCAAGAACTGGCGCGACGTGACCATCGTCTGCGACCCCGCGGACTATGACCGCGTGCTGGACGAGCTCCGCGCAAATGGCAAGACCTCCGACCAGACGCGCCTGCAGCTCTCCGCCAAGGCCTACACCCACACGGCCGAGTACGACATGTGCATCTCTTCCTGGATGCGCAAGCAGGCCGGCCTGAACGAGAAGCTCTTCCTCGAGTACGACCTCAAGCAGGGCCTCCGCTACGGCGAGAACCCCCACCAGGCCGCGAAGTTCTACGCGGCCCTGGAGCCGGCCCCGTATTCCCTCGCCTTCGCGAAGCAGATCCAGGGCAAGGAGCTCTCCTACAACAATATCCAGGATGCCAACGCGGCGCTGAACGTGCTGCGCGACTTCTCCGACAAGCCCTTCTGCGTGGCGCTCAAGCACATGAACCCGTGCGGCGCGGCGGTGGGGGAGACCATCGAGCAGGCCTGGCAGGCCGCCTACGAGGCTGACAAGGTCAGCATCTACGGCGGCATCGTGGGCGTGAACCGCGAGCTCACCGCGGAGGTGGCCGCGGGCATGAAGCCCATTTTCCTCGAAATCGTGATCGCCCCGTCCTTCACCCCGGAGGCGCTGGAGATCCTCTCCTCGAAGAAGAACCTTCGCGTGCTGGAGGTGCCGATGGCCGCCGAGGCCCAGGCCCCGATGCAGTACGTCGGCGTGAACGGCGGCATGCTCGCGCAGCAGCTCGACACCGCCGTGGAGCAGGTGAAGCCCGAGATGTGCGTGACGAAGGTGCAGCCCACGGCGGCCCAGATGGCCGACCTCGACTTCGGCTGGCGCATCGTCAAGCACATCAAGTCCAACGCCATCGCCGTGGTGCGCGACAACCACACCATCGGCGTGGGCGCCGGCCAGACCAACCGCGTCGGCTCCGCCGAGATCGCGCTGGAGCAGGCCAAGGCGGCCGGATTCACCGAAGGGCTCATCCTCGCGTCCGACGGCTTCCTGCCCTTCGACGACACCGTGGCCCTGGCCGCGAAGTACGGCGTGACCGCCATCGTGCAGCCGGGCGGCAGCATCCGCGACGAGGATGCGATCAAGAAGGCCGACGAGCTCGGCATCACGATGCTCTTCACCGGAATCAGACATTTCAAGCATTAGTCCTATGGCAAAAGACAAGAAAGTGCTCGTGGTCGGTGGCGGCGGACGCTGCCACGCCATCGTGGACGCGCTCAGCCGCTCCCCGCAGGTGGCGAAGATTTTCTGCGCGCCCGGCAACGCCGGCATCGCCGCGCAGGCGGCGTGCGTGCCCGTGAAGGACACGGACGTCCAGGGCCTGCTGGCTTTCGCCCAGAAAGAGGGGATCGACCTCACGGTCGTGGGCCCCGAGGCGGCGCTGTCCGTCGGCGTCGTGGATGCCTTCCGCGCCGCCGGGCTGAAGATTTTCGGCCACACGCAGGCCGCCACGCGCATCGAGAGCAGCAAGGAGTTCGCCAAGATTCTGATGGACAAGTACGCCATCCCGACGGCTGGCTACCGCAGCTTCGACAACTTCGACGAGGCGCTCGCCTACGTGAACGCGCGGCCGTTCCCGGCCGTGCTGAAGTACGACGGCCTGGCCGCCGGCAAGGGCGTCGTCATCGCCGCCGACGCGGCGGAGGCCGAAGCCGCGCTGCGCAGCATGCTGCTGGACGAGGCCTTCGGCAAGGGTCGCGTCGTGGTGGAGGATTTCCTGACGGGTCCCGAGTTCTCCTTCATGGCTTTCGTGGACGGGGAGCGGGTCTACCCGATGCCGCTCTCGCAGGACCACAAGCGCGCCTTCGACGGCGACAAGGGTCCGAACACCGGCGGCATGGGCGCCTACACGGGCCTGCCCTTCATCACGAAGGAGGACGAATCCTTCGCCCTCGAGCAGATCCTGAAGGCCACCGCCAAGGCGATGGTCTCCGAGGGCTGCCCCCTGTCGGGCGTGCTCTACGGCGGTCTGATGAAGACGCCGGACGGCATCAAGGTAATCGAGTTCAACGCCCGCTTCGGCGACCCCGAGACCGAGGTCGTGCTGCCGTTGCTGGAGAGTGATATCTATGACATTTTCGAGGCCGTGGCCACGGGCCGCCCCGTGGCGGAACCGAAGTGGCGCAAGGCCGTGACGCTGGGCGTCGTGCTGGCCTCCAAGGGCTATCCCGGCTCCTACGAGAAGGGCGCCGAGATCCTCGGCGCGGACCAGGTCGACGGGCGCGTGTACCACATGGGTACCAAGCGCGATGGCGACCGCCTGCTGACGGCCGGCGGCCGCGTGATGATGGTCGTGGCCGAGGGCAAGGACACCCGCGCCGCCTGGGAGAAGGTGTACGCCGAGGTCGCCAAGATCCGCTGCGACAATCTCTTCTTCCGCCGCGACATCGCCCACTGGGCGCTGGACGGCAAGGTCCTGGACGGCAAGGCGCTTTCGAATTCCATCAAGGACAGCCTGCGCGAGCAGGTGGACAAGCTGGAGGTCAAGTACGGCCGCAAGCCGTCGCTGGCCGTTATCATCGTGGGCAACAACCCCGCGAGCCAGGTCTACGTGCGCAACAAGGTCAAGTCCGCCATCTACGTGGGCATGAATTCCCGCCTTATCACGATGGCCGAGGACGCCACCGAGGAGGCCCTCCTCAAGATGATCGACGACCTGAACCGCGATCCCGAGGTGGACGGCATCCTGGTGCAGCTCCCGCTGCCCAAGCAGATCAACGAGGAGCGCGTCATCGACGCGATCGCCAAGGAGAAGGACGTGGACGGATTCCATCCGGGCAACGTCTCCGATCTCTGGCTGGGCCGTCCCTGCACCGTTCCCTGCACGCCGAAGGGCATCCTCCGGCTGATTGACGAGAGCGGCATCGACCTCGCGGGCAAGACCGCCGTGGTCGTGGGCCGCAGCAACATCGTCGGCAAGCCGGTGGCGAAGCTCCTGCTGGACCGCAACGCCACCGTGATCATCGCGCATTCCCGCACCAAGGACCTCAAGGCCATGACCCTGCAGGCGGATGTGCTGGTGGTGGCCGTGGGCCGGCCGAACATGGTCACGGGCGACATGATCAAGCCCGGGGCCGTGGTAATCGACGTCGGCATCAACCGCGACGCGGACGGCAAGCTCTGCGGCGACGTGGACTATGTCGGCGCCCGCCTGCGCGCTTCCGCGATCACGCCCGTGCCGGGCGGCGTGGGGCCGATGACCATCGCGATGCTGATGGAGAACACGGTCGAGAGTTTCCTCGCGCGGGTCGAACCGCGGTAGCATGGGGGAGTACCGCTATACTTTTCTGAAGTTCCTCAGGGACTGGGCGCTCATTATCGGCATGATTGTGGGCGCCTCCCTGTATCTGGTCTATCATGCCATTCCGGCGCTGCATCCGGCCGGGCCGGTGCTGGAGAGCATCGTCAAGGAAGTGCAGCCGATGCTGCTCTTCGCGATGCTCTTCCTGAGTTTCTGCAAGATCGAGCCGCAGCAGATGCGGCCGCACCGCTGGATGGGCTGGCTGCTGCTGGTGCAGTCGCTCTCGTTCGTGGGGCTGGCGCTGGTGCTGATTCTCTGGCCGGCCGTGCCGATGCGGGCCGGCGTTGAGGCCGCGATGCTGTGCCTCATCTGCCCGACGGCGACGGCCTGCGCCGTGGTCACGGGCAAGCTGGGCGGCAATATGGCGGGGGTGGTGACCTACACCGTGCTGATCAACCTGGTGGTGGCGGTGCTGGTGCCGCTGATGGTTCCGCTGATCCACCCGATGGCCGGGTTGACCTTCGGCGAAGCCTTCATGCGTATCCTGGCGAAGGTGTTCCCGCTGCTGATCCTGCCCTGCCTGTCGGCCTGGCTCGTGCGCTACCTGCTGCCGAAGTTCCACGCCTGGCTGCTGGGCTTCCCGAACCTTTCCTTCTATATCTGGGCGGTCTCGCTGACGCTCGCCATCCTGATGAGCACGCGCGCCATCGTGCAGAACGATTCCGGCGCCGTGGTCCTCTGGGAGATCGGCGTCGCCTCGCTGCTGGCCTGCGCTTTCCAGTTCTGGCTTGGCCGCGCCATCGGCCGCCGCTACAAATGTCCCATCTCCGCCGGCCAGGCCCTCGGCCAGAAGAACACCGTCTTCGGCATCTGGATGGGCTACACCTTCCTCGACCCCGTCACCTCCGTCGCCGGCGGCTTCTACAGCATCTGGCACAACTGCTACAACACGTACCAAATGTACCGCAAGCGCAAGCAGGACGAGGCTAAACGGCATTAGCTCACCCGGGACTCGATGTAGCGGATGATGTCGCTGATGGTGTTGAAGCTCTTCAGGTCGGCGTTGGGGATGGAAATGCCGAAGTGGCTTTCGATCTGGGCGATCATCTCGATGAACACGAAGGAGTCGATGCCGGAGGCGGCTTTGAAGGCTTCTTCCGTATTGACCTCCTCCACGGGGAAGTCGACGTAGTCCTGGAGGATGTCCAGGAATTCTTTCTTTACATCCATAATTCTTAAGACAGGTTGATTCCTTCCCCGGAGCAGACGGTCGGCAGGCCGGCCCGCTTGATCTTGCGGGTGGAGGTCTTCTCGTAGCCGGTGGCGGGGAGTTCTATGTATTCAATTCGTTTGTAATCAGCCAGGGTTTCGTTGATCTGACGCATGGTGGCGGCGATCTTCTCGCGGTCGGCGCGGACGGCCTCGTCGGAGATGTAGAGGCCGGCCACGAGCACCTCGCGGATGGCGTTGCCGACGCGCTGCTCGGCGCGGTAGACCACGATGTCGTCGGCGAAGTCCATGCCGGTCTCGATGATGTTCTCGACCTCCTCGGGGCAGATGTTCTTGCCGCTGGGCAGCACGATGGTGTTCTTCTTGCGGCCCATCAGGAAGATGCGGCCCTGCGCGTCGATGCGGGCGCTGTCGCCGGTGTTGAAGTAGCCTTCCTCGTCAAAGACGGCGGCCGTGGCCTCAGGGTCCTTGTAGTACTCGCGGAAGACGCTCTTGCCCTTCACGCAGAGGTCGCCGATGCCGTTCTCGTCGGGGTTGGCGATCTTCACCTGCAGGCCCGGGCAGGCCTTGCCCACGCTGAGGTGCTCGGAGAGCGTGTCGGAATTGATCGAGATGAGCGGACCGCACTCCGTGATGCCGTAGCCGTTTTCGATACGCCAGCCCAGGTCGTTCATCCCCTTGATGACGACGGGGTTGAGCATCGAGCCGCCGCTGACGATCATGTCCAGCTTGCCGCCGAAAGGCTCATAGATGTCCTTGAACATGCTGTGCGTCTTGTCGATACCGAATTTGCGCAGCAGATTGGAGATCTTGATGCCCTTCTTGAGCTTCTCTTCCTTGCCGGCCTTGCGGGCATTGGCCCAGATGTTCTTGTAGAACGCGTTGAGGATCATCGGGACGATGGTCGTGATGGTGGGCTGGAAGATCTTGATGTTCGTCATCATGTTGCGGATGTTGCCGTTGACGTAGGTCAGGCGGCCGGAACCGATACGCGTCATGATGTGCGTGTTAATCTCCGTGGCGTGGTGCATCGGCAGGACGCTCATGGAGGTATTCTCCTCGTCCGTGGCGCGGACGGCGTCCATGCAGTTGACCATGTTTGCCGCCAGGTTGGCGTTCGTCAGGACGACGCCTTTGTTGGCGCCCGTGGTGCCGCTGGTGAAGAGGATCTTGGCGGGGGCGTCGAGGTCGAGTTCGTTCACGCGGTAGGGTCCCTGCGGGCCGATCTCGCGGCCGCGCGCAAGCAGCTCGTCGTAGAACGGCACGCCGTCGACTTTCTTGTCGATGGTGATCAGGGTCTTGAGCCGCGGGCACTGGGGCTGCACCTCGCGCAGCAGGGGGAGCTGCTCCGCGCCGCACAGGGCGGCGTCGGCGTCACACTTGGTGAGCAGCATGGTGAGCAGCGGGGCGGGGGCGTTGACGTCGATAGGCGTCACGACGCCGACACCGCTGGAGATGCAGATGTCCGCGATGACGTAGCGGACGCAGTTCTCGGACACGATGGCGATATGCTTCCCGCCGAGGCCGGCGTCCAGCAGGCCGTCGCCGAGGCACATCACTTCCTCGTAAAGGTCTTCAGAGTTCCAGTATTTGATTTCTTTCTTCTCATCGAGCTCCGCGAGGATGGGGCTCTTGGGCAGCTGGTCCTTGATGCGGCCCAGCATGTCGCGGATGCTCTTATAGTCGCCGTCACGCAGCAGGCGGTTGGCCTGGTGCTGGCGCTCGGTCAGGTATAGACTGTCTTTTTTCATGTTTTAGAATATTTCTCCCAGCGGGGTGGCCGGCTTGTCAAGGACGGTCTCGACCACGTGGATAAACAGGTTCTGGAATTCGATCAGCTGCCCGGGGGTGACCATCTTCGTCTGGATGTCGTAGTTGACCGAGATTTCGTTGGTGTCGACGTCGTGCATCATGGCGAGGTAGGTGACCAGCGCTCCCTTGCCGTTGGACCATACCTGCAGGCGCACGCCTTCGGGATTCTTGACCGGAATGTAGGAGAAGCAGTAGTTGTAGAGCTGGCTCAGCATGGAGTAGTTCCACACTTTGTGCTGCATGGCCTCGCATTCCAGGTAGGAGAGGCGCGTGTGGCGGTACATCTCGGTCGTTTCGGCGTTCAGGGCGGCGATGTTCTCGTCAAAGGTCCGGGCATAGTCCACGGTCGTGTAGACGGACAGACTCTGCACCTTGGTGCCGGCGGCCTTGCGGTCGGCGACCGTGGCGCGGCAGTTCATCAACTCGAGGGGAGTCTGGTACGGGGCGCGGCCGTTGCGCAGCGAACAGGCGATGGCGTAGGTGTAGAAGAAGAAAGTGTTCAGCGAAATCTCATGCTCCTTGCACCACTGCTCCGCGCGGAGCGTGACGGCGGCCGGGATGACGAAGCGGTAGCCCATCGTGTCGCAGCGGATGAACAGGTAGGGGAGGGAGATGTTGCCTTTCTTCTTGTTCTTCATCCAGCGGTCGCTCTCGTCGCCGTGGATGCCGCAGTACAGGGGGCGCTCGGCGTGACGGTGCTCGTAGTACTCCTGGAAGAAACTGCGGTCCTTCTCGGTGGCTTCGGTGTTGGCGCGGTACTCATTGTCCTTGCGGATCACTTCTTCGAAGCTGCCCGGTGCGGGAGGGAGAGCGCTGCCGTTGCTGAGGGCCGTGTAGATGGCGCTCAGGTCGGTGACCAGTACGCCGATGCCGTAGGTGTCGGCGACGTAGTGGCTGATCTTGATGAAGACCATCTGCTCGCCGGAGGGATTGACGGCGAAGACCGCCTTGAACGTCTGGCCTTTGGTCATGTCCAGGCCCTTGCGGCGGAAGCGGCGGACCCAGGCTTCCATCTGGGCCGTGGTCTCGAAACGGACGGACGAGACCTTGCCCAGCTTGCGGGACGGCTCGAAGAACTGGCGCATCTCCTTGCCTTCCTTGACGAAGGTCAGGCGGAGGCAGTCGTTGCGGTCGATGAGCAGCTGGAGGGCTTCCAGCATACGTCCTTCGTCGAACCCTTCGTCAAAGGTGACGGAGAACAGGATGTTCGCAACTCGCTTGAACAGGGCATACTTAGTCTGGAGATGGATGATGTCCTGCGAGTAATTGAAAGCGTACAGTTTCTTTTCCATGGATATGATTTTTAACTTACACAATCTCTTTCAAAGGGGCGTCCGGCCGGGCAAGCACCTTTTCCATGACGCGGATGTAAAGGCTCTGGAAGTCAACAAGCTGCACCGGGGTGATCCGCAGCCGTTGAACGTCGTAGTTGATAGAAATTTCATTGGTGGCTACGTCGTGCATGATGGCCACATAGGTGGTCAGCGCGCCCTTGCCGTTGCTGTGCAGCTGGAACCGGACGCCGGGGTGCGACTGGTACGGAATGTAGGAGAAACCGGAGCAAATGAGGAACCGGAGCATCGAGAACTTCCAGGCTTCATGCTGCATCGTCTCCGTTTCAAGGTAGGTGAGCCTGGTGTGCCGGTAGATCTCCTGCTGCTCTTCAAACAGGGCGGTGGCGTTCTCCCGGAAACTCTTGTCGTAGTCGATATCCGTACGGACGGCCAGGCCCGTGGCCTTGGTGCCGGCGGTCCTGCGGTCGGCCAGGGTGCCGCGGCAGTTGAGGATCTCTACACTGCAGAGCCGCGTTTCGCGGTCGTTGAGCAGGGATAGCGTCAGCGTGAAAGCCATCATGAAGAAGGTGTTCAGGGAGATGCCGTGGTCCGCGCACCACTTCTGGGCGTCGAGGGTGATCGATTTCGGGAGGGCGAACTCGTAGGGCTCCGTGTCGCAACGGATGAACAGGTACGAGTTGCCGAATTCCCCCTTGCGCTTGAATTTCAGCCAGTGGTCGTCCTTGTTGCCGTGCTGCCCGCAGTAAACGGGATGGCTGTCGCCGTGACGGTTGAAATAATAGTCGTGGAAGAACGCCCGGTCGAGCTCCGTGGCGGCCGCGTCGTTGCGAAATTCGTTGTCCTTGCGGACAATCTCCTCGAAGCTTCCGGGGGCGGGGGGAAGTTCCTTCCCGTCGCGCAGGGCGGCGTAGACGCCCATCAGGTCGTTCACCAGGATGCCGATGCCGTAGGTGTCGGCCACATAATGGCTGATCTTGCAGATGACCATCTGCTTGCCCTCCGGATTCACGGCGAAGACCACGCGCAGCACGTCGCCCTTGGCCACGTCGGTGGGCTTGCGGCGGAAGCGGCGGAAGAAGGCGTCGTAGGCGCCGTTCGTGTCGAAGCGCAAGGAAGGAATCTTACCGGACTTGCGCTCGGCTTCGAAATACTGCATCGTCTCCTTGCCTTGCTTGACAAAGCGGAGCCGGAGGCAGTCATGGCGCTCGTAGAGCAGGTCGATGGCCTGGCACATCAACGCTTCGTCAAAACCCTCGTCGAATGTGAGGGAGAAAAGGATATTCAGGACGCGCTTGAACAGTGCGTATTTGCTTTGCAACCGGATAACGTCCTGAGAGTTGGTGAAGTGGTAGAGCTGCTTGCCAGCTATTTCCATTGCTGTTTAAGTTTCAGAAGATTCTTGTATTCGTCGCGTTCCATCTTGCCGGGATTGCCGAAGGTCTTGTAGCGGCTTTCCGCGTAGGCCAGGATGAGGCGCGCCTCCTCGCGGTCGGACAGTTCGCCGAGGGCCTTGTCCGTCCAGGGCAGCGTCAGCTTCATGCCGTCGGCCAGCGCGTAGCGGTCGATGTTGCTGCCGCCCGCCAGCTTGGCGAGCTTGGCGCTGTGGTCTGCGGCCAGGGACGCCCGCTTGCCTGCGCTCATGTTGCGTTCATACAGGCGCGACGCAAGATAGATGTAGGTGATGAGCCTGGGCTCGTCCTTCGGGGCGTTCAGCGCCGCGGCGCGGGCGTAGTTGATGCCGCTCTCCTTGGATTTGAGCGGATGGTAATAATATATCTCCGAGAGCGCCTGCCAGGCTTCGGACATGTGCGGATCCAGTTGGTTCAGGATGCGGGTCAGGTCCTGGGTCATCACCGGCACGGCGGACGCCTGCTCCATCAGGGGATGGGTCTGGCACTCCCGGCCGACGTTGGCGCAATGCCACATGAGGCACTGCGGGTCCCGGGGATTCTCCCGGCAGCCCCGCTCGGCATACGCGATGCCCTTGTTGAACTGCTCGCGGCGCGCCATCTTGTCGGTCTGATCTTCACCTATCAAATAACTGACCCGCGCGAGGCGCCAGAGCACGGAGGCTTTCTCCTTGGCGTTCTCCGCCTGCGGGAGCATTTCCAGCAGGGTTTGCTCGCAAGCGGGATAATCTTTGCCCTGCTGGACGGCGTTGTCCACGGACTGGAACTGCAGGGCCAGCAGCGGAATCAATAAAAGCGTCTTAATCATAATGTGCAAATTTACGAAATCCAGAAATACGTGACTAATTTCGTGCCGAATACTTGCTGCGTTTGATAAAAACACTATATTTGTGACGAAATAATCTGTTATGTGACAGATTCCGTACAATTTCGATTTTCGTCACACACCCGTTATGGCCCTTCTTCCCGACCTTTTCCGCCGCTATACGACCGAGTTGTGGTACATTCTCCTGGCTCCGTTCTGGTTTTTTGTCTTCATGCTGGTCTGGACTCCTTTCCACAGCGAAGAAGCCCTGGACATGGGTCGGGATCTGTTCATCTTCAACGTGACGATGATGACGTGCATCGCCGTCTTTACGATTCTTCTCCTCCGGACCCTCCGTTTCCTGCTGCGTGACCACCTCAATCGCAGCTGGTGGGGACTGGTGGCCTGGAACGTGCTCGAGTTGACGGTGGTCACCTATTTCTTCGCGCTTTACCTGTATCTGATGGATCCGGGTGTGCCCTATTTCAACTGGCTGGCCCGCTGCGTCCCGTACTCTTTCCTGGTCCTGGTTTTCCCTTACGGCGGCATCGGGGTGGTCTGCGGCTTGATTTCGGTCAGCCAGTCGCTTCCCGCCGAAAAGGATTTGATCCGTTTCGCCACGCCCAACCGGCAGGTCCGCCTGGTCCTCATCAAGGACGTCGTCGTGTATATCCAGGCCCAGGAGAATTACGTCCGCATCTGCTACCTGGAGAACGGCCGTCCCAAAGACTATGTGCTTCGCTCGACCATGGTCGCGATCGCCCCGCTGATGGAGCACTACGGCTTCATCCGCTGCCACCGCTCCTACTACGTCAATCCCTCGCACATCGTCGCCCTGCGCCGCGACCGCGACGACGTCTTCAGCGCCGAGCTCGACGTCCCCGACACCGTCATCCCGATCTCGAAGCGCATCTACCAGGAAATGTCCGAGCGTTTGTAGGATAAAATGTTGAAAACTTTTTTTGTAGGGGCGGGCATTTTTGTTTAACTTTGCAGGTCAAATAAAAGTCCCTCCGCTATGTCCTTTATTGATGAAAGAATCGCCCTGGAAGGCTTGACTTTTGACGATGTACTCCTGATTCCGGCGTACTCCGAAGTCCTG
>JAEEGJ010023793.1_pt1 | contig 12796 bp, 10 predicted proteins | sample 8958761 | NCBI WGS metagenome assembly JAEEGJ01 (sample SAMN16246546, study PRJNA631951) | gut metagenome | biome: gut microbiome; feature: rumen; material: RS-attached | host: Bos | place: Iran: Karaj | collected 2018-10
AGCATAAAGAATTGAAGAATGCAAAGACAAAAATTGGTTTTTATGGAGTAAAGGAGGGGGGGGAGGGGGGGTAGGTGCCCTGCTCATGCCTCTGTTGGCGGTGAAAATGGGCAAAAATCCCGAAAATCACCGCCACAAACCGCCTGCACGTTGCGTTTTTGCATAAAATGTTACAGACAAGTTAGCGAAGTGGCGGTGAAATTGAAGAAAAATTCCCGATTTCACCGCCAAAGCAATAAAATACACCCCAAAACACAAAAATATGTTGCCGCGGGCGGCTTTTAAGCCGCGACCCGCAGAATCCCGCCGCGACCCGCAGAATCGCCGCCGCGGACCCGTGGAACAACCGCCGCGACCCGCAGACCCGCGGGCTACTGCTTTATGGTCGGGGCCTGGCGTGCCACAGGGGCGAGCTGCCCGTGCTTGCGGAACAGGTGCTTCACGAGCGTTCCGAATCCACGCATCACGCGGTAACGTTCGCGCGGGTTCTTGAGGGCCATGATGCCTTGACGCAGAATATAGCTCGGACGCAGGTAGAACTCGCGGCGGGCCTTGTCGCAGAAGTCCACGAGTGCCTGGCTGCTGAGTTCGCCGCGCTGGATGGTGGTGCGGTGGAACCCGTCCTTGTCCAGCCACTGGTTGTAATCCTTTGTCTGTAATGCGCCGCTCTCGAGGGCTTCCTTGTAGGCCTCGGTGCCGGGGTACGCCATGATGGGGTAGAACTGCGCGGTGTTGGGGTTCAACTTCTTGGCGTAGTTGAGCGTCATGCGGAGCGTTTCCGGAGTGTCGCCCGGGTTACCTACCATGAAGCAGCCGTGCACCAGCAGGCCTGCCTTGCGGGCGTTTTTCGTGAACTCGATTGCCTTGTCGGTATTCTTCACGCCCTTGTGAATGTTCTCGAGAACCACAGGCGAAGCGCTTTCAAAACCCACGCACATCTCGCGGCCGCCCGCCTTCTTCATCAGCTTGAGCAAGTCGAGCGGAACATCGGCGCGGGCGTTGCAACTCCACGTAATCTTGAGGCCGCGTTCCAGAATCAGGTTGCAGATTTCGCGCACGTGCTCGTGGCTTGCGGTGAACGTGTCGTCTTCGAAGAAGACTTCGCCCAGATCTTCGAAATTGTCCTTGATGTACTGCAGTTCGTCCACCACGTCCTTGGGCGTGCGGCGGCGGAACTTGTGGCCGTTGAGCGTCTGCGGAATCACGCAGTAGCTGCAGCGGTTCGGGCAACCGCGCCCGCTCAAGATAACAATCAGCGGGTTCAGGTTCGCGCCGTAGAAATACTTCTTGTAGCAGCTGTACAAATGCTTGCGGTAAACTTTCGAGACCCACGGGAGTTCGTCCAGGTTCTCGATCTTCGGGCCCTCGGGCTGGAAGTCGGTCGTGCCGTCTTCCTTGCGGAAGGCGAGGCCCGCAATCTGGTTTACGGGAACACCGTCGCCGCGCAGGCTCCTTGCGAGGTTCCGGCAGGTGTAGTCCGCCTCGCCGATAATCACGAAGTCGAGCGCGGGTTCCATCTCCAGGCTCTCGAGCGGTTCTGCCGTCGCGTGCGTACCCATGATGGCGACCTTCACGTTCGGGAGCGTATCCTTGATGGCATGCACCACCTTGAGGTCGTTCAAGATGCTCGGGGTGCTCGTGCTGCAAATGACAAGCGCGGGGTCAAACTTCTTGATGCCCTCGAGCGTCTGGGGCAAGTCCAGCTCCATCGCGGGGCTGTCAATCAACTGAATCTCGTTGCCATCCGCCTCGGCAGTGCCGGCGGCGTAACTCAGGAACATGGGCCAGTAAAGAGTGCTCGATTTAGTCACGCAGGGGCTGCGCGACTCGCGACTGAACATCGGATGGAACGGAGGATTCAAAAAAGTAATACGCATAAGCAACTGCAAAATACATAATTCTCGACGATAAAACTACATTTATCGGTGATGAAAAAAGAAATTTTCGTGTTACTCCTGTGTTGCGGTTTTCTCAACGCCTTCGCCGCCCCTGCAAAGGCCCCGAAGAAGCCCGCGGCCAAGCCCACATCGCAAGGCGGTGTGGAACTGGATACCGTCCGCACTACGCTTGACGACGGGACGCTGGCCCGCCTGTACACGGTGCAGAAGGGTACCGACATCCGCGAGGGGGTTGCCTACACGTACCACCCCAACGGCAACCTGGCGGTCGAGGCCCCGTACAAGAACGGCAAGCTCGATGGCGTGTTCAAGAGTTACTACGAAAGCGGCAAGGTCTGGCAGACCATCGGTTACAAGGAAGGAATCGAGGACGGGACCAGCACGGAATTTTACGAGAACGGAATCAAGAAATCCCGCGAGGTCTACAAGATGGGCGTGCTTGACGGCGCGAGCGAAGTGTGGAGCGAACGCGGACTGCTGGTGCGCACGCTGCCCTACGTGAACGGGCAAATTCACGGCGTCGCAAAAATCTACGACGACCTCGGTGCCATCAAGGAAGAGATGACGTTCGAGAAAGGGCTCCGCAACGGGCCGTACCGCCGCTTTACCAAGGGCGTCAAGACGCTCGAGGCGATTTTCGAAAACAACCGCTGCGTCAAGAACTGCGACTTCTAACTAGTGTGAAGTGTGGAGTGTGAGGTGTGGAGTGTGAAATGACGGATTTCACGCTTTCTACTTTTTCGGCTTGAGCGCGCACCAGGTCATGTAGCCGATAAACAATACGCCGAGCCCAACGAGCCCGATAGAAAGCTCGTGGCTGTACGCCTGAATCAGGTCCTTCTGCCCGTGGGCGATGTACCCGAGGACTGCGAGGATGATATTCCAGAAGAGGGCGCCGATGGCGGTGTAGAGCGAGAATGCCCAGAGCTTCATCTTGGAAAGGCCCGCCGGGATAGAAATCAGCTGGCGGATTGCCGGAATGAGCCTGCCGACGAGCGTAGAGACTGCGCCATGCTCGAGGAAGAACCTCTCGGCGTTTGTTACTTTGCCCGAATCGAGAAGCAGAAAGTGCCCCAGGCGGCTGTCTGCGAATTTGTACACAATCGGGCGCCCGAGGAGCTTCGCGAGGAAGTAGTTGATGAATGCACCCGCGAGTGCCCCGAGGGTAGCGAAGAGCACGATGAACACGATGTTCAGGCCCGATTCCGGCTGCATCGCCTTGTATGCGGCGGGCGGCACCACCAGTTCCGACGGGAAGGGGATGAACGAGGATTCCACCGCCATGAGGAGAGCGACGGTGCCGTAGTTCAGGTTCGCGTTGTACCAGTTGATGACCTGGTCGTAGATGCCGGTCTTCGGGGTGCCGTCGGCGGTCGCGCCTTCTTCGGAGGTGGCTTCTGCAACGGCTTCGACCTGGGCTGCCGGACTTGCCTGCGCCGTGCTGGAATCAACTTGCGCGAACGTCGCGAGGCTCATGCCTGCGACAAGGATTGCGAGTAGGGCGAATTTTTTCAAGGCCTATCTTCTCTTCTTGGACTTTGCTTTCTTCTTGCTTGCGGCCCTCTTGGCCTTGGCCTTAGCCTTCTTGCTCTTCGGCGTCGGCTTTACCTCTTCCTCTTCTTCCTCTTCGGGTTCCTCGACCGCCGGTTCCTCTGCAGGAGGTTCGACGTATTCGGGGGCCTGGTATTCTATCTGGGAAGGAGCGCTGTTGTTTGCGCCCTTGAGTGCGGCCTTCGCTTCTTCGACGTACTTGCCGTTCGGGAAGCGCTTCAGGTAAATCTCGTAGTCCTTCATGCGGTTGCTGTTGCGGACAAGTTCAAAGATGCCTGCTTCGGCCTCGTCCCTGAATGCCCCGTTCGGGTTGTCGTTCAGGTAGGAGAGGTATGCCTTGAAGGTGTTCTGCGCCTGTATCTCGCGGAACTTGTGGTATTCGCTGAGGGTCCTAATCTTGGCTTCGACTTCGCCACGGCGCGGGGAGTCGGGGTAGTACTGCAGGAACATCTCGAGCATTTCGGGATCGTTGCTCGCCATGACCTGGTCAAAGCGGGAATCTTCCTGGCGTACCTGGTATTCCTTCAGCTCGATCTTGCCGGTGTCGAGAGTCGCGTAGAGCTTTTCCTTCGTGGCGAGGTCCGCCGGGTGGCAGAAGGCGAGGAAGCTTTCCAGCACGTCGGAGAACTGGGTCTTGGTGTAGGCGTCGCTCATGTCGGGCAGTTCGCCGTTCTCGTCGAGGAAGAACCGGTAGTCGCGCTCGATGGCCATGCAGTCCCAGTCGCTGAGGGTGTCCTTGACTTCGCTGTTGTCGCGCAGCACCTGGTCGCGGTCGCGCAGGGTAAAGCGCATGCGGCGGTCGCGGCGGCTTTCACGCCCGAAGTCGAACGAAAGTTCGAGGCCCACGCGTACGGGCCACTTGTAAGAAACCTTGCTGAAGGTGATTCCCGAGAATCCGGAGGACGGGGTCGGGTTTTCCTTGTCGTACTTGTAGGGGTAGGTCGCCATCATGTCTTCGTAGGGCAAAAATTCCCTGCGCACGTTGATGCCGATTTTCATGTCCACGTCCTGGAAAATCTCGGTGATGCGGTATTCGAGAGCGCCAGAGACAAATGCCGTCGGGACCATCTCGGTGTGGTCCTTGGTGCTGGTGGAGTAGTTGTCCACGAAGGTAAAGAAGTGGAACCCGTAGCCGCCCAGCACGCGAAGGTCAAAGTCGCCGCCGAGGTTGAACGAGAAACCGCCCACCACGGACGGGGCGTATGCGCGGAACGAGAGCGTGCGGCCTTCGCCCGCTTCGGAAAGGTCGTGCTTTTCGTCTTCGATGCGCTTGCCGTCGTCGTCGACACCCCAGTAGGCGGGGTCGCTCGCAATTTCACGGAACTGGATGGAGTTGACTTCGGCACCGAGCCAGAAGGTAAACGGAATATCGGCCTTGAACAGCGGAGTAAAGAAGGGGTTGAACAGGAAGCCCACGCTCACGGGGATGGTGAGGAGTTCCTTGTCGATGGGCTCTTTCAACAGTTGCGGTTCTTCGGATTCAAAGTGAATAAAGGCGGGTTCGGCCTGCAGGTACATCTGGGCTCGCCAATTGGAGCGCTCGAAATCAGCCGCATAGACCGCCGTGGTCAAAAGCATGAATGAAATAAGTAGTTTACGCATCGCTCTAAATCTAGTTTTTTAAAAAGCAAAAACGGACGGCTGTCCGTTTAAAAAAGTGTTTTTTTGCCTTTTTTACGGCGAATTATGCGATTTTTGTTAGAAGGTGAGGAAAAGCCCCAGGCCAAACACGGCTATACCCGCACCGATGAGGCTCCCGCCTATGATGCTGTAGCGGTCGCCCGTGTCCACGAGGTCCTTGTTCTTCTGCTTTTTGCTGTTGTAGTTCTCGCCTTTCGCGGCGCTCGGCATCTTGAGTTCGGCCTTGATGTCGTCGGCGTCGTCGTAGTTCTGCTGGGCGAGGTAAAAAAGGAGTGCACCCGCGAGTACCGGGGCGACGGAAGAACCCATCAGCACTTGCCCGATAAACGATTTGCGGCGCTGCTTCACCCATTCTTCCTGCTTCTTGATTTCTTCGAAGTCGGTGAGGTGCTCCATCGAGATGTCGAGATTGATTTCGGAGACGGGGGCAACGTAGAAACTCACGAGCGTATCGCGGTAGCCTTCCCGGCGGAGGCGCAGGTGGGTCATGCCCGGATTGGTGAGCGAGATGATTTTCGGTGTCGTGCCGATGGACTCGCTGTTGCGGGTAATTTCTTCCTGGCCCGGGAAAATCTCTGCGCCGACCGGGTTCGACACGATTTTTATTTCGGGAATCACCCGCTTCAGCTTGAGCGAAACCTTCACCGTATCGCCGGGGAGCGGGCGCACGAAGGTCTGTGCGCCCCACAGGTGCTTATCCACGTTCCAGTACGCGTTTATCTCAATCTTGCCCGTATCCGTAACGGCGAAGGTACAGGGAGACTTGCATATCGCATCCTTTTCGGGGCGCGAGATGGTGGCGGATTCCGGGTCCGTTTCCACGTGGATGTAGCTGCGCTTGCGCTTCGAGGGTATGGGGAACCCGGCCGCCTTCTTGACGAGGTTCACGAGGGCGCCATCCTTGACTGCATCCTGCAGGAGCGAGTCGAGCGAGAGCGTCACCTGCTCTTTCGAAATGGTGGGGAGTTCCTCCTCGTAAAGCACCCGCGTGATTTCCACGTTAGCAGAATCCGGGTGTGATGCTCTTGAAATCTTCCCGAAGTAGATATCCTTCACGCCGTATGTCTTCCAGTAATCCTGCACGCAGGCGCGGTCGTTGCATTGCGGGGTGGCGCTGAACCCGCGCATTCCGAACCGCGGGTCGAGTTCGCGCATTATCTCGAAGGTCACTGCCGTAAGGAGGCTCGCCTTGCCGGAATCTATACCGTCGGTTTCGAACCCGACGAATAGTTTGTCTGGAATGTAGTCGCCTGCGGCCGGCTCGGGGTTTGTGCCTGCGGGCCTCCCGCTACCTGTGTCGAGCCCGGCGGTGTCACCTTCGGGCGTATCGCCTGCGGTGTCGCCTGCGGCGGCCTCCTCATTTACAAACCCGGGGGCGTTCGGGTCTACCGGCTCGTATTCCTGCGCGGGATCTGCCTGGGCGGGTGCGCTTGGGGCCGCAAGGATGTTGTTCCCGAGGGAATCAAGAATGCTCTTGAACTGGCTCTTCGGGAACTTCAGCACGGTGAATTCGTTCTTGATATAGCCCCCGAGGCTCACGGTATCGTTTGCGATGCCGAGGAACTGCGCCTTCTGTTTTGTGCCCGAGACAAGCTCGACCATAACCGGCATGCCCTGCGGGTCTTCCGCAAATGCGTGCGATAAGAAACTTGCCGCTAGAAGGAGGAAAATCTTTTTCATGGTGCTGCTCATGGTTTACCCGCTAAAACGAAAGTATCAAGCCGAATCCGAGGAGTGCTACCCCCGCAATGAATGTCCCTACGGTGACTTTTTTTGCCGATTCCGCGTCATCCCGGTATTCCCCGTAGCGCTCCAGGTTGCGCGCATATTCGTCGCCTTCCCGTATGACGCTCTTCTCGATAAGGTCTTTCTTGTCGTTCGCCTTGCCGATGTTGTATTCGGTCACGAGCGCCGCGATTCCGCTTGCGACAAGCGGGGCCGCCGATGCGATGGCGAGCCTGAAACCGATATTCCTGCGCGTGCGGTGCGAGAGCGCCTTCTGCTGGCGTTCAAGATACACGTCGTCGTAACTGGGCGAAAGCGAAACGATGAGGTACGATGTATCCTTGTCAGAAACAGTCACGTTGATGGTCGTGTCCCTGTAGCCGGGCTTGAATATGGTCACCAGCACGTTGCCCTCGCCAGCGGGAACCTCGATGTAGCCGGGGAGGCTTACGTCCGGGTTCGCGGCAAAGTTCTTGCGGGTGGAATTCACATAGGCATCTGCGTACGAGGGGTTCGTCGAGATGTGCAGATACCTGTGCGCCTCCTGTGCAAGGGCGAGGGAGGCGAGAGCGAGCGCGAATATCAGGGGAAACTTCGAAATCATCTTTCCCCCGAAAGTTCGGTGAATGGACCGTCTATGTAGAGCGTGTCGAGGAATCCCTGCTTTGCCCTGGTTTCCCAGAACACCTTGGGGTTCATATTGCGGGCGTTGTCCTCGACAGAAATCCGGATGGTACACCCGACAAAGCACCTGCTCCTGAACTTGATGAACGGCTCGTCGTAATTGAATTCGACGGAATCGGAATCTACGGAAACGTGGATGCGGTTGGGGTTAATTCCCGTGCCGTCATCGAGAACGTAGAAGGCGATGCTGTCGTTGAAGCCAATGGCGTTGCTGAGCGGGGCCACCTGCGGCTGCACATGGTCCTGCATGTGGATTGTATCCACGATGGTCAATGCGCCGGCGGACGTGTTCACGATAACGTCGTCGGACAGGAATTCCTTCCTGTTGCCGTCGTCGACATGGATGCGGATACCGGTCTGTGCCGCGACCTTCGTGGTGAAAGTCGTCGGGTTGGTCTTTGAATTGAGCTGGGCGAGCGTGTCGCCGGTACTGCTTGTTACAAGGAGCCTCGTGTGTATCGACATGTTGCGCAGATTGTCGTACACGACAGGGATGCTGATGACCGCAGAATCGGTATGCATGAATAGCGTGGAGAAATAGAAGATGTCGGTGGAGTCGCGTTCCTCGAAGCCGTCATCGGTAGAAAGGATTGCCTTTACGCCCCAGTATATGGAAACGGACGTGTCGCGCTCGGGGTGGGCCATGATGTAGCTCGTGAGGGAATCGCCCAGGAACGTGCCGTTGAGCGTGGCGCCTTCGTTGCAGTCCACCTTGCCGATGGCGTTACGCCACACGTTTTCCCTGTCGTAAGCCGCGTGCACGTAGCACGTGGATTTTTCCCAGGGGTCGGCGCCTGCAAGAGTCCAGCGGAGTTCCACGCTGCTGTTCGGGCCGGGATACACACGGTTGAAACCGTTGACCGGGGCGATGATGTCGACAGAGACGGGGGTGTTCACGTAGATGTTCACTGTATCGCGCAGCGTGTCGTTCAGCAGGTCTACCGTCTCGAGTATTCCGCGCTTTAGTCCGGGTGTCGAGAACTTGTGGCGCAGGGGCGAGATGTTGTAGTTCTCTCCGTCGATAATCCAGTTGTGGTTCAGGTAGAGTTCCTCGTCGGCATCCGTGGAAATAAACTGCCCGTCCAGGCTGTATGTCGCCCAGAATTTCACGGACTGGTTCGTGTCGAGATAGACGTTCGTTGCGGGCGAGCCGAAGTTGTAGGGCTGCCCGGCAAAGCGGTCGGGCAGCACAAAGATGTGCTGGTCGAGTGTAGGCTGGTCGCTGTCTTCGACCAGGTGTGAATCTCCGCAGGCAAAGAATGCGACCGCGGTTGCGAGCATGGAAATCACGGAGGCTAGGCGTTTCATGGCGAGCCTCCCGTAGAGTTGTTCCGGATGAGTGTCCAGCGCTTCCACTGCGTAATCCCGTTCGTGTAGCGGATTCCGCTCATGATTGTGTTTTCGCCCTCGTTGAATTCAATTTTCAGGAACGTCTGCGAGTAGAGCGGAACGTCGTTTGCGTACTGCGCGATTTTGCGGTTGCCGAAGTGGAAGTAGAACGTGTCGGGCTTGAATCCGTAGCGGTTGTTGTCCAGGATGTAGAGGCGGACGGAATCGCTCGTGATTAGGGTCGGGTTGGGGTTCGACCTGAACCAGGAATCAGCCCCCTCGATGACGTAGTTGCGCACGGTTTTGTTCTTGCTCGCGTCGATGGCGACAATATCGAGCAGGCGCCTGTTCCATGTGCGTGCGGTCGAGGGGAGGATTACCGTGAACGTGTCGCCCGAAACCGCTGTCTCGGTAAGGAGAGTGGATTCCAGGAACGCGGAAACGGTCAGCTGGGAGGAGGGCGTACCGGAATCCAGCACGAGGAACTTGAGCGTGTCGCTGTAGTCGAGCGTGTCGATTTTCGTGAATGCTGAGCCCGCGGCAAGCACGGCAATGTGCGGGCGCACGGTATCGCGCAGGGTAATCGTGTCCAGATCAAGCACTTCGCCCGCCTGGAGCGTAACATCGAACGTATTGCCGGCAAAGTCGGGATATTCGGGAATGGAAACCTCGATGCTGTATCTGCCCGCACTTAAGGGCGATACGGCGAATGGCCCCGTGGTAAGGTTGTTGCTCGGGAAGTCTTTCGTGAGGACGACCCGATCGAAGGTGTCGCGTACGGTGACGTTCACGCCGAAATCGAATTGACCCGAGCCGCTTGTCGCGGCACTCGTGGTGACCGCGCCCGTAAGGCCCGCCTCGCCGATGCCACCGCGGGTAAAGAAATCCCCGTGGATTTTTTCGCGCGAAGCAAACCCGAACTCGTTTATCGCCTGCACGCTCCACCGCAGGTGTTCGAGCGGCGGGAGGTCGCCCCAGTAGGTAAAGCCCTGCTCCGGAACTACGGTATCGACAATGCCCTCGATGGTAAAGTGGTAGTGCAGGCTCGCGATGGAATCCGGGTCGTAGGCATCCCACGCGAACGAGACACCGCCCGATGTCGGGAGCCCCTGCGAGTGCAGCGCGGGGATGAACTTGTTCTCGTCGAGTATCGGGGGGTTCGAAATGAGCAGGGAGAGCGTGTCCGAGAGCGTGTCGCCCAGGTAGGTCTCGAGGAAGAACGCAATCTTGTGCAGGCCCGGCTCCTCGATGCTCTTGCGGAAACTGAAATCGTACGAGAGAGTCTCGCCGTCCATGGTCCAGAGGTAGCGCTTTATCTTGATGGACTTGGAGGGGAGTATGTTCGCGATGAAAATGAGCGTGTCGGCGGGAGTGAGCGTGTCGGACTTCGCCCGCGTGCTGCTGGAATCGAACGAGAACGCCATCTCGGCGGAAACCTCGATGAATGTGGACTGGTCTTCGTCATAGAGGTAGTCGTCGCCGTTGGAGCAGGCCACAAACAGGCCGGCGAAAGTGACCGCGAGCGCGAACGCGAAAATCGCATGGAGGGCGCGCATCATGGGGTGCCTCCGAGCGTGTCGAGCATGTAGAACCTGTAGACCGGGAGCGTATCCGCATCGCCGAAGGAATCCTTCACCATAATCTGGAACGTGTGCTCGCCCTCGCCGAATCCGGACTGCATAATCTCTTCGAGGCGGCCTACGGGGTACTCCACACCGTCGATGACGAGCGTGTGCTCGAGCTTGTTCTCGTCGAAGGAATCGGTGTCGTAGGATTTCCACTTGAATAGGATGGACGTGTGCTTGTTGCCGTAGAGCGTTGCGCCGTTGGCGGGGATGGTTTTGGTGTAGAGCGTGGGAGCCATGTTCACGCTGACCTTGAAATCCTTGCGGATGGTGTTCCCGACCCCGTCCGCGACCTCAAGCGCGTTCGGGATGTCGTGTATCTTGGGCGAACTCGGGATTGTGTACGTGAGGCTGTCGCCGATGACGGTCGTGGAATCCCCGATGCAGTACAGCCAGCGGAACGTGAGGCTGTTCTTGAACTGCCTCGGATAGACGGAAGCCTTGATGACGGCCGAGTCGTTCGGGCGAATCTTCAGAAGCGTGGAATCCTGGTTGCCTTCCTGGAACAGGAACACGTCGACGCGCTCCACGTACTGGCTCTCGTTCGGAGCATCGGGGAGGTCAAGGCAACCCAGGAGCGCAAGCGCAACGACCACAAAAACCGCCCCGCACGCGATGCGGAAACCCTTGCGCATACCCGCGGGTGTCATCCGCAGGCTGTGAGTCTCTTTTTTCTCCACTGGGGGTAAATGTAATTAAAAGCGGACTGTCGTTCTGAATTCGCTACATGGTTGCACAAGATTCAAAACAGTGTTGTAAAATTATGTTTACAAATGAAAAATCTTATGCGCAGAAAATGAAAGTGAATCTACTTTGTTTCGATGTTCGCCTTGATGCGGAGAATATCGGATTCAGAAAGTCCAGATATTCGTGCAACTTTTTCAAGGGAATCTCCGTCTGCGAGCATTGCTTTGGCTATTTCACGAGCTTTGCTATTTGCGCCTTCCTCGCGTCCTTCTGCAAGCCCCTTGGCTCTTCCTTCGGCAATTCCTTTCGCCATACCCTTCGCCTCGGCGCGGGTTTTCAGATAGGCAAGGTAGTCCAATTCTTCTTCTGTCATGACCATGTTTGTCGCCTGTTGCCTCAAAAGATCCTCGGACACGTTTCCCACCAGAATCCTCTTGATTGCCTTGGCAATGATGTCATTGCTAAAATCAGGGAGATTGTTGGATTTTCCCGCGTTCTTGAGCAGGTAGAGCCAGCGGTCCTCGTCTGATTTAATGTTTTCAAGAGACTTGGTGAATTTCGTCAGGTCATATATAATATACTTAACCTTGTTGCTCACCGTCAAGCCCTCGTCGTTTCGGATGGCCCAGGTCCCGCTGTAGCCTTTTTGCCGGGGCACTTTGAAGTCGCAGATCCAGATGGCGAAGGTGGGCGGAATCTTGTAGCGGATTTTTTCGCGGTTGGAACGAATTTTGTCGGCGGCAATTGCATCGGGAGGGAGAGGGGCCAAGTGAGTCTGGTCCCATTCATACTTGCTCTGGAGCATGAAGGCGCAGTGCTGCAGCAGAACCCGGTCGACAAAGTTGGTGGGATGCGCCTTCTGCATCTCAATATTTATGCTGAATCCGTTCGCGGCAGTGGCGCGGATGTCAAGTTTGAAGGGCTTGGGAACGGGGAATACAAGGGCAATTTCGGGGTTCTTGACGGTTACAGAGGTAATTTTCTTTTTGCCCTTTAAATGGAATACTCCGTTCAGAAAGTTCATAAGCGCGTACTCGTCGTTCATGAACACCTTGAAACCGACATCGTAGAGCGGGTCGATGTATGTGCGTTTTTTTATTTCTTCAAAGGTTTTCTGTACGGAATACTCGCGGAAATGGTCGGTCACGTCGAAAGAAACTCCATCCTTCAAGTCAATGGTCATAGGTATCCTTTGTCACGTGGTGGGTGACATAGGCCGTGCAACACGGCAATTGAAATGCTGTTAGGTTTTATTTTGCTTTTTCAAAGCCGGAGCACTTGCTGTTGCTACCGGGATATGTATCGCAACGTATTCCGCATGGGCTTTCCAAGGTCGGGGAAGGTCTAGCCTTCGCTTCCGTCTGAACCGGACCTACGACTGCGAGAAGGAATGTTCCCGCCCGTGGATGCGTACGCCTCGGTCAGCGGGTCTTTCTCGTCGTAATAGTGAAAATAGATAATGCGGAGTTGGCGTGCAATAGGTCGCGTTGCGGGGCCTTATACCCCCTAATTCATATAATAACGGTTGCCTAGTGCAAAAAAAATTTCTCTATTTGGTGTGTACTGACGTTCGTGGGTTCAAATTTGGCTTGAACGAGCCGGATTCGGGCCCGAATACGAACGCCGTTTATTGTAAGAGGTTTATTTGGTCGCCCA
>JAEEGJ010023794.1_pt1 | contig 12796 bp, 10 predicted proteins | sample 8958761 | NCBI WGS metagenome assembly JAEEGJ01 (sample SAMN16246546, study PRJNA631951) | gut metagenome | biome: gut microbiome; feature: rumen; material: RS-attached | host: Bos | place: Iran: Karaj | collected 2018-10
CATGTGCATCTTTCCAAGGATAAAATCGAGGTGGATGGTCAGCCTCTCAAGATTGCAATACATGCATATTACATGATGAACAAGCCTGCAGGCTATGTCTGTTCCTCAAAGGGAGGGGCCAATCCCACGGTATTCGACCTTATGGAGGATGAGGACAGGGGCAGGAGGCTGGGAGGGGAACTTGGTATTGTAGGGCGTCTTGACCTGGATACAGAGGGGCTTCTGATATTCACTACCGATGGAGATCTGAACCACAGATTGACTTCACCAAAATATCATGTTCCTAAAACCTATTTTGTACAGCTTGAGAATCCAGTCTCGGAGGCAGAGCAGAAGCAGTATGCAGAAGCTGTAGCTGCCGGTGTGGAGATACCTCCTGAGGACCATGAGCCAGGGGCTTTGTGCAGGGGCGGAAAGCTTGATTGGAAAAGTGATGACACCTGTCAGCTGACTATCTACGAAGGGCTTTATCATGAAGTGAAGCGGATATTCACTGCTTTGGGGAACAGGGTTGCTTATCTCAAGCGGATCAACATAAATAATCTGGCCCTGGATCCATCTCTTGAACCGGGAGGGTATAGGGAGCTTTCGGAGCAGGAACTTTCGGCTCTAACCTTGACAAACGCTATTCTATGAATAAACTATTATATGTGAAAAAGTTTTATATTTTTATCTGTCTTATTATATTTCCAGTGCTTTTTTCTTCCGCTCAGGAACAGGATCGTATTGTCACAGCAAACGAATTCCTCAACTATGTCTCTGCCCAGTATGGCTCAATCAATGATTATGAGGCAAAAATTGCAATCACCAAGGGCAAGGAGAAGATGACTGGAATCATATACTACAAGACTCCATCCCTCCTGAGAATCAATTTCGACAATCCGAAAGAGCAGGTCCTGGTGGTGGACAAGGAGAAGCTGGTCATCTATATCCCGAAATACCGGGTCATCATGCAGCAGAAGCTGAAGAAGAAGGGTGGTGTCTCCGGAGCTGGTATGGCAAGCAAGGAAGGTCTTAAGCTCTTGAAGAAGAATTATACCGTCGCTTACCTGGAGAGCCCCGATTTTGTCCCTCTTGATGATGGCAGCGAAGAGATGGTGAAAAAGCTCAAGTTTGTCTGGAGGACTGCAGATGAAGGTTTTCGCCAGCTTATCATGTGTGTGGGGGAGGACAACCTTATACGGCGTATGATCTGTGTGACTGCCGATTATACCGAAATGCAGTTTGACTTTACCGATATCAAGACCAACGAAGGTATCCCTGACACCCGGTTTGAATACGATTCCCCGGCCAGCGCCAATGTCTTTGAGAACTTCCTTTTCGAAGCGGAGTGATCCATGGATTCTATAGGTGCAATTCTTAAGGGAGCCAGAGAAGAGAAAAAGCTTCCTCTGAACCAGGTTTCATCCGATACTCATATTCTTCCGGGCTATATTCTGGCAATAGAGGAAAACCGTTTTCAGGACTTGCCGGGAGAGGCTTACTGTGCAGGTTTCATCGGCACTCTTGCCCGTTATTATGGACTTGACAGTGGAAGCCTGGTGGCTATGTTCAGGGGAGTTCCCGAGAAGGAGAGATCTACCCCTAAGCCTAAGCCGAAAGCTCCTGTAGTAAAAACTGAAAAAAAGAATAAAGTCCCTGTGATCCTCATCATTGTGATTCTGATTATCATGGGAGCAGCGATCTGGTTTATCCTTTCTGGCAATAGGAGTCAGAAGGTGGTTGCACCGGAGCCTGTGGCCCAGCAGGAAGAACCGAAGGCAAATGTATATGTGATGAACGAGGTCCTGTTTGAGCGATCTTTTGCAGAGAATGATATAGTGCAGGTGCAGCTGGGGGAAAGCTCTTCCGAGATTGCATGCAGGACAATCGGATCTTCTGTGCTGCTGGGAATCAGAAGCGGCAATGTCCTTCTGACCCCATCCCAGGAGAAGCTTTTGGATCTGAACGGTGATTCCAAGAATGATGTCAAGGTCACCCTCAAGGATGTCAATCCAGAGGCAAAAACTGCAATCATCCGGATAGACCGGGCTTTGGAGGCTCCTGTACCGCCGCCGCTGCCGGCTATTTCCATAGCAGCCAAGCCGGAATCAATAATAATGCATGACAAGGGCAGCGTGACAGTCCTTGCTTCTCCGGTAAAGCGGAACTTCATCATGGAGGTGAACTTCAGCGGGCCATGCATGTTCCGGTATCAGGCAGACAGCAATAAGAGTACAGAAAAATATTATAAAGCTGAAGACCAGGTGCGCCTTGAGGTGGCTGACCAGGTCAGAGTATGGCTTTCCAATGCCGGCCATGCCAAGATTCTTATTGGTGATGCAGAGATAACCCTGGGCAACAAGGGTGATATCACATCAGAGAAAATCGGCTGGGAAGAGGCTGGGGATAAATCCTTCAACCTTTCAATTGTTGCAATGCACTGAGGTGAGCCTTGGAAAAAACTTTTTATATTGTGAACCTGGGCTGTTCCAAGAACCAGGTGGATGGGGAGACTGTCCTTGCCCTCATGGAGCAGAAGGGGTGGAAGTACACCGATCTTGAGCATGCCCATGTGGTCATAATCAACACCTGCGGCTTTATCAACGATGCCAAAGAGGAATCCATCAACACAATCCTGAACTGCAAAAGCAGCTATCCAGACAAGATAGTGATAGCGGCAGGGTGCCTTGCCCAGCGGTATGGGAAGGAGCTTTCCCAGGAGATGACTGAGGCTGACGGCTTTGTGGGAAACCATGATCTGTATGCAGTGCCTGATGCGGTGGAGAAGATAGTAAAGGGAAAAACCCGGCTTGTGAGCCCCCAGAAGCCGTCGCCAGACTGCTTTGTGGAGCGCAGTACCCTCTTCACCTTTCCCAGGAGCACCTACATCAAGATAGCAGAGGGATGCAACAACAACTGCACCTACTGTGCCATTCCTCTTATACGGGGACAGCTCAGGAGCATTCCTGCGGACATAATCATAAAAGAGATCAGGAGCTTTGTGAAAAAAGGCTTCTTCGAGATAAACCTGGTGAGCCAGGACCTGGCCTCCTGGGGTACTGACCTGGGACAGGATCTGATATATCTGCTCAAGCGGATATGCCGTCTTAAAGGAGACTTCCGGATCCGGCTCCTGTACATGCATCCTGACAAGTTCAATCCAGATATTCTCCCTCTGTTCAAAAAAGATGACCGGCTTATTCCCTATTTCGATATACCGTTCCAGCATGCTTCCGAGCCTCTCCTGGCTTCCATGGGGCGGAAGGGGAACAAGGATAAATACCTTAAGCTGATTGCCTCTATCCGGAAAGCACTGCCTGAGAGCGTCATCCGGTCCACCATGATGCTGGGGTTTCCTGGTGAGAAAGAGGAGGATTTCCAGTGTCTTATGGAATTCCTTAAGGAGGCAGAGCTTGACTGGTGCGGCTTCTTCACTTATTCCAGGGAAGAGGGGACCAAAGCCTTCAATTTCAAGGGAAAAGTGCCTATGGCCACAGCAGGGCTGAGGAAGGAACAGGCTCAGGATCTACAAAACCGGATTACCGAGAAACGTCTTGATAGCTATGTGGGGAAAGAGATAGAGGTACTGGTGGAGGAGATTATAGCCGAGGAAGAGATTGCCCTGGGACGGGGATATATGAATGCTCCCGAGGTGGACGGCGCAATTATCCTTCACAGCGGCAAGGCCGCATCCGGAGGAATAAAGCCGGGAGATGTAGTGAAGGCTAAAGTGGTGAAAAGGAACAACATAGATCTGGAAGCTGCAGATGTCAGATTATCTTGAGAAACTGAATCCAAAACAGTATGAAGCCGTGGTGAACCAGGGGCATCCTCTTCTGATTCTGGCCGGCGCAGGCTCGGGGAAGACCCGGGTCATAACCTCCAAGATTGCATACCTGGTGGAGCACTGCGGCGCCCTGCCATCCTCCATACTGGCTGTCACCTTCACAAACAAGGCGGCAGGGGAGATGCGGGACCGGGTGGCCAATTTCCTTGGCTATACCGGAGACATGAAGTCCTACGAGCTTCCTATGATACGCACCTTCCACTCCTTCGGAGCCTGGATACTGCGGCGGAACAGCGAGTATGCAGGCCTTTCCCCCAACTTCTCCATATATGACGACTCTGATATGGTATCCCTTCTGAAAAGCCTTGAGAAGAGCGGTTCCAAGCGGGATATCAAGCTTTATGCCAACCTTATAAGCAGGGCCAAGGACTTCGGTCTTTCTCCTTATGACGATCTGACAGAGGTGACCTTTGACCCTGATTTTCCTGCTGTATACAAGGCTTATCAGGAGAAGCTGGACTCCATAGGGAATGTGGATTTCGGAGACCTGATCCTAAAGGCTGTTGAGCTTCTAAAGAACAACAGGGAGATCAGGGATCGCCTTTCCAGAAAGTTCCAGGTGATCCTGGTGGACGAGTACCAGGACTCCAACATTGCCCAGTTTGAGCTTCTCAAGCTTCTGGCCGGTGACGGCAGGAGCCTTACTGTAGTGGGGGACGATGACCAGTCCATATACAAATTCCGAGGCGCCGAGGTGCAGAACATAATAGGGTTCCCTGAGTACTTCAGCGGCACCAAGGTGATAAAGCTGGAGCAGAACTACCGATCCACCGCCCCTATACTCAACCTGGCCAGCGCAGTGGTGGATAAGAACAAAGGACGGCTGGGCAAGAAATTGTGGACAGCCCGGAAGGGAGGCCGGAAGCCGGTGCTCACCTACTTCAACACTGCCCAGGAGGAGGCCGAATACTGTGCCAGCCTGGTGGCCAAGGACAAGGTGGAGACCGCCATCCTGTACCGCACCAATGCCCAGTCCCGGCTTTTCGAGAACGTGTTCACCAGACTTAACATACCCTACCGCATAGTGGGGTCCCTAAGGTTCTACGAACGGGAGGAGGTAAAGGACACACTGGCTTGGATGGCTTTCCTGGTGAACCCTAAGGATCAGGTCTCTTTCCAGCGCATAATAAACAAGCCGGCCCGGGGCATCGGGAAGGCGACTGTGGATAAAATCCTGGCATCGGAGGGGGAGGACATAGCCACCAGGCTCAAAACCTATGTGGCGGGCAGCCGGGGGAAGAGCAAGGAGGCTCTTGAGGAGTTCCTTGAGATATATTCCGGGCTCTCCACCCAGCTTGCCCAGCCGGGGGAGAACCTTTCCAGCCTGATAAACGAGATACTCCGCAGCTCGGGGCTCTATGACTACTACAAGGCTGAGGACAAAGAGGAACGCACCTACAAAGTAGACAACCTGATAGAGCTTTCCAACGCCGCCTCGGAATTCCCGGCCGGGGCAGAGGGGATAACCCAGTTCCTGGAGAACGTGGAGCTGGACTCCGGTGCATCCCAGACAGATGAGAACGCCCGTGTGACTTTGATAACCATGCACAATACCAAGGGGCTTGAGTTTGACAGGGTCATCATAACAGGCCTTGAGGACCAGCTCTTCCCCGGCCGTGGGGCCGAGGAGGAGGGGGAGATAGAGGAGGAGCGGCGCATCTTCTATGTAAGCATAACCAGGGCAAGAAATGAGCTTTATATGACCTCCTGCCGGCAGCGGATGATCTGGGGCAAGTCCCAGTTCTGCAGCCCCTCCCGCTTCCTGGACGAGATTCCAGCAGGATATCTTGATATCAATGGAGGTGGTCATACCAGAGGTAGGGCAGGCACTGGATATAAGATAGGTGACTATATCTACCGGGACGACTACGGGGTAGGTGTTGTGGTGAAAAGCTGGGTCGAGGCTGGGGAACCTGTGGTGGTGGTACGGTTTGAGACTGGTCAGTATGCCCGGTTCCTGACTAATTATACTAAGCTTGAGAAGATAAGTCCCTGATCAGACCTTATGGTAAGCATAAAGCAGGAAAGTAAGGCCTAAAAGAAGGCACATTCTTCCTGCAAGGCGGATCTGCCGTATATGTTTTGCATGAAATGCATCCCACCATTCAGGATTTTTAGGGTTGTGAGGAAACGCCTTGAACTCCATGAGGAAACCTATCATCGAAGCTATGATAAGCACGCTTCCAAGTATCATTTTGAAAACTGGATTCATAAAACCACTATACCTGTTTAATCCTTTTTCTTCAAGTTCTCAAAAAGCTCATCAATCTGGGCTCTCCGCTTTTCAAAGCGTTCCATCTCTGCTTTTGTCAGGTTCCGCTCTGGAGGCGACTTCACCGATGCCGGGTTTATCTTGACATTGTTGAGAATCACTTCGTAGTGCAGGTGAGGGCCTGTGGACATTCCTGTAGTGCCTATATAACCGATCACCTGACCCTGCTTTACCCTTACCCCTTTCTTGATTCCCTTTCCATAAGCATTCATATGGCCATACAGGGTCTTATATCCGTTGCTGTGCCGCAGTATGATGCAGTTTCCATAGATGTCGAACCAGCCTGCCAGCTCCACAGTACCGCTTCCCGATGCCAGGATAGGAGTGTTGAGGGGTGCTGCGAAATCCAGCCCTTTATGAAAGGATTCGTAACCATATATCGGATTGGTCCGCTTGCCATAGGTGGATGATATCCTGGCGTTTGCCACCGGGGTCTTGAGCAATGTCTTCCGAACGCTTTTTCCCTCGGAGCTGTAATAATCGTATTCATTGCTGTCGGTGACAAAGCCATAAAGGTTCACATCGGTGAAATTGGTCTTGAGGGCTGCGAACACGATGGGACCATGCTTTGCCACAGTGCCGTCCTCCTTGAAAAAATCGTAGTAGAGAACCTTGAACTTATCCCCTTTCCGGATGTCCCGCTGGAAGTCAATGTCAAAGGAGAATATCCGGAACAGCTCCATTATCTTGGATCCAGCCACCCCTGCTGCCGCCATATCGTTGTAGAAACTGCTCTCTATGGATCCTTCAGCCGCTATGGGCACCATCCTTAGGGTAAGCTTCTCGGGGTAGGATTCGTATGCATATCCGTTATATTTTACAACAATATCCTCGTCAAAGTCGGCGGAAAGGCGCAGTTCCATAAGCCGGACATCCGGTTCGTTCTCTGTCTTTATAAGTATTTTCTGGTTTGGATATATATGCCTGAGGTTGTAATGGTCCGAGAGGGCTCTGGTGACTTCTGATATCTGCTGGCTTGGAATATCCTCGTTTCTAAGCAGCGTTGAGAGGTTTCCCCCCTTGGGGACTGTAAGCTCTTTTTCTTCGGCCGAAAGCAGGAACACTGGGAACAGCAAGGAAAGAATGATGATGCATTTTGCCAGAACACGCCTCATTCTTATATATTAACATATTATTATATGCTTGACAATTTACAATTTTTGTGGGTAAACTGTACGAGCCTTTGGAGAGATGTCCGAGCGGTTTAAGGTACAATCTTGGAAAGGTTGCGTATCGAAAGGTACCGGGGGTTCGAATCCCCCTCTCTCCGCTTTTCAGCCAGGCACTGTGCAATTGAGCTCCGCCCAACCCCGTCAGGATCGGAAGGTAGCAGCGGTAAGCGGTAGCCAATGTGATGCAGTCTGCTTGGCTGTTTTTCTTTGGAGGTCTCTATGCGCCGTTTAATACTGGCCCTCGTTCTTTTATCCTGTCTCTTTATCCCGAATGTTTTTGCTCAGGAAATCATATTTCACCCTCAGGAAACTGCGGCCTATATCGAAAGCCTTGAGAAGGTGGAATCTCTCAACCTGTTTTTCTCCGATGCCACCGGCAAGATTGCCTATGTAAGCCTTCAGCAGGGGCTGGATTTCCTCTATGGAGATGGAGAATATACCAGCAAGATCGAGGACGGCCTCTTTGTTGTCACCAGATCTAACGGTGCTTTCCTGGAAGTGGATGTGGAGGAGGAGACCTTCTATTTCTCCGACTACGATTTATTCCTCAAGCAGCCTGATGGTGTCACTCTGCTGGACATTGTCATGGACAATACCATCATTCATCACGAGCCTATGAGCTTTGAGACCAAGGGGCGCTCGCTGACTATAGAGTACGGATCCTTCCTTATGGATGTGTTCCTGGCAGACAACCACTGTCTGCTTCCGCTCCAGACTTTTTCCGATATCTTCGGGATAGCTGCCTTGGGAGCCCTGCTTTATAATGGCGAAGAGCTGTTCTTTGTCTCTTCCAAGAGCTGCCTTAAGAACTATGACGATACCCTTACCGAGTTGGGAGAGAGGTATTATTCGGTGGAGCCTGGTATGCTGGATGAGGATTTCGCCGACTTCAACTACCGGGAGCTTGGGCTTAACCTGCAGCTCAACTATGGCCTTGCGGCGCAGCATAATATGACAACTAAAATACGGGAATGGTTTGAGATGCTGGGCCTGGAGGATAAGCTTTCCTCCACCGACCCGCTGGTGGCCGACCACGCTCTGGCCGAGATCTGCTACAAGTATTTCGGCGACCTGCACAGCGCATTTAACGCCCGGTCTCCATATACAGGATTAGAGAGAGAAGGGGAGGATATTATCCCGGCTCCATCTGTCAAGAAGTTCCTCCAGAACATGCACGAAGCCCTGGCTGCTCGGGACGAGTTCTTCCCCAACGGTGTCCCAGGTTTCCAGAAGAAAGGGGATACTGCATACATCACCTTTGATGATTTCAGGATTGACTATTCCAGAAACTATTTTGAAGAACCCCTTACCCGCAAGGAGAAACAGGCTATACAGAAAGATTTTGCCTCAAGCGGAATTGACACCATCGGCCTTATCCATTATGCCAACGAGGAGATTCAGTCAAACCCCAAGATACGCAATGTGGTTGTAGACCTTTCCTGCAATACCGGCGGCTCCCTGGATGCAGAGGTTTTTGTTGCCAGCTGGCTTTTGGGCCAGTGCTCTCTGGCTGTTCGGAGAAATATAACCGACTGTCAGTCTGCCACCTCCTATACCGCAGATGTCAACTTTGACGGCAAGTTCGGGCAGAAGGATGATTACGTGGGAGACCGCCGCATTTTCTGCCTTATCTCGGGTAACACCTTCTCCTGCGGAAACCTTTTGGCCTCCATGCTGGCAGAATCGGGCAAGGTAACCCTTATAGGTACCAAGACAGGGGGCGGCGCATGTGCTGTATACCTTACCTCCACCGCGGCAGGGTCGCTTTTCCAGACCTCAAGCCCATGGCTTTTCAGCTCCGAGCGGAATGGTGCATTCTTTGATATTGAGGCTGGCGTTGTTCCTGATTATAAGCTGACAGGTTATCAGGCCTTCTATGACCGTTCAGAAAAGAAAGGGCTTACCGCCTTTATCAGAAAACTGTACTGAATTATTTTAAGGTGCCGACGCACTGGCCCATATTGACTGAGGTTTCCAGATAATCCTGGTTCACTGATAGCTTGTCTTTTCCCACCAGCAGAATTACGGTGGAGCCGCCGTACTCGAAATAGCCTTTCTCCATGCCACGCTCGGCTTTTCCTTCCTGCTCTAGGTTCACGATACGGCCAACAAGCATGGCACCCACTTCCATCTGTACCACTTTGCCGAATTCAGGCGACTGGATGACAGTGTATTCACGGCAGTTCTGGGCAAACACAGGGTATGTCTCCAGCGCTATAGGGCGTACTGTGTGCAGCACCCCTGGTATAAAGATATTCGGCCCTTTTGCCCCCGAGACAGCGTAAGCGTATCTGTGGTAGTTGTCCACACAGAGCCGAAACACCAGGCAGAACCCGCCGCTGAACGAGGCAGCCAGCTCTTTGTTTTTCAAAAGTGATTCGATGGTATAAGATGACTGCTTTATAGGGATGACAGTCCTCTCGTCATTGATGGTGTATACCGACAAAAGCCCGTCGCAGGGGGCACACAGGTGTGAACTCTCCATGTCAAAAGGACGTTTTCCCTCTTTAATACGGCGCCGGAAGAACTGGTTGAAAGTCTTGATGCCATCCAACTCGTAGTCATCGCAGTTGATATTGTTTTTCTTAACAAAGCCTTTTATCAGGCAAGAGGAGAGGCGGGAGTCCATGAATGCACCGCACAGCTTGGAGAGGGGGCGGGAGGCAAGAAGTTTCAGCAGGCATCTGCCGAAAGGAGTTTTATATAAAAAAGTGAGCCCGTCCATGATTCAATCAGCGGTTTTTAAGGAAGATGAAAATAAGACCCAGCACAATAGCCTCCACAGCACCAAAAGCTATCATGATCAGGACATCTTTGGTGGTAGGTTTCTTGACCCGGATATCAGATATGAACAAAACCCCCATAACTGCCATAAGCACAGAGTAGAGCAGGGTAAAGTCCATGGTGAACACAATATGGCACAGAAGCACTGTAGGGAACACAAGTGCGGCGCTGGTGACAGGAAGCCCGTGGAAGTATCTGGGGCCTGCCTCTTCGGCCTCTTCCCGCTCCTCCTCAAGCACGTTGAAGAAGGCAAGGCGGATCAGTGCGGCAAGGGTGTAGAACAGGGCGATCATGGTGATGACAATCTTGATTCCTGTGGCCCTCTCTGTAAGCTTTATGAAGAAGATGGTGTTGGGCAGGGTCTCGTAGTAGATACTGGAGCGCATCATGGCAATGCCGATGCAAGCTGGCAGGACGCCGAAAGCGATAAGGTCCGAGAGAGAGTCTATCTGGATTCCGAATTTCTTCATCCGTTCGGTCCGGTTCTTCTTGGTCCGTGCCACCTTTCCGTCAAAGGCATCGCAAAGTCCGCAGAGAAGCAGGAAAAGCATTCCGATATAGGGATGGCCTACGCTGTTCAGGCAGAATATGATTCCGCATGTGGCAGAAAGCATGGAGAGATATGTAAGGATGACAGTATAATCATAAAAACCAATCATTGCTGGACCTCGCTTTTCCTCTTGTTTTTAACGAACCTGATGAAGATGTATCCCCAAATCACAGTGACAAGGGATACTATACTGCAAGTATAGAATGAAATTCCTCGGCTGGCAACTGCTAATTCTATGGCAAAATCGCTGCCCATAAGCATGGAGTAGCCGAAGAACATGATGAACTCCGAGATTCCGACGGCACCAGGCATAGGAAGGAAGTTGGATCCCACCACAACATAGCACTGGATGATAAATATCAGGAGCCAGTTGGAATAGTCGCCGTGAAGGGCAAAATAAACAAAGACCGGAATCAGAATCTGGGATGTACGTTGCAGAAGGTTAAGGAAATAGATTTTGCTTAAAAGGCCGGTCTTACCTGAAATCTGGTCCACAACGATATGGTACTTTTCCATTCCCGCATTGAACCGGGCCTCCAGCTTTGCCGAGAGAGCCCTGAAATGGAGCTTTCGCAGGATATAGAAAATTACGCTGCTTATCTTGAGCAGGACAATTTTCTTCTTGAGCAGTATGATGAAAGCAAGGGTCAGGAGCACCATAGAAAAGATGCCGAACAGGATCATCACCTTGCAGGAGAGAGGAAACTGGAAGAAGATGCTGGGGAAGAATATTACAGAAAGAAGACCCAGGGTGATGATGGCAAGGGTGTACATGGTCAGGTTGAGTATAAGCGCTGCTGTCACAACCTCGGCCGGAAGTCCGTCGATATACATGAAATATGCACTTGCAGGCTGTCCGCCTGTGGCAGATGGTGTGATGGATGAGAAGTAAATGTCGGCAGATGCGTAGATAAAGCCCTTACGATGCTGCACCGGGTAGCCCATAGAGCGGGTTATTGCGGTGAGGGAGTGCCCCTCGAACCAGATGAAGCTGAACATGCAGATTACTGCAGGGATAAGCCAGAGCACATTGGCATGCTTGACTGCATCGACAAACTCAGGGAAGGAGAGGCTGCTCTTGAAAAAGCAGATGTACATTGTGACTATTGAGAGAATCAGTGTAACAATGGTCCAGAACAGCTCTTTCTTCATACCGATATTTATTTATCGGTAAAAGAATATATTATATTAGTCCTTTCTGCATTTACACCACATTTATGAAGAAAGTCAGGACCAGGCTGTTGATAAAGTCTGCAAACATGCCGCCCACAATCGGAACCAGCAGATAAGCTTTAACCGACGGGACATATTTGTCGGTGAGCACCTGCATGTTGACCATGGCATTCGGGGTGGCCCCCATGCCGAAACCACAGGTTCCTGCTGTCAGTATAGCTGCATCATAATTGCGTCCCATGGCATTGAAGACGATGAAATAGGCAAATACCAGCATAAGAACAGTCTGCCCCATGAGCATGACAAACAGAGGCAATGCCAGCTCTGCCAGCTGCCACAGCTTGAGGGTCATCATAGCAATACTCAGGAACAGAGAGAGGCAGATACTTCCAAGGTTGTTTATCTCGTCCATATGGATGGAGAACTTGCCGGAGAACTCGCCACAGTTTCGCATTATGGCGGCAACTATCATAGCTCCTATATATGCAGGGAATGTCAGTCCGCTTTTTGAGAGCAGGTAGGATATGATGGTACCTAAGCCCATAGCTATCATCAGCTGATATGCGGCCAAGACATACAGACTGAGGGTCTTGTTGTGTCCTATCTCTTCCTCCTCTTGTATGGATTCATCCTGGACAACAGCAGTCTTGAGCAAGTCGTGCTTCTTTATAAGATGTCCACCTAATGGGCCGCCCATAAGAGAGCCCATGATAAGACCGAAGGTGGCGGCTGCAGTACATAAGGTGATTGCACTGTCCAGCCCCAGGTCTTCCAGTACCATTCCGAATGCGCCGGCAGTGCCATGACCACCCACCATAGGGATAGACCCGGTGCAGAGCCCTATAAATGGGCTTAGTCCCATCACCTTTGCCAGGGAGAGTGCCAGCAGGTTCTGCGCCACAATAAGGAAGAATATGAGTACCAAGAATACGACTAATGCCTTACCGCCACTTTTAAGCACCTTGAAGTTAGCCTGAAAACCTACAGAAGTGAAGAAGAGTACCATGCAGACATTC
>JAEEGJ010023795.1_pt1 | contig 12795 bp, 9 predicted proteins | sample 8958761 | NCBI WGS metagenome assembly JAEEGJ01 (sample SAMN16246546, study PRJNA631951) | gut metagenome | biome: gut microbiome; feature: rumen; material: RS-attached | host: Bos | place: Iran: Karaj | collected 2018-10
GGTGATGGTGTAGGCTTGCGCATTGTAATGTTCGTCGGGAATGCCGCTGGCGTCTTTGGCATCACAATAAATCGTGGCTTCGTATTTCGTTCCAGGCTTCAGGAAATCCAGCTTCACCTCCACCTCACGGGCGTTCTCATCGGTGATGCCGCCTACATACCAAACATCATGTGCTTGGGCTTTCTTCAAATCTTCGGTTGTGGCATCATCAGGCAAGGCATAAACGAATTTCGTGGCATTGGAAACTACATCTTTCTTGCCATCAGCCAGTGTCCCTACACCCTCGGCGGCCTTGTTCAAGGTAGAGAGTTTCGGATGTCGTGCCGTCACAATATAATCGCCAGGCTCGGCTTCAAGATACAAAGTCTTGTCCCAGTCGACGGCCACGTCCTTGATGAACTGGAAGGCATCCATGAAGGGCTCATAATGCTCGGGGAAGTCTGCGGCCATCTGCAAGGGTGAGTAGAAGGTCACATAAAGACCCAGTTGGTTGCAGATGGTAATCTGCATCTTTTTGCCCCAAGGCACGATTTTGCCCATATCGGTCTCGAAGATGCCAGGCGTGTAGTCCATTGGGCCGCCTTGCAGACGCGTGAAGGGCAGGATGGTCGTATGTCCAGGATTGATGCGCTCACGGAACTCAGTGCCCATGGCACTCTCGTTGCCAATCATATTGGGCCAAGTGCGACAAAGGCCGGTAGGTCTCACTGCCTCATGCGAATTCACCATGATATGGTGTTTGGCCGCCTCCACAATGGCATAATGGTAGTGGTTGTTGATGGGTTGGCTATAGTGTCCCTCGCCAAAGGGGATAATGGTACCCACATAGCCGCCTTTCACGGCATCATAGCCATATTGGTTCATCAAGGTATAGGCCTTCTCCATCCAACGCTCATAATTTTGAGTGGAGGCTGAGCTTTCATGGTGCATGATGAGGCGGATGCCCTTCTCGTGGGCGTATTTGTTCAAGGCAGGCAGGTCGAAGTCGGGATAAGGTGTGAGGAAGTCAAAGACAAAATCTTTCTGCTTCGCATACCAGTCTTCCCAACCGATGTTCCAGCCTTCGATGAGCAAGGCATCAAAACCGTTTTCGGCAGCGAAGTCGATGTAACGGCGTACGTTGGCATTGTTGGCACCATGGGTGCCGTTGGGTTTGGCGTGCTCATAGTCGGTCTGACCAAGTTTCACTGAGGGGTAGTCGTTGGTGTAGAACCAGGTGCTTTTGCCCGAGATCATCTCCCACCAAACGCCCATGTATTTCACAGGGTGAATCCAAGAAACATCCTCCAAGACACATGGTTCGTTGAGGTTAAGGATAAGGCGCGAAGCGAGGGCGTCAGTAGCCGAAGTGGTCACCATAACCGTACGCCAAGGTGTGTGACAAGGGGCTTGCAGACGACCTTTGTAGCCCGTAGCATCGGGTGAGAGCCAAGCCCGGAAAACCATTTTTTGGTCATCGAGGTCGAGGTGCATTGTAGGATAATCAAGCGTGGCCGCCTCGTGGATATTGAGGTAAAGGCCATCATCGGTCTTCATTTGAAGAGCGGTCTGAACGCCTGTGTGTGAGAACCCCGTCCAAGGCCAGCCGCCATCCTTGTGGCCTGCCTCCCATAAGTCACGGATCTCTGACAGCCGCGATTCAGTGAAGTTGTACTCCTGCGTGTCATAGTCGCCCGGAATCCACCAAGCCTTGTGGTCGCCTGTCATAGCAAACTCGGTCAGTTCTTCCTTGATCCAGAAATAGACCAAAGCATTCTCCATAGGGAACTCATAACGGAAGCCAAGACCGTCATCATAGAGGCGGAAACGGATCTGCATGACTGTGGCCTTTTTCTCGGTCGAATGATCCATACTCTCCACAGAACCAATGGGTTGTTCTAAGGTAACAAGCATCTCGTTGTAATGGTTGCGGATTTGAGCTTCCTCGCCCCAGACGGGTTCCCAAGTCTCATCGAAAGTGCTGTATTTCGTATCTTTCAGCACAAAGGCATGGGCGAGGTCATCGCGCCATTCCAATGTGAAACCCATCTTTGAGGGCAACACCACGGGTTTCCCAGCGCGGTCGAGGGAATATTGCGGTATACCGTCGACCACATCGAATTTCAGTTCAAGATTGCCGTCAGGGCTTTTTACCGAGACAGGATTGGCGTAAGCGTTTGTGAGCATTCCAAAAGCTACGCAAAAAAGGGCAATAAAGAGTTTCTTCATATCAGTAGTTTTTATGATGAATCCTATCGGTGCTTCAGTGGGAAATTTCATCTTACAACAAGTCCATATCTTGATTCAGTTAGTATTCTAACTTTTGTTGTAATATCCGTTCCCATATTTGCTTTTATAATGTTTAGAATTGAAGAAAAGTCTGCAGTTCCGGTTCTGGAACTAGTGCATTCTTTATAGCAATAAGTGCCAAATTCCTCCGCACGAAGTGTTACGATTTTGTTGCCATTAATATCATCCGAAACGCCTCTTGAAAATCTTGGAGCGACAATAATGCAAAACTTTGAGCCATGTTTCCTTATGTGTTTATTAATTCGAGGAGTATCAACTTTTTCAAGGGAAGTACCTCTTGTTTTTGCTTCAACATTCATGTTATACTTCTGTTCACTAGGTAATTCTTCCATCGTACAAAGCAAATCGGTATTACCAGCCCCTGACAAAATCTCCACATTAATGGTTTCAGAAAACAATTCCATAAAAGGTTTAAGGGCTTCCTCAAATTCTTTTCCGTCCCTGCTCCCAAACCTCGAAGCACGAACCATTTCGTTTACTATAACCGTAATCTCGCTCTTTCTGTCAACATTAGTATTGATGCACGCCAAGTATCTTAACGGCTCGATTTGATAAAGATTTGTCAACCAATCTTCTCTCGTGAAGATTTCTATGCCATCAACTTGAGAAGGACTATCGAATGGAGAAAACTCATCGATCAAAGACTGCGCAGCTTCCTTAACTTCATCCGTTAGTTCGACATATCCTGAATTCTTTTTTCTAGATTGGTATGCATCATTTCGATACGTGCTGGTGTTGCCCGTATTACTATGTAAAAAACGGAACAAACGTCCACCATTATGTGCCGCGTCACTCACCAGATTAAACACTCCGAAATCTTTAAACAAGCGCAACAGGTAGTAATTGATTTCATGCAAAACGTTAGCAAATAGCTTTTCGTAATCCTCTACGCTTTGGAAAAGGGCAAGTTTTTCATCGTAGGTATATGTACGATACTCTAATATACTGGCAACAAGCTCTTCATATTTCTCATGATCAATGGTTTCGATAAATGGCAGAAACCAAACAAATTCATCAATATACAGCCTATACTGTAACCTGGCATCTAGAAGAAGCTTGATGATTAGTCTTCCGAAATAAAGCTTAAAACATTCAGGTGTCCAATCAAATGGATGTGGATATTGCATACAAAACAAGTTAACCAAATAGTTTTTTGCCTGTTCTGTCCTGTCCTCGGTTGACAAAATGTTTAATGTCATCGGGGAAGGCATAAAAGCTTTTTTCCCGTCTTCAAGATTGGTGGAATAACCAAACATGTAGAAGCAGGCTTGTAAAAGTCTTACTCCGATTGTAATTGTAGAGCCTCTTTCTGCATAATAACCTTCATTTGTCCTACCTTGAGTCACAGTCCGTGACACCATGTCTTCAAGATTAAAACCGTTAGGTGTATTACTTATAATGGCAGCAAATTCTGAAAGAATGTCTTTAGAATTGACATTCTTGTCAATAATCCACTTATGCATCATGCTTCTTTCAAGAGCAATCATATTCCTATGTTTTTGATTATTGCTTCACTAAATCTGGGTGGTATGGCTTCACCGATCATCTGGCGAATAAAATTATCTGAGCACCATTGAGGCAAATCCCAATCAGCAGGCAGTGAAGAAACTATAAACAATTCCCTTAGTGTCAAAACACGAGCATCACTATAGGTGCCGTCTGGAAGCAATCTCCCGGGATGAACATTGTTATGCCCTCCCATGTTTCCACTTTGCATTGCCCGTGCCGGACAAGGTTCGTCCCATCGCATCCTGGCAAAGGTGTTGTGAAATCCTTTCATCCTTTCACCATTCTCCTTCTTGGGATAATGCTCTGCATTTAGAAAGGCTGACTTGCCTTCCGGAGTATGGCGCATTGCGTCAATATCCCTTTCATTGTGAGGTTTTGCATAATGCCATTTTATGCCACTCTCTTCGCCTGCCTCCAATGATGGCAAATCACCAATGGCTGTTCTCAATGTGATTTCCGCTTGTGCTATGGGATTACCCCAAGAAAGTCCCTTTTTCCATAGTTTTACGAACCCTCTCGGCCTGCTTTGCGGAACTCCATAGTCTTTCGCGTTCAAAACAAAAGATTCAATATTGTATTTTTCTCCGTATTTGTCCGCAACTATTTCAACCAGTTTACGCCCCTCTCCTTTATACGGGAAATATAGCTTCAAAAACTTTGGCACATTTTCAATCAATATATAGTCAAAGTCACATTTGTCAATTAAATCAAAAGCATAGAATATCAGATAATTCCTTTTGTCTTCCACATAGTCTTTTTTGCCAAGGCTACTCATCCCTTGGCAAGGTGGAGTCGCAAGTAAGAATTTGCAGTCATTATCCTGGGTCTCCTTTAAGACTTGGTCAAATATATCCGGCTGTGTTATGTCTCCACATATTGTATGGCATTCCTTATACAGCCAACTATGAAGGTCGCATCTGTTTTTATGTAACTCATTTGCAACTACAATGTCGATGCCGTTTTCTTTAAAATAAGTCTCGGCGATTCCAGCACTACAAAACAAAGAAACACCCTTCATCACTCAATCTTTTTTATGTTTTTACAAATGCTCTCCATCAGCAAAGGTGGAACCGCTTCTCCCACAATGTACCTTATTTGGCTATCGGAAGCAAAACTTGGCAGATCTATATCCGGGTCAATCGAACTGAGAATGAACAACTCTCTTAATGTAAGGACCCTTGCGTCACTATACAGCCCGTTAGGTAAAAGTCTACCAGGGTGCACAGTATGCGTTGAAGAAATAGTATCGCTTCTCATTGTAATCGTTGGCGCTGGGCGATCCCAGTCTATCCTTTTATAGGTGTAAGGATACCCTGTAATCCTGGTACCATCAGATTTACGGGGGAAAAACACTTCGTTTTGAAATGCTGATTTTCCCGTAGGGGTATGCTGCATATATTCAATATGTTCAGCAGTGTGTACTCTGGCGTTGTGATGCTTCAGTCCGCTGGTTTGACCGGATTCCAAAGAAGGCAACCCTCCGATGGCTTCTCTGACTGTAACCTGTTTGTCAACCTTTTTTGGTCGGGTAAACGAAAAGCCTTTCTTGCACAACACGGCAATCATCCTTCTCCGACTTTGCGGGACGCCATAGTCAGCCGCATTATAAATATCTATATCAATACTATAAACCCCTTTATATTTTTCATTCAGAATCTGTTCAAGGCTGTACATTCCATTGTCATACGGAAAGTACATCTTTACGAATCGGTCTACATTTTCAATCACAACCACATCGGGATTGATCTCATCTACAATTTCCAATCCATGAAAAATCAGGAAGTTTCTAGGGTCTTTGATATACTGATCATTTCTTTTGTTCTTTCCAATAAGAGACACGCCTTGGCATGGAGGTGTCGCCAACACAAAGTTTACCTTTTCTTTTTTTGCTTTCTCAATTATGGCTTGTTTGATACTGTTTTCCGTAATATCGCCTACTATCATTTCAGTATTTGGATGCCAAAACTCATGAACCTTACATCTAATAGGAATAAGTTCATTTGCCACTTTAAAATCTATATAGGGTGCCAAATTCAACTCAGCAACGCCTGCACTTGAAAAGAGTGACAAACCGATGAACTTACTTGTGGTATTCTTACAATTCTTTGCCATAGAAAAACTACATGTTGCTATAATACGCTGTAGATTACATCCTAAACACGCCAAACTGCTGCGGCGGGAAGGGTTGGTTCAACGAGGCAGCAATACCCAGTGCGAGAATCTTACGCGTATCGACAGGGTCGATGATGCCATCATCCCAAAGGCGAGCCGTACTATAGAAGGCAGAACCCTCATAATCATATTTAGCCAAGATGTCCTTCTTCAGTTGGGCGATTTCATCTGTCGGAACCTCCAATCCTTTGTATTTGTATTGATCTTCCTTCACCGTGGCAAGGACACTGGCTGCTTGCTCGCCGCCCATGACGGAGATTTTGGCGTTGGGCCACATAAAGAGCAACCTTGGGCTGTAGGCACGGCCCGCCATGCCATAGTTGCCTGCGCCAAACGAACCGCCGAAGATGACCGTGAACTTGGGCACATTGGCGTTGGAGACCGCGTGCACCATCTTGGCACCGTCTTTGGCAATGCCACCTTGCTCGTACTGTTTACCTACCATGAAGCCCGTGATGTTCTGCAAAAACACCAACGGGATGTTACGCTGGCAGCAAAGTTCGATGAAGTGCGTAGCTTTCAGTGCTGATTCTGAGAACAATACACCAAAGTTAGCGATAATGCCTACAGGGAAGCCCATCAAATGCGCGAAACCGCAAACGAGGGTGGTGGCATACCTTGACTTGAATTCTTGGAAACGGCTGCCATCCACAATGCGGGCGATGATTTCCCTTGGATCCACCAATTTGTGGAAATCGATGGGAGCGAGGCCGTAAAGGTCGTGCGGGTCATATAAAGGTGCCTCAACAGGCAGCATGTCCAGTTTCTGACGGTGCGACTTCTCCAAGGTCTTGAAGATGTTACGGCAAATCTGCAAGGCATGTTGGTCGTTCTCGGCCAAATGGTCGGCCACGCCCGACACTGAAGTATGCATCTCGCCACCACCCAATTCCTCCGCTGTGACCACTTCACCCGTGGCGGCCTTTACCAATGGCGGTCCACCGAGGTAAATCGTGCCTTGGTTGCGCACGATGATGGTCTCATCGCTCATGGCCGGTACATAAGCACCGCCTGCAGTACACATACCCATCACGATGGCGATTTGGGGAATGCCCATGGCCGACATGCGAGCTTGATTGTAGAAGAAACGCCCAAAATGGTCACGATCAGGGAAGACCGTGTCCTGCTCGGGCAGGAAGGCACCGCCACTGTCGACCATATAGACACAAGGTAGGTGGTTCTCCATGGCAATCTCTTGTGCGCGAAGGTGTTTCTTCACCGTATACTGCATATAGGTGCCGCCTTTTACGGTGGCATCGTTGGCCACGATGACGGCCTCTCTACCTTGAATCACACCGATACCCGTGATGATGCCCGCCGAAGGGAAGTCGTTGTTATAGGTGCCATAAGCCGCCATCGGCGACAACTCTAGAAACGGTGTGTTCGGGTCGATAAGCAGGTCGATGCGCTCTCGGGCGAGCAGTTTGTTGCGTTTTTTGTGCTTGGCCACGGCACTCTCGCCACCACCTTGCATGGAGGCCGACATCGCCTCACGATATTGAGCCATCAGCGCTAGGAAGTTCTTCTCGTTCTGCTTGAACTCTTCGGAGTCGGTGCGTATGTTGGATTTCAGTACTTGCATAGTAGTAGAGATTGAAAGCACAAAAATAGTGAAAAAACCGAAAGTGAAAAACAAAAACTTCATTCCGTGAAAACGGAATTGAAATATTTCCCCTATCTTTGCCGTTTCATTCATAATGAGGTTACTGAGTTTATCGAAGTAAAGATGTCCGAAAAGAGTTCAAGCAAAAGCCGAGTGGCAGGGTCCTATTTCATGTCGCTGATGAGTATTTCGTTAGTACTCTTCCTCTTAGGCGTGTTTGCCCTGCTTATGATGCATGCGCAGAAACTCTCCAACCATCTCAAGGAAAACATCGGCTTCGAGGTGGTGATGAACAGCAATGTGAAAGAAGCCAATATCCTCAAACTGCAACAGGAACTCGACTCCATGCCTGCCGTGAAGTCGACGGAATACATCACCAAAGAGGAGGCTATCCGCCGCTTGAGCGAAGACCTCGGCGAGGACTTCCTGCAATGGCTCGGCAACGAGGAGAACCCACTCCTCCCCTCCATCGATGTGCGCTTCAATGCCGACTGGGCCAATAATGACAGCATTAACCTCATCCAAGCCCAACTGAAGAAAAACAAGGATGTCAAGGAAATCTACTACCAAAAATCCTTGGTCAACTTAATCAACCAGAATGTCAACCGAATCGGCCTCGCGCTGATGATTGCCAGCTTGGTACTGCTCATCATCTCCATCACGCTGATACGCAATACCATACGACTTAGCATCTACTCCAAGCGTTTCCTTGTGCGGAGCATGCAACTTGTAGGGGCAACACCCGCCTACATCCGTCGGCCTTTCATCAGGAGTGGCATCACCCAGGGCTTTTTCGGGGCTTTGCTGGCCGATGCTTTCTTGGCTCTGCTGCTTTACGGTCTCACCAAACGCTTACCGGAACTGACTTTTGTACAAGACTATAAAATCATCATTGGCATCTTTGTCGGGGTCCTTATTTTGGGCATACTTCTTGGCGGTCTTTCCACGCGACTGGCCCTCCGAAAATACCTCCACGCCGACATCGACCAACTATACACCTAAGGGCCGTTGAGCCTGTCGAAATCGAAGATTCAATGTAATTAAACGCCCGAATATCGAATATTTTAAATCTTAAATCTTGAATTTTAAATATTACTGAATATGGCAAAAGAAATAACAAAGACAAAAGCAAAAACGGCTGAAGTCGCTGACAACCAAAAGGTCATGCCCTTCGGCAAACAGAACTACATCATCGTGCTCATCGGTATCGCCCTGCTTGCCTTGGGCTTCATCCTGATGATTGGCGGAGGCTCCTCTGACCCTGATGTTTTTAACCCAAAAATGTTTGATTTCCAACATATCACTCTGTCCACCATCCTGATTCTGGCAGGGTTTGTCGTTGAAATCGTTGCAATATTCTGGAAAGGAAAAAAATAATTCATCGCTTTGCGTCACTGCGAGGCACGAAGCAGTCCAGATGATGTGTTACTGGATTGCTTCGTCGTTCCTCCTCGCAATGACGACAAGCACATAAAATGAAAAACTATGGATTGGTTACAAGCATTAATCTTAGGCATTATTCAAGGTTTGACGGAATACCTTCCCGTCAGCAGTAGTGGTCACTTAGCCATTGGTCAAGCACTCTTCGGTCTCGAAGACGGCGAATCGAATCTAGCTTTTACGGTCTTGCTTCATGTGGCCACCGTTCTCAGCACCTTGGTCATCCTCTGGAAGGAAATCGTATGGATTTTCAAGGACCTGTTCGCCAAACAGTCGTGGCGCAAATACTGCAACCTCAATGACGGAACGAAATACGCCTTCAACATCCTCATCTCTATGATTCCCGTGATGATTGTTGGCTTGTTTTTCAAGGACAAGGTGGAAGAAGTCTTCGGCTCAGGTCTGCTCATCGTGGGCATCATGCTTTTGGTGACAGCCTCGTTGCTTGCCTTCTCCTACTTCGCCAAACCCAGACAAAAGGAAAACATCAGCGGTTGGCATGCCTTCATCATCGGTATTGCCCAGGCTTGCGCCGTGATGCCTGGCCTGTCGCGCTCGGGTAGTACCATCGCCACAGGTTTGCTGTTGGGCAACAAAAAGGAAAAACTGGCTCAGTTCTCCTTCCTGATGGTCATTCCTCCTATCCTCGGCGAAGCCCTACTCGATGTCAAGGATATGTTCGAAGTCGGATTCAGCCAAGCCATGAGCGGTATCTCGCCCCTGGCTGCTATCGTGGGCTTCTTGGCAGCTTTCATCTTCGGCTGCATCGCCTGCAAGTGGATGATCAACATCGTGAAGAAGGGCAAGCTGATTTGGTTCGCTATTTATTGCGCCATTGTGGGTATTTTGGCCATTGTGTTACCGTATGTTCTTAAATAACGGCCCTTCGACAGGCTCAGGGACCTGAACCATGAAAATGTTCAACTTCGAAGAAGGCGAGGTCATCCTCATCGATAAGCCCTTGGACTGGACGTCGTTCGACACGGTCAACTTCATCCGTTCCTTGCTCAACCGTTGCTACGGTATCCGCAAGCTAAAGGTGGGCCATGCCGGTACTTTGGACCCATTGGCGACAGGCCTGCTCATCCTCTGCACAGGCAAGATGACCAAGCAAATCGACAACTATCAAGCGCAGGTGAAGACTTACACGGGCACCATCCTGCTCGGCCAAACCACCCCGACCTTCGACTTGGAGAGCGAGCCTAATGCCTTCTTCCCCACTGACAGCATCACGCCGGAACAGATTGAGGCTGCCCGCCAGCAGTTCATCGGTGACCTGAAGCAATACCCGCCCAAGTACTCCGCCATCAAAATCAAGGGAAAACGCGCCTTCGACTACGCCCGCTCAGACGAGGAAATCGAGTTGAAAGCCCGCGATGTGCGTATTGACGACTTTAAACTCAACCTCGACCGATTCCCTGAACTCGACTTCGAAGTCACTTGCAGCAAAGGCACCTACATCCGTAGTTTGGCCAACGACTTCGGCAAGGCCTTGGACAACGGTGCCTGCCTGACCTCGCTTCGCCGCACCCGCATTGGTGATTTCAAGGTGGAAGATGCTTGGCCGCTCGAAAAACTCAAACAGCATATCGTCGACACGGGCGACGCTTTTAAGGAGTGGAAAAAGGAACAATTGGAGAAAGAGCAAAAACCATCTTGACAATCAATGCCTTAACAAAAAACACTTGACAAAATTTCGGTTTTGTCGTATCTTTGTAGTTTGTTTCAGAAAAAAACAACAATAACATCATACAATGAAACTCTCACAATTCAAATTCAACTTACCTAGCGAGCTCATCGCGCTGCAGCCTACACAAAACCGCGACGAAGCTCGTATGATGGTCGTCGACCGCAGAACGGGTAAAATCGAACACCGCATTTTCAAGGATCTAGTGGATTATGTGAAAGACGGCGATGTGTTCGTCATCAATAACACTAAGGTTTTCCCCGCCAAACTCTACGGCGAGAAGGAGAAGACCGGTGCCAAGATTGAGGTGCTGCTGCTCCGCGAACTCGACCATGAGAGCCGTCTCTGGGATGTACTTGTCGACCCGGCACGCAAGATCCGCATCGGCAACAAACTCTATTTCGGCGAAGGCGACGAGCTGGTGGCCGAAGTCATCGACAACACCACCTCGCGCGGCCGCACATTACGCTTCCTTTACGACGGCACCTACGATGAGTTTAAGAAAACCCTCTCAGGACTAGGTCACACACCCATCCCAAAGGAACTCAACCGCGAGGAACGCCCCGAAGACGCTGAGGACTTCCAGACCATCTACGCCAAGGTGGAAGGCGCCGTATCGGCTCCTACTGCTGGCATGCACTTCAGTAAAATCCTGATGAAACGCTTGGAAATCGTGGGCGCTTCCTTCGCCGAACTGACCCTGCACCCCGGCATGGGCAACTTCCGCGACATCGAGGTAGAAGACCTCACCAAGCACAAACCAGACTCGGAAGAGATGTACATCGACGAGGAATGCTGCACCTTGGTCAACGAGGCTAATGCGCGCCACAACAATGTGTTTGCCGTGGGCACTACATCGCTGAAAGCCCTTGAAACAGCCATGACCATCGGCGGCAAGATCAAACCTTACAAAGGTTGGACGAACAAGTTCATCTTCCCGCCTTACACTTTCTCCGTAGCCAACTGTATGATCACCAACTTCCACCTGCCCAAATCGCCCATGATGATGGAGGTGGCCGCGTTCGCCGGCTACGACCTACTGATGAAGGCCTACAAGGAAGCCATTGCTGAGAAGTATCGTTTTTTCACCTATGGTGATGCGATGTTAATCATTTAGCTATCAGCCATCAGCAGTCAGCTATCAGCTCAGTATTGCTGGCTGAAAGCTGATAGCTGAATGCTGAAAGCCAATTTTGAATCTTAAATTTTGAATTTTAAACAAACAACTAACAATAATGAACCAAGAAGATTTTTTCAAGAAAATAACCGCTCATGCGAAGGAATATGGTTTTATCTTCCCTTCGAGCGAAATTTATGACGGACTGTCAGCTGTTTACGACTACGGCCAAAATGGCGTGGAACTGAAGAAGAACATCCGCGAATACTGGTGGAAGGCTATGGTGCAGATGCACGAGAACATCGTCGGTATCGACGCCGCTATATTCATGCACCCCACCACCTGGAAGGCCTCTGGCCATGTCGACGCTTTCAACGACCCGCTCATCGACAACCGCGACTCAAAGAAGCGCTACCGCGCCGATGTGCTCGTCGAGGACTATATGGCTAAGATCGAGGAGAAGATTAATAAAGAGGTGGAAAAAGCCCGCAAGCGTTTCGGCGACGCCTTCAACGAGGAGCAGTTTGTGACCACCAACCCGCGCGTGTTGGAACACAAGGCCAAGATTGAGGAAATCAGCCACCGCCTGTATGGCGCCATGGAGCGTAACGACCTCGACGCCATCAAGCAGCTCATCCTCGACTTGGAAATCGTCTGCCCCATCAGCGGCACCCGCAACTGGACCGATGTGCGTCAGTTCAACCTGATGTTTGCCACTAAGATGGGTAGCGTGGCCGACGGCTCCGACACCATCTACCTGCGTCCTGAGACGGCACAGGGCATCTTCGTCAACTACCTCAATGTGCAGAAGACCGGCCGCATGAAGATTCCGTTCGGCATCGCCCAGACCGGTAAAGCCTTCCGCAATGAGATTGTGGCTCGTCAGTTCATCTTCCGCATGCGCGAGTTCGAGCAGATGGAGATGCAATTCTTCGTCCGTCCTGGCACGGAGCTCGAATGGTTCCAACACTGGAAACA
>JAEEGJ010023796.1_pt1 | contig 12794 bp, 13 predicted proteins | sample 8958761 | NCBI WGS metagenome assembly JAEEGJ01 (sample SAMN16246546, study PRJNA631951) | gut metagenome | biome: gut microbiome; feature: rumen; material: RS-attached | host: Bos | place: Iran: Karaj | collected 2018-10
GGTCCTTGTCGAACGGGCGGGATGCCTTTTCCGGGGCGTCGTTGAACTTGTCGGTGAGGGCGTGCATGCCCGCAAAGCTCTTGATGGAGTAGTCCGTGATGGCGCTTTCGGAACCGCCGGCGAGGCAGACGTCAAGCCTGCCCGAGCGGACGGCGTCAAGGGCAACGCCGATGGCGTCCGTGCCGGAGGCACAGGCGGTGCAGACTGTCCAGGCAGAGCCTGTGATGCCAAGAGCGATGGATACGTTGGCGCATGCTTCGTTTGCAATGAGTTCGGGCATGGCGAGCGGCGATACGCGGCGGCGGCCACCTTCGAGATACTTGCAATAAGTTTCTTCGACAACATCCATGCCTGCAAGGCCGTTTCCGGCGACAATGCCGGTCGTGTCAGCGGCGATTTCTTCCTTCGTTAAGCTTGCGTCCTTGACCGCTTCGTTAGCGGCGGCGACGAGGAACTGCGTGAAGCGGGCCATGCGGCGGGCTTCCTTCGGGTCGATTCCGTGTTCTTCGGGCTTAAAATCCTTGACTTCTGCCGCAATTTTCACTGGGCAGTTCGTGGCATCGAACAAAGTGATCGGGCCGATGCCACACTTGCCTGCCTTGATGGCGTTCCAAAGTTCGGGGGCGGACTTGCCTACGGGGGTCACCGCACCCATACCAGTAATAACAACTCTTCTTCTATTCATCATATAGAACTAAGATAGTATTTTTGGAATCGTAAAGGTAACTATATACTAGTATAATGGGGTGTATTGGTGTTTTTTACCAAAAATAGGTCATTTTGTAATTTTTTTGGAATTTTCTAAAAAATACTGTTCTTTTGTTTTCTTTTTTTTTATTTTAAGAACAAACTTATACACCATACAAAGGAAACTAATATGAACAAAATTATTCTTGGAGCCGTGATTGCCGCTGCCGCTCTTTTCGCTGCATGCGAAATGACGTCGTCTTCGGATTCCACTACTTCTAATCTCGCGTCTTGCGATATCAAGGGCAATTTGCTTGGCCTTGAAATCCATTCTTGCGTAGAATCTGAGAATACAGCTTATATAAATAGCCAGTGTGCCGATGCAAATGCCGAAGCGACTCAAGCTGGTGAAGGTACTGCTGTCATTGGCACAAAGTGCCCTGCAGGTGCTAAGAAGACTTGCGAAGTCACTCAGAAAGGTGTAACCGCTACGGTCTATATGTATGATAATCTTACGGCCATGGGTGACTGCGATGGCATTGAATTGGATTAATGCCAAATCATAAATAGAATCTCAATTTGCTCGGCTTTCAAGCCGGGCATTTTCTATATTTGCAGGCGAAAATGTTTTGAATGAGGTCTATGGCATGATCGTCTCTTGGATGACAACTAATAAATGTAACTTGACGTGCAAACACTGCTACCAGGACGCAGGCGAAAACAAGTCTGCCGAACTTACGACATCAGAAGCGCTCAAGCTCATCGACGAGATTGCGAAGGCCGGATTCAAGATCATGATTTTTAGCGGTGGCGAGCCGATGACGCGCCCGGACATCGTCGAACTTGTGGCCCATGCCCGCGAACGTGGACTCCGCCCGGTGTTCGGTACCAACGGAACGCTCATCACGCATGATTTGGCGTTCAAGCTCAAGGAAGCGGGTGCCATGGCAATGGGTATCAGCGTCGATAGCATTGATCCCAAGCGTCATAATGATTTCCGTGGCCTTCCGAACGCCTTTGAACTCACGTTGATGGGTATTGAAAACTGCAAGGCTGCAGGTCTCCCGTTCCAAATCCATACGACCATCATGGACTGGAACCAGAACGAAATCTTCGACATCATGGACTGGGTCAAGGAAATCGGTGCGGTGAACCATCAGATTTTCTTCCTCATCCCGGTCGGCCGTGGCAAGGAAATTGAAGACCATGCGCTCCGCGTTGCCGAATACGAAGGCCTCCTCCGCAAGATTATGGAAAAGAGTCGCACGCTCGGAATTCCAGTGAAGCCGACTTGCGCCCCGCAGTTCCTCCGCATCGCAGACCAGCTTGACATCAAGACGCGTTACAGCCGCGGTTGCCTTGCTGGCCTCGACTACTGCATCGTAAGTCCGATTGGCAAGGTGCGCCCCTGCGCCTACATGATGGAAGAAGCGGGTGATGTTCACGATACTCCGTTCGACGAAATCTGGGCGAACGCCGAAATCTTCAAGCAGTTGCGTACAAAGGCTTATAAGGGAGCTTGCAGTAAGTGCAAGTTTAACGACCGCTGTGGCGGTTGCCGAGCCCGTGCCGCTTACTACCATGACGGCGACTTCATGCAAGAAGATAGCTACTGCGCCTACGGTCGCGGAATTAAGTGATGTGGGAACGCCGAATAAAATTTTTGCAGGAGTTGATTGACTCTCCATTAGATGTGTTGGGGAGTACATGGCCTTGCTTGTTATTTATGCTAATAATAACTGGAGTCCCTGTATGGCTTTCTAAAAAGAAATTTTCCGAAAGGGAAAATCTCAAGTGGAAGGTCTATGTGCTTATGTTGCCTGCCATTTGCCTAGCTATCTTTTGCTTGTTATTTTGTGGCGAAAAAGCGTATCATGAGTTTACTTTAGATGCCGTATTCACGTGGCTTGGGCTTACTTTTTTTGTTTGGTTCGTTTTGCTCCCATTCTTTATGATTGATCCCGCTTTTTTTCGTCGTGACACTAACATTTGGGATAACACGAATTATCACAGTGAAGTCGAAGAAAATATTGACGATCTTTTCGACATGGCCATGAAAGTGGGGCGTGAAAAACGCGAAGGAAAAGATACCTCGAAACAGGAAGCTGAGTATAACCGAAAAGTTGAATCCCTTGATAAAAATGGCTATATAGACGAGCATCAGGATTTTTGATTTATGGATAACGTAAACAAAGACGACGAAAAATTCATGCGCATGGCACTTCGCCAGGCGCAGATTGCTTTTGACATGAAGGAAATTCCTATCGGTTGCGTTATCGTGAAAGACGGAGTCGTGATAGGGAAGGGCTACAACCAGGTCGAACAGCTCAAGGACGCGACGGCTCATGCCGAAATTATCGCTATTGGCACGGCTGCAAGCACGCTTGACAACTGGCGCTTGGACGGCTGCACGCTTTACGTGACGCTTGAACCATGCCCTATGTGCGCAGGAGCCATTCTCAATAGCCGTGTTTCCCGCATTGTTTACGGTTCTCCGGATTCTCGTTTTGGTGGCTGTGGTACGACGATTGATGTCATTACCGGCAATGCACTCAAGCGCGCGGTAGAAGTCACGGGTGGCATTCTCGCAGACGAATGCCTCGGCCTTTTGAAAGGCTTTTTCCAGCAGATGCGCCTCGAAAAAGGCGATACTGGCGCAAAACCGCCTACTCCGTAATATTTTTTACTTAAATTTAAGGCATGAATTTTACCAAGTTTAGCGCTATTTCTGCGCTCTCTATTGCTCTTTTTTGCCTTTGTTCCTGCGAACGGAACGAAATTCATCTTGCTTTTAATACGCAGACCGTCTCTCCGCAGTCGTTTGTGCTTGAATCGACTTTGAATGCGAGCTTGCCTGGCGATTCTGCCAACGAGCCTGAATCCATGCGCACGCACGTGAGCATCCGTAGCACCATGAGCCTCCTCATGTCGTATGACGATGGTTCCGGCCGCTTCGAAATGAAAATCGATTCCGTCGATTACACGAGTGACAAGCGCTCCGTCGATGAATTCCGCAATATCGAAAAGTATTTATCCATTCAGAATTTCCAGTTCAAGCTTGACCACGATGGCGTCATCACCGATCCGAACATCGAAAACGCTCTTGATATGCCTTCCGAAGATGAACTGAACCTGATTCCGCTCTTCCTCAAGGCTCAGCCGCTTCTTCCCGAAAAACCGGTCAAGCTCGGCGAAACATGGGAACGCCAGATGCCGATCTTTGGCAAGGGCAATAGCACGACGACCGTCTATAAGACCTTTACGCTCATGGATGTTTACCTGCAGGACGGTGTCCGCATGGCCAAAATCCACATGGGTATGAAATATCTTGAACTCCCGGACACGACTTCGAATTTACAGCTGAAGAGCAATGACTACGTGATTGGCGATGGTGACGTCCTTTTCGATGTTACGCATGGTACGCTTTCTTCTGCCGAAATGAACATTGTGGCTAAGCTCGACGTATTTGACCTCGTTGCAGGCGATACCCTTCCGAGCATGAATGTCAACCAGAAAATCACCTTGAGGAACATTCAATAATTATGAAAAATCTCATCTGTTCCTCTGTCCTTGCGATTGCGACGATTGCTAGTTTGGCTGTCGCTTCGGGTATGCCTTTCCCGTCTGCGGAAAATGGTAAGGTGCTTTTACAGGCAAAAGATAGCCCTTACGTGCTCGAACAGGGCGTGGTTGTTGGTGCTGCTGATACGCTCGTCATTGAACCGGGCGTGACCGTCTTGATGGGCGAGTTTGCAAAGCTCATGATCCAGGGCTCGGTCAAAATTGCGGGTACGAACGATAAGCCTGTTATTTTTAGCGGTGCCGATTCTGTGGCAAACTGGAATGGTTTCCATATCATGTCCAGCGCGGGTCCTTTTGAAATCAAGAACTTGACTGTCGAGAATGCGTTCCGCAATACGATTTTCCGTTCTAGCGGTACACTCGAAAATGTCAATTTCTTCAATAACTATTACGGCCTCTGGGTCGATGAAAGCCCCAATGTGACGCTTGCCCATTGCACGTTTGCTCACAACCGTTATGCCTTGTCCGTAAGGGCCGGTCGTGTCATTTCGAATGGGACGAGTGTTTCCGAAAACGTCTATGGTCTTTATCTTGAGACGGATGGCAAGCTCGATGGCGATACGGACCTAATCCGCAACAACCAGGAATCAGATATCCGTAGTGAAGCCGCTGATTTGAAGACGAGTAAAAAGCGCGTCCGCCGCAACGTGTGGCACAACATCGAAGCGCGTTTCTAAGAGGTAGTCGTGGAAGAAGCTTTCCGTAGAGCCATACGTAAGATGACAGGGGCAAGCGTACGCTTGGCCGTGCGTCCGAATCGCTCGGCTATTGTCGCGACGCTTTCTCAGTCCATGATGGTCACGTGGTCGATTGCGCTCTTTGAACATCTCGATGCCATGCTCAACAATCCGGAAGCAAACGTCGGCAGTTCCGAGCTCATCTCGTACAGCGAGTCTGCATGGAAACTTTGCGAATCGGGCTTCCCGCAAATCTTCAAGGATTGCGAAAAACTTTATAGCGAGTTCCGTGCGAAGTGGATCCAGCGCTTCTCGACAGATGAAGTCTTGCGACTCTTGCTTGAAGGCGGAGACTTCTTGGTCCATGACGAAGAAAAGGGCTGGGCACTCACGGTCAAGAACAACAAGCAGGACATCAACAACTTTTATTCGGCGACGATCCACTTGCTCGTAAGCGATGCCGAACCGTTGTTTGTGCGTATGCATGGCCGCGTGATGCAGTTGCAAGAAAAACTTTGCAAGTACTGGCTTTCTGAAAGTGCGGTGGACCCGGTGTCGAAGCTTTTGCCGTGCCTCGAAGCCTCTCTTCGCGAAAAAGAAAACGCCATGGTGGTCTCGCTCCGTACGTCCTTGAACTCGCTTGCGAAAAAGCGTTTTGCGGCGGCATTTGCCTCTAAAGGACCGGTCCGTTACTATTCGTCCGCGATGTCCTGTGCCCGCAATGTGGGCCGCTACTGGAACCCGCATTACGCATACGAAAACTGCTTCCTTGCGTTTACGGATGATTTTTGTGATTACGCCCAGGGGCTTACGACTCAGGTTATCGAATGGTACCAGAGCAAATGGTCCCTTTTCCTTCGCGGGTTCTCTCGCGGTCAGTTGAACTTGTTTGAAACAGTCGCTCCTTATCAAGCGCAGAATGTGTAGGTAAAAAATGAAAAATGCATTCAATACGATTCTTATTTTGACGGTGGTGGGTTTTGTAGCCCTTATCGCAGGTGCTCTTTACTTTGGCGCCCCGGCATTTGGCTGGATCATCATGATCGCCATCATGGCTGTTTACTTGGTGGAGCAATTTTCAGCCATCCGCAAGATGAAGCAGATTATCGCCGAAGACGAAGTTATCGATTCTTGCGAAAAAGGGAACGCTTATCCGGAACCGGGAACGGGCGTTGTCGCGAAGAGAATTGAACTTGCAAAGCGTCTGTTGCAAAAGAACATCCGCCTCGATTCCCCGATTGCCTTTGACGTGCTTTCGTCGGGTTCTTCGATTCCGCTCAACCGCAGCGTGGGTTCGACGGTCATCCTCCTTGGCCTTATGGGTACGTTCTTCGGCCTTATGCAGTCTGTGGCAACCGCCGGTGGTGCGATTGACAATTCCACGACGCAGGGCACGCTCGATACGATCCAGGTGCTTTTCCAGAATATGAAGGGCATTTTCGGTACTAGCCTTTGTGGTTTGTTTGCCGCCTTGATTTTGAGTGCAAGCCGTACGGTGCTCAGCTCCAAGCGTGATGAATTCATGGCGCACCTCGACACCTTCACGCTTGACATGCAAAAAGATGAAAGCGCAGAAGGTGTGATTGAAGAAGACAAGAACGAACTCGAACGCCTCTTTGAATCTGTTGAAAAGAATTTGTCCGTGATTGCATCTTCCGTGAAGGAAGGCTTGGCTGGTGTTGTTTCGATGGTGGGCGAGGAACTCTCTGCCATGACTTCGAAGCTGAACCAAGATGTCGTTGATTCTGTCCAGAAGGTTTCTACGGAAATGACTTCTTCCATTAAGACAGTCAACGATTCTCTCGCTGGTGCTGTGGCGAATATGAATGAATCGACGCAGAAGTTTGGCGAACTCGTTGGCGCTTCTGTGACGAACGCCTTTAGCCCGATTAACGAAAATATCGGTGCGCTCTCCAAGTCCGTTGAGGCAATCCCGTCGAAGCTCGACGATAAGCTTAATGGCATTTCTGCTGCCTTGAACGCAAGCCTCGATGGTCTTTCTGCTGGTGTCAAGAGCTCGCTTGATGGTGTGGCTTCTGATGTCAAGGCAGGCCTTGATGGCGTTGCTTCCGATGTTAAGGCTGGTCTTCAGGATGTGGCGAAGGGCACGATGGATGTGGCATACCTTACTAAGGATGCTATGGACGAAGCTTCTAAGAGCATCGGTGATTCCGTTGCTGAACAGGTCAAGCAGTCTAGCGAACAGTGGGCCGACTTTATGCAGCGCCTCGAAGACAAGACGACCGCCAACGTGGATTCCCAGCGCGAAGGTCTCGAAACGCTCAAGAACGTTGCCTTGCAGGTTGCCGAAAAGGCCCAGGCGGGTTCTGCAGAACTCTCCCAGAACGTCTCCGAAAAGCTTGGCGCCCTTTCTTCCGACATTCTCGGCGCATTCCAGAAGCTTTCCGAAACGTCAAGCGTGCTTCTTGAAGCTCAAAAGGCGCTCACCGAAAGCATCGACAATCGCGTGGTCAAGGAAAAAGAAGCTACGGACGCTCTTGGCGGAAACATCGTGGAAACCGCAGAACTTATGCGCGTGAACCAGTCTGAACTCAGCGCCAATCTCGAAATGCTGCGTAGCGGTCTCGAAACGATTCTCGAAAAGCTCTCCGGCGATACCGCAGAACACGAAGAAGAAGACAACTTTGTTGAACACCTCAACCAGTCTCTCGAAGCCTTCCATGAACGCGCAAGCGAAGTGCTCATGGAAAATGCGGTCAAGACTCAGGAAATCTTGCTCGAAGTTCTCGAACAGACTCAGCGTTCTGCAATCCCCGCTCAACCTAAAGCTGAAGGTTAATCATCATGCGTCGCAATAGAGACGAAAATAGCAATCCATGGATGGCGTACACGGACTTGGGCGTGGCCCTCGTTTCGCTCTTTATCCTTGCGTTTGTGGCGATGGCGACCCTCAAGGAACAAAAAGCGGAAGACTTGACGCGTACTGAAGAAGAAGTGCTTAGCTGTCAGGAACAGATGCGTAAGATTGCGGCAGAACGCAATGCGCTTTTGTCCAAGAGCTTGCAGACTTCCATCGAAGCGGGCCTCATTGGTCTTGAAGACGGTAAGATCCAAATTCAGGCGAGTTTCCTTTTCCCGATTAACGGTGCAAATCTCACCAAGGAAGGCGAGGGCGTGATTCGAGGCATCAGCAAGGGTCTTTTGGAAGCTTTGGATACCACAGATGTTATCATGGTGAGTGGCTTTACGGACGACATTCCGTTTAGCGGCTCGACATCTTATACGAACTGGAACCTTTCTACGGAACGTGCCGTGAACGTGGTCAAGATGCTCGTGAAAATGGGCTTCCCGCCCGACAGGCTCTTTGCCGCAGGCTTTGGCGAACACCGCCCGAAGTACCCGAACGATAGCGAAGAACATCGCCGTTTGAACCGTCGTGTGGAAATCGGTGTGACTCCGCTCCAGTCGAACAAAACAGCTGAGGTGACTCGCTAATGGAAGAGCTCACCGAAAAGCTATCCGTAATCAAGGAAAGTATCGATGCCATTCGCAAGACTGGCAAACTTTCGCATTGGCGGATGGTTTATGCGGATACGCTTTACACGCGTGCCCAGGAATATGTGGCGGTGGACCGTTACCCCGAAGCAAAACTTGTCGCTCAAAAGCTGGACCGCTGGATTCAAGCCCACAAGCCCGCTCTCGAGACGAACAAGGGTGATGCACGCCCGCCGATGATTTTCTGGAATGCGGATTTGCTGAACAACATTGTTAAACGCATTCGTTCGACGCTCGATGCAAAGAAAATGCTCGTGCCGTCTACGGAACGCGATTCTATCAATCGCCGTTTGAACATTGTCGATGATTGGATTAAAAAAGGCGACTTCCTTGTAGCTCACGATGAACTCTTGGCGCTCCGCAGTGCCTTGATTGCTCGACTCCGCCGTAGTTACCGCGCCCGCATTGTCGCTTCGTCTGTGTACAGTGGCGGATACGTTCAGCCGGCCGGTTCAACTGTAGGCCTCTACAACTCGCTCCATACGCTCGAAGAAACTTTCCACATCGTCGGTGAACATGACCCGATTTGGATCGAAGACTTCCTCGAAATTTACAACGATTTGTTTAGAATCGTGGATCGATTAGTCCCGCAAGACAAAAAGTAAAGTCTGTATAAAAAATGCCGCGCACTTGAGTTGCGCGGCAGTTTCACATTGCAATGTCATGCCCGCCATTGTGCGGGCATCTCCATCTCTGTCCAGTTATTTCTTGAGCTTCTTGAGAAGAGCTGCAGCCTTCGTGAACTGCTGCTTCACGGACTTCGGACCCGTACCGCCTTCGATATTGCGCTTGCTAACGCTATATTCGAACGTAAGGGTCTTCTTCATCTTGGCGACGTCCGGGACGCCTGCGGCGGCCCAAGCCTCGTCAGAAAGTTCTGTGAATTGCTTGCCTGCACGTGCGGCATCGCCGACGAGGCTTCCCACGACGTGGTGGGCGTCGCGGAACGGAACGCCTGCTTCCACGAGCAAGTCTGCAAGGTCAGTAGCGAGGAGCGCCGGGAGCATCTTGGAGTGCATCGTTTCGAAGTTGAAACGAGCCGTTTCCAAAGCTTCCTTCATCACGCGGAGAATCACCTTCACGTTGTGGACGCTGTCAAAGACCGGTTCCTTGTCTTCTTGCAAGTCGCGGCTGTAGCTAAGCGGAGCGCCCTTCACGAGCGTGTAGAGCGCGGTGAAGTTCCCGAGCATGCGGCCGGATTTTCCGCGGATGAGTTCCATGGAGTCCGGATTCTTCTTCTGCGGCATCATCGAAGAACCGCTGGAGAATGCATCGTGCAAGGTGAGGTAGCCAAATTCGCTAGAGCTCCAGTTCACAAAGTCTTCGGCATAACGGCTCATCGTATTGGCGATGATGGCGAGGTCTGCGTTGAATTCGAGCATCATGTCGCGATGGCTCACTGCGTCAATGCTGTTCGGGCTCACGTCCTTGAAACCGAGGGCTTCGGCAACGAGTGCGCGGTGGTATGGGAATGCTGAACCTGCCATAGCGCCACTGCCAAGCGGGAGCTGGCTATGCAATTCGAGGAAGTTGTCAAGGCGCTTCACATCACGGCTCACGGCAAAGAACATGCTCATGAGGTAATGGCTAAAGTAAATCGGTTGAGCCTGCTGCAAGTGCGTGTAACCCGGCATCATCTTGCCAAAGTACTTCTTGGAAAGGTCAAGGACCGTTTCCATAAGTTCAATTTCGAGCTGGCGGATTTCAGCGGCGCGGTGACGCATGTAAAGCTTGAAGTCCGTGCAGACCTGGTCATTGCGGCTACGGCCCGTGTGGATCTTCTTGCCGAGAGCGCCAATGCGTTCGGTAAGCACGCGTTCCACAGCCATGTGGATGTCTTCGTCGCTATCGCACCAGAGGTTCTTGCCGGCGTGGTAGTCGTCAAGGATGCTCTTGAGACCGTCGCAAATCTTCTTGTAGTCTGCTTTAGAAAGAACTCCAGATTCAACAAGACCCTTGCCATGTCCGATGCTCCCTTCGATATCTTCTTCAATGAGTTCTGCATCAAACTGCAAGCTGAAACTTAAATCGACCATGCTCTGAGCCATGCCACTAGCAAAGCGGCCCGTCCACATGTTAGTCTGGGTATCTTTCTTCTTAGCCATTATAAACCTCAAATAAAAAAGCCGTGAAATCGGCTATGATTTCTCGGCTAAAGATAAAAATTTTTAGAGTGTTTTGTTAGTCCCAAACGCTCTTTTGTGCGGGTGCTGGTTCATCGCTAGAATCTTCAGTTGCTCCATCTCTTACTGTTGCCGGAGCATTTTCTTCTGTAGGTTCTTCAACGGGGGCTTCAACTTTCTTTGACTTCTTCGGTAGATTGTAGGGGCGATCCCAGACACTTCCTCCATTGTCAAAACCTTCGTTGTTGCCTCCATTCCTTAACAAGTAAGTATCGATTGGAATTTCAATTTCATCAGGATAAGCTTTGTAGAGCCAAATGGACAAACAGTATGTGAACGGCGCGAACAAGATGCTCGCCATCGTGATTTCGCGATGAATGTTTGTAGAACCGACTCGCTGGCCGTTCAGGTAGGCTTCAAGCATGCCACCTGCTCGGGTGCCTCGAGTCTGAAAGCTACAGTCATCATCGTTGCCCATTTTGCAGACTTGTTTACCGTTAAGGTAAATGTCGTAAGGCGTAGACGCGTATTGGCTTGCGACAACGCCTGTACGCCCTGCAAAGCACCCGGTCAGGTTTACTGACACGGCGGCAAGCAATAGGAGGGAAATGACCTTGGATTTCATATTAGAAACCGATTGCAAGACCCAGACCGAACTTAAAGCCGTTCATGTAGTGCTTTGATTCAATGATGTTGGTTATTCTACCAACTGTATCATACTGTTCTCTGTAGAATGATGTTTCAAAGAAGTCAATAAAGTAGGTTGCCTGGGCAATGAACATCACGCGGCTTGCACGATTGAACAACACACCACCACCGATTTGCAAAGAAAGGCCATTTGCTTCGTTAGAATTGTAGAAACGGTCGGTATCAATGTGCGTGTCACGCCAGCTGTAGGAGAGGCCGCCACCGGCATACGGAGTAATGTTGGAGGTCGTGAACGGATAGTAGGCAGAAAGGGTCAAGTCGATAAGTCTGGTCTTGTCGTCGCTTTCACCGAGGTTGGTGATTGTCCAGTCAAAACCGAAGAGGAGGTCTCTTGCGTCATACAAGACGAATGCGCCAAGGCCTGCGTCCATCTTTGCTTCGGACGGGTTGAGCGGGAGAGCGCCCACGATTTTTGCCCCCCAGTAAGAAGTCACGCCCTTCTTTCTCGGATTCTTGGTTTCCTGTTCGGTGACGGTATAGATATCGTCATCGTTGGTGGCCTTGTGCCTGGTTCCGATGTTACGTGCGACACGCTGGATAATCGGATCAAAGTCGTCGGGATTCTTTGCCTTGAGGCGGTCGCTCCAGACCGGGGCTTCGTTGTTGATGTCATAGAGCTTGAATGCTGTAATGACGTTTTCGCCTAGGCGGGTAAATTCAGCCATGATGAACTTGGTGCAGTTCTTTTTAATGGCGATATTGTTTGCGGATTCGCGGTCGCCGGTTTTCACGGAATCGTCTTCGGCGTAGTTGACCAAAATAAAGCGTCCGTTATCATCGATATAAGCGTTCATGAGCTTTTCGGCGGCAATGCCAAAGTCTTCATTTAAGCCGACTATGCTGAACGGAGCCAAATAGACGCGTTCGGCAGCGTAAATTGAAGCTGCAAGTGCAAGCGTTGTTGCAAGAAACTTTTTGAAAAAATTCATATTGAATCTCCTTTTAAGGATTAATCTAGTAATTATAAGGTAAAAAGAAAAGCCTTTTTATGTCCAAATGGATATTTGGGTGATAAAAGGGATGAAAATCACGCTGATTTGCTTATTTTGGTGATAAAAAAGAGTTAATTTGGCAATTCTTTTTCAAGAATTTCCTTCATTTTGTGTGTGAGCTTGGTTGCACTTTTAGTGAGTGGCATGCTCTCGTATTCTTTTACCGGAATGGGCTTGAGTATTTTCAAGTTGTATATATAACGTTCTGTCGGGTGAAATTGTAACAACTTGTCATGCTTACGGAGCCCGATTTTTTCATTTCCACCAAAGAAAATAGGAACAACATCACTTTGTGCATAAAGTGCAAAACGGGCTGCTCCTTTCTTGAATTCCCATGGCTCGCCAGGCTTGCTACGGGTCCCTTCAGGGAAAATGATAAGGTTATTCCCTTCGTCCATGGAGGATTTCGCCATTTCAAGTTGATCTTCAAACGGGATGTTGTTTGGTATGTACAAGTTCTTGATGATAAGCGAAATAAATATGTTTTGGATGAGCTCGCCTTTTACAAT
>JAEEGJ010023797.1_pt1 | contig 12794 bp, 11 predicted proteins | sample 8958761 | NCBI WGS metagenome assembly JAEEGJ01 (sample SAMN16246546, study PRJNA631951) | gut metagenome | biome: gut microbiome; feature: rumen; material: RS-attached | host: Bos | place: Iran: Karaj | collected 2018-10
GGTCTCTGAGTGTTCGAGGAGGCCTGCATGGGAAAGTACCCACACGATGAGGTGTGCATCGGCGGTGTGTTTTGGGATGTCTGGATTTTTATCTAAGGCTTGCTTAAGATCTTTTGCGCAAAACGGCTGGGGTAGTGGAGGCAGAAGTTTTAAGTAATCTTCCGGCTTTGAAAATCTTGTTGTGTTTATTATGGTGTCCAGACGTTTTCCGGTTTTGATCCAGTTTCGGCGGAAACGGCGGCGGCCATTTTTTGATTGAACGGGTTCTGTCGTTCGTGTCCGTTCTTCTGTCATTTCTATTTCTACAACTTCCAGTGAAAAGTGCAGGTTTGTGATTACGGGATAAAGTCCAGTAAGCTCGCGGAAAATGCTGTAAATACTTCCTTTCTTTGGGCTTTTTCTTTTTGATATTATTGTTCCCTGTTCGTCTTTGAGTTCTATTCTTGTTGTTAATGGAACCGGATGAATCAGTTTGATATTATGACCGTTCTCAATTGTTTTTAGAATCTTGGGTAACAGCTTTGCAAGGTTCTTTGTCTGTATTTCTATTATATTTCCGTTTTTAGTAACTATATCGTAAATAAAGCCATCCCGTTCTGTTTCTGTCTGGCCTTCATAAATCTCCTGATAAAGGATTTTTAGAGAATTGTGTAGTTTGCTTTCATTTAGTGTGGAAAACGCCATATACAGTGTGTCAAAGAGTATAGTATTTAACCGTATAAGTAAAATATAAAAAATCGAAAATTTTTTATATTATCGTCTAAAAAAGTGGTTGACTTTAGGAATTTTTGGTATAAAATGATAGACAAGTGGGAAAAAGTGGTAAAAAGTGGTAGTAAGTGGGTATGAATCTGTTGACTGGTGAATACAATAATACGATTGATGAAAAAGGACGTGTCTCGTTTCCTGTAAAATTGAGAACGGCCGTTAATCAAAACGTACTTATGGTTACCAAAGGTTTAGATCGCTGCTTATGGCTTTTTACTACTGATGAATGGGAAGCTTTTCAGGGGAAGCTTATGAGTAATGCTTCTATGATGAAAAGTAAAAGTTTAGGAGTTTTACGACACTTTGTTGCACCTGCACAGCCTGTAGAGTTCGATAAGAACGGCAGGCTTTCCATTCCTCAGAGTCTTCGTGAATATGCAAATCTTTCTAAGGACTGTGTAGTTCTTGGAATTGCAAAGTACATGGAACTCTGGGATTCTCAGACTTACAAGGATTACCTGGCTGAATCTGAGGATTCGTTCCGCGATGCAGCTGAGGAATTCAACGATATTAATTTTTAAACTTTTTAAAATTAGGTGGGATTAAAAAGTGGAAATCGTACACACTCCGGTTTTATTAAATGAGTGTCTGGAATATCTTTCTCCAGTAGGTGAGCCGTTCGAAGCTGATGCTTTAATGATTGACTCGACTCTGGGTGAGGGCGGCCATACTTATAACTTTTTGAAAAACTATCCGTCTCTTTCTATAATCGGTCTGGATGCTGATAAGGTTATTCAGGCACGTGCAAAAGAACGTCTTAGCGAGTTTGGCGAGCGCGTGCATTTTTACAACGGCTGGTTCCAGGATTTCTATGCTGATTATCCTTCTGAATATAAGCGTCCAAATATTATTCTTTTTGATCTCGGTATTTCTGTTTTTCATTATGAAAAATCTGAAAGAGGTTTTTCTTTCCGTTATGATGAAAAACTTGATATGCGTCTGAATTCTTCTGAAGGGGAGTCTGCTGCTGATTTAGTAAATGAACTTCCCGAAGAAAAGCTCGCAGATTTAATCTATCTTTATGGCGAAGAAAAACTCAGCCGCCGTATTGCGCGTGCTATTGTTGAAGCCCGCAATGGTGGACGTATTGAATCCTCTAAAGCACTTGCTGAAGTAATCTGGAATGCTGTTCCTGCCAACTACCGCTATGGTCCTATTCATCCTGCTACAAGAACTTTCCAGGCTCTGCGTATTGCTGTAAACGGCGAATTAAAACGTCTTCCAAAAGCTTTGCATGATGCATTCGGCTGTCTCCAGCCTGGCGGAAAAATGGGTGTAATTACATTCCATTCTCTTGAAGACCGTATTGTTAAGAATTATTTCCGCAATCTCGGCAAGCAGTGTGTATGTCCTCCTGAAGTTGCTGTATGCCGTTGCGGTGGTGAGCAGTGTGCAGAGCTTATTACCCGTAAGCCTGTTGCACCTACAGATAAAGAAGTTAAGGAGAATTCTCCTTCACGTAGTGCCAAGCTTCGTGTAATCCGAAAAATCAAGGATGATACTCCATATCATCTGGATGGAGTGATAGGTTTTTAGTTTATGAAGCGTGGTGTTAAGGATTTTATAGTTAAGTTTTTCTTCTGTGTATTTGTACTTGCTATCCCTCTGATTTTGTGTCTTTACGCAGCTCAGGCAAGGCGATACATGGCTCTTACCAGCGAAATCAGAGAGCTGGAAAAGAAGCAGGAAAAGCTGATTGAAGAAAATAAGAAGCTTGTCAGTGACATTGCTGTGCTTTCAAGTGCTGATAGAATTGAAAAGATTGCAGTTGAAGAACTTGGAATGCACAAGGCTGAAACTGAAGATATAGTTCGTGTTGAGATGACGGGAGAGAAAAAATGACAGAGAGTCTGCTTACAAAAGAAGAGCTTCTTACAGCGGTTAAGGGCACTCAGATTGGCAGTGCTCCATGTTTATTTAACGACGTACAGACAGACAGCCGTAATGTAAGTTCTGAAAAGCCTTGCATGTTCGTGCCTCTTATGGGTGAGTTCCAGAATGGCCATAAATATATTCCAGATGTTCTTAAAAAGGACGTATCTGTTGTTCTTATGAATGAAGCTGAATATCAGGAAAAAGTTTCTTATTATGAGGAACTTGCAACTGCTAATTCAGGCGTTTGTTTTGTTCGTGTTGAAAATACTCTTCATGCTTTACAGGATGCTGCAGAGGCTTATGTTACAAAGAAATGCCGTAATATGATTCTTGTAAGCATTACAGGTTCAAGCGGAAAAACAACTACTAAGGAAATGATGGTAAGTGTAGCACGCGCTCATTTTGGTGATGCTGGTGTTGCATATACATACGGAAACCTTAATTCTGAAACAGGACTTCCACTTTCTGTATTCAAGATTCGTGGTGATGAAAAAATCGGAATCTTTGAAATGGGTATGAACCGTGTAAATGAAATCGGTGAAATCTCAAAGGTTTTGAAATCTCGTTTTGGAATCATCACAAATATCGGAACTGCACATATTGGAATCCTTGGAAGCCAGCAGAACATTGCAACTGAAAAGAGAAAGAGCCTTGCTTATATTCCTGCTGATGGTGCTGCAATTGTTGGTGCAGCTGATCCGTTTGCAGATTACTGTACAGAAGGTGTTCGCGGTAAAATTGTAAAGTTTGGTAAGAATGTTCCTGCTGACAAGAGTGGCGTAAAATTTATTGAAGATAAAGGACTTTTTGGAACAGTTTTTGAACTTGATGGTCTTACTGTAAATCTTCCTCTTTCTGGAAGTTATAACTATCTGAATGCTCTTTCTGTAATTGCCTGTGCAAAGGAAATTGGAATTCCAGCAGCTGATATAAAACGCGGTCTTGAAACTGTAGCTGCAATTTCAGGTCGTATGGAAGTTTGCCAGTCTGAACTTTGCAATGGAAAGAAAGTTGTTCTTATTAAAGACTGCTATAATGCTAATCTCGACTCAATGATGAAGGTTATAGATTTCTGTGATGAGCTTAAAAATGTAGGCAAAAAGATTTTTGTTCTTGGTGATATGAAGGAGCTCGGTGCAGAATCAGAAAAATCACATGAGACTGTTGGTACACGTATTAGTGAAACTGATGTATCTCAGGTATATCTTGTTGGGCCTGAAATGAAAGTTGCTGAAAAAGTTCTTCAGACTGATTCAAATATTTGTGTAAAATGGTTCAGTGAATCAAATGATAAGAATTTTAAGGAAATAGCAGAATCAATTAATTTAACTGCGAACGACAACGATGTAATTCTTCTTAAGGGGTCTCACAGTATGCAGCTTGAAAAGCTCGTGCCACTTCTTTGTGGCTCAGATGAGGAGGCTCGCTAAGAATGAATCAGTTTACTTTCTATGCGAATAAACCTTCGCAGAATTATAATAAAGTTGATATCTGGCTTCTTGGTTCAATACTTCTTTTGTGGGGACTTGGAATCTTTACTCTGTATGTATGTTCTCAGAATTTTGCTATCAGAGCTTTTGGAAATCCTTTGTATTTTGTAAAGCGTCAGCTTTTGTGCTCAGCAGTTGGTTATGTACTTTTTGCAGGCTTTATGATTACTGACATGAGATATATCAGAAAGTTTGTAAGTGTAATTGTAATTGTTTCTCTGGTTTTGTGTTTCCTTACATTTGTTCCAGGTATTTCAATTATTAAAAATGGTGCACGCCGCTGGATTAGACTTCCTGGTAATTTTACATTCCAGCCTTCTGAACTTGTAAAATTTGCAATTGTTCTTTTCCTTGCCAATTATTTTGATAAGCAGGATAAGCTTTTGAATCCGGAAGAAAAAACAGTATTCCCTTGTGTGATTGCCCTTATAGTCTTTGCTGGAATCGTATTTGCCCAGAAGGATTTTTCTACAGGTGTATTCATTACTTTGATCGGAATCCTTTTGTTCTTTGTTTCTGGTGCTAAGCTTGTATGGATATTCCCGTTTGCATTGATTGCAATACCGGCTGCTTTTCTTATGATTACCCTTAATCCATATAGACTTCAGCGTCTTATCGGCTGGATCAGTCCTGATGAATTCAGTTCAAGCATTAACTATCAGAGCCTTAATGCAAAGCGTGCAATCAGTGCTGGTGGAGTATGGGGCAGTGGAATTGGTGCAGGTCTTTCTAAAATTAACAGCATTCCTGAGGTTCAGGCAGATTACATTTTTGCAGGCTGGGCTGAATCAATGGGATATATCGGTGTAGTAATTTATTTTGTACTGCTCTGTTTCTTTGCTTACAGAGGTTATAAAGCAGCTCTTTCTAACCCTGATAAATTTAGTGCACTTTCAACTTTTGGTTGTGTTTCTGTAATTGTTTTGCAGTCTCTTGTAAATACCATGGTTGTTAGTGGTGTACTTCCTTCAACAGGAATTAACCTTCCGTTTTTCTCTCTTGGAGGAACTTCAATTATTATAACACTCGCAATGTGTGGCTTTATTGTAAACGCTTCACGCTGCGAAAAAATAGATGAAAAAATGACAGAAAGTGACGAAATTAATATAGAGTCACTTTCTTACTTATAATAAAAGGTGGATAAAATGAGTGATGTGAGTTTGTTAGTTGCTGAAGACTATCTTGAGAATGATTATTTCCTTTCTGAAGAGTATGAAGGGGCAGACAGCAAGGCTGAAAAGAAAATTAAATTTATTAAGGTAATTTTCTGTGTACTTTGTTTTGCGCTTTTCTGTGAGCTTGTTATTTATAAGTATATTATGCCTAGTTTCTCAAGCCCTAAGGTAACTGTTACCGGGCAGAAGGATTATTCTGCAGAAGAAATTGCAAGAATGCTGCTTCCTATGAACAGTACAAGCTGGTTTGATTTTGATGTAGAACAGGCTGTAGCATTGTTGTCTTCTGAAGCTGGAATCGGTCATGTTTCAGTAGAAAAGAAATTCCCGGATAAAATTTATGTGAATATTGAAGAGCGTGAACCGGTTGCTGTTACTTTTGTGATGGAAAACGGCCGTACATCACCAGTTCAGATTGATAAAAACGGAGTTCTTTTCCCTGGAAAAAGAGGCGCTTCTGCAAAACGAGAAGAAGTTCTTCCTATTATTTCAGGACTTCCTGTTGAATATATGTCAAAGGGAATGAGAATTCCTGCAAAATACAGACCTCTTATTGATCAGATTTCTAAAATCAGCGAAATGCCTCAGCATTATTTTGCAAGTGTAGCAGAAATTTGTGTACTTCCAAAGGATTCTGGAAACTACGAACTTGCTCTGATTCCTGCACAGTCAAAAGTTAAAGTTCTTACCGATCGTGCATTGAATGAAGACGCATTAAAGTATATGATGGTAGTACTTGATGTAGTGAATCAGATTGGAACCGATGTTGCAGCAGTAGATTTGCGTTATGGTTCTGTTTCATACATCACAAGATAATTCAGAGGTTATTTAGAAAATGGCAGATGGAAAAGTAGTCGGACTTGATATTGGAACAAGTATGATTCGCGTGGCTATAGGAGAGATAGATCCTGACACAGGAAATATCCGCATAGCCGGAACCGCATCCAGAAAATCAGCCGGACTTCGCAACGGTGTAATTGTAAATATTGAAGATGCAAAAAATGCCATTAAAGAGACAATAGATGCCGCAGAACAGAATGCGGGTACAACAGTAGAATCTGTAATTACAGCAATCGGCGGTTCTCAGATTGAAAGTCAGAATTCACGTGGAACAGTTCCGGTTTCAAGTGCAAATAAATCAACAAAAGAAATTTCCCGCGCAGATGTAGAGCGTGTAATTGAATGCGCTACTGCAATTAAAGTACCAGATGACCGTGAAAAGCTTCATGTAATTCCACAGAACTATATTGTAGATGGAATTGGCGGCATTCAGGATCCTATCCACCGTATGGGAACCCGTCTTGAGGCTGAAGTTCATATTGTCACAGCGGCAAAAACAATCATTCAGAATATTCGTTCCTGCATTTCCCGATCAGATTATATTCTTGATGGGGTAATGCTTAAAACTCTTGCACAGACTCAGTCTGTTTGTCATCAGGATGAAATGGAACTTGGTTCCATTTTGATTGATATGGGTGCGGGAACTACAGATGTTCTCTTGCTTTTGAAGGGAGCTCCTATCGGAACTTTCTCAATTCCAGTTGGTGGAAATCTTGTAACAAATGATATTTCTGTTGTCGGCGGTATTTCAACTGCCGCTGCAGAAAAAATTAAAATTGAAAACGGCTGCTGCTGGGTAGATTCAATTACAAAAGATACAGATCTTGATGTAATTCTTCCTGGTGTTGGAGGTCGTGCTCCTGAAATCATGAAAAAGAGCCAGCTTGCTCAGATTATTCAGGCTCGCGTAGAACAAATTTTTACTCTTGTAAAAGTTGCTCTTAAAAAGAATGTCGGAGATTCTATTAAAGAACTCTCTGGAAATATCATTCTCACCGGTGGCGGCGCAATGATGGAAGGTGTAATTGATCTTGCACAGAAAGTGTTCCATACAACTTCTGTTCGTCTTGGAGTGCCTGAAAGTCTTGGTGGAATTGAAGAAGACTATAAGAGACCTGATTTTGCAACAGTAATTGGTCTGGTCCTTGCAAATAAATCTCTTGCAAGTGGTAAAGACAGAAGCCGCAGAACAAAAGGTCGTCCTGTGCATAAGGAAAAGCAGAAGGGTGAGAGTGTTCTGAAGAAGATATTTAAATCATTATTCTGATATTGTATAATTAAATCACTTAAAAAGTGTACGCTTGGGGAAGCGTTTGAGTGGGAGGAAATATGGGAAATCTTGGCATTTCAATCGTAGACGATGAAACAGGTTATGAGGCAGAAGCTTCTGGCTGCAGTCCTACCGTAATTAAGGTAGTTGGTTGTGGTGGCGGCGGTTCAAACGCTGTAAACAGAATGATTTTCCGCGAGCTTAGCAACGTAGATTTTATCGTTCTTAATACTGACTTACAGGCTCTCGGCCGTTCACGTGCTGCTACAAAGCTTGCAATCGGACAGAAAGTAACAAAAGGTCTCGGAGCTGGTGGTAAACCTGAAGTAGGTGAACAGGCAGCTGAAGAAGACAAAGAGCTTATTACAAATGAGCTCCGTGGTGCAGATATGGTATTCATCACAGCCGGAATGGGTGGTGGAACAGGAACTGGTTCTGCTCCAGTTGTTGCACGTATTGCAAAAGAACTTGGATGTCTTACTGTTGCCGTTGTTACAACTCCTTTTGAATTTGAAGGAAATGTTCGTATGCGACAGGCTCAGGAAGGTCTTAAAAAACTTCACGAACAGGTTGACTCTCTCATTGTTATCCCTAACGAACAGCTTTTCAAAAATATTGATAAAAACCTTACTGTAAAAGAATCCTTCAGAAAGGCAGATGAAGTTCTCTGCCAGGGTGTAGAAGGTATTTCTAATATCATTACAAATCCTGGAGATGTAAATACCGACTTTGCTGATGTTAAAAACGCTATGGCAGGTCAGGGTAATGCAATCTTTGGAATTGGTATTGGTGAAGGTGAGAACCGCGCTACAGATGCCGCTTATAATGCAATTCATAACCCGATGCTTGAGAACTCAAGAATTGACGGTGCTAAAAACCTTCTTGTTAATATTTGTGCTTCAGAAGAAATTACCCTCAGCGAAGTTGGAGAAATCTGTAAGATTGTTTCTGCTTCTGCTGATAAAGATTACAACATGTTCTGGGGACAGGTTACTCAGCCAGAGCTCGAAGGAAAAATCAGCGTAACTGTAATTGCTACAGGCTTTGAAGATTCTGGAAAGGCAGTTGCTGCTGAGCCTGCAGAAGAAAAGGTTGAAACTCCTGTAAAGCCAGAGGTACGCAGAGAAGATACATTCAGCCTTTCTGATATGGATAGTATTCTTCATCCAAACTCAGCTTCTTCAGCTACTGCTTCAGCCGGCTCCTTTGCCGCTTCTAAGCCTGTTACTTCTGAAGCAGATTCATCAGAAAAGAAGGGCTCTCTTGTAGCCGGAATTTTTGATGAAGATAAGGCTTCTGCCGCTGCTGGAAGCTTTGTTCCACCAGCAGGCTTTGTACCAGACTCAAATGATTTGACCAAGCCTGCAATCTGGAATAAGAGCGAGTATAGCAGAACAATAAGACTGGACGACTAGTTCCTGCAGAAAATATCCGCTGACAGCCTATGACAATAGAAATACTGCTGAATCAGTTTTATACAGATTTGCTTCTGGTAAAACGTGATTCAGAGCAGACTGCAATAACTTATAAAATCTCTGCAGAAGAATTTCTGAACTGGCTGGTTACTGCGCGGATAAAATTAAAAGATGTTTCCGTTCAGAATTTATTGTATTATATTATAAAGAGAAAGGAAGACGGCTGTTCTGAGCTTACAATTGCAAAGGATATTTCGGGCTTAAGGGCTTTTGGAGAATTTCTTGAGCGCAAGGGCATGTGGACTTCCAATATAGCTCTTGAACTGGATAAGCCTAAGGCAGCACGGAATCTTCCAAAGGTGCTTTCTGTTGAGCAGATTGATGCACTTTTAGACAGTATTGATACAAGCAGCTTAAGCGGGAAACGTGATGATGCGCTTTTTGAACTGATTTATTCCTGCGGGCTTCGTATAAGTGAGGTTTGTACACTTAAGGTTGCAAATCTTCACCTGGAAGAAAGGCTGATTCTTGTACATGGAAAAGGTGATAAAGAAAGACTTGTTCCTTTTGGGGACAGGGCTTATGAAAAAATCCTGCTTTATCTGAATGAGGTAAGGCCGGAGCTGGTAAAAGGCCGTAACGTTGCAGAGCTTTTTGTGAATTACCGGGGCGAACCAATTTCCCGTAAGGGAGTATGGAAGCGTTTCCAGGAGCTTGAAGCCTTAAGCGGGGTAGAAGCAAAGGTTCATACTTTAAGGCATTCCTTTGCTACACATCTGCTTGCAGGTGGTGCGGATTTACGTTCGGTACAGGAACTGCTTGGTCACAGCGATTTGAGTACAACTACGATTTATACTCATGTTACAGATAAGCAGCTTGAGGATGCACACGAAAAGTATTTTTCGATGGAATAAAGGAGATTTCTGATATGAAAAAAAATCTTGTTCAGTTTACAGCAGTCCTGCTTGCAGCGGGCCTTTTTCTCACTTCCTGCCGTGTATCTAACAAACAGATAATCCGCCAGCAGCATCTGGAAGAAGGTGTTGAAAGCCCTACAACTGTAGAAGAACTCAAAGATGCAATCGAAAAATATCAGAAACGTGTAGCAGATATTCAGCTGGCTCAGAGTCAGATCGGAATCTGGTATAAAATCCTTGGAACCCGCTATCTGGATCAGAAGATGTACGGTGAGGCTTTGAAGTGTTTCCAGGAAGCCTTGCAGTATTATCCTAATAATCAGAATCTTTATTACTATGTAGGCGTTTGTGCCGGTTATATGTCCCATGCCGCAATGGACTTTGGTGGCAGTGGAAGTACAGAAGTAAAATATAACTATCTTAAGCTTGCAGAAGAAGCTTATCTTCGTGCAATTGAAATTGAAGACCGCTATGTTCGTGCCCTTTATGGCCTTGGCGTTCTTTATGTATTTGAACTTGATGAGCCGGATAAGGCAATTCCACACCTTGAAAAGGCTCTTTCAATAGATACAAAAAACATTGATGCCATGTTTGTTCTGGCAAGGGCTTATTATTCAAATTATGAATTTGACAAATCTGCCCAAATGTATGATAAAATAATTAACACCACAAAATCCGCCGAGAAAAAAGCAACCGCAGAGGAGAACAAGAAAACAGTTTTAGATGCAGCATATACTAACTGATGAAACTGACGAAACTCTGGTTTTAACCCTTTCTGTAGCAAGAATTTCCTTTTTGGACTTCAATCAGAAAATAAAATTGCTAAAAAATCTTGACAACCCGCAATCGCTTGCATTACAGTCTATAGAAGACATTTATAAATTATTGCAGTGTCAGAAGGTAAGCAGGGCTTACTGGAATGGCAGCGATAATCTGCGAATGGCAAAGGCTGAAGCGTTTCAGTGTAAAAGGCTTGGAATCAAGATTCTTTTATATGATAATCCGCTATATCCCGAGGCTCTAAAACAGATAGCAGATCCGCCTTTTCTTTTATTTGTAAGGGGAAATGAAAATCTGCTGAACGCGTCCAGCGTTTCTGTTGTAGGAACAAGACGCTTGAGTACTGCAGGGCGGGAGGCCGCAAGGTCTTTTGCTTACGATGCTGTAAAAGACGGTCGTAATGTTATAAGCGGACTTGCTTATGGTGCAGATGCCTGTGCCCATCAGGGGGTTCTGGATGCATTTTTTGATAATCCGGGACAGGAAGGGCTTGGTTCTACAATTGCAGTTTTGCCTTGTGCAATAGACGAAATAGTGCCTTATTCGAATAAGAGACTGGCGGCGCAGATTCTGCAAAGCGGCGGCTGTCTTGTAAGCGAATATGCTCCCGGAACGCCGACTCAAAAGCGGAACTTCGTTGCACGTAACCGTATAGTTGCGGGCATGTCTGAAGCGACGGTGGTGATTGAAGCGCCAAATGGAAGCGGGGCACTTATAACTGCAGACTTTGCACTGGAAGAAGGCCGTGATGTATTTTTTCACCAGGTGGCTTTTGGACAGGCGGCAGAAAGTATTTCGCAGGCTGTAAAAAGCGGACTTGAAAAAGACTTTGCGACTGGCAGGGTGTCTAAGTTCAAACTGGAAAATTGTCCTGAGCGCTTTTTGAAAGAAGGTGCTCCGGTGATTAAAGATTATAAAGATTTTTGCGCTGCTCTGGCGGAAATGCCCGGCCAGCGCAGTACAGGTCCCATACAAGGGGAACTGTTTACATAAATAAAGACTTTTTGGAAAGGATTTTGAAATGGCTAAGAAGACAAAAACTCCGCAGACTCTTGTTATCGTAGAGTCTCCGACAAAGGCACACACAATCGAGAAGTACCTTGGACCAGGTTATGTGGTTCGTGCTTCTGTTGGACACCTTATAGATCTGCCTAAGTCGCGCATGGCAATCGATATTGAAAATGGATTCCAGCCAGAATACATTACGGTTCGCGGAAAGGCGAAATTACTTAAAGAACTCCAGAAGGAAGCAAAAAAATCAGAAGCTGTCCTTCTTGCATCCGATAACGACCGCGAAGGAGAGGCAATTGCCTGGCACTTGAACCGTGCTCTGCGCGATAAAACTGATGCAAAAATCAGCCGTATCGTATTCAACGAAATTACTCCGACTGCAATTACAGAGGCTGTAAAACACCCTGGCGAAATTGTTGAGGCTAAGGTTAATGCTCAGAAGGCCCGCCGTGTTCTTGACCGTCTTGTAGGTTATAATCTGAGCCCGCTTTTGTGGGTAAAGGTAAAGAACGGACTTTCTGCAGGCCGCGTTCAGTCTGTAGCCTTGCGCCTTATCTGCGAACGTGAAAAAGAAGTAGAAGACTTTTTGCCGGAAGAATACTGGTCTCTTGATGCAGACTTTATTAAGGGAAAGTCAAACTTTACTGCACAGCTGGTAAAATATAAGGGTGAGGCTCCTGAGCTTAAGTCTGAAGATGCTGTAAAAGAAATTATCGAAAAAATCAAGAATTCAGAAAGCAAGGTTTCTTCAATCAAAAAGACAGAAAAAACTGTTCGCCCAAAACCACCATTTACAACTTCAAAATTACAGCAGGCTGCGGCTAACCGTCTTGGTTTTACTTCACGCAAAACCATGCAGATTGCCCAGCAGCTTTACGAAGGTATTCAGATTGGTGAAAACCATGTGGGTCTTATTACTTACATGCGTACTGACTCTGTGCGTATTTCTGAAACTGCCCTTGCTGATGTCCGAGACTGGCTTTCAAAAAATCATCCTGCAGAACTGCCTGCTGAGCCAATTCACTATGCCGTTGGAAAATCTGCTCAGGATGCCCATGAAGGTATTCGCCCTACATATACATCGTATACACCAGAAAGTGTTAAAGAGTATTTGAGTCACGATCAGTTCCGCCTTTACTCAATTATCTGGGAGCGCTTTGTTTCTTCTCAGATGAACAATGCAAAGATGGTAACTACATCAGTTGAAATTGAAGCAGGAGACGCTCTTTTCCGTGTTGCTACAAGTATGATTT
>JAEEGJ010023799.1_pt1 | contig 12793 bp, 5 predicted proteins | sample 8958761 | NCBI WGS metagenome assembly JAEEGJ01 (sample SAMN16246546, study PRJNA631951) | gut metagenome | biome: gut microbiome; feature: rumen; material: RS-attached | host: Bos | place: Iran: Karaj | collected 2018-10
CTGTGAGAATGCATCTCTGTTAGCTGTTGCATATCTCGCTGATGATCCGAGAAGAGCTTCGATCTCACGTCCGAATCTTACCTGGGTATCAGGCTGTGCCCACCACTTCATGAACTCCCAGGAATTGAGCTTAACCTGCTCGTTATCGGTGGCGATCATCATCGTGCAGTTGCCGGTTATGAAATCGGACCTGTCAAGATATTCATTACCATAAGCATCGGTACGTACCGTTGCGGGGATTACGGTGAAGTCCCAAAGTCCCTTGATCTCAGGTGCTGATACCATAAGAGTGTTATATACGGAATATGCAGCAATTCCGATAGGCATCTCTCCGGAACGGAAACGGCTTACGAAGTCGTATATAACAGGAAGTCCGTAGTCGTTGAAGTATCTGAGGTAATCATCGAATGCCTTAACGCCCGCCTCTGTATCAACCGTGGTCTTGGTTCCCTCTTCATTATACATATCTCCGCCGTACTGGAAGAGAAGCGTGAAGTAAAGTGAAAGATCTGCTGCATTGGAGGCGACTGCTGTTGATGAAGCGGCGCTTGAGCCTGCAGCGCTGGGGATACCTACGGACAGGTTGTTACCCTGAATGGTGGGAAGCATCTCAATGAGATCCTGCCAGGTGTTGGGCGGCTGAAGTCCGAGCTCTTCAAGTACATCCTTTCTGTAGAACATAACATTGAAGGTCTGCTGCTCGGGAACTCCGTATATTCCGCCATCGAGCTTGTACTGCTCGTAAGAACTCTCTGAGTAATGGCTAAGCACATCCTGCCATCCGTCAAACTGGGTAATATCCTCGGATGCATGTCTGAGTGCGTAGTTTACAGGCTGGTCAGCGCCTATCGAAAGAACTACATCAGGGCCTCTGCCTGCAAGAACCGCATTGAGGAGTGCTCCGGGATCAACGATCTCAACATTAACCTTTATTCCGCTGTCGGGAGTGAAGGTATCATCGATCATAGTCTTAAGAATGGTACCCTGATCGCGTCCGGTGGTAACCCATACCTTAATGGTATCCGTTCTATCCCCGCCTTCATATACATTACCGACCGAATTGTAATCAACAACGAATGAAGCGAAGAAACTCTTGATCTCGTGAACCGCCTTGTTCCAGAAGTGCGCCTTGTCAACCTTGACGTCGGCATTGGTTCCGGAGATAACAATATAGTCGATATCCATCTTGGTATCGCTCATGTTGAGCATTGCGGTACCGAGCGCGGTAATATTATCCTTAAAAGAAGTGAACTCGTGAGTGATCTTACCGGGCTTCTCGCAGAAACGCTCAAGCTGCTGAGCTATGGTCTGGGCAGCTGCGATATTATCAGCTTTCTGACCGGTATACTCTACATACTCATCAATGAGCTTGTATAGTCTTCTGCACTCGAGCTCCATAGCATCCATGACTTCGGGATAATTATCCTGGATACGATAGTCTCTGTACTGATCAGGGTTAGCTCCGGTATAAACAAGGATCTTTCTGTAAATCTGGTTAAGTCTGAAGGTACTGTCCTCAAGTTCCTCGATAATAGGTCCGACGGATCCAAGAACCGATTCAAGTCTTATGGTGTGGGTTCCCTTTGTGAGATATACGCTGCAGTTATTACCGTTAGCATCTGAAACAGTAATGGTATTCCAGTCATTATCATAAGGGAAAGTAACAGCGGATGCTTCAACGAAAGGAATCTCTCCATCAATATATACGGCGCGGCTGGAAACCTGGCCTCTCTGGTAATTCTGACGTCCCTTGATCGCGATATTGTAATATCCGTCTTCAGGAACCTCAAAATCCCACTCTATCCACTGGCCATACGATCTCCACGCTTCACCGCCGGTATAATTGAGTACGGTAGTGGTTACGCTGTAAGGCTGTGTGGTAGGTGACGATCTGTCATACTTTGCGTAAAGAGAAGACTCTGAACGGCGTGTAGAATCTTCGCCCTGAATGATCGCTATGTAATCGGAGCCATTGGATGAAGAAGGCGCCGATGCAACATACTGATCATATGTAGGGTATTCCTTAACAGGTTCGAGTGAAAGTGCCTTGATGTACATGGGCTCGTTCTCAGCTCCGAGGCTGATGGTCTGTGAACCCTTGTCAAAGTAGAATGTATAGGGATCAGTGATGTATCCCATATCATCTCTGAAATAAGAAGACTGCCAGTCATAGATCTCAACCTGAGTGGGTCTGATCTGGTTGCCCTGGTTGTCAACCTTGATCTCACCACCGTCTGTCCAGATACGGGTGAAGGTCAGGTTGTTGGCATCAGTGAAAGGAAGTTCCCCATTAATATAAATGCTTCTCTCAGCTGCAACACCTCTGGACTCAGGGATCAGGTAGTCCATCTTGACATAATAGTATCCGCTCTCCGGAACATCTACATTAAAAGTAACCATGGACTCGGTATCGGTGAATAAAGCCTTTGCCTCGTCATGGTAATTAGCGACAACCTCTACGTCGCCGCCCTCAGCGGTATAATCGAAGATATCGATATCTACCGTCTTGCCGGGATATGTAGCTCCTTCATGCTCGTGAAGGTAACCTGTATATGTCCCCTCCCTTTCCAGACCGGTTACGTCGGAAGTAAGATCATATCCCGTATACTTTTCACTGTAGTCTTCCTTACCACGAAGGTTAAGAAGAACGCATACGCCTGCGAAAGCTCCGCAGAAAACAATAGTGCCGATTAGTTTTTTTGTACCGTTTCTCATAGGTTTCATTATATTGATTGATAAAAATTAAATCTAGTTAATTTTTGCTTTTTCACAATTGATTTTATGCAAAAAACCAATGAAAAGTCAATTACTAATTGTATCTTTTGTGCATCTTGACAATCATTTTTTACTTTCCGGTTTTTTGCGAAGGATTCTTTAGTCGAATTTGCCCATCTTCATAGGTAACGACAAGTCTTCCCACGCTGCCTCCGAGTTTATCGATCATGTCCGCCGGAAGCTGAAGTCTTCCCGCTTTGTCGACGACCACGAATTCTTCCTGGGTCTCTTCGTTTCTCCAGTCGACCCCCGATTCCTTTAACCTGTCGGCAAAACTTTCCTTCAGGATCCTCTCTGAACTGATGCGTCCATCTCTTATCGCAACAACCCTGCGTACCTTTCTTGAAAGGGCCAGATCGTGGGTTACGACCAGGATGGTCTGTCCGGATTCGTTGAGCCTGGTGAATATCTCAAAGATCTGATCTCCGGTTCGTTCATCAACGGATCCCGTAGGCTCGTCTGCAAGCAGAAGTCCCGGCGAATTTGCCAGTGCAATGGCTATTGCTATCCTCTGTTGCTCGCCTCCTGACAGAGTTCCGAGCCTGTCATTGCGGTGATTGATCATCCCGACAAGTTCGAGCAGGTGCTCCGCCTTCTGTTTCTTATGCTTTAGTCCGCTGATACGCATCGGTATGCAGACATTATCTATCGCTGTCAGATAAGGGAACAGGTTTCTTGCGTTATTCTGCCAGACAAATCCTACCGTATCCCTCTTATACCTGACCCTTTCACGCTCTGTCATGCGGAAAAGGTTCTTGCCACCGACGTAAAGCTTGCCGGCACTGGGAACATCAAGTCCTCCGATCATATTAAGGAAGGTGGACTTTCCGGATCCCGAATTACCGATCAGGGCTGTGAACTCCCCTTTCTGTATCTTAAGATCAAGTCCGGAAAGAGCCAGAACCTCTGTTTCCTTGGTCTTGTAGATCTTGACAAGCCCCTCTGCGTCTATCATGTATTCGGGTTCGTCGCCGGTCTGTGCATTCTGCTCTTCATCCTGCCCGCTGCCACCGGCTTCCGCAGGCTGAACATCCGTGATCCCACTCGCATCAGTCTCTGCGCCATCTGCCACCTGTGCATCCGCTGCATCCATGGCCAGGGCATTTACGCCCGCCTGCACGCCTGCTGCATCCATGGCCAGGGCATTTACACCCGCCTGAACGCCTGCTGCATCCACGGTCCGAGCGCCTGCAACTTCCTGCTGCGGTTCTTCGGCATATTGCACAACCTGCCCGGCCGTCTGCGTCCCGCCGCTTACTGGTATGATATTGTCAGGTGATTCATTCTGCCGCATCGCTTCCCTCTATGCGTCCGTTCTTAAGCTCTATGAGCTGGTCTCCTGCTCCCATGAGTCCTACATCGTGGGTTGTCATTATGACCGTAACATGCTGTTCTTCTGAGATCTGTTTAAAAAGCCTTGTAACCTGAGCAGCCATACCGGAATCAAGTTCCGCTGTAGGCTCATCGGCCAGTATCAGCTTAGGTCTGTGGGCGAGAGCCCTTGCAATCGCGACTCTCTGCTGTTCGCCTCCGGACATCTCCTGGGGCATATGTGTCATTCTGTTGGAAAGTCCCACGAGGGACAACACCTCCATCGCCCTTTTTTCCATGTTCTCCTTACTGCCTGCCATTCTCATGGAAAACATCACATTCTGAATGGCATTCATGGAAGGGATGAGGCTTACCGACTGGAATACAAATCCCAGCTGTCTTCTCCTCATGTTCTCCCTGGCCCTTGCCGACATTCCGGTACTGCTCTTTCCATCTATCAGTATGGTGCCTGTGGTGGGATCATCAAGTGCACCGATCATATTCAGAAGAGTGGTCTTTCCGGAACCGGATTTTCCCCTGAGTATGCACATGGTGTCCGCTTCAATACTGCAGGTAATGCCCTTGAGCACCGAAACCTTTCCACCGGGAGTCTGGAAATCCCTGGTGACATCCTTTATCACTACGGAAGATCCCATATCACTCCTCTCCGAGCTTCAGAGCTCTGATCATGTTCTGCTTCTTGATTATTATGGTAAGTACGAAGATGCTCACGATGAGCATGAGTCCTATCGAAACGAAAAGCTTCACCATATCGGAAGGCTCCCTTATCATCACAAGAGGAAGCACCTGAGCCGATGATGAATATGCCGTCTGCAGCATGGGAACATAAAGCGTGTAAGCTATAAATCCCGCAAGAGCACCGGCGGCAACGGAATACAGTCCGCATATCGCCTGCTCTATAGAGAGCATCTTCAGCATCTCGAAGGAATGAAGTCCCATAGCCCTGAGGACACCGAGCATCATTTCCCTCGCCTTTATCGAAAGAACCCAGTAGATCAGATATCCGGCCGCACACAGTATGAGCATTACGATAAAGCTCATCGTAAGGATTCCGTTCATTCCCTGGAGCAGCGGATCTTCAACGGTCTTCTCGAGATCCTTGGTCCTGTCGGAAAAGTAAGTAAGAGTCGTACCGGACTCATCAAGCCAGTTGTAGAAAAATGACGTATCGCCGCTTTCGGGAGCTCCCACCCAGATATAGTAGGGCTGAAGTCCGAACTTCTTTCTGATGAAGGAATAGTTGGCAACGATCATATAATTCTCGGTCTGAGTGATGTCGCCGGATGCATTCAGCTCCCTGGAAACAGGTCTGTAACCGGGCCAGTATTCGAAGAATCCGACAACCACGGCATCGGCACCGGAAGAATTCCTGTCGTAGAAGGAGATCTTATCGCCGATCTTGATTCCCTTCACATCCCTGTAATTCGCGGAAAGAAGTACGCCCGTAGGAGCGATCGCAAGGTCATTCAGGAGCTGTCTGTACGGAGCGTTCAGTAGCGACGAATCCACGCCGGTGATGGTTCCGAATTCCTTGGTATGGATACCCATGATGGCGACGGTTTCCCTGGCACCGGAGCTTCCCTTGGTATATCCGTCTTCGAAATAGACTCTTGTATATCCTCCGCTTTCCTTGGCAAATACGGCATACTCCGAATAATCGGGTTCATAATATGTCAGTTCAACCGTGGGATCGAACTGCTTGGTCGCGCTGTTATCAAGCCATACTTCCTTGAACCTGATATCCGTTCCGTCGATATAGGAAGTGTTGGCAAGTGAGTTTTCAAGTATGGTTCTCGCGGAGACCGCATCGAACATTCCGAGTGCGACGGTGAGGATAACGAAGAGCGAGATGTACTGCTGTGCCCTCGCGCTCCTTATGCTCTCAAGCATTGCCGCATACGATGCGGGTGAGAAACGCTTTTTTCCCAGGAAGAAAATGAACTTTATCAGAAGCGGTCTTAAGCGGATCAGAAGCATTCCGGCACCGAGTATGAAAAGCGATGACGAGAAATACAGAAGCGGATCGAGTGCCTCACCCTTTAATGCGCTTTCGAGAAGATCGTCGGTATGGTGTGAGAAATTGTAGTATCCGTAGAGTGAAACAAGAAGGAAAAGTCCGTCGAGATAAAACTTCTCCCAGAGGGGCTTTTTGTTCCTGGCTCCTCCCCTCTTGGCTCCGACTATGGATAATCTGGATGCGGGGATGGAAGGAACGGTCATGATAATGATACAAACGGCTGCGGATACAAGCGTATAGATAAACGCTTCACCGGTAAATACGATATTGAGTTCACGTCTTATTCCGAACTCAAGGAAGGAGCTCGCGCTTCCGAGTCCCCTGCACGCAAGCATTCCGAGCGGTACTCCGATGCATGCCGAGGCGGCTGCTATCAGGAAGCTCTGAAGCAGATAAAGAAGGAAGATCTGGCCGGAAGACGCGCCTCTGCTCTTATACATGGAGATCTCATTTTCTTCCATTGAATAAAGCTGTCCGGAGATCATCAGTATGAATGCCGCAAGAAGAAGGAGAAGAGGTATCTCGAGCAGAAGAAGGGATACGGAGATCCTGCGCCTCATGCTCTCATGCTTTTCAAGCACCTCCTTATAATCGGGAACGGAAGTGAGGCCGCCCCATGAACCGTTCAGATATTTATCCGTGGATTCAAGTACCAGAGCCGCCTGTGAAGCATCAAGCGTCTCGTAATCAAACTGATCGTAGATGTTACAGTTTATTGAAAATTTGGATCTGTCGGGGTTATGGATGAAGTAATCCATAAAAAGATCCGATCTGACAAAAAGAGCATTGGAAAAGAATCTGGTCTCCTTCTGCCAGTAGACATCCGAAGGATCCTCGGCGTCAAAGACTCCGACTACTTTAAGCCTGATCGAATCCGTACCCCTGGGTGCGATATTGGAAAAAGAGAACACATCCCCGATGATCATACCCGATGCAAGGAATGTCTGTTCGCTGACTATGACATCCATGGTGCCGTCGGAAGGATCCTCATCCTCCCAGAGTCTTCCGTCTATCAGTTTGATGTGGTCTTCAAGTTCCGAAAGAGAAGCCACCTTGAGGGAAAACTCGGCATCGTCCCCTCTGGACAGCTCAGGTGTGCAGGCCGAGCCCAGAGTCGAATAATAGCAGATGGTCCTGTACTCGGGAATTCCGATAGCGGAATATGCCGAAAGTGCGCCTGACAGGTTCTTGTCAAAAGCATCCATATTGGCGCTCTTACCGACCTGGAATGAAAAGTTCATCTGCATGGGCCACCTGCCCGTGCCGGTTATATACTCTTCGAGCTGGTCTTCAAGCATACGGTCGAGAACCGCCGTCCTGTAAATGGGGAAGCTCACCGCGGACGCAAAAAGCAGCACGGCTCCGAGAAGGAGACATGCAAACATCCATTTTTTATTCCTGATCTTCTGAAGTTCTAGGAAAAGCATCAGTAAACTATCACCATTCCTTCTTCCAGGCCTTCGATGGCCCAGATATATGCAGTGCCGTTTATGGTCACGCTTCTGACGGGATTGATACCGCCCGCGATAAATCCTTTTTTGATATACTTTCCGTCCTCCAAAACCGTGACATACGCCTGCTTTCCGACGATCGTGACTGCCTTGGCGGGAACGAGTATGACATCTGATTCATACTGAAGATATCCGGTAAGTTTATAAGACTGCTTGGCCGGTGCATTTTCCGCTTCCTGCTGGGCGATCCACTCTTCCCATGGATTGGAAGGGGTGAATGATTCACCCGCGGTGATCTCTGCGGAGATCTCGGCGTCGGGATCGTATGCTCCTCCGGGAAGCGTAACTCCTGCTGCAGGCATTACGAAAACCCTGTCGGAAGCAAGTTCCTGACTTACGGCTCCGAACGAAGCACTCGATACGGTAAGGGGAAAGCTCACAACATCGCCGGTAGCCGGATTTGTATATTCACCGGTAAGCTCCATTCCGTAAAGAAGGGACTTACCTTCATTCATTGCGTAGAGATATTCCGATGAGATCGATGCAACCGTTGCGATCCTTTCACCGGGCTTTAAGACGGATCCGTCGGAAAGATCGGTGATGTATCCGATGACTCCGTCAACGGGGGATTTAAAAGCGGTGATCGAATATGCCGCCTGTATCTCCGATATCTGTTCGGTAACATCCTCTATCTGTCTGTCCAGGGATGAGACCATATTATCGAGCTGTCTCTGCACATCCTCTCCGAGGAAGTAATTGCCCGGATCGTCTGCGGCTTCCTGTGCATCCTGTCTCTTTTCGGTAAGCCTCATAAGTCTGAGCGAAAGCTCTTCAAGTCTTACACTGTTGGGAGATACGGTGATGTATGCGATGACATCGCCCTTCTTCACCCTCTGTCCCTGTGTCACCTTTTTCTCTGTCATGGTGACGGTTCCGTATTGCACGTCGTTGGTGACATTGGTTATGTCGGGATAATACAGATATCCGGTTCCTTCGTAGGAAAGATAATAATCTCCCCTTGCCAGGGTGGCCACATTCTCGGGAGCTTCGTTGTAGCTGTCGAGAAGGATCACATCGCCTTCGTTCACACCGCTGAGGACCTCAGTAAACATTCCGTCAGTGATGCCCTTTGAGATATATGACTTTTCGCCGGATGCGAGATTTACATAGAATCCGCTGCTGTCCCTGTGAATGCATTCATTCGAAACGGACAGTATATCATCCTTCTGATCGTAAAGAACGACCACGGATGCCTTCTGTCCCGCACGGACCAGACCGTCAGGATCATCAATGCGGAAAACGGAATAAACGTCACTTCCCGATGCCTTCAGCGCATTGTATTCGCTTGCCGAATAGGGAATATGCGTGATCTCATATCTTTTTCCGTCAACTATCGCATAAACATCTATTGCCGAATTAAGCTCTCTTGCAGATCTGTAGTCGGCAAGAATATTGATGCTGTGCCCGTCGGTAACGGCGGCAACGCTTGTTCCCTCGGAGATCTGTGCTCCGGGAGATGCGGTGTTGACCGCGACCACGGTTCCGCTCATATAGGATGTGACCCGCCTCTTTGCTTCATTGACGGTAATCCTGTAAAGCGTGTCGTTCAAATGCTTTGCATCAAGCATGAATATCGCTTCGTCATCTTCCATCGTCTGCTTAAGAAGATCTCTTTCAAACATTACCCTCTGGACATCACAGGCAAGAACAGGATCATTTTCCAGCTGCGATTCCCTGGAGCTTATGTAATTGTTGAGTTCCTTCAGCCTGAGCGTATTGACGGCCCAGTTATCGTTGTAATTGATTATCAGGTTATAGAGCGCATCTCTCGCAGCCTCTTCCTGGTCGATATAATCCTGCATATCGCCGGAAAAGAGAACGCTTCCGCGGTTTACGCTCTGACCCGGGAAAAAGCCTATATCCGCCGCTTTCATTCCGGCCGCCGTTGAGTATTCCGATACAACAGGGAACACGCCTCCGTCAAGAACCTCATACCTGCGGATTGTTCGTCTTACGGCAACCTCGGTGATACTTGCGGAAGATACGGGATCTATGAGTTCGATCTCGGGCTCGGCCTGCGCAGCGCTTCCGCATCCGGAAAGGAGCATGACAAAAGAAAGCCCTATCGCGAGCATTCCCTTTATCTTATTAAACTGTCTTCTTCCGATGATCATCAGAAATTGACCGCAACCCTTTCTCCCGCTTCGAGTCCGGAAATGATCTCCGTTCTCGTATCGCCTTCAAGTCCTATCGCAACATCCCTGTAGCGTCTGTATCCGTCCTCGTCAACAACATAAACATATGTCTGATCGCCGGCCCTGTGAATAGCAGCCTTAGGAACGCTCAGTACATTGTCCCTTCTTCCCAGTTCGATCGTTATATACCCGTTCGTGCCCTCTGCGATGGATTCGGTGGCACTGTCACCTGTGAGGATGAACTTAAGTCCGGATCCGTCTTCAAGAACCTCGGGAACCGCTTCATACTGAATTCCGGATGAACTGTTCGGTATGATCAGCACGCTCTCCATGCCTTCAAGATAAGTGACCGCAAGGGGGTCGGACGCGAAAAAGTACATATCCTCCGGGTCCTTCAATGTGATGACAGTCTTGCCTATGACGGAGGTTGTTCCCTCAAGGCCCTCTCTCAAATACTCGACTATGCCGTCCATGGGAGCGTAGATATTGTGATCCGCATTGCTCTGCTCAAGATACTGAAGCTCAAGATACTTGATTGCTATATCGTCATCGTAGCCCTGGAGAATGTAATAATACTGTTTGTCAATCTCCTCGAGAGCTTCTTTTTCCTTTTCTTCCTTCTCCCTGACGCCCAGTCTTCCGTCAACGGCTATATTGAAACGCGCAAGCGTTATATCATATTCCTTTTCATCGAGAGTCCGTGCCTTTTGAAGCTCAAGTCTTTCAATCTCGTAAAGAATATTTTCCCGTTCGGCTTCAATATCCGTGTTGCTCACAAGGGAAATAAGGAGCTGGCCTTTCTTTACGGCTTCCCCGTTGGTGACAAGTACGGAGTCTATCTTGACTCTTTCGACATCAAACGAAAGATCGACGGTAACGGCAGCGCGGTATCTTACGGATATGGACTCTGTCTTGACAACATCCGTGTATTCTACGGGAAGGTCACCGGCAACTTCCACGGTCTCTTCCTCACCGTAAAGGAGGACGAGTTCCTCTTCGCCCGCATCATTTGCACAGCCCGAAAGGGATAAAGTAATACACAACGCAAAAAAGAGCATACCAAGACCGGTTGCTCTTTTTCTGCATTTATAACAAATACCCCAAAATGACCTAGACAAAACTAATACCCTTTCTTTCCCCACGTGAAATATTACCTTTATGCCGCTTTCAGTTCAATATTTTTGCGGATTTGAGCAATTTCCGAACTGAATTGAGCAATTATTCGGCTATTCTTTCTTTTCATCTTCCTTTTTACCGCTCTTTTTGAGCAGCACAAGCTTGTAGATAAAAACTTCCGTGGGTATGACAACGGCTATCACGCCGAATACGATTATCGCGATCTTAAGCACTCCCGCCAGATCATCCGTCTTATCTTCCTGAGCGGAAGGTGTGCCTGCCGGTGCTGCCCCTGCGGGTGCGGAGGATACGACCGTACCACCCTGTCCCGCCGCGGAACCTGTGCCCTGCACGGATGCTCCGGTCTCGGTTCCGCCCACCGACATATTATCCTGGGTGACATATCCCGTTGTAAGTCCGTGAGCCCCAACCGCTATTCCTTCGGTATTGCCCGCAATGAACGCGGTCATCCACGCCAGAGGTGCGTTCCAGTTGATCGCACATTCATTGGCGGAATATGCCTCAATATGGTCAAGGTAACACTTTGCCGGAGGTATCGTTCCCTTCTTCCATCCCATGCCTCTTACCCAGGGATCCTGCATTCCGCTGTTGGGACCGCCGACAAGAACTCCCGCGGGAGCCGTGGGGAAACTGTCATCAATGAGATTTGCCCAGAATCTGTGGTGGGGATACATCGCAAAGTGGCTTCCGTAACCCGTTACGTATGAGTAATCATTGGCATTCTTGCCGAGGATGTAATCCATTGCCGAGATTGCGGCATTTAAGTACTGTATATCTCCGGTCTTAAGATATGCATAGGCAAGGATCATTGAATTATCAAGAATGAATGAATTCGAGCCCCACTGATATCCCACCGATGCATCCGTGGATGAAAGAGTGCTCGAACCATAGGGAATTCCGTAGCCCTGCCCGGCTTCCATGGTGACCATGACATCCGCGGCGGCACGGAGGTTACCTGTCGCGGTTTCTTTATCCTTGCCGGAAAGGCCGTTTTCTGCTGCGATAAGAGACAATGTTCCGAGCGATGCGGTGTGGCCCCAGTCAAACGCACCGAAGGTATCCACACTCTCACCTCCGGACAGTTCTGTGACAACCTTCAGGTAAAAAGAAGACTCTGAAGCATCATCCAGATATCCGGCTTCGCCCGTTGTGACATAAAGCTCGCAGGCAGCCCAGTAGAATTCATCACTTACATTGTCATCTCCGTATGCACCGCCACCCGGAGTATCCGCTATCGGAGCATACAGATCGGGATACTTAAGTGCTGCGTCATAAGCCCTTTCAGCAGCGGCAAGACACTCATCCGCAAAGGCATCATCGATGCCTCTCCAGAGTCTCGCACTCTGTGCTGCGCAGGCAGCCAGGTTAAGCGTCGCTGCGGTCGTGGGAGGATACAGGACTCTCGGCTGGGGATCGTCTGCGGGAGCAACCGCCAGGCCGGTCCACTTTTCATCGGTCACCTTGTGGAAGACCATTCCGTCATATTCTCCGCCGGAGATCTGCATTTTCAGCATCCATTCCATTTCCCATCTCGCTTCATCGAGAAGGTCGGGATATGAGTTGGAATTCTCGGGGATCAGCATCGTGCCGTCGGCAAATGCGGTTTCCATTCCGGTGGCAAGTGCGTTCTCGTACATATTCTGGAGTATCCATGCACTTATTCCGCCGTTTACGACATACTTTCCGTGGTCACCTGCATCGTACCAGCCGCCCGTTACATCGTAGGAACCCGAAAGTCCGAAATTGCCCCATGCGTTCAGATAAGAAGCATTATCGGGATTGTGGCCCGCAGTTCTTGCAAGTAAATCGGGCGATCCGCCGCCGACGGGAAGTGATGATATATAGGCACTCTCAATATTTATCGCGGATCTGTTCTGGTAGAAATA
>JAEEGJ010023800.1_pt1 | contig 12793 bp, 7 predicted proteins | sample 8958761 | NCBI WGS metagenome assembly JAEEGJ01 (sample SAMN16246546, study PRJNA631951) | gut metagenome | biome: gut microbiome; feature: rumen; material: RS-attached | host: Bos | place: Iran: Karaj | collected 2018-10
CGAACCCGCCGTCCGCCCCATTGAGCGGAGTGATCACCCATGTCTTGCCTTTGTCAACGCGGCAGACTGCCGCTACCACGCCATCCGCCTTCGGGAAGGCGTGGAAATGGTCGCGACCATCAATGTAGATGTATTCATCCGAATCCGCATAGTCCGCACGGCAACCGTCCTGCACGTTGCAGAAGACAGTGTTACGACCATCATCCGTCCAACATTCGAACGCGTTGGGAACCAAATGAAAACGACGCCCAAGATGGGTGATGTCCATGTCATCGTCCATGTTGCCGTTCGCGACAACATGCGTGCCGTCCGCGTAATCGACCACCAGTTGGCTGCGGTAGGCCGCGCCGTTTCGCAACGCCGCTGAGATATCATGCAACGTCCCGTCGGCAGCCGCGTAAAGGATGCTCGTGACAGGAGCCTGCGTGTAGCGCGACTGTATCTGCTGCATGAGGAAATATCCCCTGAAGCCTGTGCGCATGTCATTCGGATTACCGAGCAGATAGCCTGGATGGCCGTGCGCCACAGTCGCCGTCAGGAAACGGTCCGTCTTAGCGGCGGGATCCTTCGCCAAGCGGGCGGCGGCGGCCGATCTGCCGAAGAACATGCCCGTATCGCCCATGCCGAAATTGCATTCCAAATCATGGATCTTCCGCAGGTCGAAATCAACAAGCCATGGACGATCCGCGAACTTGTAGTGGTTGTCCTGCGCATAGTTGCCGTCCGTCAGACCGCTGTAGAAGCAGAAATAGCCGCCTTCGGAATAGACGGGGCCTTCCCACGCCTTTTTCTGCAACAGCATGATTTCGCCGAACGCATAAAAGACCTGCGCAAACGTTCCGCCGCCAGGCACACGCCAATCGTAGTCACAACGGCTCCATGGTGTTACGCATGTATGAACATCGCAGTACGCCGTGCTGAAATGGAATTTCTTCTGGATGATCGGTGAAAGTTTCTCACAGTATTCAACGCCGCGCAACGGCTTCGGCGCATAGCAGCGAGCCCACGCGGAACCAAATTGGTTGTCCGGCGTGCGCGACACCATGTCCATGCTCCAATATTCGTTCACAGGCGCGAAATCCGTAAAATTGTTATATGGCCCGTAGATGAATCCAAGCGTGTCCTGCATGTAGCGCGAATAGTCGTAGAAGCCTTGGTCGCCGCCTTTTTTCGGTGCGGCCAACGTCCTGAACGTGAAACTTTCGCCGCCGTCACGCCAGCAATCTTCATGATCGCGAACGAGACAATGGCGCAAGCCATGCCGCCAGAACGAATACCAATATTTCTTATCCGCCTCGCGGTTACCCGCCCCATAACATCTCCATAACACCTTACCTGTCACATGTTTCCATGGCGATTTCGGATTCGGAATATTCGGCAGATGCTCTTCGAATTTCGGCCCGACGGTCACGAAGAAACGTTCATACACATCGTTGCGTTCGCCGTTCGTCTTTGGAATGTAGAAAACAGCGCCGTTCACCCACGCCACATCTTTCTTGGCGGAAGGCGCGCCTTTCACCGTGCTTCCGTTGGAAAGATACCAATCCGTATGACCGGACACGAATATCGGAGAATTGCCCGTTTTCGCCATGACGACGGCAGGAGCCGAATCCCACGCATACGAATAGTACGGGATGCACACGTCTTTCATCTCGGTCAGCCCCGTCACACAACCATAGGAGACGCCGCTGAGCTTACCGCCTCTTGCAATCGTATCGATGACCAACGTCTTGCCGCGCAGTGAGAACGTGTAGGCGACATCCGTCTCCGCATCGCCTTTCGCAACATGCCATTGCGCCGTGATTTTGTTTCCAACCTGCTGGATTCCTTTGAGTTCCGTTTTGTCGGGAAGTCCGCCATTGCCCTCTCCAGGGAAGAGGACGCCGCCATCTTGCAACGGCTTGAAAGGCGGTTCGTTATTCCATTGAGCCGTGAAATCCGTCCAACGGCCTGTCTTCGGCTCATACGTAATCGACAATTTTCCATCGCTGCCGTCATACGTAAAAATCGCCGTCTGGCCGTTCAGCGCGACGGCGTTTTTGGAACCATCTGCGGCGCTATCCGGCAAAATCGTGTCTTCGCGTGTCGGGAACGGCAAGACCTTGTCTTCCAATGTATTAACGCCTGGATCCTGCCCAGGGAACAGCGGGATGCCACGCCGTGCGCGCGGCGCAAACGACAGTGGTTTGAATTCTTCTTTGAATAGCGTCAAACTGTTGAAAAAGAGAACGCGGTTGTCTTTATTGCCGGCGTTCGTGATTTTTATTCCGGAGAACACCGTGCCAGGCTGATGCAGAAGTTCCTGTTGTTCAGGCGTTAGGCGCCTATGACAGAGGAACCATTCCTTCCAGTTGCATGTACAGAGATAAATCGCCGTCTCCTTTCCGTCGGGTGTCTTGAATAGGACATGAAGACCTACGCGCGGAGTCGAAGGATCGTTCACCCACACCCAGTTGTTGCCATAGACCCACAGGCCGATTGCGTCAAAATCCGCCGGAACTTCCTTCTTCACAGGCGGACGGATGATGACGGCTGGCGAATCGCCGACCGCGCGATACGTCAACTTCAGGACATAGTCGCCGAACAGTTGCTGTTCGCGCGTCCGCTCCGTCTCCGCGATCGTGCCATTGCATTCCACTTGCCATGGCGCGTCGCTTTGGAAATCTTCAAACGGCGGATGTTCATCCTTCGTACGCCCCGCCAATTCCATTTCGTACGGCCGCTTGCCCACGGGCTGCGCGCTTATGCATGCGCTCGTCAGCAGCATGAACGCCAATGGCATCATATGTCTCATAATGTTCTCCTGTACTAAACTGTTTGTCGCTTTCGTCCTTTCCGTCGCTTATGTCGCTTTTACTTAATCATTAATCATTAATCATTAATCATTAGGCCGTTACCGTCCTTCATGGCCGTAAAAAGCTTGCAACATCCAGGCCGTCTTGTCATAGACAGCCGCCCAGAAGTCGCGGGCTTCCTGCGTCGTGGCTTCACCGTAGGCCGTCAATGCCTGATAGCGCAAGCATTTGCCGACATGGCGCATGTGCGCCGCGAGATTGTCCTGTCCACCGCCGATCGTGCGGATGGCACGACCCAACGCCTTCGCCTTCTCTTCCTTCTCTTCGTCATCCATGTCGGATGTCGCCAATTTGACAAGTTCAGCGCTCATTTTGATAACTTCCGGCGGATACTGGATGCGCGGCAACGAGACGTTGTACAGGCGTTCAACTTCATCCAAAACCGACTTCAGTTTCGCTGCTTCGGGAGCCAGCGCAGGAACGGCCTTCACTTCACGATCCGCGAACGCCGCCATCTCCTGTGCACAAACACGAGCGTTTTCGACGCGCGCACGGATGGATTCGACGAAGAACTGCATGGCCGCCAAACGGTTGCGGATTTCACCGACCTTTTCTTTTGCTTCATCCTTACGGAAAATTTCCTCCACACGGTTCGTTGTGGCGCAGGTCGCGGGGCTGCGACCGTAGTTGTTCGTCAGGCACAACTGGTTGTTGGACACCCACTTGGGAAGATAGTCATAGGGCAGGATCACGCCTTCCGGCAGGTCTTTTCCACCGCCGAACGCATACACATATACGTTCTTCGTGAAAGAATGGAGGAAACGGTCGCGATTGCCAAAACGCGGTGAACAGAGCAACAGTTTGCCATTGGCGATTTCAACAGGATAATGGAACGTGCTTTCAAAACCACTCGTCCACGTATTGCGGCTGTCAACATTTAACAACGACATGCGCGGCATTTGCGTCTGCAACTTTTCCTTGCCTTTATCGTTCTTTTCGAAACGCGCCACATACCAGCTTGTATGGACACCGTCGCCAGCGGGAATGAAATCTTTATCAACGGGCAGCGAAGCCTGCCATTCAGCAATGAACGGCGCCGTCCAGTCTTCGACGGTTACAGGCTTGTTCAATTCCTCCGGCAGTTTCGCCGTATGCCAAACTTGCTTGGCGGACGTGATGACAAATGTGTAATCGTCTGTATTCCGCTGGTTCAACGTCAACGTCTTGAGATCGCCTGACAATACGGCATGCTGACCAGCCTTGACGGGAATGCAACTCACCATCGCATCACCATTCTGCGTCAGCGCCGCATACATCGGCACGAAATACGGCAGCGTGAACGGCTTTTCCTGCGGCTCGATGACGAAATTCTCCGCATACACATCCGGAACGATGACCGCCTGCGCGTTCCATTCCACGACGACGGGACTCGCGCCGCGATTCAGCGACATTGTGAAATCCGGTGCGGACCAGCCCATTTTGAACGTGATAGATGATGTCGCCGTCCGCAACGACAAAATCTTGTAATTGCTGTCCGGATGCGTCACCGTATCCGCCACGACATCGCCTTCCATCGTCGGCTTGATGGTCAGAATCGGCGTTTCAGCGCCTTTCAGGAAGACGCGTACGACGCCATTTTCAACTTTCAAATCCATCGTCTTGTTGCCAGTGACGTATTCGTCTGCGAACAGCCCCGCTGCCAAAAACAGCATGCACAATACCAGTCGTTTCATTTCTAATCTCCTGATTTCAAGGTTATTGTATCTTCAATGAATCATTGTTCATCATGAATTCCGCAAGCCGTTCATAGCCTGCCGCCAGCGGATGGCTCGCATCGCCGTATTCTTCCGACGGCAGTTCGGGCAGATCAATCGTTTTGTATCCATCATCTTTCAAACGTTTTAACGCATCTGCCCGCCATGCATGGTATTTCTCCAGACTGGCCGCCGTCTGCATGAATGGATTGACCGTTCCCACGACCGCAACCACAACGTTGCCGCGCTTTTTCAGCAATTCCAACGTGTTCAGATAGCTCTTCCACTGCCGCGATTCATCCAATGGCACCCACTGCCAGTCCTGCTCGGCAATGCCTGCATCTTCCCACGTGATCTTACTGTCATATGCATGTCCAGTTTCCAGTGGTTCGATGTTGAGCGACAACTGTTTGCACAACGGCTTGTCAGGCTGTTTCGCCAAATGGGTCTTCACATCTTGATTGTCCAAAAACGCGACACGCACATGATGCAACAACGCCTCAAAATCAATGAAACGCTCCCACACGGCCTTGCAGCGGTCTTCAAGACTTGCATGGTAGCAGGCCGGTTTGTCAATGAACTGTGGCAGCAGTCGCGGATGGTTGATGGCCAGTTCGCCGTCACCGCTCAAATCGTACAACGGCGATGTCATCCATAGCGGATTCAGATAGATGTAGACGACACGGTCGCAAACATCCTTTCCGTATTCGCGCATCAGCGTCTCCATCACAACAGGATGCAATCCGTCAACCGCCAAATTGCCAATCTCTTCGCCGCCGAGCTTCGAATTGAGAATCGCCGGAAGCGTATGGTCGTTACGGACATACATGCCCCATACGACGGAATCGCCGATGAATAGTGCGGGATGCGTCTCGACGACTTTCGCCGCGACGCTTTTATACAATAAATAATCATCGCGCAGTTTGTAAGACAGACGGAAATCCTTCGGCAATTCAATGGACAAATGCCGCTCATGCCATCGTGGCAAAGCGAGCCATACCACGGCAAGCGTGATAATCAACACTGCCGCCCATTCCAGCGGCTTCAGCCACAACCCATTGGTATGTTGTATTTTAAGAATACTTTTCATAATGATGTATTTTCAAATTTCCATAAGCCATTAGCCATTAGCCATTAGCGCCGCCAACGGCGGCTACTAGAACTGCTGGTAGATGAACTGTGAATTGGCGCCGCCGCCCAAAAGCAGGACGCATATGAGCACGAAGACGGCCGCCGCGATGCGCGCCGCCCGCGTCTCCAAAATCCAGCGGAAACGGGAGTCCCACATCAATTCGTAAATCCAGACAAGGCCTATCAACACAAACGGCACAGGCGGGAAGAAGAAATCGCCCTCCTCCCACGTCACAATGCCGCGGATGACGTCGAACGCGTCTCCAAAGCTCTCCGCACGGAAGAAAATCCATGTCAATGTCATGAAATGGAACACGGCGATCTGCTTGATGATTTTCGGTATTTTTCCGTACCAGCCGCTCTTGTCGAACCAACTGGAAACGACGCTACCCACGCCGTGCAAACCGCCCCATGCGACGAACGTCCACGTCGCCCCGTGCCACGCGCCGGAAACAAGCATCGTAACGATCACGTTGAACCAGTTGCGTAATTTTCCACAACGGCTACCGCCCATGGGGATATAAACGTAGTCGCGGAACCACGTGGAGAGACTGATGTGCCACCGCCGCCAGAAGTCGCGGACATCGACGGATACGTACGGATTATTGAAATTGAGCATGCAGCGGAAGCCCATGCACCGCGCAACGCCGCAGGCCATGTCGCTATAGCCTGAAAAATCGAAATAAATTTGCCACGCATACGCATAGGCAACAAGCAGTCGCATCGCACCGCTGTAGGAGGTCACATCGTCATACAGAATATTCACATAGACGGCCAGCATGTCCGCCATGACGGCTTTTTTGAACAGCCCCGTCACGAACAACGAAAAGCCTTCGGAAATATCATCCACTCGCAACGGCACGTTGTGGCGCAATTGTGGCAGAAGCGTCGTCGCACGATCAATAGGCCCTGCCACAAGTTGCGGAAAGAACGCCACATACGCCGCGTAAGCCAGCAGATTCCGCTCCACCGCAATCTTGCCGCGATAGACATCGATGACATAACTGATGGATTTGAACGTAAAGAACGACAATCCAACAGGCAGCACCCAATCGAAATCCGTCACCCGTGGGATGTATTTGAAAGAGCAAAGCATGCCCAAATCCACGAGCAGGCTGATGCACACCAGCCAACGGCTGCGGTGTTTCGACAAGAGCATCGCAACGCAATAATCGACAATCGTGACGACGCCCAGACAGATAAGAAAATACACGTTGAAACTGGCGTAGAAGATATACGACGCCACCAGCAACACAGGTATGCGAAACCGCGTCCCGCGTACTGCCCAATAGAGCAACAGCACGGGAATGAAGAAGAGAAGGAACGTCCAACTTTGGAATTGCATATTACATCAAAAATTGCCGCGCCATTTGGCGCGGCGGTCGCACTGGAGTGCGACCCTCCCACGTCCTATTTATTTCTCACGCAACGGAATCCGTACGTCTCGTAGCCCTGGCAGATATCCGCAGTCGCGGGATCATCCGCCTTGCGGGCGGAGCTGGAAATGTTCTTCGGACGTTCCTGCCAAGAACCGCCGCGGAGGACGCGCTTCGCGCCGCTCTTCGGGCCGCGCGGATCCTTTCCGCCTTCCGGATTCTCCGTATAGAAATCGTTGCACCATTCTGCCACGTTGCCGTACATGTCGTACAATCCGAATGCGTTGGGCTTCTTCTTGCCGACCGCTTGCGTGGAATCGTTGGCATTGTTGCGCGTCCACGCATGGGCTGCGAGTTGCTTTTCATTGCCATCGAAATTCAGCTTGCCTGTGGAGCCTGCGCGGCAGGCGTACTCCCATTCGGCTTCCGTCGGCAGACGGTAGCCGTTGGCCGTGAAATCACATTCCCACGTGCGGGGCGTATAGCACGGCGTCAAACCTTCCGCCTTGGAGCGGAGGTTGCAGAAAAGCGCGGCATCCGTCCAGCGGATTCGTTCGACGGGATGATCGTCATGCTGGAATTTCGCAGGATTCTGCCCCATAATTTTCGTATATTCCGCCTGCGTAATTTCGTATTTATCCATATAGAAGGAAGATACGGTGACAGAATGCGGCTTCTCGTCTGGTTTTCCTTTGGCGTCGCCCATCGTGAACGTCCCGCCATTGATCAATACCATTTCACCGCCGAAAGCGACGGCCATCGTCAATGCAAAAACAAAGCCTGTGAGTTTCATGTTTTCTCCTTATATAATTATGGTATAATTGACTCTGCTTTAATGTGCCACATGCCGCCAAATGCGCAAGTAAATTTTGATTGATCAATCAGTTTTCTACCAAGAAGCATGTGAGAAAAAACTCATGCACCCTCGCGTCTTGCGTCTCACATCATTCCTTAATTCATAACAAACGGCGCGACTTTCAAGAGAAAATCGCGCCGTCTGCTTTTTTAAATGTTCAGCTTAATATGGCTTAGCGGAATTTAGATTCCGAAATCGTGAAAATAAAATCTTTGGTATCAAAATCAGCTTGGAACTTGGCCATCGTCCCAGAACCGCAGTGTCCGTCTGCAAAACCGATATTGCACGCTCCGTTATGGCAGAAGACTTTCTGAGGATACCAATTGGTACCCGTGAATTGGGTCTTCTGGCAAGGATCGAGACGGTAGTTGTCCGTCAGCAAAATGGTGGCGGAAGGATAGCTGACTTTCGAGACGCAGGGGGCTTTACTATTGCCATAATCAGAATAAGATTGCCAATTGCCGCTTTGATACCAGCCGAAAAAGCGGTTCCAGGCGTATGTTGTCACGTCAATCGTTTTGCCGTTGACCGTGACAGCCTGGTTCGAATAGTCACCGTTTGACCAATGCATGGTGGTTGTGGAATCAGGGCACAGAAGCGTTTTATCTGTATTGTAGGTGGACATGTCCGACGGGAAATTGCCGCCATTCGTACCGCCGCTGCCGCCCAAGTAGGGATTCAGGCATTCCACCCACAACTTCCAGCCATCGGCCCAATTGCCGCCACCATTATCGCCACCATTTTTTACTTCGCAGGGGGCGAACTTGTTGAAATCGCCTGAGTAAATGTTATTGGCCAGAAGGATTTGCTTCTGGTTACTCGTACATGAAATGGCACGGGCCTTGTCACGCGCCTTGGACAGGGCGGGCAGCAGCATGGCCGCCAGAATCGCGATGATCGCGATGACGACAAGCAGTTCAATCAACGTAAAATGCTTTTTCATTCGGAACTCCTTTGGGTTTGATTTTTGCTCTAACTTATTGGGAAATGGTATTTATAACGTCAGCTCTTTACCTTAATATGCACCCAAAAGAACCCCTGTCAACCACTTTTTTAATTTTTTTTTAATTTTTCTTTTAATTTTTCCACACCCTAACAATTGCTCTATGGACAGTGCTTATGGCTACTCACATCAAGCCCCTCCAGAGCCGCTGACATACCGTTATCACGACAAACAAACGGCGCAACTTTCAAAAGAAAATCGCGCCGTTTGCTTTTTAAATGTTCAGCTGACGTGGCTTAACGGAATTTAGAAAGCGTACGCGTGAAAATAAAATTATTGGTATCAAAATCAGCTTGGAACCGGCCCATTGTCGCAGAACCGCAGTGTCCGTCAACGAATCCAACATTGGTCGCTCCGTTATGGCAGAAGATCTTATGGGAATATCCACTACTTATGAAATGGGACTTCGCACAAGGCTCGACACGGTAGCAGTCCATCAACAAAATGGTAACGGAAGGATAGGTGACTTTCGAGCAGCAGGAGGAATCATAAGTGCCATTATCAGTATAAGACTGCCATTTGCCGTTTTGATAGAAGCCGATGAAGCGGTTCATGCCGTACGTTGTCACATTAACCGTTTTGCCACCGGCAATATAAGCTTGGTTCGACCAGTCACCGTTCTCCCAGGGCATGGAGCAGTCGGAATCAGGGCACATAAGCGAATTATCCGTTTTGTAGGTGGACATGTCATCTGGGAAATTGCCACTATTTGTACCGCTGCCGCCACCCATATAGGGACTCAGGCATTCCACCCACATCTTCCAGCCACCGCCCCAATTGCCGCCGCCATTTTGTACATTGCTGGGGGAGAACTTGTTGTAATCGCTTAGGTACATGTTGTTGGCCAAAAGGATTTGCTTCTGGTTATTCGTACAAGAAATGGCACGCGCCTTGTCTCGCGCCTTGGATAGGGCAGGCAGCAACATGGCCGCCAAAATCGCGATAATCGCGATGACCACCAGCAGCTCAATCAACGTAAAATGCTTTTTCATTCGGGGCTCCTTTGGATTTGTTTTTTGATCTAACTTATTGGGTAATGGTATTTACAACATCAGCTTTTTCCTTTAATATGCACCCAAAAGAAACACTGTCAACCACATTTTTAATTATTTTTAATTTTACCGCCACGCCAACAGAGATTAGTGGCTAGTGGCTAGTGGTTAGTCTTAGGTCATTGAATCCCATCATATTTCGCAAGCAACTTCAGCGCATAAGCGCTGGCGAACATGCAATTAATCCAGTCGCCGCCCGGAATGATCTTGTCTTCATAATACCATGTCGGAATCCGACCGTTGGCCAATTGGGCGCGCGTCAACGAATCGCCCAACGCCCGCGCCTTCGCCAAATCAAGCGGATTCTTCTCCAAATCAAACATCAGCAGATAATAGCGAACCATCTTCGCAACAGATGCATCGACAATCGCATAGCAGTTGTACTGCTCCAACGCGGCGGGAGCCATCCGCCATTCGGCACCCTGTTTCCGCCACACGACGAATTGATCTTCCGCAAATCGTTGCACTTCACGTGCATGCGAAACAAATTCAGGCTTCGGCGTAACGCCTTTCTTCTTCAAAATATCCGTCAAAAACAGGAAACTGCTCGTTGCGGGATGCTTTGACAAATTGCTGTACGGTGCCACCTGCGCATTGATGTCTTCAAACTGTCCTTCCCAATGGAGCGTCCTAATCCGTTCATACACAATGAGCATGCCGCGTTCCGCCGCTTTCAAAAAAGCATTGCGGCCTGTTGTTTCACCAAGATTCCCCAAGAACGGCAGGATGTCAACTGGTTCGCAACTGTTCGCGGCCACGACCGAACCATCGGCGATTTTCAGAATCAGCGCCCATGTGCCATCCTCCCGTTGCAGGCGGAGATACTGCTCGCCAATTTTCACCGCATAATCCAGATATTTCTGCTCCTTTGTCTCCTTGTACAAACGAATCATCGCATTGCCGACGACTGCCGGATAGATCATCATGATCGTACCGACTTTCGACGCTGCGACGAGCCGTTTGCCGTCTTCCGTCGTCGGCACAAGATACGTCAGCGGAAGATATTCCAACGGCTCGCCTGCCGCCACGGCCGTCCGCATGAGATAGTCCGCGCATTGCGTCGCGATTTCAATGGCTTCCGACTTTACGGAAGGATCCAACTCCGCATATTCCAGCAAGCCTTCGATGATGGAGGCGTGCATCTTGCTCGGATAGCAGTAATGCGTATAGTCCGGATCGGTCTTCCCTGTTTTCATATGTTGGATGGCGTTCATTGTCAACAGATAATGATATACGCCTTTGGCTGTCTCCAGATACGGTTTCGCCTTCGGAGCATAGGCATTGTCGAACGGCTGCATCCGGTAGAAACGCCGTTCACCGCTAACGCCTAACTCGTTACCATTCGCGTCCAAACCGACGGCTTTCACAGTTGTGTCGCCTTCGGGCACGGCTCCCCATACAGGCGTCAATGCCGCAAACGGTGAATCCGCTTCGAAGACGAGTTCCGCCTTGTCGCTTCCCGTGACCGTATAGCGATATTTTACGGCACCGTCAATTTTCTTAAATTCGAAATCAGGCGCGTAGATGAACTGCCTTGCGAAGCCGTTCCAGAAGATATGCCCATCTTCAAACGTCCGCCGCACAGGCAATAGCGCATCCGCAAACGACTCCGCCGCAAGCTTATCCGTCGCATTTTCTGGACTGTATTTTCCGGTTTTCACGATTTCCACTGGCTTGCCGTCGATCTTCAACGCTTCACCGCCAATTGCCGCCGACACTGACATTGCCAAAATCAAACTTGTTATTTTCATCTCGTTCTTTCCTTTTTTATCTAGCCTCCCCTTCTGGGGGAGGTGCCGCAACGCGGCGGAGAGGGCATAAGCCTCCCCCGCTGGGGGAGGTGCCGCAACGCGGCGGAGAGGGCATAATAAACAATAAATAATATAGACGCATACAAGACTTTTTCATGCCATTCCATGTTTTTCCATTTGCCATTGGCTTTCCAAAGGCTATTTTACATTCAATTTTATTAATCCACCCAACCATTTGTCAATTGCCATGAAAAAAATCATCTGCCTTCTCATCGCCATTTTCTGCGTCTGTCATGCGCAACAACAAGCCGAAAATAAGCCCGAACCAAAGAAATTTCCGGAAGAAGTTTTATTGACACCGCCCGTCGTCTTCGCCATTGGGCACGACTATCAAATCATGGTTCCCGTCGTCACGGAAACTATTCTTTCATGCGAAATCAACGGCAAGACGTACTACGACGCCATCAACGGCGTCATCTGCACCGCCACGCCTGTCCGCCGAATCACCGTTCCGCAGGCCGAATTGAACGCCGCAAAATCCTACACGCTCTGCTGCCGCGTCGTCACGAAGCGAGGCGAGTATTTCAGCAAGACGGAGCCTCTCCAAAAGAAGACATATAACTTCCGTCCGCTTGAAAAGACCGAAAACATCAAAATTGTCATGTTGGCGGACACGCACAACCGCGTCAAGTCCTCAACTGAAATGGCACAATATTATAATAATAAGGAGTTAGACCTGCTCATCCTCAACGGAGACATTTCAGAAGGCTTGAGCAACTACAACAACATCGTCACCAATTACAAAATCGCGGGCGGCATCACAAATGGTGAAATACCCGTGGTTTATAGTCGTGGCAACCATGAACTTCGCGGTGCCGTGGCGGAACAGCTTCCGCTCTACGCGCCAAATCACGACGGAAATCTCTACTACACATTCCGTGTCGGCGCCATTTGGGGAATCGTGCTCGACTGCGGCGAAGACAAAGACGATGGTCACGCTGAATACGGCCATACCGTCGCCTGCCATCCATTCCGCTTGAAAGAGACGGAATATCTGAAAAGCGTCATTGCCAAC
>JAEEGJ010023802.1_pt1 | contig 12792 bp, 9 predicted proteins | sample 8958761 | NCBI WGS metagenome assembly JAEEGJ01 (sample SAMN16246546, study PRJNA631951) | gut metagenome | biome: gut microbiome; feature: rumen; material: RS-attached | host: Bos | place: Iran: Karaj | collected 2018-10
GCCAAGAGCATCTTGTTCAACCCGAAGGCTCGCGCTGAATTCGAAGCTTACTTCAACCGCAAGGATACCTTCACGCTCGGTGTTTGCAACGGCTGCCAGATGGTCTCGAACCTCAAGGATTTGATTCCGGGCGCTAAGCACTGGCCGCGCTTTGTGCAGAACATCTCCGAACGCTTCGAAGCTCGTTACTGCTCTTTGAAGGTCGAAGATACGCCGGCGGTGCTTCTCAAGGGCATGGCTGGTTCTGTGCTTCCGATTGCAGTTGCTCACGGCGAAGGTCGTGCCGAATTTGCTAGCCGCGAAGCTGCCGAAGCCTGCCTCAAGACGGGTCTCGTGGCTCTCCGCTATGTCGATGGCAAGCACGAATACACCGAACGCTACCCGCTGAACCCGAACGGTTCTCCGTTTGGTATCAACGGTCTCTGCTCTGAAGATGGCCGTGCACTCGTGATGATGCCGCACCCGGAACGCGTGTTCCGCACCTGCCAATACTCTTGGCACCCGGCAGAATGGGGTGAAGATGGCCCGTGGATGCAGCTGTTCCGCAACGGCCGTATCTTCGTAGGCTAATAACCGCGCCTTACACGCTTGAAAAATCCGCTTCTTGCTTTACCGCAGGGGCGGATTTTTGCATCTATGAAATTGTATATTTTATCCTAAAGTAAATGCGGAAAATCATGTTTAATTTTATCAAATTTAAATTGATGATTCTTTTGGTTGCTTTGTCAACCGTTTTTGCCTTTGCTGCAAAGCCTAAGTCTATCGAAACGGATAGTGTCAAGGTTGTGTATGTAGTTGATGGAATCGAGGATGAAGAAGTTGAAGCCGTAATGCCACGAGCTGTGCTTGATTCGATTCTTCAAGATGTAGATAGTGTTTATTTGGGTCATAGTCATTCTTGTCTTTACGATAATTTTGGTGATGGTCAAATGTTTTTTCTTTTTTATGAGAAAAAACAAGCTCATGGAAAATTTTATGGAAATAGAGGATCGCACGAAATATGCAGTCATTTTACCGATAGCTTAGACTTGGTTTTTAAACTAAAAGATGCTCGCAAAATCAACGCGCTTGCTGATTTGTTAAAGAAAAAAAGAAAACCGCGTCCTAAGAAACGTAGAAAGGATATTGACATAATGTCATATATTGATTCACTACAAAAACCCGTTAAAATGAAAAATGGCGCTTATGTGGATTCGGTTGATTTGGAAAAGGTGCGTAAATTTGATTCTTTGTTGAAATCGGGCAAGAGCATTTATGCTATAGATTAATTTGTTGGCCCGCAAAGTGCGATATTGCTATATTGCCTGTATGAAATTGCTCTATAAGTTTATCCTTGTTTTTCTTGCCGCCGTGGCTTTGCGTCCTTGTGTTGCAAAACAATCGGAATCTGTTGCCGAATTATCTTCGAAAGTAACACGAAACTTTGAAGGCTTTGTACGCGATACGAGCGCGTATGCGATGGTCGTAGATACGAGCGTTCGCGAAAGTGTCTTTAAAGAAACGCTCGTCCCCGTTGAAAAAGGCGGCTTTGAAGAGTTTTTTTTTAGTTATTCGTATAATAATGAGACGAATAGAAATAAAATTTTCTATGCCTATTCAGATTCTATAAGCCCATTTGTTCAAGACTATTCCAAAAGTTCTTCGTTCTTTGACGTTCTTACGCTCGCGTATGCCAACCATTATCCAATGGAAATTAGCCCTGATGACATTTGGCTTATGATATTAGATGGCTTCCGTCTCCATGTGAATAATAATCGAAAAAAATTAAAAAAGTTTTTTGTTGCCCCTGGTGCTGATACTGTAATCAAAGTTGTTGATAATTCATTGGGTTATGAATCTACACATAATGAATGGTTTTGGACTATTGCGAATTTATTTGATTCGTTACAGTCTAAATTGCCTCAAAAAACAGGGGACCCGCTAAAAACGAAGTTCTCGACAACAAGCCCTATAGATAACAATATTTCACGGTCTATGGTAATGGCTGTGGCTTCGGAATACTATTCTTATAGTGTTTTCACAAGTTGCGGAATCCCAAAAATTAAGGTTAACGGAACTAAAGAGGATTGGATATTGCTTAAAAATTCCTTTAACAAGTTGGCCTTGCAATTGAATATGAAGTGGTGGGCGAATGGGCTTAATTCAGTTCTTGATGAATTTATCAATATTTTTGATGGCAAAATAAATTTAGAACATTGGAAAAATATTTACAAGTATTATAAGCCAAACGGTTGCGGCAGTCCTCACTTTGACGGCTGGATTTCTAGGTTTATCCCTTATACGAAAAAAATGTTCCGCGATGAAGAACGCTATGTAAAACGTACGGATTGGAATGAATGGGTTAGTTTTTATGATGTTCCGCAAGGAATCACGTTTATTGATATAACATGGATCTGCTACGGTAGAACGATTCCTTTAAAACTTTATACAGGTTTTATAGGAATTCAAGTTGATACCACGACAAAAATGTTGAAAGCGGCTAGAGGATATGCTCTTATGGCCTATGGGTTGCTGGGCTTGAAAAACGTTACTAAAGGAGCTGAATACATTCCAGGAAAACCTCTCCGTTTGCTCGAAACTTTGTCGTTTACGGATTCTATGAATGTTTATGGGGAAAAAGGCTTGCTTTATTCAACCCATGACCTTAAAGAAATAGAACTTTTTGCGGAAGAATCCTATTTGGATGAAGAATATTTTGATAAAGATTTTCATTATGATAGATTGAATTTGAAAGATGATAAACCGAATTTATTGATTAATTTATATCGAAATGGTGAATTGCTAGACCATGTCTTTTATTATGCTCGCACTAAAATGGAAGGTGATGGTGCAATTCTTTCTCTAAGAGGAATTGGACTGTGGGAAAAGAAAGCTGCTATTAAAAAGTTTTTTAAACAACGTAAAATTCCTATAAACGGAATAGTCGATGAGTTTTCGAACGAAAAGAATCTTCCCAAATTTAATCTTGAAATCTATGTCGATACTGTTATTTTGAAAGATGGAAAAAAAGATGATGAAAAAATGGATGACCTTAGAATAGGGATAATGGGGGCTTTGAGAGAATCTTGTGGCTGGCGACTTGAACGGGCTATATATCGCCATCATAAGTATGATTTTAATGATTCTATTGTGGCTACGATTTCGTATAAGGATGAAGGACGTGTTGATTCTGTTTTGATGGACTTGAAACCTGAAATCGGTTCTTTTCAGGAAGAAATTCGTTCTATCTTGAAGTATGCGTGGATGCCTCCAAAAGTTAATTGCGATCATGGTCGTAAAATTGCGCAAGAAATTGTTGGCAAAATAAAAGTTCGTATAACCTTATCAAGAGATTATCGAATGGTGTGCAAACAGAATGGGTTTGTTGCAAAAGATTCCGTTTGGGTCTTTGGTGCTTGGACTATAGGAAAGAACTACGCTCTTTGCAACGCTATTGATTTTTCGAAAGACCTTGCAACCGGTGAAATATATCGTTATCAATGTGAAAAGTTCGATGACAAGTATGTTAATTTGAAATCAGCCCAAAATGTTAGGGGTGATATAAAAGTTCGTTATGATAAAAATGAATACGGAGATCGTGAGAGGACGTTCAAAAAACTGAGTGACCTGTTTGTCTCTATTAAAATTCCGCCCTGCTTTGTGGAAGAATAAAAGCGTAATTGCTGATGTATAATCGCTGTTGCCATGCCTGCATAAATATTGTTATATTGCATGTTGCAAAAAAGTGAAAGTACAATGAAAACTCTCGTTATTTATGTTCACGGGAAAGGCGGCAACGCCGACGAAGCGAATCACTACAAACCTCTTTTCCCGAACTGCGATGTCATCGGTTTTGATTACAAGTCCGAAACTCCTTGGGACGCCAAAAAAGAATTCTCGGCTTATTTTGACTCGATTGTTGCAAACTACGACGAAGTCGTGCTTATCGCGAATAGCATCGGCGCGTTCTTCTCGATGAACGCTTTGAATGAAAAACGCATCAAGCAGGCACTCTTCATTTCGCCGATGGTGAACTTGGAAAAGCTCATTTGCAATATGATGCTTTGGGCGAACGTCTCCGAAGATGAACTCCGCGAAAAAGGTGAAATTGCGACGAACTTTGGCGAGACGCTTTCTTGGAAATACCTTTGCTACGTGCGAGAGAATCCCATCAAATGGAATGTCCCGACGCATATTTTGTACGGCTCCAATGACAATTTGACCGATCTTGAAACGATGCGCGAATTTGCTCAAAAGGTGGATGCGTCGCTCACGATTATGCAAGGCGGTGAACATTGGTTCCATACCGACGAACAGATGGATTTTTTAGACAGGTGGATTGAAAAATGTCAGAACAAACATTAACTCGCGAAAACTTAATTGAATTTTTCGGTGAACAAGAATTTGAAAAACTCTGCCGCCACGAGGCGGGCCACGCTCTAATCGCATTCCTGTTCAAGCGCCAGATTGATTACGTCAGAATCAACAATTCCAAGGAAAAACCGAGTACCACGCGCATGCCCGGGAGCTCGCTCGATGGCGCTGCCCACATTGCCATTGCGGGCCATATGTCGGACTTTTTGATCCGTAAAAATTTCGCTTGCGATCTCGACACTGTTATGAAAGAACTCCCGATGGAACTTTACAGGAGCGATCCCGATTACCAGAGTTTCCAGGCGGCTTGCTATTACTACCAGCTTGCCGAAACAAACGTTGTCGAACAAGTTTACAATCTCATGATGGCTTGCCAAAAGTCGCTCACCGCAATCGTCGCCGCCTTAAGCGAAAAAACGAATTTGAGTGGAGCCGACCTCGCCGCCATTATGAGCGGTAAGTAATCCCGTTGCAGTCCCGTCATCCTGAGCAACGCGAAGGATCCATAATTTCTCGTATATACATTATTTTACTTTTTATTATAAAATTTCTGCAAAGCTATGTTTTTATATTGTTAGTATGCATAGCTTTTACAAATTCTTTTACCTCCTCCTTGCTACAAGCGTTCTGCTCTCTTGCGAACGCAAGCAAGTGAATAAGCCTATTGACGTTTCGCCGGATTCTTCACACAAGATTTATGGCTTTGTCCGTGATACGAGTGCTTACGCAATGGTTGTCGATACGACCGTTCACGATAGCGCTTTCCGCGAAGAAACTGTCCCTGTAGAGAAAGGGGGCTTTGCGGAGTATTTTTCAAGTTTTCACCAAAAGGGTTCCCCTGAAACTAAAATCTTCTATGCCTATTCGGATTCTATAAGTCCATTTGTAAAGGGACGTTCCCAAAAATCGGCTTTTATAGATTTGGTCGCTTTGGCCTATGCTAGACACTATGCTATGGAAATAAGTCCAGACGATATTTGGCTGTTGATTTTAGATGGATTTCGATTACATGTAAAGAGCAATAGTGATTCTTTGAAAGACCGTTTTGTTGGCCCGGATGTCGATACGGACATTAAGGTCTTTGCGAATCACCTGACTATGGAATCTACGCACGAAGAATGGTTTGGCGTCATTGCAGATTTTTTCGATAATCTTCAAGAAAAGTTGCCGCCAGAAACGGGTGCTCCGTTGCGGACGAAATTTTCGACCACAAGCCCAATCGATTACAATATTTCCCGTTCCATGGTTATGGCCATAGCGTCTGAATATTATACATATTTTGCCTATACTTTATGCGGTATTCCCCAAATAAGGATTAATGGCACAAAAGAGGATTGGAGCTTGTTGAAGGATTCTTTTAATAAGCTTGCAACTCGCCTTGATATGGAATGGTGGTCACAACAGTTAAATCCGATTCTTGATGAATTTGTTAAAGCTTTCGATGGAAATAGTTCTATCGCTTTTTGGAAAAATATATATAAGCTATACGAACCCAAAGGATGTGGAAATCCTAAATTCAATGGCTGGTTCTCCAAGTTCTATCCGTACTTGATGGGATATTCTGATAAAATGGAGTTTGTAAAACGTACAGATTGGGAACATGATGTCGATTTCGAAACCCTGCCGAATGCTCTTACGTCTGTTGATGTTAAATGGAACTATTTGGGTCAAGAAATTCCTTTGAAACTTTATACAGGATTTATCGGAGTTCAGGTGGATACGACTTCGAAAATGTTGAAAGCGGCAAGAGGGTACGCTTTGCGTTCGCAATGTGGCTGGTGCGATATAAAGAATGTTGCAGATACATTGACTTACATTCCTGGAAAACCGCATCGTATGCTAGAGATGTTGGCCATCTCGGATTCAATGAATATCTATGATAAGAACGGCCTCTCTTTTGCGACACACGACCGCAAAGAAATTGAGAATTTTATAAAGGCTTCGAACTACAAAGACGAATATATGGAACCATCTATACGGTCCAGAATAGAAAAAAAGTATAAATCGATTTTGTCGGTCAACCTGTTCAAAGATGGAAAACTCTTAGATCACTTGCAATATTTCGTTGTGCCTGAAGAGAATGCTGGCGGGATTCTTACCCTTCAGGGCGTGGTTGCAATAAATGACAAGGAACGTATTGAATCCTTCTTTAAGGAACGAAATGTCGCTATTGATGGCGTGGTTAAGGAATTTGAAAATGAACAATCCCTCCCGAAATTGAATATCGATATTCTTGTGGATACGGTTGTCTTAAAAGAGGGAAAATCTCTTAGAGAAGATCTTGAAATGGGTGAATTTAAAACAGGGATAATCCAAGCCTTTAAAAACTCAATGGGTTGGCGCCTCAAGAGATTGTTGTATCGCTATTATAATGATGATTTTAATTTATCCACAGTGGCAGCGATGGGCTATAAAGAAAAAGGCCGTGTAGATGAGCATGTATCCTTATCCTTGGAGCCTGATTCCAATAAAGAATTCAAAGAGGAATTGAGGGATGTGTTACATTACGGTTATATGCCTCTGAAAGTTCATACGGATGTTGGCAATGATGAAATCGCACAAGAAATTGTTGATTTCGTTAAAATTCATCTTGCTTTTACAAGGGAATACCGCATGGTTTGCAAGCAGAATGGGCAAGATGCCAAAGATTCTGTCGATATCATTGGAGCGCCGGCTACAAAAAAGAGCCTTTGCAGTGAAATTAAGTTCTCTAAAGACCTTGCAACAGGCGGCGTTGTCCGCTATGAATGTATAGAATACAATAAAATAATAGTGCCTAAGAAACGAGAAAAGATGTTGAACTCTAAAGATTCTACACATGCAGACTCTCTTAAGGCTAGGTTCAACGCTTTGTATGGGGAACCTCGTGAAAGAATTCGTTCCACTTATACAAATGCGTATTTTAACAAGCGTAACGACGTATATGATACTCGTTATAACCTCCCGATATCGCAAGTCGTAAAGCTTAAAATTCCAGCTTGTTTCGTGGAAGAATGATAGATTATGCATAGCCTTTACAAATTCCTTTTCCTCTTCCTTGCCGTATGTGTTCTCTCTTCTTGCGAACAGAAACGTGATGAGCCGGTGATTGAAATTTCTTCGAAACCGACTGGGAATTTCGAAGGCTTTGTTCGGGACACAAGTGCTTATGCAATGGTCATCGATACGACTGTTCGCGATAGCGTATTCAATGAAAAAATCATTCATGTAAAAAGAGGCGGCTTCGTAGAGTATTTTGCAAACGAAGCGGAGAAAAAGGGGACGAACGGGCAAAAAATTTTTTATGCGTATTCCGATTCTGTGAATCCGTTTGTTAAAGGTTCTTCTGAAAAACCGACCTTCATTGATCTTGTTGCTCTTGCATATGCTAAGCACTATGCTATGGAAATAAATCCAGACGATGTCTGGCTTATGATTTTGGACGGCTTTCGTCTACATGTCAAGAACAATCGCAAAGCCCTCAAGGACCGCTTTGTAGCTCCGGGTACTGATACTGTAGTCTCGGTTATGGATAATTCGTTGACTCTAGAATCTACGCACAAGGAATGGTTCTATACGCTCTCGGAACTGTTTGATTCATTGCAGGCGAAGTTGCCTCTAGAAACGGGCGCTCCGTTGCGAACGAAATTTTCGACGACAAGCCCTGTGGATGCAAATATTTCTCGTACGATGACGATGGCTGTGGCATCGGAATATTATTCGTATAGGGTTACAACGCTTTGTGGAATTCCGAAAATAAAAGTGAATGGTACAAAAGAGGACTGGACTTTACTCAAGGATTCCTTTAACAGACTAGCTTCACAGTTGGATATGAAATGGTGGGCGGATGGACTTAATCCTATTTTAGATGAGTTTATCAATATTTATGATGGCAAAATAAATCTAAAACATTGGAAAAATATTTATAAGTATTACGAACCCGAAGGTTGTGGTGCTCCTGATTTTAGTGGCTGGATTTCAAGATTGTTTCCTTATACAAAAGATTTGTATTCTGATACGGAAAAATATATCAAACGCAATGATTGGAATAAAAAATTAGATTTTAAACAAGTTCCTAGGGGAATTACTTTTATAGATATCCGATGGGAATACTTTCAGGAGATAATTCCATTGAAGCTCTATACCGGTTTTATAGGCGTGCAAGTGGATACTACGAATAATATGTTGAAGGCTTCTAGAGGTTACGCTCTTGTCTCTTATGGAATGCAAAAGTTAAAAAATGTTGCTCGGAATACAAAGTATATTCCTGGAAAAGCATATCGCTTGGTGGAATCTTTGGCCTTTTCGGATTCCATGAATATTTATGGGGAAAAAGGCTTGGTTTATGTAACTAATAACGCTGACGAAATAGAGGAATTTGCTGAATTTTCTTCCTTTGATGAAGAATATCCTGAAGCCGAATCGTGGCGTAGGGAAATGGTCGGGGTTGGTGAACCCAATCTATCTATCAATTTGTACCGAGATGGCAAGCTAGTGGATCATTTGCTTTATTATGCGAAACCTCGAAAGGAAACATTCAAGGAGCGCGTACTCGATTTTTTAACTTCGGATTATGATGGCGCTATGCTTTCGTTGCAGGGCGTTGGGCGATGGAAAAAGCCTGCTGCAATCAAGAATTTTTTCAAGGAACGCGATATTCCTCTAAGTGGAACTGTCCATGAATTTGAAAATGAAAAATCTCTCCCGAAATTGAATGTCGAAATTTTTGTGGATTCGGTTTTCCTTAAGGAAGGAAAATCTCTTAGAGATGGTCTAGAGATGCGTGCTTTTAAAACAGGAATTGTCCGAGCAATGAATAATTCTATGGGTTGGCGACTCAAAAGGTTGTTGTATCGCTATTATAAGGAAGATTTTAATTTATCTGGTCTTGCCTCATTGTCGTATAAGGATGATGGTTCTGTATTTTTACCGTCCGCGAGTACTGCGTCTCGTAAGAGTAAAAATAAGGCTTTTGATAAAGAACTTCGTGATATTTTGTATTACGGATGGAAAAATAAGCCTTTTGATAAAGAACTTCGTGACATTTTGTATTACGGATGGATGCCGCCGAAAGTCCGTACGGATGTCGGCAATGAAGAAACCGCTCAAGATATTATCGACTATGTCTGGATTCATCTTACTTTTACAAGGGATTACCGCATGGTCTGTAAGGAGAATGGGCGAAATGCTAAAGATTCTGTCGATATTGTCGGACCAGATGTAAAGAAAGATCTTTGTAACGAGATTACGTTCTCGAAAGACCTTGCGACTGGCGGCGTTGTCCGTTATGAATGTATAGAATACAATAAAAAAGTGAAGTACGGGGAACGCTCTGAAGAAATCGAACCGAGACATACAAACGTCCGCTTTAACAAGTATGACGCTGTGTATGATGGTCGCCTTTCGATATTGCAAGTCGTAAGGATTAAAATTCCGCCATGCTTTGTAGAAGAAAAACTCAATGAAAATGAAAAATACAATGAAGATTTCCGTTTCTAAATTCCTTCTACTCATCCTTGCCGCATGCGTTCTGCTCTCCTGCGAACAGGAACGTGACAATGTTTCTGTAGATTTTATTCCTGGAAAACCACGACCTATGCAAGAATCTTTAGCGCTTGCAGATTCTATGGTTGTTTATAACGCGCAGGGCTTGGCCTACACAACGAATAGCTTGAAGGAAATCAAAAAATTTGCGAAGGCTGCGGTGCTTGATGAAGAATATGTTGAATATGATAGAAGTCTTAGATATGTTTCAGAAGATGAGGCGAATTTATCTGTTAGCTTGTTTCAAAAAGGTAAACTGATTGATTATTTATTCTACTATGAAAATCCTTATTCTGGGGATACAGTGTTTGATGGCGTTGTATATTCGTTACAAGGTAGTGGCAGAATGAAAAAAATGGATCCTATTTATGCGTTTTTTAATGAACGAAAAATTTCTACAGAGGGTGAAACGGCGGAATTCAATACCCGCCCGAATCTACCCGTGTTGAATGTGGATATATACGTTGATACATTCGAACTTAAAGAAGGAAAATTTCTTAGTGATACGATGCCGCCACGTGAATTTGAAACGGGACTTGTTAATAGTGTGAAAAGGCCTTGTCGTTGGCTTCTTGACAGAACTTTTAAACGATATTATAAAGAGGGCTTTAATCTTTCTGTTGATGCTACGATTACATTTGGCGATAGTGGCCGTGTTACGAATGTTTCAATGGATACGGAACATCCTGAGTATAAAGATTTCTTGGAAGAAGTCAAATCCATTCTATATTATGCATGGATGCCGCCAGAAGTGCGAACGCAGCTTGTTGTTCGTCAGCATCCTATATTTACCGAATACCTTCCTCCTGAATTGCGTTCTCGGCGTATTTTTGGCAAGATCGCAGCACAAGAAATTGTCAAGTCAGAAAAGGTCCATCTTTCGTTTTCTAGAGAATATTTCCAAGAATGTAATGGCGAGGAAAGTGAAAAAGATTCCATTGAGATTGTCGGCTATTCTGACGTCATCAAAGAACATTGCGATAAGATTCATTTTACGAAAGACTTGGCTACGGGTGGAATTAATTATTTGCGATGCGTAAAAGGGGTGACAAAAAGAGATCCGCTGTTCCCTAAAAAGCCTGTTAAACCAGCAAAATCATTTGTGCTGTTTGATAGATATCATGCGATGTACGCCAAAGAAGACCTTTCTTTAAATCAAGTCGTGACGCTTAAAATTCCGGCCTGCTTTGTGAAAGAATAATTTTCTTAAAACGGGAAGTAATGACCCGATTTTGCGGGCGTGGCTGATTCTCATTTGACAAATCAGATCCAGATGGCTCCGTATTTGATATGGAAGTTCTGAACATCATGCGTCACGCTTATGGACTTGCGGATTACGTGAACAACGGCATTACGCACATTGAAAACTTCAAGACCGATGACGGAACGATTTCCGTTTTCAAGCGTAATCGCCCGGTGCCGTCCCGCAGCTTGCGCACCTCCCGCACTTACGACTTGCTCGGCAAGCAGAACCCGCAGGCAAGAGTCGTGAAAGTTAAGAAATAAGTCATCTCTAACCTCATACATTAAAGGCGGAGCTCAACTCCGCCTTTTCTCGTCTAAACTAAAAGCCGATGCTTGCCTGGACCATGTAAATTCGGTTTTCGTCCTGGCCGGTGTAGTAGCCGCGTTCTTCGCCCCAGGTGGCCGCTTCGACCGTGAAGAAACGCAGTATCTCGAGCCCGACACCTGCAGAGGGGTAACCGCCTCTGAAACCGCCTGCAAGCCTGAGCGTAATAAAGCGAATTTCGTTATTGAGGCCCGGAATTGCGGCGAGTGTCTGTTCCAGTTCAAAACCGAAGTTCAAGTGCGTAAAGAACTTGTAATTCCTATCGGCATTGAACATGTCGGCAAAGTCTACGGCTACGTTAAATTTGCGGCCAAAGCCTGTATTGCTGTTCATGAATTTCGGGCTGTAGTTTGCACCGATGGTGAAGTTCGGAATCAGCGTTTCGCCGGCGAGCTGCTTGAAGTAAATGTCTCTGAGCGATGCACCAAAGCGAATTTCGCGGTTGAACTGGTAAAGTACGCCCAAGTCGATGCCAAACGAGAATGTCTTGGAATCAAAGAAGTTGTCAGTCGCATCGCCCGCTTGATCTTTAAGGGTGTCTACAATTGAACTGTAATTGGCAAGACCAACGGTCACCATGTTGGTCTTGTGGCGCTTGACGATTTTACCGCCCAAACCGACAGAAAGTTGATTCGGGATGATTTCGTAGGCGCCACCCATCTGCGCAACAGCATCGATAATAAATGTATCGACAACGACATAGGGGAGGATGATGCCTGCGTCAACGTAAGGTGCAACGCTTCCGTTCATCCAGAAGGCGGCTCCGAAGTTGTGGAACGCCAATTCCGCATCAAACTTGACTCTTGCTTCCATCGTCTTGTGGTCGTAAGAGTTAATCGTCTTGACGTATTTGGGATTTGCAATAAGGGAATCGAGAATAGCGCCAGTTCTGCTAGATGGCATCGGATGATTCGCGGTTATGCGGTCGGCATCGTTCTGTGCCGCACGGAACAAATCCTGAACGTCCTTCACATCGCTGTAAGTCGTGAGGAACTTGAAAATGTCGCCTGCACCGCCGAAGGTAAGTCGCATGTCGCCAATCCAGTTACGTGGGTAGTAACCCTGTTCCGGACGCTTTTCAAAGTTACCAAGCCTGTTAATCTGGCTCAAACCTGCATAGTTGTAATGCAAGGCTTCCTTGTCGTCGACAACGGCGACGTGGGCGCCACCCATAGATTCTGCACGGAGCGAAAAATGCGTTGGTGACTTAGCAGAGACAATTCCAAAAGCGCAGGCGAGAATGGCAAGTATTGTTAGTTTATTCATTTTACGATTCTCCCTTCAAACCACTTGAGGAACTTTTCGTCATCGTAATTTGTCCAGCATCCGCCGACCATCTCTGCACG
>JAEEGJ010023803.1_pt1 | contig 12792 bp, 10 predicted proteins | sample 8958761 | NCBI WGS metagenome assembly JAEEGJ01 (sample SAMN16246546, study PRJNA631951) | gut metagenome | biome: gut microbiome; feature: rumen; material: RS-attached | host: Bos | place: Iran: Karaj | collected 2018-10
CTCGTAGGCGCTCTCACGGTCGAAGCTCTTGTCGTAGACGCCATAAAGGCGCGACCTGCGAATCAAGTCGCTGCGCTGGTCATCGGTAATGGCACCGATTTGGCTCAACGGGAAGAGAATCTTGGCGTGTTCCACAATGCAAGGTGCACCTTTCTCATCGAGCAGCGAGACCAAAGCTTCACCCGTGCCGAGTTCGAGGATGGCTGCCTCGGTGTTGAAAGTCGGATTAGCACGGAAAGTCTGCGCAGCGGCTTTCACGGCCTTTTGCTCCTTGGGCGTATAGGCCCGCAGTCCGTGGAGGATGCGGTTGCCCAACTGTCCCGCGATGGCATCCGGAATGTCGTCGGGGCTCTGGGTGACAAAATACACGCCCACGCCCTTTGAGCGCACCAAACGAATAACCTGCTCAATCTTGTCGACCAAAGCCTTCGAGGTGTCCTTGAACAGCATGTGTGCCTCGTCGAAGAAGAAAATCAACTTGGGCAGGGGCAGGTCGCCGACCTCGGGCAGTTGTGTGTAGAGTTCGCTCAACAGCCACAACAGGAAGGTGGAATACAATTTAGGATTCAGCATCAGCTTGTCGGCAGCCAACACATTCATCACACCCTTGCCGCCTTCAGTTTGCAGGAAGTCGAACACATTGAACGAAGGCTCGCCAAAGAAAAGGTCGGCGCCCTCGGCTTCCAAAGCCAACAGCGCACGTTGGATGGCGCCCACGCTCACCGAAGATACCGTTCCATAAGTAGTGGTGAACTCCTTGGCGTTCTTGGCTACATAATCAAGCATCATACGCAAGTCCTTCATGTCGATGAGGAGCAGGCCACGGTCGTCGGCAATCTTGAAGACGATGTTGAGGATACCTGTCTGGGTTTCATTGAGGCCGAGAAGTCGAGCCAACAATTGCGGTCCCATGTCGGAGATGGTGGCGCGGAGCGGATGACCTTGTTCGCCATAAACGTCGAAAAAGCGTGTAGGGCAGCCGCTAAAGAGTTGAGAGTTGAAAGTTGAGAGTTTAGAGTTGGCTTCGCCATCAGGAACTTCTACTGGAAAAAATTCAGGCAATCGTTTCTCGATGAAGCTGCTCATCTTTCCAGCTTGACTGATACCCGAGAGGTCACCTTTCATGTCAGCCATGAAGCAAGGTACACCCGCTTGGCTGAAGGTTTCGGCCATGACTTGCAAGGTGACGGTCTTACCCGTGCCCGTAGCCCCCGCAATGAGGCCGTGGCGGTTGGCCATTTTGCCAATCAAATTAATATTGCCTTTGTTGCAGTGTGCGATGTAGAGTTGGTTGTCTTCGGTGTACATATTGTTGAATTGTTGATTGTTTAACTGTTTAATTGTTTATTTCAAGATTTCAGGATTTCAAGATTTCTAATTTCAAGATTCAAAATTCAAAATTCAAAATTTCTCATTCCTAATTCAGCATTCCGCATTCATCATTCAGAATTCATCATTCCTAATTCAGAATTCATCATTCCTAATTCAGCATTCAGCATTCCACGTTAACTTCGTTGAATCTTCGATTTCATCATTCCGCATTTATTCTAAATCGGATGTATTTGATGGTCAGGCCTTGGTCGAGCCACATCTGTTCGTAGAAAGTGCGGATGGTCTTCACTTCGAGGTCGTCACCATTGGCGTATAGGTCATCAGTGGCATAGAGCAACGGAAGTCCTTGTTTTTCAATCACATCATACAGCGTAAACTCGTACATGATGGGGCTGTCGGTCTTCAAATTTAGAATGCCATCGGAGCAGACAATTTTACGATAGCGTTCGAGGAACTCGGGCGATGTGAGACGATGACGGGCATTACGTTCACCTTCGCCGGGATGCGGGTCTGGGAAAGTAACCCAAATTTCTGAGACTTCGTCCTTGCCGAAGAAATGCTCAATCTGGTCAATGCGGGTGCGAAGAAATGCCACGTTCTTCAAGCCTTCTTCGTTGGATTGCTTCAGACCACGCCAAATCCTTGCGCCTTTGATGTCGACACCTATATAATTAATATCACTGTGTGCCCGAGCAAGACCGACGGTGTATTCGCCCTTGCCGCAACCCAACTCCAACACAATGGGATTGTCGTTGTGGAAGAATTCCTCGTGCCAGCGTCCTTGCAGCGGGAAACCTTCATCCATAACACGCTCATAGCTATATTCAAACAAGTTGGGATAGGTCTTGTTCTCGGCGAATTTTTGTAGTTTGTTCTTCTTTGACATGACAATCGTTCTTATTATTTTCCGCTATTCTTGCGGTGCTAATAACCATGCCTGATACTTGGTGTTTGCCCTAATCTCGTATAGGGCTGCCATTGCATCCTCTTTTGTAAGATAGTGGTCGAAAGCGACGAACCATCTCGCGCCCCGTTTTTCGTAGAAAGCGTTCTTGAATCCAGCAGATCTCAACACATTGGCGAACCATCTGGCGTTCTCCTCTTGGTCATAGCATCCTGCAATGATACGAAACTCCGATTCAGGGATTCCCAGTGCCGGTCCAGCGACATGGACAACCTCCATTATGGAATCCGATTCCATTTGATTCGCACGCTGGCCGTCTTGCTCCACAATTGGTTCAGGATTTTGCTGCGAGGTATCCGGACTTGAAACAGGATGATCCGTCTGTCCAAAATTGATAATGCCAAAGTGCTGCAGGCCGAACAAGGACGCCATGACAACAAAAACAGCCAGTAAAAGCCATGGCCATCCAGACCGATGAGGTCCATCTTGTCCATGCACTGCTTTTTCATCAACTGTGACAGGCGTGTTTTTGTCTTTCTGTTGCTGCTCAATCTCTGACTTGATTTCCGCTTTGGTCTTCAAACGCAGCACCGGTTGGGGCGTGAAATCGGCCAAACCGAACACGTCGCTGTTGTAATTGACAGACTTGTCTTGGTTGAAAACCAAATCGTCGGCTTCGTACGAAAGCGTCCCAATGCCGTTTAAGACGAGTTTCCTTTTGTCTTTCAAGGTGTTGAAGCAATCGGAAACAAACTTCGCCAACAATTTCCTGGCTTCATCTTCAGGCATTTCGTTTTTCTCGGACAGATATCTAATCACCAAGTCGTTGTCCTCACGCAAGTTAGCGTCAAAGAAAATCTCACTGGACGGCATGGAGAAATAATTCGCCACAGGATTCACTTTGGCTGGAACTGCTTTCTTGACAAACGCACCAAGCCCTGGCACCACGACTGTGTCGCGAACAAACAAAAGGTCGGATATGGCTTCAACGACAGTAGTCATTTCAGTTTATTCATTTGGTTTTCAGCAAATCTTTCTGCTTTTTCAATATCTTTCGGTTGGTCAATGGAAACATTTTCAGAGTCTGTGACTCCCATGCGAATGTCGATACCATTTTCGAGCCAACGCAACTGTTCCAAAGATTCAAAGACTTCCAGCGCAGTAGGCTGCATTTCAGCGACACGGCGCAAAGTTTCGGATTTGTATGCATAGATACCAACGTGCTTGTAGAAAACGCCGTTTTTCAACCATTCGCCACGGTCAAGATTGCGCATGAATGGAATTGGGTTACGGCTGAAATACAGGGCGTTGCCCGTCTTGTCCATCACTACTTTGACCGTGTTGGGACTGAAGAGTTCCTCTTCATCAACAATCTTTTTTGCCAACGAAGCCAACTGCGTGTCGTCACGAGCAATCAATTCCATGACCTGATTGATTTGCCGAGGGTCGATGAAAGGCTCGTCGCCTTGGATGTTGATTACGGCGTCATATTGGTTATCAAGCAAATCCATTGCCTCGCGGCAGCGATCCGTACCACTACAGTGGTTGGGGTCGGTCAGCGCATAGCGACCGCCAAAGTCCATCACCACATCGGCAATGCGCACGTCGTCAGTAGCTATAACCACTTCGACGAGCTGCGACTTGAGTGCCTGCTCATATACGCGCTGAATCATCGGTTTGCCTTTAATGAGAGCCAAGGGCTTGCCAGGAAAGCGTGTCGAGGCGTAACGGGCGGGGATGATGCCAACCACTTTCATTGTCAAAACAGTCCATTGAGTGAAGCTTCGATACGGTCAACGACCGTACTCAAATCTTCAGGGTTCTCGAGTTCGAGGTTGTCGGTGTCAATGATGAGCAGCTTGCCGTCGTTGTAGCCCTTTATCCATTCCTCGTAGCGTTCATTGAGGTTGGTCAGATAGCTAATACTGATTGACTGCTCAAACTCGCGGTTGCGCTTGGCGATGTGACGGATGAGCGTGGGCACCGAAGCGCGGAGATAAATCAGCAGGTCGGGCGGCTGGAGAAACTTTGTCATCAGCTCAAAGAGCGACTTATAGTTCTCAAAATCACGGGTTTCCATGAGACCCATCGAATAGAGATTGGCTGCGAAAATGTGCGCATCCTCATAAATGGTACGGTCCTGAATGACATCATAGCCACTATTGCGGATGTCCATCACCTGACGGAAACGGCTGTTGAGGAAAAAAATCTGGATGTTGAACGACCAGCGTTGCATGTCCTCGTAGAAACTGTCCAAATAGGGATTGTGTTCAACTTCCTCATAATGAGGTTTCCAGTTGAAATGTTTGGCGAGGAGACCCGTCAAAGTGGTCTTGCCCGAACCAATATTGCCAGCTATAGCGATATGCATAGTGAAAGAGTTTTAGCGTTATTTAAGAAACGGCTAAAATAAGGAAAAGTCGCCAATGCAGGGATAAAATTTTGCAGAAAAATCGCAAAAACATGAATGTCAACAGTTTATTTCGGTGCCTTCCAAAGCAGATACACACCCAACACCGCAAAGATGAAATTGGGGATCCATACGGCCATGAAGGGCGATAGCCCTCCACTGATAGCGTAGGACTTGGAAATCTGCATGAAGAGAATATAGGAGAATGCTATCGTGATGCCCAAGCCAAGATGCACTCCTATGCCGCCCCTCACCTTGCGGCTCGACAAAGCGGCACCAATGAGCGTCAGAATGATGATGGCGGCAGGCGCGGCCATGCGACGCTGCATTTCCACCTCGTACTCCTTCACGCCTTCCGAGCCTTTCTCCCGCATCCCCTGGATTTGATCTCGAAGGTCAAAAAAGTTCATCTCCTCAAAGTCTTCTTTCATTTTATACAAGTCCTTGGGATAGAGATTCATCAACGTGCGATAGTCACGACCCATTTCGAGCGTTTCCTCGTCACCTTCAATAGTACGGATAGCGTATGGGTCGATGTTCCAGCTGTTTTCGGCCACCGTATCGTGGTAAAGCACATCCGACATGGCCTTGTATTTCAGCTCACTGCCGTTATATTTCTCCCATGAGAACTTATAACCGTACTGTTTGGCGATATTATAATTCTCCACATACACGAATTCATCCTTGCCTATCTGTACATGCACGTTACGCCCTGCACTTTCGCTCAAACGTTCCATATACTCGTCCTTGAACTTACGCCGAATCTCATTGGTTCTGGGAATCAAGAAGTTGCCGAAATATAGCGACATCACTGCGATGGTCAAGGCGGCCAAAAGATAAGGATAGAGGAACCGCCAAAAACTAATGCCACTGCTTAAAATGGCTACCACCTCGGTGCGCGAAGCCATCTTGGAGGTAAAAAAGACGACCGAGATAAATGAGAACAAATGGATGAACAAGTTGATGTAGTATGGCACCGACATAAGGTAATAGTCGACCAAGACCCGCTGCCACGGCGCGTTGTGTTTCAGGAAACTGTCGATGTTCTCCGAAAGGTCGAAGATGATGACGATGACCACCAACATCGCTATGGCGAAGAAAAACGTGCCGATGAATTTCTTGTATATATATAGGTCTATCTTCTTCATTCAGAGTTGTTTTGACGCGAGACGCGATACTATAGTCTCCTTGTTACTTTGGGGAGCATTTGGTCGCGCCAGATGGCAAAGTCGCCATTCATGATGTGCTTGCGGGCCTCGCGAACCAACCAAAGGTAAAACCCGAGATTATGAAGGCTAGCAATCATGGGACCAAGGCTCTCGCCTGCAATGAACAAATGACGCAGATAAGCGCGGGAATATTGTGTGTCAACAAAAGTTTCACCATTCGGGTCGACAGGCGAGAAGTCGTCCTTCCACTTCTCGTTACGCATATTCATAATGCCTTCAGAGGTGAAAATCATGCCATTGCGCCCGTTACGTGTGGGCATCACGCAGTCGAACATGTCAACACCTCGTGAAATGCCTTCGAGAATGTTGGCTGGTGTACCTACGCCCATTAAGTAACGCGGCTTGTCCTTGGGCAAGATCGTGTTAACCAATTCAATCATCTCGTACATCACTTCCGTTGGCTCGCCCACTGCCAGGCCACCAATAGCATTTCCAGCAGCGTTCTTCGAGGCAATGTATTCCGCCGACTGTTCCCGAAGGTCGCGATAGACGCAACCCTGTACGATTGGGAACAGCGCTTGCTCATAGCCATACTTTGGCTCGGTGGCATTGAACTGATCAACACAACGGTCAAGCCAGCGGTGAGTACGTTCCATTGAGGGTTTGGCGTAATTGTATTCCGCCGTGCCAGGCGTACATTCATCAAAGGCCATCATGATATCGGCCCCGATGCTTCGTTGAATATCCATCACCTTTTCGGGTGTAAACAGATGCCGCGAGCCGTCGATGTGTGACTGGAACGTCACGCCTTCCTCCTTCATCTTGCGGATGCCCGTGAGCGAAAACACTTGAAATCCACCACTATCAGTCAAGATAGGCCGATCCCATCCGTTGAACTTGTGCAAGCCGCCCGCCGCCTCGAGGATGTCCAAGCCCGGACGCAGATAAAGATGATAGGTGTTGCCCAAGATAATCTGCGCCTTCACTTCATCATGCACATCGCGGATATGACAAGCCTTCACCGTGCCCAACGTCCCGACCGGCATGAAAATCGGCGTCTCAATCGGGCCATGGCCAGTGTTGAGGACGCCTGCTCGGGCGTTGCTTTTCGGATCGTTACTGATTAGGTCAAAATTCATCGTTGTAATTTTGCGCAAAAATACGATATTTTTCTTTCAACTTTTTCATTATCTTTGCAAGTCAAAATCTAAACGAGCCGTGAACATCGAATTTTTCTATAACCGTATCAGTTTCATTATTTTACTCATTTTCGGAATTACCCTCATCATCCAACTGCTCTATCATTGGGGCGTGTTTTCGAAGGTTGCATTCTATAAGGACAAACGCCGGCCCAAGACCGACGACGAGTTAGAACCCGTATCTATCGTACTTTGTGCCAGAGACGCATACGAATACTTGACCGAGCTGGTACCCGTTTTGCTCAACCAAGACTATCCCGATTTCGAGATTGTCATCGTCAACGATTGCTCCGACGATGAGACCGAGGAATACCTGAAAGACCTAGAACGTCGCGAAACACGCATCAAGCCCGTGCAGCTCAAGCAGCACCTCAACTTCTTCAACGGCAAGAAGTTCCCGCTCTCGATGGGCATCAAGTCGGCGCAAAACGACCTCATTGTATTGACGGACTGCAACTGTATGCCCACCAACGACCAATGGTTGAGAAGCGTGGTGAATTGTTATGGCAAAAACACCGAAGTCGTCATCGGCTACAGTCCCTTCGTCCGCAAGAAAGGCCTGCTCAACAGCCTCATACGCTTCGATGCCGTACAAAACGCCCTACTCTACCTCTCGGCGGCATTGAAAGGACATCCCTACATGGGCATCGGAAAAAACTTGTCGTATCGTAAGGAGCTGTTCTACAGAAACAAAGGGTTTACTTCACACTACATTACTTCCGTTGGCGACGATGACCTCTTTGTCAGCCAAGTGGCCACCAAGAAAAATACTGAAGTGCTTATCGACCCCGACAACACCATTCTCACCACCCCGACGGGCAGCTTCCACCAGTGGATGCGGCAAAAAAGCGGTCGTTACTCCACCGTGCGACAGTATAACGCCAGAACCAGAACGATGTTGAGTCTGTTCTATATCTCACAGTTCCTCTTCTACGTCTCGTTCATTGCTTTGATTGCCCTTTGCGCCAAGCCCGCTTTCGCCATCACTGGCGGCGAAGTGTTTTACATCCCGATTTTGGTGTTTTTCTTCCTATTGCGTTTCGGATCTCAACTTTTCATTTACCATAAAGCCAGCAAACGGTTGGGAGAAAAAGGAATGCTTCCTGGCCTAATCGCATTCGACTTCCTGTTCGCTTTCCTCTCGCCGCTACTGCGTCTGATGGGAAGGATGCAAATCGGCACTGAATAAAAACTTGTTTTTTAATTTGAAGTGTACTATTTTTGCCGCAAAATAGATAAAAATAGAACTAACATGAAAACAAGCAACACTTTTCTGACTCTACTTTTTGTCCTGTTTGTGAGACAAAATTTAGCCCAAACCCAAGAGCGCACCATCGTGCAAGGCTACTGCAAAGACGAAAACGGCAAAGCCATCGAAAACGTGAGCGTTTACGTGCATGACTCATTGCTCGTTTCCGTGACCGACAACAAAGGCCGCTTCACCTATACCCACGCCAAAGACGGCGACAAGCTACGTTTCGCCCACATGGTCTTTGAGCCGACTTATCACACCATCAAAGAGAAGGAAATCAATGGCAAGAACCTGACCATCGGCATGAAAACACGAAGCCATGAGCTACTTGAGGTGGAAATCACCGCCAATGCGCCCCACATCGCTTTCGACAACCCAGTGATGAGCGTCATCGACTACACTATCCGCGACGATGGCATCTATATGATTGTGTATCGTAGGCGCAATTCTGCCTTACTTCACCTTTCTTTCGGCATGGACACACTGCATGAAATGCCAATTTCGTCGCGCTACAAATATCTCATCAAAGATGCTTTCGACGACATTTACTCCCTCAACGACTACAAAGCCAGTTTGGTCGGCTTCATGGAACTGGAAAACGGAAAGAAACTGTTGATGGACTTTTACCACTCTATGTCGCGAAAGACTTTTTACGACAAGTTCGCTGCCATCGTAGCCGCTTCCGACAGCATCTACATCACGGGGCAGTACTATTATTATAACAAGGAATTGGGCTATTACTGCAACAGTCTAAGCAACAACGTGGAGCCTCACGAACTATGCTACATCGTCGACGAAGAAGGCCGCGCCGACATCTGGCTGCAAATGCGGACTGGCGGAAGTGTCGACTTTTTCTCAAAAGAACGCATCTACAACCCCATCTACGAAATCGGCAACCAATTCTACGTCTTCGCTTACACCGACCATGAAACACTCATCTTCGACAACATGGGCAACGAATTGAAACGCTATCCGCTCACATTCCACGAATACCGCAAATGGAACGGCAAGATGGTACCCGATCGTCGCTGGAAGCATAAGATGTTGGTGGACGAGGCTCGGAAAGAGTTCTATACCTTTTTCGTCAACGACGGCATATACACCCTAAAGCGTATCGACCTAAAGACGGGTACCGCCAATGCTGTAATGGATCTGAGTGGTTACCCATTCGCACAACAGCTGCGCATCCACAATGGGACGCTTTATTTCATCTATCCCACAGGGACCAATCACAGGAAAGCACTATATCGGGTTAGGATTGATTAAACTTTTGGTTTTTCGTTTCCATTTTTCTTCTTATCGACTCCGACAGCGCCATCCCAACGAGAAACTTCCACAAACAAATCTGTAAGTTTAGGTAAAAAAATGCGGGAAGAATCAGTGATTCCCCATGATTTCATTATACAGCATGATGCCTTTTGCGGTGAGCAAATACTTCTGCCGTGGATGATGGAGCTTGTCGGGGTATAGCCTGCGGACAAACTTTTCTTTTAATGCAGGTTCGAGATATACCTCCATGAAACTTTCCCTGTTCTTCAAGCCAAGATGCTCGAGCATTTCTTTTATTGAAAATTCCTCCAACCCGACAACCATCACTAAACTAATGATTTTCTGGTTTTTAGTGCTGAACTTGTCGGGTAGCTTGTCGGGTAGCTTGTCGGGTAACTTGTCGGGTAACTTGTCGGGTGCTTGTTCTGCTTCAGGCATTTTCCACTCCTCGGGCGGGTTAATCATCATATAGCGGTTCTTCAGCGCATTGTCCTCACCGAGAAGTAGGTTACGGAAGAAACGCACCAAAAAGAGCGGCTCGTAATCGATACCTTTGGCCACATTGCGATAGTTGGCGCGGACAAGCGCGTTGCGGAAATACCAAGAGTGCTGCTCAAACTGGTCGTTGTTCACATCGAAGCCAAGAGAACGCAAGTATTTGATGGTAAAGATGGCCGTAGTGCGGGTGTTGCCCTCGCCAAAAGGATGTATCTGCCACAAACCCGAAACAAACTTGGCAATATGCTCCACCAACTGATTCTTATCCAACGATTTGTAGTTGAATTGCCGTTCTTGGTCCAAATCGTATTGTAGGGTCATGCCCAAATCCTCCCAATGGGCATAAAACACCGTGTCGCCGCGCAATACCCATTCCTTTTTCGTGATGTCGTAGTCCCTGAAACGGCCCGCATGTTTAAAAACACCTTCAAAAATGGCCTTATGAATCGCGGCAAAGCCCGCCACGCTATAAGTAAACGAGTCGGTTTGCAGCAATTTTGATATGTTCGTCGAAACCTTATCGGCTTCCTCCTCATTGACATCACCCTCGTCATGCGCAGTTTTCTTGATATAGTACTGATTGACAAGTTCTTTAGCCTCGTCAATGGTAATATCGCCCTCAATATTCCGGCGGGCAGTTTCCTGCAAATAGGCCGAAGTCTTCAGCCCATCCACGGCTTGCAAGCCAATGGCCACGCGCCATGCATCGGCGCGGGCCTTCTTCTGCGGTTCGCCTTGGCGGATGTATTCGTCAAAATTGATGTATTGTTCGTCGGTCATACCTTCACTATTGAATTGCAAAGATAAACATTTTGCGGGATATTACCAAATCATTTTTTCTTTGTAACTTTGCCACAATAGAAAATAATGGAATTCCATGCAAACTCCTGATATTCAAACCATATTAGCCGAACTCACCCGTTCCATAGGGGAAACGCCCGTTGAAATTATCCCTGTCGCGGAATCGGGGTCGGCGAGAAAATATTACCGTATCGTCACCGAAAAACACAGTCTGATAGGCACTTACAGCGATAACGTGGAGGAAAACGAAGCCTTCCTCTGTTTCAGCCAGCATTTTTATGGACTGAAACTCAACGTGCCAGAAGTGTTGGCGGTCAACACGGAACACACCGCCTACCTACAAAATGACTTCGGCTACGACAACCTCTTCAACCATGTACAAAATGCCTTGCTGTCGGGCGGTTACGGTGAAAACACTATAGCCTTATTCAAGAAAGCATTGGAACATCTGGTAAAATTCCAAGTCATTGGGCACCAAGGACTTGATTATAGCAAGGCCTACCCTACTCCAAGTTTCGACAAGCAAGCCATCCTCGGCGACTTGAACTATTTTAAGTATTATTTTCTGAAACCGCACGAAGAAATCAGTTTCAACGAGACGCGCCTCGACCGCGACTTCAATGCCTTCGCCGACTTCGTCAGCCAAGCCCCATGCGACTTTTTCATGTACCGCGATTTCCAGTCACGCAACATCATGGTCAAGGATAATGAGCTGTATTTCATTGACTTCCAAGGCGGACGCAAAGGTCCTTTGAACTACGATGTGGTCTCGCTGCTTTATCAAGTGAAGGCACAAATTCCGCAAACGACACGCGACGTACTTGTGCTATATTATAAAAAGGTGTTGTCGCAATTCATCGACCCAGAAACGGTGCGATTTGACACTTACCAGCCCTATTTCGTGTATCTTAGGCTGATGCAAGTGCTGGGTGCATACGGATTTAGAGGTCTGATTCAGAAGAAGTCGCACTTCATCGAGAGCATCCCATACGCTTTAAGAGAATTGAATACTTGGAACGAGAACCACCCATTAAACGACTACCCCGAACTCCAAAAAGTCATTTCCCAACTATCAACTATCAACTATCAACTATCAACTATCAACTCTAAATTCACCGTCACCATCAACAGTTTCTCGTTCAAAAAAGGCTACCCCAACGATTTCAGCGGCAACGGCGGCGGCTTTGTGTTCGACTGTCGCGCCCTGCCCAACCCGGGCCGCGAACCCCAGTTCAAAACCAAGACTGGTCGAGACTACGAGGTCATTGACTACCTCATGGCCAAACCACCCGTTCACGTTTTCCTCAACCATGTGAAAGGCATTGTAAGTCAGAGCGTTGAGAATTACAAAGAACGCCATTTCAGCAACTTGATGGTTTCTTTCGGCTGCACAGGCGGCCAACATCGTTCAGTATTCTTCGCACAGACCATTTACGAATGGCTGAAAGCGACCCATCCCGATATCCACCTGAAACTCAATCACATCGAACGCAAAATCTCGGAGGAGTACAACGTATGAACCACGACCTCCCAGCGATGATATTGGCTGCCGGCCTCGGCACACGGCTCCAGGCCTTGACTCACGACAAGCCCAAAGCCTTGGTCGAACTCAACGGCAAACCTTTGTTGCAGCATTGCATCGAGAATCTAATAGATAACGGTTTCCATCGCATCGTCATCAATGTGCATCATTTTGGGGAACAAATCATTGACTTTGTGAGCAATAATCCTTTTGATGCCAACATAGAAATCTCCGATGAACGCGACCTATTGCTGGACACGGGCGGCGGCATCGTGAAAGCCACGGCCCTTTTCAAGAACTCCAAAGCCGTGTTGGTGCATAACGTTGACATCATCAGTAATGTGGATTTCAAAAATTTAGGATATCAGTTTCTTGATTCACAAGACGATGCGTGGCTGTTGACGCAAGAACGGAATAGTAGCCGCAAGCTCCTATT
>JAEEGJ010023805.1_pt1 | contig 12792 bp, 11 predicted proteins | sample 8958761 | NCBI WGS metagenome assembly JAEEGJ01 (sample SAMN16246546, study PRJNA631951) | gut metagenome | biome: gut microbiome; feature: rumen; material: RS-attached | host: Bos | place: Iran: Karaj | collected 2018-10
TTCGTATCTCTCTACACCCGAGGATATGTACAACACCTTGCGCTGGGTGGCTCTGCTGAGCAAGAAAATGCGCTGCGATATCAGTGCATCGACGGGTGTATTCACCGGTGACGACGTGGTGAAGATGCTGTTGGCCGGTGCCACAAGCGTCCAAGTGGTCAGCTGCCTCTACAAGAACGGTATCGACACCCTGCGCGAGCTCAACAGCGGTCTGCAGGCCTGGATGGAGAAGAAGGGCTATGACAGCATCGAAAAGTTCCGTGGCAAGCTGGCTGTGGCTCCCGCCGAGAAAGCTTCCGTCGCCATGCGTACGCAGTTTATGAAATATTTCGCCGAAATAGTTTAATTATTAACAATAACCCCATTAAACACTTACTTTTATGGAACAACAAGAAGAGAAGGTAGTAAGTTTCTTCCGTTTCGAGGACTTACGTATTTATGGCAAGGCAACCGATTATGCCAGCTGGATTATGTCGCAACTTAGCAGCCCCCGCAATGATGCGGAGCGTGCCCTAGTGAATTCGTTCTGCCATTCGGCATACGACATAGTCCTCAACATTGCCGAAGGTTCGAGCCGTAGCAAGTCGCAGTTTGACCACTATCTGAAGATTGCCAAGACTGCTATCCGCGAGTGCGTGGTATACACTGAAGTGGCCCACAACCTCGGTATGTTTGGCGACGGTCAGTTCGAGCAGTCGCGTGAGTACTTGATGGAGATGACCCGCATGTTGGGAGCCCTCATCATCAGCCTGCAGCGTTCAGCTGAGCGCCGTATGACACGTAACGACGAGGAGGCCGACGGAGAAGCCGACCCCTATGCAAACGACGAAATGAGCTATTGATGATTCCTACACTTTCTAAACTTCACTACACAGACTCGGGCAACTTTTTCCTCATCGCCGGCCCATGTGTTGTTGAGGACCACGAGAACCCTTTTGTGGTCTGTGAGCGGCTTGTCGCCATCTGCGACCGGCTGCGTATCCCTTTTGCCTTTAAAGCCAGCTATCGCAAGGCCAATCGCTCGAGCGTCAACTCCTTTACCGGTATCGGAGACCTCGAGGCCCTGCGCCTTTTGCGCGAGGTGGGCGAGCGCTACGGCGTGCCTGTGGTGACGGACATCCACACCGAGGAAGAGGCCGCCATGGCGGCCGACTATGTCGACGTGTTGCAGATACCAGCCTTCCTCTGCCGGCAGACCGAGCTTTTGCGCGCCGCCGCGGCGACAGGCCGTTGCGTCAACGTCAAGAAAGGTCAGTTCCTTTCGCCCGAAGCCATGGAGCAGGTGGCTGGCAAGATGCGTGCTTTCGGTTGTGAAAACTTTATGCTCACTGAGCGTGGCACCACCTTCGGCTATCAAGACCTGGTGGTTGACTTCCGCGGGGTGCCCACCATGCAGAAGAACGGCGTGCCCGTGGTGGTGGACATCACCCACTCGTTGCAGCAGCCCAACCAGGGCAGCGGTGTCACCGGTGGCAGGCCCGACATGATTGAGACTATCGCCCGTGCCGCCATCGCCGTGGGAACCGACGGCATCTTCATGGAGACCCATCCCGAACCTGCCCGTGCCAAAAGCGACGGCGCTAATATGCTGCGCCTTGATCTGGCCGAGGGAGTGCTGGAGCACCTTGTGGCCATCAGAAAGACTATAATGACCTTTTAGCCATGCAACTCAACCTTACCAAGCCTATCATTTTCTTTGACCTCGAAACCACCGGCGTACAGGTGGGTCACGACCATATCGTAGAGATTTGCCTTCACAAGGTGATGCCCGACGGCACAACCGACACGCGCGTGGAGCGTGTGCGCCCTGCCGACCAGAACGGCAAGACCATTCATATCCCCGAGGTGACCACCGCCGTGCACGGCATTACCGACGCCGATGTGGCCGACAAGCCTACCTTCCGTGAACTTGCCCCGAGCCTGCTCGAGTATATCGGCGATGCTGACCTGGCAGGCTACAACTCCAACAAGTTCGACGTGCCACTGCTGGTTGAGGAGTTCCTGCGTGCAGGCATCGACTTCGACCTCTCGAAGCGCCGTTTGGTCGATGTGCAGAATATCTTCCACCAGATGGAGCAGCGCACCCTTGTGGCCGCCTATAAGTTCTACTGCCAGAAGGACCTGGAGAACGCCCACAGTGCCGCCGCCGACACCATCGCCACCTACGAGGTGTTGCAGGCTCAGCTTGACCGCTATCAGGGAGTGAGCTACAAGGATCGCTCGGGCAAGGTGACCCAGCCCGTTGTCAACGACATAGCCGCCCTCAGCCGCTTCACGGCTAACAGCCAATGGGCCGACCTGGTGGGGCATATAGGCTTTGACGCCCAGCATCGCGAGGTGTTTAACTTCGGCAAACATAAGGGCGTACCCGTGGAGCAGGTCTTCGAGCAGGAGCCCTCCTACTATGATTGGATGATGAAGAGCGACTTCCCGCTCAGCACCAAGAAACTCATCACCGATATCTGGAACCGCAAAAAGCAGCGCAAGCTCGACGCGCTGAAGGCCCACTTTCAGGGTTGAAATAACTCCCACGTATTTATTACCTTATAACTGCTGTTTAACCACTGTTTAACTACAAGCTGTAGTTAAACAGTGGTTAAACAGCAGTTAACGTATGGTTAAATGGTGGGAGTCAGTAAGTTGTAGGGTCAGAAGCGGTAGACGAGGCCAAACATGCGGCTCTGCGGTGCTCCGGCCGAGGCTTTGTAGGTGGGCAGCAGGTCCATGAAGAACTCGATGGAGCGGAAGCCCAACATTCCGAGGTTCAGTCCGACGGCGGCGCGCACGTTGAAGCGGTTGAGCATGTCGAGGTCATTGTCATGCCTTGTCACCCAATGGCTGTGCTCATTGAGGGTCTGGGTGACGAGTTCTTGGTTGAAGTTGACCATGGGGGTGAGTTTGAAGTAAAAGCCATTGGAGAAGTTGTGCCACTTTTTGTCAAATGTATAGTTAAGGGCGACGGGAAGGCCGATGGAGAAATAGTCCAGATGTTGCCGCGGGGCGAGGGCGCCGTGGCTGTCGTCAAGCACCAGGTGGCCAGCTTCGGCTTTCACCGTGTTGTCCAACAGTCTGACGCGATAGGCGAGTTCGATGCCGGGCTGCCAGCTCCAGCGTCCGCCGAGGGGGATGGAGTTTGTGGAAAGCTGTTCGTAAACCCCGAACTCTCCGAGGGTGTTGTAGGGCGAGCCGTAGCGGGCATCGTCGGTGCCTTGAAGGGCTGTGCTGACATCCAGGCCGAAGGTGAGGCTGAGACTTCTGAATTTGTCTGTCTTGTTGAGCCGGCGCTTGTGGTCGACGTAGAGGTGATTGGCCGAGTCGGTGGCGGTGACGTTGCTCACGGCGCTGTCGCTCAGGTGGAGTCGTCCCTGGTTGATGGACCACTGTTTGCCTTTGTTGACGACGCTGTTGCCATGTGCCCAGATGTTGATGGCGTTGGCGTTGACGTAGCGCAGGTCGAGGGTGGCGTCGTGTAGGCTGATGTGGGTTATGCCGAGGTTGTGCAGTGTGTCGATGACAAGCAGGGCGCCGGTGTCGGCGTCGATGTCGAGGTCCACCGAGTCGAAGTCGTACTGCTCGATGGTGAGACGGGCGCCCTTATACAGTTTTAGGTATTTTATTGGTTGTGCGGTGTGTATCTCGACAACGGTTGACTTGGGCATTGTCGTGTTTTCTTTCAGCCATAGGTGGCCAACGGGTCCCAGATGCTTGGCTTCGATAATGTTGGGCTCGTTGCCCTCCTCGAAGAAGTCGGCGCAGCGGGTCTGGAGCACCACGGTGGTGGGGCTTCCTTTGGGTGCCTGGATGAGGCGTGCGTCCCAGCCTTTGTCAATTTCGAGATTGTCGAACGGCTGGTCGAAGGTCTGTTCTATCTCGTAGATGTCCTGTGCCGAGGCTTGGGTGGCCATCAGGAGGGTGAGGCCGAGGATGGCGGCAATGCCGAGGAATCCGAAGGAATCTTTGACGATATTAGCTATGCGTTTCATGGCGACGTGTGTATTATTTTAATTCAAATGTCTTCAAGGTAAGGGGTTCGTTGCTGGAGCCGAAGGCGGCGGCCAACAGCTGCTGTATGTCGGTGCTATGGTTCTGAGGTGAGTCTGGGACGGTGATGATGGTGCACCCTTCGGTGCAGGCCAGCAGAGTGCTGGAGCGTCGGTGTACTCTTGGGGCGGTGGGTACGGGCTCGGTAGGCTGGATAGTTTCAATAGAATGTGTAGACTCTATAGATTCTATAGGTTCTGTGTTGTCTATTGCTTCTAAAGCCTCTATTTCCTCTATGGTTTCTACGGTCTCTGCCTTTCTGACCGCCTTCTGCCTAGTGCTTGGTGCGGGGACCTCCTCTGGGGTGGTCTCAGGCAGTATGGTCACTTCGGGTACTTCGGTCTGCGCCACCAGCACGGGGGCTGTGGCCTCGGTGCGGAATAATGCCGGCAGTGTCAGCAGCAGCACGGCGATGCCTGCAGCCACAGCACCAGCCCATGCGGGCCACAAGGGGCGCGTGCGCTTCGCCTTGGCGTTGATCATTCGGGTCAGCTCCTCCTGCCGGCGGCGGTTGGCCTCGGTGGTGCGCTTGGCGGCAAACAGCTCTTGCAATTCTTTATCTTCCATGGCTCATTGATTTTAGTGCGCTTATGGCGCGTGAAATGGTGGTGTAAACGTTGGCGCTGCTCATGCCCAGACGGCGTTGCATCTCTTCGTGGCTCAGCTGGTCGATGTAGCGCATCTGCACGGCTTGGCGTTGCACCTCGGGCAGCCGCTCCATCATGCCGTCGAGCAGCGTGGCGCGTTCTTCGTTGAGGGCGCTCTCGGCTGCAATGTCTTCGTCGCTGAAGTTGCCTAGGCGGTCGATGTCGTCGATATTATAATCTCTGTGCTTGCGCAGTAGTGAGATGCAGTGGTGCTTGACGGTCTGCATGGCGTAGCCCTCGAGGTTGATCACATGCTGCAGCTTGTCGCGTTTCTCCCACAATTCGGCGAAGGCCTCCTGCACCATGTCCTCCGCGTCGTCGGCGGAGTGCAGCAGCCTTTCGGCTACAAGCTGCATGGTGGGCTGCAAGGGCAGCAGGGTTTTGAGGAAGCGTTCGCAGTTCATTTTTCAGTCTTTTACACCTATATGACGCAAAATATCCTCAAATCTTACAAAAAAGTCTAAAAAAATTCGCAGGAGATGATTTCGATACGGCGTGCACGGGCGGCATCGAGGCTGTAAACGGCATCGCCAGAGGTGGTTGTGCGGTTGTCGACACCCATGGGTTGCTGCACGATGCGCAGGCGTCCGTCCTCCAGGGCGGTCGAGAAGCCCTTGCGTGTGCGTATCATATTAATAAAGGAGCCGATGCGGCGAGCCGAAAGGAGGTGGTTGTAGTCGTTGGTGAACAAGGGGCTGGCATAGCCGCTGACGGTGAGCACCACGCGGCGGCCCTCGTCGAGTTGTGCCTCGATGTAGTCGAACAACTGTAGCACACGCTCGTAATTGCCCACCACGCACGAGTCGAAGAACTGCTGTATCAGCGCCGAATCTTCGGCGTTGGTCTGCCGCCGCAGGTACTCGTTGCGCATCAAGGCATAGCGTAGCTGGCAGTCGGCATAGTCGGCCTCGGTCACGCTGTCGCGGCTGCGCGGGTCGGGCTCGTCGTTGTGGAAATACAGAAATAGTGGGTAGTGGATAGTGGGTAGTGGGGAGTTGGTAGTGGGGAGTGTGTCCATAGGAGGTTGTTCTTCTACTATCCACTGACTACTGTCCACTGACCACTGATACAGGTCGTTGCAGCACATCGAGTCGCTGATGAAGTAGCTGTCGGCACGGTTGGAACTGAGGTATCCGCCGATGGGGAAACTGCTGGCCGAGTCGTAGTCGGTGATGGTGAAGTAGAGGTCGTTCTGCTCGCTGTTGAGGCATCCGCAGACCGGCTCGGCTTTCTGCCAGGTGTTGCGGCTGCCGACGGCGCTATAGATGTCGAAGCCGCCTTTGCCCCCCGCGCGGTCGCTGCTGAAGTAGAGGATGCCGTTGCGCTGGTCGTAAAAAGGTGTGTATTCGTCGGCGCTGCTGTTGACCATCGGCCCGAGGTTGACAGGCTCTTCGGCCACATTGTCCTTGATGATGCTGTACCAGATATCCATGCCGCCGTAGCCACCCGGACGGTCGCTGACGAAGTAGAGCAGCACCGTGCCGTCCTGCAGGCGTCCTACGGTGGGGTGCGTGGCGGTGTATTGCTTGTCGTTTACAGCTCCCGGCAGGCGCACGGGCTTCTCCCAGCCGCGTTTCTTCTTTTTTGCATGCCAGATTTCGCAGCGCAGTGTCTCAATGTCGCCACGGGTGAAGTAGAGGTCGCGGCTAACGGGGTCGATGGCCAGGTTGCCGGTGTGGTCTTTCTTGCTGTTGAGGCCCCAGCGGTTGGGCTTAGGTCGTGCCACTTTGCCGTTGCGGCTGATGCGGGCCTGGTAGAGCTGCATGACGGAGGTGTTGAAGCCGAAGGCGCCGCCGCCCGACGTGGGAGGCATGGAGGCAAAGGAAAGGATGGTGTCGCCCACCCGCACGGCGCCGGTTTCGCTACCGGCGGTGTTGTAGGGTTTCCCCAGATGTGTGACTTTGTACTGCGCCTGTGCCGGTAGTGAGAGGAGAGCAGGGAGTGCAAGGAGTGCAAGGAGTGCAAGACAATACCTCCTGCCGGTGCATTTGTCTTGCACTCCCTGCACTCCTTGTACTCCTTTATATTCTTTATTTAAATGATGGGACATGGCATGGCGCTGTGTTTCTTGTCTTTCTTGTGGATCATGTAGAGTATGCCTATCTCGAAGGCACCGAGGGTGTGGCTGGCTTCGGCCAGACGCGAGATGTTGGCGTCGTAGCAGAAGGCGAAGGTCCATTCGTGGTAGAGCACGGCGAGGTTGATGGCGGCGGCATCGGCGTGGCGGGCCAGCAATCCGGCGCTGAAAGCCAGGTAGTCGCGTGGACGCTCATTGATATACCAGCGTACATCGCAGCCGTAGACCAGCTCGCTGAAGTCCCCTTGATGCTGGAATCCTATCACGGGCATCAGGCTCCATTGCGGCCAGCCGCGCCACTCGGCCCGCGAGTAGAGGTTCCATTTGCGTGCCAGCCGTGAGTCGGCGATGCCCAGATAGCTGATGTCGGGCTCGTTGATGTTGCGCATGGAGAAGCCGGTCTTGGTATAGAGAGTCTCGGTCCATTGGCAAAACCATGCCAGGCCTGCGCCGAGGGTGGGGTAGGAGGCGTGGGTGCGGCGGAAGCTTTCGGTGCCGTCGGTCATGTCGATGCCTTCGGTGTTGAAGCCCGTCTGACCGTAGCCCACTTCGAGGCCGACGGAGAGCAGGTTGTCGCCGTTGCCGATAGCCTGGAAGTAGGAGGCGATGGCGCTGACGACGGTGGAGCCGTAGCCGAGGGTGCCGGCGCGGTCGCCCGATATCCAGAGGCTGCCGTTCACTCCGTTGCGGTTGCGTGTGCTACGCATGACGCTGAACTCGGCGGTGGCGGTGAGGGTTTGGAAAGGGGTGCTGACCGAGGCCCATTGGTTGCGGTAGACGGCGCCGAAACGACTTGTGCCGTCGAAGAAACCCGCATAGGCGGGGTTGAACAGCAACGGGTCGAGGTCAAACATGGAGAAGTGCTGGTCCTGTGCATGGGTCGAAGTGAAAAGTGAAAAATGAAAAGTGAAAAGTAGGCCGGTGTAAAACACAAGCCGTACAATTTTTCGTGATAATATTGTTTCACTTTTCATTTTTCACTTTTCACTTCATCTTGTGTAGGGAGGCAGGCTGATGTCGGCGAAGTCGCCCTTGATGTATTTGAAGTAGGCTGCGATGCCCACCATGGCGGCGTTGTCGGTGCAGAATTGGAAGGGCGGTATGAAGGCCTGCCAATGGTGCTTCTGGCAGATGCGCTGCAATTCGCTGCGGAGGAACGAGTTGGCGCTCACGCCACCGGCGATGGCCACTTGGCGCACATGGTGGTCCAGCGCCGCACGCTCGGCTTTCTTGAGCAGGAAGCTGACGATGGTCTTCTGTATGCTGGCGCAGAGGTCGGCTTTGTGCTTCTCAATGAAGTCGGGGTCTTCCTTCAACCGGTCGCGCAGGAAATAGAGGAACGAAGTCTTGATGCCGCTGAACGAGTAGTTATAGCCCTCGATGTGGGGTGTGGCGAAGTGGAACGCGTCGGGGTTTCCCTCTTTGGCGAGCCGGTCGATGACGGGGCCGCCCGGGTAGCCGAGGTCCATAATCTTGGCCGCCTTGTCGATGGCCTCGCCGGCAGCATCGTCGATAGTGGTGCCGAGACACTCGATGTCGAAGTAGTCTTTCAGCAGCAGTATCTGCGTGTGTCCTCCGCTGACCAACAGGCAGATGAACGGGAACTGAGGCTTAGGTTCGCCCCGGTCGATGAAGTGGCTCAGCACATGAGCCTGCAGGTGGTTGACTTCGATAAGGGGTTTCCCCAACGCCGTGGCAAAGCTTTTGGCAAAGCTGACGCCGACGAGCAGCGAGCCCAGCAATCCGGGGCCGCGGGTGAAGCCGATGGCGTCGATTTCGCCTTTGTCGATGCCCGCCTGACGGATGGCGGCATCCACCACGGGAATGATATTCTGCTGGTGGGCACGGCTGGCCAACTCGGGCACCACACCACCGTATTGTTCGTGAACTTTCTGGCTTGCAATCACATTGGAGAGCAGCCGGTCGTCGCAAAGCACAGCTGCCGATGTGTCGTCGCAGCTGGATTCTATAGCTAAAATAGTACTCATAATCGACTGCAAAAATACACATTTTTTTTCAATTGTTTGTAGACAATATTAAAAATGGTGTCCGCAGCCCCTGTTCGCGTGCTTTAAGGTACCTCCCAACACCTACTTTTCGCCTGCTGTTCTTTTACTGTTCTTTTACATTTCTTTTACAATTCTAAAAGAAATGTAAAAGAAATGCAGTTAAATGCTTGAAAAACAGTGAATGTTGGTACCTTCTTGTAGTGTTGCACACGGCTGAAATGTTAAAATATTGGTTCATATTTGGTTATTTAGAAAAATTAACTTACCTTTGCATTTATCGGATGAACGGATAATTATTACGTAAAACTCTAAAATACAATTAAAAATGAAAAAAATCATTATCGCAATTGTGGCCATTTTTGCTATGAGCACCATGACGATGGCCCAGACCGAGCTTAAGTTCGACAAGCTGCAGAACCAGCAGGAAGCTACCATTGGCAACTATTTCGCCGACTTGCAGGAGGTTGAGAACGTTGATTTCGATCAGCTGAAAGACCTCTCCTTCTCCACCGAGACCGGTATGGTCAAGATGAACGATGTTCAGGCTGGTGGCGATCCTGTTGTTGGAGCTATCCTCGCCATCTTCCTTGGCGACTTCGGTATCCACCACTTCTACACCGGCGATACCAAGCACGGTATCCTGCACCTGGTGTTCTTCTGGACCGGCATCCCTGGCATTATTGGCCTCATCGAGGGCATCATGTGGCTCGTCGACCCCGCCACTTTCCCCAACGACCTTTTCCATATGTTCTAAACATAAGGTTGTAAATCAAAAAGATGGAGAAACGGTTTTTGTTTCTCCATCTTTTTTTTTGCCATATCGTACCTTTTTAGTAATTTTGCATTTTTATTTAATCGAAAACAATATGAAGTATTCCATTGGAGTTGACATGGGTGGCACCAACACCGACATGGGTCTGGTGACCGAAAATGGTAACATCATACAGCGTCGGAACATCCCGACCAACGCCTACACCGAGTTGGAACCCTACGTGCGTGACATGATGCACGAAATCGAGACTATGGTGAAGGAACAGACGGCCATCGACGGCGAGGCTGTAGAGTTGGAAGGCATCGGCATCGGCGCCCCCAACGGCAACTTCTATACAGGCTGTGTCGACAATGCTCCCAACCTGACTATCAAGGGCGTGCTCGATTTCGGCAAGGAGATACACAAGTACCTCCCCGTGCCGGTGGTGCTGAGCAACGACGCCAACGCTGCCGCCTACGGCGAGTATGTCTATGGTGGTGCCAAAGGGATGAAACACTTCATTATGTTTACGTTAGGCACCGGTGTGGGTAGCGGCGTTGTGGTCGACGGCAAGTTGGTGCACGGTTCTACCGGAGCTGCCGGCGAGCTTGGCCATGCCATTCTTATCCCTCATGGTCGCAAGTGTTCCTGTGGACGCGAAGGATGCCTCGAGACCTACACTTCGGCCCGCGGTATCGTGCAGACTTACTGCGAGTTGAAGGGTATTCCCGTGACCGCTGACGTGACCAGCAAGATGATTGGCGAGTTGGCCCACCAGGGCGACCCCGTGGCTCTCAAGACATGGGAGACAGTGGGCGACCAGCTGGGTCTGGCCATGGCCAACAGCGTCACCTTCTCGGCCCCCGAGGCCATCTTCCTCATGGGCGGCCCCGCCCAGGTGGGCGAGCCCCTGCTGAAACCCTTGCGTGCCGCCTTCGAGAAGTACCTGCTGAATATCTATGCCGGCAGTTGCCAGATACGTATGAGCGAGCTGAAAGCCAATGAGGTGGCTATCCTCGGTGCCGCCGCTTTACTTAAAATGAAAAGTGAAAAATGAAAAGTGAGAATATAATCCGGAGACATTGTTGGAAGGTGATTTGTATTTCGCTTTTCACCTTGTTATTCGTTGCATGTGGCGAAAAGCCTCTGACCTCATACGTCAATCCCATGGTGGGTACCGATGGTCACGGCCACACATTCCCGGGCGCTATCGTGCCTTTTGGACAGATACAGCCTTCTCCCGACACGCGTCTGGATGGCTGGGACGGCTGCAGTGGCTATCATTATTCGGATGACACCATCTACGGTTTCAGCCACACCCACCTCAGCGGCACCGGTTGTTCGGACTATGGCGACCTGCTGTTGATGCCGGCGGACATAAACGACATTCAGAAGTTGCAGTTCGGTCCCGATATGCGTGAGGTCTACAAGCATCACTTCCAGCATAAGAACGAGACTGCCAAGGCGGGCTACTACAAGGTGATGCTCGATGACAACGGACGTCCTTGTACTATCGTGGAGTTGACAGCCGACCAACGTGTGGCCTATCACCGCTATACCTATACCCAAGATATAGACAATCTGCTTGTTATCGACCTCAACCACCGCGATGTATTGCTCGATGGAAGTATCTGCCTCAATGACGATGGCCTTATTGTCGGCCACCGCCACAGCTCGGCCTGGAACCCCGACCAGCACCTGTTCTTCGCCATCCGCACCAATGTGCCGTTCAAGGATGTGGCCATTAGTGCCGACGGTACGCAGGCACGCATCATGTTTGACAAGGCCAAACAGGTGGAGCTGCAGGTGGCCATCAGCGGTGTGGATATCGATGGCGCTATAGGCAACCTCATCACCGCCAAGTACAACACCTTCGACGAGGCCCGTCGTGCTGCCGACCAGACATGGGAAGAGGCTCTCGGCAAGTTGCCTGTGGAGGGTGGCTCCAAGGAGCAGAAGCGATGCTTCTACACAGCTCTTTACCATTGTATGACATCGCCCTACCTGTGGAGCGATGCCGACGGCCGATACCGTGGCACCGACAACCAGATACATGTTGTGGACGAAGGTCGAGAGGTGTATACCGTCTTCTCGCTCTGGGATACCTACCGTGCCCTGCACCCTCTGCTGACGCAGATAGAGCCTGAACGCACTGTTGACTTCGTCTACACCGCCATGAAGAACTATGAGCAGGGCGGTGAGTTGCCCATGTGGGAGCTGGCTAGCCATGAGACCCATTGTATGATAGGTTACCATGCTGTGCCCATGATGCTCGAAGCCTACAACTACCTGCACGAGGAGGACGGCACCCTTGCGGGCTATACCCCCAAGCAACTGCTTGATGCCATGGTGGCTACCAGCAACCGTACCGTGGCACATATTGACTACGGGTGTCAGGGTTACCTCTCTTCGAATGTTGATAACGAGAGCGTCAGCAAGACGCTGGAATATGCCTACGATGATTGGTGCATCGCCCGTATGGCCGACATGGCCGGCGACACCGCTACTGCCCGCACCTATTGGATACGCAGCCAGAGTTGGCAGAACGTGATAGACAGCAACGGCTTTGCCCACGCCAAACGTAACGGTGGCTGGGTGACGCCCTTCGACCCCACCGAGGTGAACAACCACTTCACCGAGGCCAACAGTTGGCAGTACAGTACCTATGTTCCACACGACATTGATGCCTGGGTTAAGCATATTGGCGGACAGGAGAAGGCCATCGAGTTCCTCGATAGCCTCTTCGAAGGCCACAACGCCATGAGTGGCCGCGACCAGGCTGATGTGACCGGCCTTATCGGCATGTATGCCCACGGCAACGAGCCTAGCCATCATGCCGCGTGGCTTTATACTGTTCTGGGGCAGCCTGAGAAGACCGAGAAGTATGTCCACAAGATACTCAATGAGCTCTATACCAGCCAGCCCGACGGCCTCTGTGGCAACGAGGACTGCGGTCAGATGAGCGCATGGTATGTGCTCGCCGCCCTCGGAATGTATGAGCCGTGTCCCGGTAGTGGTATCTGGTGTCGTACTGAACCTATCTTTGATAACGAGCTCGATTGGGCGCTGGCTTCCGATCCGCTTGGCGAAGGTCTTGTCTGTCCCGATAGCCTCCGCATCACTCCTTGTCCGGTCTTCGACGATTGGCGCCAGCAGGTGACAGGTTCCCGCGAGGTCAGCATCAGTCTCCCTGGGCATCCCGAAGCCGAAATACTTTGTGACAAGAACATCATTTGCCCCGACTGCGAGGACATCTTCCGCCCCTAC
>JAEEGJ010023807.1_pt1 | contig 12791 bp, 11 predicted proteins | sample 8958761 | NCBI WGS metagenome assembly JAEEGJ01 (sample SAMN16246546, study PRJNA631951) | gut metagenome | biome: gut microbiome; feature: rumen; material: RS-attached | host: Bos | place: Iran: Karaj | collected 2018-10
AGCTATGGCAAAGGGTATAGACAGAGTTTTTCTCCATTTTGGAGTTCGTCAAGACGATATGGCATTAATCGAACAACTGTGTCGAGAGAATGACATCGATCAGGAATGGCTCAAGGAGTACATTCTTAAACCTTATAACGAAGAGCGCAACAACCAGGGCGTTCTTGCCGTTGACGACAAGAAGATAGCCAAGATTCTGAAAAAAGCTCTTAAAAACATTTAGCGTTATGAAGATTAGAAGAATATACGCCGAAAACTACAAGACCTACAAGAACCTTGACTTGGATCTTGGAGTAACTCCAGACCGTCCTATAATTCTGATAGGCGGTGGTAATGGCTGTGGCAAAACTACTCTGTTTGATGCCATTTACCATGCATTGTATGGATTGGAAATCAAATCATCTCGTCAGTTTGAGGAAATCTTCAACGCAGGTGTGAGAATAACATCGGGAATGAAGAATAAGCCCATCGTACTGCAAGTTGATTTTTCAGGATTCGTTCTGAACACAGAACAGCAATACAGGCTGAAACGTTCCTATATGCTGATGGACGATAGTGTTCGTTTTTCTGTTTCTCTTTCCATGGGTGGTAATACATTTACCTACGGCTCCGGTTCGACAGCATCTCAACGGGCCCAGAACGAAGAGACCGTGAACAAGATTATTGCGGCCAATCTGCCCAAGGAGTTGAGCTATTACTTCCTCTTCGATGCCATGAAGACAAGCGAACTCTTGAAGGAGGAACAAATCAACAAGCTTATAGAAAAGAATATCAACTCCGTGATGGGGTTCAACAAATACTCTTTCTTGAAAAAGGGCGCTGAAGCCATGCTTGCAGAAAAGAAAGCAGAAAGGCTGGAAAATGAGAACCAGAGGAAGGAGTATGCTCGTCTTACTGCGGCTAAACTCGATTTGGAAAAAGAGGTGGACGACTTGAATGAAGAATATGCAGAAGCACTGGAGTATGCAAATGAATACCAGGAGCAATACAATCAATTGAAGGAAGGACGTAATGCTGATGAGCTGACCAAAGAAAAAATGCAGAAAATTGAGCAATCAATCCAAACGACTTTGAAATCGGAAGAGGAATATCGGCAGAATCTTGACACTTTGACTAAAGATATTGAAACCAAGGTCATCTACCCAAAACTTGCCAGTCTTCTGAGCACCGAGATTGAGGTCATTCTGCATTCAAAAGAAGATGTGGCATCTGCTCGTTCAAACCTGTTATCTGACGTTCAAATAGAGAAATTCACAAAAAGTTTGGTGAAACTTATTCAAGAACGATACCTTGCAGGAAGATCAGTTGATGTTCAATCTATCATCGAAGAAATGAAGCAGCTGCAGGAACTGGAAAATACTATAGAAGACAAGTATTCCTTCCTTAATCCGAATGACATCAAACGTTTGAATGAGTTGATATATTCTTCCTTGTCCAATCCATTTATCCCGCTTGATGAGCAAAGGGTTCGAATCAATCAGGAATTACACGATATACCCAGACAACGCGAGCTCTTGAAGGATTACCAGCGTGCATTGAATGGTAGTGACTATACAATTATCGAATTGTATGAGAAGAACACCAAGAAAATCAATGAACTGAAAGCGACGATTGAAAGCAAGAAAAATGAAATAACAGAACTTGGCAAAAAGATTGCCACGTACGACTATGATATTCCACAGGTTCCCGATCCACAATATGATTTGCTATGCAAGTTGCCCGAATTCTTCAAACAGCTTTCGAGCAAATTGCTTCGCGCCAAGAAGGCAAGCATTGAACGTATGATGCGTGATCAGCTCAACCTTAATCTGGTTGTTTATGCAGGATATATTGGTCGAGTTGAGTTGTCGGCAGAAAGCACCGAAGACATTTCTTTCAAAATCTATCACAAAGATGGAAACGAAATCTACATCAGCCAGTTGAATGCTGGTGCCAAGCAAACTGTGATGCAGGTACTTCTAAAAGTGCTCTATAATCTTGGCGATTATGAACCACCAGTGATGATTGACACCGTTATGGGTGTGCTCGACAAGGAAAGCCGTGAAGTGATACTCGAACGTTATTTCCCCGATCTTGCACATCAGACCATCCTTCTCAGTACAGATACGGAGATAACAACCGAACGTGATTTTGAAAAGATCCAGGCGTACGTTGCCAAGACCTATACACTCCATCGCGACAAGGCTAATCAATGTACCACGATTACGGAAGATTATTTTGGGCTTAGAACACAAGAATATTAGACGCTATGAACAATATCAACTTACTAACAGTTAAAGGCGTAACGGCTGTGCAAAATATGCACGACCGAATTATGGATGTGAAAACGTTGCTTGAACAGCGTCTTAATCTAGATGAATATACCGACAATGTTCGTCCTGTCACACTTAACTTTAGTGTTGTGCTGAGAATCTGTTTGCTTGCCGGACTAAGTGACAAATCGCCAAGGCGTATTGATGACTTGGCAAATTACAACATGACGTTGTCCCGCACACCTTATGCAACGACATTCTTTACGAAATCGGACATCGGCTCTATGTTTGAAACTTTGCTCAAACTAAGGTATCATGATGTTGAAGCCGACTGGACTCAAGCCAATCTAGTAAGTAGAGTATTGGGTCGTGAAATCCTTCGTGGACGAGAAATCTTGTTGAAAGAAGGAGCGATTGACGAATGGCTTACTTATGCTCCTCTTCGTGGTGGTCGTTCAGTATCTGCTATTCCTGAACTTAATCTGCTCATTGGCAAATACGAAAATGACATGGATGCCTATCTTGACATCAACAGTCGAAGCATTGCCAACACACAGATTCTTGTGGCAGGCACCACGGGCTCTGGCAAATCCAATCTTCTTGCTGTGTTAATCAACCAAATCCGCAGTGCTTCATCTGATACACATTACCCTGTCAATTTCCTTTTGTTCGACTATAAAGGAGAGTTTTCAGATCCCAGTAATGCAGAATGGCTTCAGAAGTTCGATACTGATAGCAGAGCGATTCTCAACCCAATCGAGAAACCTTTACCGTTTACTCCTTTCAAGGATTTCAGCGGTCGTCCTATCAATGAGGTGAATTTGTATGCTACATCGTTGGCTACAGCATTGAGTGCTATTTCTCCTGCAAAGATCAGTTCCAATATGGATAATCGTTTGAGCGAAGCCATCATTAACGCATATAAAGCCAAGCGATTGAAACCTGTCACATTCAAAGATGTCTTAGACAATTATGTCGCTTTGTTGCCAGGGAAAAAGCAGGATGAAGCTGATAGTGTTATTTCTGTTCTTAGCCAATTGGTTAGAAATAACATCTTTGCTGATGAAGATAAGATTGACCTGATTCACGATTGCTACATCATTAATCTTGGAGGTTTTGAGAAAGATGGCATAATGGCCAAGGCCATCGTGTATTTCGTAATCTCAAAACTCAACAACATCTACGAGAAGTTGCCGAAGCAAGCTGTCAATGACGAAAGAGTGGAACTTAGACACTTTACCATTATTGACGAAGCACATTATATGCTCAGTTTTGAGAACAAACCATTACAGAGTCTGATAGCAATAGGTCGTAACAAAGGTATGAGTATCATTCTTGCCACACAGAATATGGAAAGCTACAAGAGCCGCTATTTCGATTTCTACGCGAATGCTCAATATCCTTTGATTATGAAACAGCAGCAGCAGAATGACAGTGTGCTAAAAGATCTCTTTGGTGTTTCTGGAGGAGCATTGCAAGAGATTAAGCAAGTCATTGCTGGCTTGCAGAAGGGTGAGCTGATAACGAAAGACGCTAATAACATGGCACTTGGTATCGGCAAGCATTGGCAGAAAATCAAGGTTACACATTTAATATAATTATATAAAAAACATTCAGAAAGCCTACGAGGCTATCGATATGCTTAAGACTCTTGGTATACCCGTGAGTTCTGAGCAGCTGACAGCTGTTCAACAGATCAAGTTTTTTACGATGAAGTGTCTTGTCTACTGCTGGTAGGAAAAGACAGTTTGGTGGACTATCCTAAAATTTATTTTTTCAAATTTTTCAAACGTCAAATCATCAAAGGACTACAAGACGCTGGAATTCAAGGCTTCGAACGAAACGTTAAAAGCCACTGATTCAAGGCTTTTTCTAAAATGGAAAAAGCCTCGCCATTGCATTACTGACTCTAACATCTTGAAATACATGAATTTGAGCAAATCGCTAAAATTGAACTGCAAGTCGCTGAAATTCAGGATTTTTTTCAAAATGGAAAAATTAAAATGGCTCCTTAATCAACTGATTTACAATACTTTCATCGAAACAACGAAAGCCTCCAGGACAAAGGATTCAAAAGGGGTTGTTGTTTTGACAAATCCCTTCGTTTGGTGGACTACCCCAAAATCTTTTTTTCAAATTTTTCAAACGTCAAATCATATATTTCGCAAAAAGTTTGGTGGTGTCCGAAAAAACCTGTATCTTTGTCGCAGCAAAACCTCAAAAGATACGACGAATATGAATGCGCTTCTATGGATTCTGGTGATCGTTCTGGCCTTGTGGGAGGACCGCAGCGTCCTCTTCTGGCTGCTCGTCGCATGGATCACCAAACCCGTTGTTGTAATCATTCTTCTCCTTTTAATCGGGAAATCGGAATAGAAAGTCGAAATTATGGCTGAAATAGTAATTCTACCCAGCGAGTTCAAGGATGAACTGAAGCTGCATTATGCGGAAGCCATCAAGGCGGGATACCCCTCGCGTGGTGGTGATGACGAACATGAATTCATTGACTTGAACTTCGAGCTTACCAGCGATCCCCTGGCTACATTCTACGGGCGTGTGGAGGGGGATGCGATGATAGAGGCTGGTATCGGCAGTGGCGACATTGCGGTGATTGACAAGTCGGTGATTCCGCAGGATGGCGACCTGGTGGTGGCCTACGTCAACGAGTTCGTCATCCGATTCCTCGACCTGACGCATCAGTCGGAGGGATACATCGAGCTCCGGCCTGCCAATCGCTTCCGCAAGCCAATCCGTATCGATAACCTGGAGGAGTTTGAGGTCTGGGGTGTGGTGGTCTGGACAATCAAGAAGTGGAGATGAAGTTTCGTATTTGCGAAACTTGAGATTATTTATGAAGAGACAGTCTTTATTCTTATCCATGTTGCTCCTGTTCGTGGGAGCGGGCATGAAGAATGCTATTTCTTTTCGTACCACTCCTTCAGCACATAGAAGGCCTTTTTCTTTTCGCCACGATCGGAGAAGAGGCCCTTGCGATTGTAGTAGTCCTGGACGCCGTTGAGCACACGACGAGGAGAACGGAAGTCCTTCAGGATCCAGGGAGAGGTGCCAGCCAGGCCGTCAATCTTGTCGAGCATGGCGCAATTCTCGCGATAGAGGTTCTCCTGGAACTCCTCGGTCCAGCGCTGGTTCTTTTCGCCATGCAGACCGTATTTGGCGCCACCTCCGAACTCGCTGACGATGACGGGCTTGTCGTAGGGAATCTCCCACGACATCCGGGCAGCATCGTTCACGTCGCGATACCAGCCGATGTACTGGTTGAAGCTGACCACATCGACATACTGGCTCATGTTGTCCTGCAGCCGGTTCTGGAAGTTGGAGGCCGAGGTGACCTCCATCGCCATGGAGATGAGACGGGAGGCGTCGAGCGAACGGGCGTGCTTCGCCAAGCGACCCAGGAACTGGTCGCGCTCGGGGGAATGGGGCGTCTCGTTGGCGATGCTCCAGATGATGACATTGGCGCGGTTCTGGTCGCGCAGGATCATGTCGGTCAGCTGATGCTCGGCATTCTGATAGGTGTCGGGGTTGGTCCAGGCGATGGTCCAATAGACGGGAATCTCCGACCAGACGAGGATGCCCATGCGTTCGGCCTCGCGAACGGCATATTCGTTGTGGGGATAATGGGCCAGGCGCACGAAGTTGCAGCCCAGCTCCTTGGCCCAGGAGAGCAGCGTATGGGCATCGTCGGTGGAATTGGCACGTCCTCCTCCATGGGGTTTCTCCTCGTGGATGCTGATGCCCTTGAGGAAGATGGGCTCGCCATTGAGAAGCAACTGCTTGCCGCGTGCCTGGATGGTGCGGAAACCGATTTCGTCCCGGAGGACCTCCTCGTCCAACCGGATCTCGACGTCATAGAGCTTGGGGCTGGCGGGTGACCACAGCTGGAGCTTTCGGGCGTTGAACGTGAGGGTTGCCGTGCCATCGCTACCCGTGGTTACAACCTGCTGCAGCTTCAGTTCGGGGATGGAGAGCACAACCTGCCGACCTGCCTCTGCCCTATTGAGCTTGACGCTGAAGGTGACAGGACGATTGCCCCGCCTGTCAACTTCGGCACTTGCCAAACCCAGGCAATAGTTCTCGACATAGGTAGGTGCCACATCGACGAGCAGCACGTCGCGCGTGATGCCTCCATAGTTCCACCAGTCGAAGATCAGGGTGGGGACATTCTCGGCCCGACGCTTGTTATCGACCTTGAGGATGACGAAGTTCTCACCTTCGTGCAGGAGGTCGGTCACGTCGTAGTTGAAGGGCGTGAAGCCGCCCACATGGTGGCCGGCCAGCTTGCCATTGACATAGACATGCGCCTCGTAGTTGACTGCCCCGAAATAGAGCAGCGTGCGACGATTGCCGCTGGGATGCCAGTCGAAGGAGCGCTTGAACCACACGGTTCCCTCGTAGAAGAACAGGCGTTCGTCCTGCGTGTTCCAATCGCCGGGCACCTGCATGGTGGGAGCCTTGTCGAAATCGTACTCGATGAGGTCCTCGGGACGCTGCGGCTTGGCATTGAGGAAGAAACCTCCGCGCATGGGCTTCATGCGATAGTCGTAGTAGCCCTCTTCCTGCACATCGACGATATAGTTCCAGGAACCGTTGAGCGAAGTGATGCGGCGGGCGAGCACATTGGCCACCTGCGGCAGCTCGTCGGCTAACGTAGCAGCACTGGGCGCAAAGCACAATGCCGCAAGCGATAACAAAACTTTTTTCATAGCATTATTCCCAATTGAGTAAGACATACCAGGCCCCGCCGCAGGCCAGCAGCGCGGTTCCGAAGACAATGAGGAGCTGCCACCAGGTCATGGGATTGGCAATGTACTTGAAGTCCTTCCATTCCTTTCGCTGCCAGAGATGGATGTTCTCCTCGAGCCAGTTGGCGAACTGCTGCAGATTGAGTGGCTCGCCATCGTGGTCGCGTGCCCAGCTTTCGATGGCAAGCTCGAGCCGGGGCTCGTCCATCCAGCTGAAGGCGTTGCACCAACGGAGCACGTAGGGGTCCTCGCTGATGTCGTCGGACGAATCGCTGACACGGGGACGCTCCACACCGAGGCAGATGGTGAATTCGTTCTTGTTGCCGCCATGCCAGTAGGCGCGCTGCTTCTCGCCGATGGTCAGGCCCTTGCTGGCCTCATAGATGAGCACGAAGATGTGCACCTGGTTTGTGCTGCCCATTCTGGCATTGAGCAGCTGGAAGGCACGCTGGTCGGCATCGGTGGCAATGTCGAGGCCAACGATAGGCTGCTGCTCGAATCGTTGGATGGGGGGGTAATCGTAAAGCCCTATCTCATGTGCCTGCTGCTTGGAAATCTCCTCGTAGCGGAAGATGGAGTTCGAACGGTCGAGCGGGTTGTCATAGCGATGGGAATAAGTCTGCGTCTGCATGTGCTCGATAAGCTGGTCCCACACACAGAGGTCACCGCCACCACCCGCCACGCAGTTGGCATGGAAGGTAGAAAAGTAGGACGTGTGTCCTCCCCACAGCCAGACCAGCCGGTCGAAGACGGTCTCGGAGATGTTCTCGACATGGCCCGTGTTGAGCCCCCATTGCCAATATTCGGGATGATGGACGTAACGAACGCGCGTCACCGTCCGAGTATTGCCCTTGCCGTCGCTGACAGTCTCGGTATAGACCACGCGCTCGGTCCACTCGCGATAGTGGCGTACCTCGGTGACGTAGCCGCTGAGGAACTCGGTATCGTAACCGGCGTAGCGTGCCCCTTTGTGTGCCAAGCCTATGATACCTTCGGTCACAGCAAGCACTACCGCGTAGGCCTCATAGGGTACGCGGACGCCGCCCCCGCCTTGATCGATCCACAGCCAGTGGGCAAAGAGGGCAATTGGAGGAAGAAGATAGGCTAAGCGATGCAATTTACTTAAATGATATTTAGGGATATTTGGGGATATTTAGGGATATTTAGGGACGTTACCTTGTTCCCGTTCGGTCACGTCCGAGAGAAGCGCCTGTAGAGGATGGGTCAAGCAATCAATTGTTAATTGAACATTCGTCCTTTAGAATCCCTTAATATCTCTTAGAATCACTTAAAATCCCTTAGAATTATTTCTTCTTGAAAAGCTCGACATCGTCATCAATACCCGTCGTGGTGACAGTCTTGGTGCGGGTGCTGGAGATGATGGTGTAGTCGATCTTGCTCTTGTTGGAGATGAAGAACTTGGCAGGAATGGTCTCGAGGAGGGTGTCGCGCTGACGAATGATGTCGAGCATGCGCGTCTGTGCCTGGGTGAAGTAGGAACGCTGTACCTCGATGGCCTGCATGAGGTCCTTGTAGAGGGCAGTATCGAAGTCGGGGTTGCTCTCCTGGATCCACTTCATGGCTGTGCTGCCATCCTGGCTGTAACGACCTGAGATGATCTCGGGATAGACCTTCTCGAACGTTTCGCGATACTCCTCGGTGACGCCGGCCTTCTGCTGGATGATCTTCCACATCTGGTCGTGAACACTCTCAACCTTGCCCTTCTGGGCCTCGGCCTCCTTGCGAAGAGCCACCTCCTGGTTGTTGTAAACGATATACATGCCGATGAGAATGATAGCTACAACGGCGATGACCGCAATTAAAATCAAAGTTGCCATGTTTCTGATTGATAATTTATGGTTTATATTAATAATGTACTCCTGCGACAAATGAATGAAGCGATTCAACGCCGCAAAGATAAACACTTATTCCTGAATGTGCAAATTTTTTGGAGAAAATATTTTGTCTTGACTCAAAATTGGGGATATTTTTGCAAACAAACGTTAACATTCGAGCACAATTATTGATATTTTGTGAAATTATCTTAAATAAAATATACTTTGCAATACAAGGTACTGAAATTATACCTATCTTTGCAGCGGCAAAACAAAAAAGCCGAAAAAACGAACCAACAACAAACAAAAGAAACAGAATGAACACCGAGAACGCCAAATCACAGATGCGGAAAGGAATGCTGGAATACTGCATCCTGCTCCTGCTGCACAAGGGGCCGGCCTACGCCTCAGACATCATCCAGCAGCTCAAGGAGGCACAGCTCATCGTGGTGGAAGGCACGCTCTATCCCCTGCTGACCCGCCTCAAGAACGACCGGCTGCTGAAATACGAATGGCAGGAATCGACCCAAGGGCCCCCGCGCAAATACTACGCGCTGACACTCGACGGCGAGGAATTCCTCCGACACCTCGACTCGGCCTGGAACGAGCTGACCAACACGGTCAGCATCCTCCGAAACGGAATTGCCACCGAGCCTACGCTATCCTAATCAACTATCTCGCTCCATTAATAATAGATAAGGAAACGAACATCAAACTACAAATCGTCAACGAATATGAAAACGAGCATAAACATCAACCTTTTCGGCACCTTGTACGCCATCGACGAAGACGCACACCAGCTGCTCAGACAGTACCTCGACAACATGAAGAGCTACTTCGGCAAACAGGTGGGCGGCGACGAAATCACGGACGACATCGAACACCGTGTGGCCGAACTCTTCTGGGAACTGAAGCAGGCGGGCAACGAATCGATCACCATCGAACAGGTGAGAAACATCATCCAGGAAATCGGCAACCCCGAAGAGATGGGCGGACCGCAGACCGACGACCAGCCCCAACCGGCCGACTCGGAATCCCAATCGAACAACGACAGCCAGAACTCCGGCCCGAAAGCGGATGACACCACCCGCGACAACGCCACGAATGCCCAGGAATGGAAGAGCAAGCGCTACTACCGCGACCCTCAGGACAAGCTGGTGGGCGGCGTGCTGTCGGGAACAGCCCACTACTTCGGCAACAGCGACCCCACCATCTGGCGTCTGCTCTTCGTGGCACTGGCCTTCTTCGGCCTCGCCATCCCCATCATCCCCATCTATCTGCTGGTATGGCTTTGTGCCCCCGAGGCAAAGACCGCCGAAGAGCGCCTTCGCATGAAGGGCATGGAGGTGAATCCCGAGAACATCAAGTCGCAGGTGCTGGGCTATGAAGATGCTCCAACCAATTCGCAGCAGAACAACAACGGATGCCTGGGCAGCTTCACGGGCCTGATGGCAATCTGCTTCAAGATACTTCTTGTACTGCTGGCCATCCCCTTCCTCTTCATCATCGCTGTTGTGCTCTTCGTCCTGTTTACCGTACTATTTAGCCTCGTAGCAAGCCTCTTCGGACTGGCAACCGGTCTCACAGCAGGCGGCACTTCGCTAATCGGATCGTTCATCGGCCCCGAGAAATGGACCATCCTCGCCCTTGTCCTGGCCGCACTGGCATTCATCGCACTTGTCATCTACACGGTCTATCGGTTCTTCCATCGCGACCGGAATCCAGCCAGCGGGCTCACCTATATCATCCTCTTTGCCCTGATGCTCCTGGCTGCATTGGTGGGATGGACCAGCGTCAACAGGCTTTCGCAGAAGTGGCACGACGTGGACTGGGGTTCCGTCATCAACGGCGTGGATTGGGACATGGACGACGACGATTGGGAAAACCACGGCAGTGCAGTCTATTGTGACTCAATCTATTCCATCCCAGCCTTCGACAAGGTGGAGGTACAGGGAATCGCCCAGGTGATCTATCGCAAGGGGGACAGCTGCAGCGTACGCGTCAAGGCTGCCGACTTCCTGCTGAAGCACACCATCATCGAAGAGGAAGACGGAAAACTGTTCGTCTCCCAGGACGACCAGCTGGGCCACAAGCATAATCTGGGCAACTTGAACCTGAGGGTGTATGTGACAGCCCCCTACATCACCGACCTCTGGATGCGCGGCATCGGGAAGGTTGAATTCGAAGGACAAATCGAACAGGAACAGCCCATCCGTGTGGAACTGGAGGGCATCGGCAAGGTTGATATCGAAAACGTGACCTGCCCCAAGCTCGAAGTGGTGAACCAGGGTGCCGGAAAGGTTGATATCGAAGCCTATGTAGATAGCCTTATTGTCTCGAACAAGGGCATTGGCAAGGTTGACATCGAAGGACGTGCCTACAACTATCAGCGCAACAACGAAGGCATCGGCGCCATCGATGACAATGAACTGAAAATCGGAATGTAAGATGATTACCGAACAACAACTGATCGAGGTGGGCTACATCACCAAGCTGCATGGCCTGAAAGGCGAGATGCAGGCTCGGATCACCGACAGCGTGATTGACGACGTGGAGCATTGCCCCTATCTGGTTTGCGAGATCGACGGCATCTTCGTGCCCTTCTTCCTGGACAGCTTCCGATTCCGTTCGACCGAAAGCGCCCTGCTGAAATTCGAGGACATCGACTCGGCAGAAAAGGCAGAACCCTTCTGCGGACTGAAGCTCTACTTCGACCGCAAGTGCTTCACCCCCGACGAACAGGAGGAATACGAGCGGCAGGCCGAAGAAGAGAACGGCCTCATCGGCTATCGGATCATCGATAAGACAATGGGACCCATCGGCGAAATCATCGACGTCAACGACATGACCGAAAATGTTCTCTTCATCGTTGAGCATGAGGGTGATGAAATAATGATTCCCGCCGCCGAAGACCTTATCCTGGACATCGACGACGAGAACGAAACCATCCTCATGGACCTGCCTCAAGGCCTCATCAATATCGACGAGGCTGAGACGGAGGAATAAGGGATATTTGGGGATATTAAGGGACGTTACTCTCGCCTTGTTGGGGATGGTACCCAAGAAACATACGTCCCTTAAAATCCCTTAGAATCCCTTAGAATCATCAACTTTCGCAAATACGAAAGTTGAGTTATTTATTGAACCGAATCACCACCCAGTCGTGACGACTACGATGATGAATGTAGTGGAGTCCCAGTTGTTCGGCGCAAGTCCGGATGGCTGGGACATCTGTTTCGTAGAAGCCGCTCATCAGCAGGATGGCACCCGGACGCATCACGCTGACATAGCGTTCCATGTCCTGCAGGAGGACGTTGCGATTAATGTTAGCGAGGACGAGGTCGTAGGTAGGCCCTTCGGTGAGCAGCGAGGCATCGCCACATTCGACCTGCATCCGGCCTGCCAGCCCGTTGTAGAGCACATTATCGACGGCATTGGCAGCCACCCAGTCGTCAATCTCGATGGCCCGAACGTGTTCGGCTCCGACCAGGGCGCACAAGATGCCGAGTACCCCGGTGCCCGTACCCATATCGAGGACCTTGCCCGTGGGTCGGATGGCGAGAATCTCTTCGAGCAGCTGGCTCGTCGTCTCGTGGGTGCCCGAACCGAACGACATGCGCGGATCGATGATCACATCGTAGCGGCATGCGGGAATCTGGTCGGCGGGTGTGAGCGGCGAATGGACGCAGCATTCCTCTCCCACGACGATGGGTTCGAACTGCCGGCTCTGCTCCCACTGCTGGTTCCAGTCCTGCATCTCGACAACCTGCGATTCCCACGTCACGCAGAGTCCGGGCAGGGGCAGGTCGGCGAGCACCTCGTCGAGCTGCGACGCAGAGAACTGCTTTTCGGGAATATAGGCCTTGAGGCAGGAGGTCTCACCAATTTCCGTGGCAAATGAATCAAAGCCCAACGGAGCCAGCAGGGCAGCCAGGACATCG
>JAEEGJ010023808.1_pt1 | contig 12791 bp, 15 predicted proteins | sample 8958761 | NCBI WGS metagenome assembly JAEEGJ01 (sample SAMN16246546, study PRJNA631951) | gut metagenome | biome: gut microbiome; feature: rumen; material: RS-attached | host: Bos | place: Iran: Karaj | collected 2018-10
CAGAACAGGTGGGCATCGTCCTGCGTGAACGAACGAACACGCGTCAGTCCGTGCAACTCACCACTCTGCTCATAACGGTATACCGTACCAAACTCAGCGATACGCAAAGGCAGATCACGATATGAACGGGGCTTCCAGGCGAAGATTTCGCAGTGGTGAGGACAGTTCATGGGCTTCAGCATGTACTCTTCATCCTCCTCAGGAGTATGGATGGGCTGGAACGAATCCTTGCCATAATGGGCATAGTGACCTGAGGTAACATAGAGATTCTTACTTCCGATATGCGGCGTGATAACTTCCTGATAGCCAAAACGTTTCTGAACCTTACGCAAGTGGTCCTGCAGGCGCAGACGGAGCTCTGTACCCTTCGGCAACCAGATGGGCAGACCCTTGCCGACCTTGTCGGAGAACATGAACAGTTCCATCTCCTTACCAATCTTACGGTGGTCGCGCTTCTTAGCCTCCTCCAGCATCTCGAGATACTCGTCGAGCATCTTCTTCTTGGGGAACGAGATACCATACAGGCGCTGCATCTGCTCACGGTTGGCATCACCACGCCAGAAGGCACCAGCAACGCTTGTCAGCTTCACAGCCTTGATCTCGCCAGTATCCACGAGGTGCGGACCACGACAGAGGTCTGTGAAATTACCCTGCGTATAGGTGGTGATAGAGCCGTCCTCAAGGTCTTGCTCGATGTGCTCGCACTTGTAGGTCTGACCATCGGCAGCAAACTGCTTCAGAGCCTCAGCCTTAGGCACTTCACGACGAACGACGGCCTCTTTCTTGCCTGCCAGCTCCTTCATCTTAGCCTCGATGGTGGGGAAATCACTCTCCTTGATCATCTCACCGTCCTTCAACAGCACGTCATAGAAGAAACCATTCTCGACAGCAGGTCCGAAACCGAACTGGATGCCAGGATACAACTCCTGCAAGGCCTCAGCCAACAGGTGGGCCGAGGTGTGCCAGAAGGTGTGCTTGCCCTGCTCGTCGTCGAACTTGTAAAGCTCGATGGAGGCGTCCTCATTGATGGGGCGGTTCAACTCTACGGTCTCTCCGTTAACACCGCAACTTACAACGCTGCGTGCGAGAGCCGGAGAAATGCTCTCTGCAATCTGAAAACCAGTCACGCCCTGCTCATACGAGCGAACAGATCCGTCTGGGAATGTAATGTTAATCATATCTACAATATATGTTTGAATTTAAATCGGGTGCAAAAGTAATAAAAAAAAATGAGAAATGAGAAATGAGAAATGAGAAATGTAAATGAAGAAATGAAAAATCACTGTTTCCGCTGTCGTTTCAGGATGCTATAGGCCTGATAGAGGCCCAGCTCACCAGCCTTCGACAGGTCGGCAACAGCCTCGTTCTGCTGTTTCATGGCCATGTGCACCAGTCCGCGGTTATACCACGCCTCGGCCATCAAGGGGTCGAGTTCAATGGCCTTGCTATAGTCGTTGAGGGCCAGCTGGTAGTCGACACACTGGACATAGGCGTTGCCACGATTGTAATAGAGGAAGGCATTGGCAGGTGCCTGTGCGATGGCTCTCGTCATAGCCTCCAGCAGGTTCGACGTGCGGAGCGGAATGTCAAGGGTGTCCTGTTGGGCCTCACAGACAGCACGCAACCAAATGGCCACAGCCGATGTGGAGTCACGCTTGAGCCAGAACGAGGGGTCCTTGACAGCCGACTTTCCGGCCACGATATACAGCTGGCGCTTGGCAGGCAGCGTATGGTTCAGCGAGTCTACCTGACGGTCGTAGGCCACATAATGGCGGACTGCACTCTGCTGGCGTTCCGTAGAGAGCACATACATCGGCATATAGTCCATCCCCACCCTACGGTTCTGCACCTTGCCGCGATAGTCGCTCTGGTATTCCTGCTGCATCTCCTGCTCGTCAGCCACAGCCAGCTGGTTATACTTCTCGATATCCTCATCGCTGCGCTTACGCATCTGCTTCTTCGACAGTCGGGGCTGTTTGCCGAAGCGCTTGTCGATCTGTGCCTTCAGAATGCGGAACTCGTCGAGCTCGGCCTTCTTCGTCATACCCAGCTTGCGATAGCACTGGGCACGCTGATGCAGACCCGTCCAGAAGTTGGGATACTGGTCGATGACCTTGGTGTAGTCGGCAATGGCTGCACGCGGATTACCCGTCTGTTCCAGCAGCAGAGCACGGTTATAGAGGGCCATCAGGTTGTCGGGCTCCAGCTTCAGCACAAAGTCGAAGTCAGTAATGGCACGGTTGTCGTCGCCCACCTGTGCACGCAACAGTCCTCGGTTGTAGTGTCCCAGGAAGTTGTTGGGTTCGAAGTCGAGGGCCATATCATAGTCAGCCATAGCCCCACGAAGATTGGACTGGTTGAAACGGGCAAGGGCACGGTTGATGTAGAGATTGGCATTCTTTGGCAACAGGTGGATGGCCTTGTCGAGATAGCCCTCACCCTCCTTCCATTCGCTACGAGCCAGACTGATGACGGCTCGCTGAGCCCACACATTACCATTGTAGGCATCGAGTTCGATACTCTTCTCAAGGGCAGCAATGGCCTTTGTCGTATCTTTCTGCATGATGTAGGCCTCGGCCTGCATAGCAGGGACATGGGCATTCTTGCTCCAGCGCAGCGACATGGTGTCGAGTTCGGCCAATGCCTGGTCGTATTCTTTCTGCTGTAGGTGACAGAGTACGCGGTTGTGCCAAAGGTTCTGGCTCATGGGGTCGTAGTGCAGGGCAACATTGTAGTCGCTGATGGCATCGGTGAAATTCTTCTGCTGGATACGACAGAGTCCGCGCAACTCGTAGATACTCACCACAAAGGGATTGCGTGTCAATGCTTCCGTACAGTCACTCTCAGCTCCGGCATAGTCGTCGAGGTAATACTTTGCCACACCCCGCAGATACCACGGTTCATAGAGAAAAGGCTTGGCAGCAATGACCTGGTTGAAATACTGCATGCTGAGCACGTAGTCCTCGTAATAAAGGGCTGATCGCCCAATCCTGATCAGCCTGTCGGTATTGAACTGGGCAAAACACATTGAACATTGAACATTGAACATTGAACAATGTAATGCCAGCAAAAGAAGCATCCATCGTTTCCTGAATAACATTTTCATATCATAAAGTTCAAAGTTCTTAGACCTAAAGGTCAAAGCGACCAAGGTCGATGACAATGTTCAACGTTCACCTCCTCACTGGCTTTGTCTTGTATCCGCAGCGATAGCGACCTAAGGTGAGGGCTTTCAACTTACTCTTAATGAGCTGCTTACGAAGCGGAGAGATATGGTCGACGAACATCTTTCCGTCCAAATGGTCGAACTCATGCTGCATGACACGGGCCAGATAGCCCTCAATCCATGCTTCATGATGCTGGAACTGCTCGTCGTCCCATTCCACATGAATGCGTGTGGGACGTACCACCTTCTCATGAATGGCAGGCAGCGACAGGCACCCCTCCTCAGAAGTGTCCGTTTTCGAGTCATCATATTCCACGATATGTGGATTGATATACACCTGACGGAAGCCCTTGTATTCAGGCAGATCGTCGCTGATGACGTCGAGATCGATGACTGACAGTCGGATGTCACGCCCTATCTGAGGTGCTGCAAGACCAATACCCTCACTCTCGGCCAGCGTCTCCCACATATCAGCAATCAGCTGCTGCAGTTCGGGGTAGTCCGGTGAAATATCTTCGGCCACCTTTCGCAAAACGGGCTGGCCATATATATAAATAGGTAATATCATTTACAATTTACAATTTGACAATTTATTGGGCAATTGAGATATTTTATTATTTACGATTTATAATTTACGACTGCGGAGATAATCCTCCAGGATAATCGTGGCAGAGATCTCATCGACCAAAGCCTTGTCCTGACGGGCCTTCTTCTTCAGACCACCGTCAATCATCGCCCGATGAGCCAGCACCGAGGTGAAACGCTCGTCGTAGTATTCTATCGGTATCTCAGGGACGGCTTTTCGCCAGCGGTTCACAAACTGCTGCACGCGCTGGAGGTTCTCGCTGGGCTGACCGTTCGGCTGACGGGGTTCGCCAATGACGATACGCTCGACAGGTTCACGTGCCACATACTGCTGCAGGAAATCAAACAGTTCAGAAGTAGCGACAGTCGCCAACCCGCCAGCTATGAGCTGAAGCGGGTCAGTGACTGCCAATCCCGTACGTTTCTTTCCGAAATCTATTGAGAGAATGCGTGCCACACGTTGACCTCCTGGTCGAAGAATTACTTGAAATTCTTATTTAGCGTACAGCAACCAAGCACCGGGATACTTGTCCTGCAGGGCATCACGGCTGCTGGCAGCATCCAACTTCGAATCGAAGGTCGTTGCCACCACACGATACATAGCTGGTGATACGGCAGAGTTCAGTACAATCTGGGCATCATAGCCGGCATTGCGTAATGTCTGCTGCAAACCTTCAGCATTAGCCTTCAGAGAGAACGAGCCAACGACGACGCTGAAATTCTTCAGACCAGAGCCGCTGATAACGGAAACAGACTCCTGACGGACGCGGATGTTGTCGGCATTGTCAACAACCTGAGTCTGGGTAACGGGTCTCTCCTGCAAGGGAGTCACTACCGTCTGCTCCACCTGCTGAGTCTGAGGTTCCTGCTGACGCTGCTGAGCCTGAGCCTCATCCTGAGCCTTTGCCTTCAGATAAGCCTGCTTGTAGGCACTCTCACTTGATTTACAACTTGTAAAAGCCATTGCTGCGCAAAGTCCTGCGCACAGTACGATGTACTTCTTCATAATTTCTTTGTTTTTATTGAATAATTAAACGTAATAATCTGTTTATTGACCGCAAAATTACAAAATATCATGCAAACTTCATGAAAAATACTGCGTAAAGTTTGTTAATTTCGAAAATTTACCGTATATTTGCCCTCGAAAAGACGTTTAACTTATAAAAATTATCAGACATTATGAAAAGTTTAGGTTATTTAGGCGCATTTTTCGGCGGAACAATTGCCGGAGCAGTTATCGGACTTTTGCTGGCCCCCGAAAAGGGTGAGGACACCCGCACCAAGATTACGGATGCTGTTGAAGACTTTATGAAGAAGCACAACATCAAGCTGAGCCGCAAGGAAGTCAGCGACCTCGTCGACGACATTGCAGAGGCAGCTCCCGCAGTAGAGGGTTAATTGACAATTGAGAATTGAAATCTCAAACCTCAAACCTCAAATCTCAAATCAGAAGATGCTATCAAGCGACAAGAATGTAGAGTCCATCGCTCAACTGGTGGATGTCGTCAAGAAATACGTCGGGCTTCAGGGCGAGTACCTGAAGCTTGACGTCATCGAAAAGGTGGTACGTCTGACCACAGCCCTCACCCTGACCATCGTCTTCGTCATACTCGGTGTGGCCGTGCTCTTCTACCTGTCCTTTGCCCTCATCTACTGGCTGGAGCCTCTGACGGGCACTGCCCTCGCCTTCTTCATCATGTCGCTGCTATTCCTCCTCCTGCTCATCTGTGTCTTTATCAAACGCAAGTCGTGGATTGAGCGTCCGCTGGTCCGATTCCTTGCAAGTGTATTACTCAACTAATCCATTCCGTCTATGCCGAACACCACCTACCGCACGCTTGAAGAGATACAGAAGCGCAAGGACGAGCTTCAGGCTGATATCCGTCAGGAAAGCAGCCAGATAGGCACCCTTTGGCATAGCCTTTTTGACCCCAAGAAAGCCAACACCAAAGGTGAGCTTGTGACCAACCTTGTATCCAACAGCATCACCGCCATTGATGGTTTTCTGCTGGTTCGCAAACTCATCAAAACCTATGGTCACCTTTTCAGCAAACGGAAAAGGTAAAATGTTATGAAGTCATTATCATTCAGAGAATACGGGCTCGTTCTTGGAACATCGCTTCTCTGCATGCTGTTTTCATGTGCCAGCAAGCAACCCGCAGAGCCCACCGTCAACAACAACCTCTTCACATCGATGCTTGGCAAGAGTCAGGCAGAGGTCGATGCCCGTATCGACAGTGTGTGGGCACATTTCTTCACCCCAGGCGACCTGAGCCGATACGAGGCCGATGGCGAACGGGCAGTCTATTACGAAGTCGGCGACTCGATGGCCATCATCCTCGACACCGGTAGCAACGACGTCCGCACCGAGGGCATGTCCTACGGCATGATGATCAGCCTGCAGCTCGACAAGCGTAGCGTGTTCGACAAGCTGTGGCGCTGGGCAAAGACCTATATGGCCTACCCTGCCGACAGTCCCTGGGACGGCTACTTCTGCTGGCAGTGCGGAATCGACGGCAAGCAGATTGGCACGAGCAATGCCTCCGACGGCGAGATCTATTTCGTCACGGCACTCTTCCTGGCTGCCGACAAGTGGGGAGAGCCACGCTATGCCCAGGAGGCCAACGAGATTCTGCACAAGGTCACGTCGAAGGATGGTCCAAAGACCGGTGTCTATAACCTCTACGACGATTCCACCCGCCTGGTCACCTTCGTTCCCAACGAAGAGGTCCACTGGTATAGCGACCCCTCCTATTGTCTGCCGGCCTTTCTCGACATCTGGGCTGACAAAGCCGATGCCAACAACACATTCTGGCGAGAAGCTGCCGACAAGGCCCGCTGGCTGCTGAAGGCATCGCAGGACTCCATCACAGGACTGTTCCCCGACTACTGTCTCTTCGACGGCAAGCCCTATCGCCGCCCCAACTTCGCCTACAACACCGACCGCTATCAGTACGATGCCATCCGCTGTGCAATGAATGTGGGTATGGACTACTATCTGACTGGCAAGGCCGCTGATGAGCAACGGACTATGATGCGCCGACTGCTTCAGTTCTTCAAAAACGACAGTTTCCGTCACGGACAGTTCAATCTCGACGGTTCCGAGCCCACCGACGGATATACCGAGGGTATGGCAGGAGCCAATGCCGTGGGAGCCTTTGCACTGGCCGACAGCGACGACGAAGCCGATCGGGCGTTGGCACGGGAATATGTCCAGCGACTGTGGGAAGTCCAGCCCCCAACGGGCAAATGGCGCTACTACGTCGGCATGGTGTATTTCCTCTCCATGCTCCATGTCTCAGGCCACTTCACAAGGTAAGAGGCACGGTGTTACAATTCGGTGTAAAGACTTTTCATCGCTTTTTGCACCTTAACGGGCATTCGGGCATTCGGGCATTCGGGTATTTCAATAAAAAAACTTGGCCACCCCTCTCGGGCAGCCAAGCTTTTTTCATTTTTCATTTCCATTTCTCATTTCTCACTTCTCATTTCTCATTTGCGCAAAGCGCTTAATCTCCCGGATTCACAGGTGCGCGGAAGGTCTCCAGCGGCGTGGCGACGAGGTTCTTGTCAACCTTGGTGCCCGAGAGCACGTAGCGGGACTCGAGAGACACCTTCTGTGCCAGGAACTGGCGCGAGGTGAGGTTCTGCAGCTCCGTGCCGTCCGGACGGAAGCGGATGTGGATGCCAGCCACCATTGCCGAAGGCTGGATGCTGCTGTCCTTCAGCTGGGCATCGGTCAGTCCGTTCTGCTTCGTGCCATTGACGCTAATGGGACCGTTCTGGACGGTGGGGACGAAGGTTCCCAGACCATCGAGCTTCACGGGGATGCCCTGCGAGAGCAGTTCGGGGATGCACTCACTCAGGCGCTGCAGCACGGCCTTGATGGCGTCGACGCCGTAGCCGAAGTTGTGCTCCTTGATGTGAGCTGCCAGACCTGCGGTGGTCAGCGTCTCCTGCGTGTCGAGGGAGGCGTAGTACTTGCCGTAGCTGGGCGACTTGGTGTTCATGTTCTTTCGGTAGTTGATACCGAGCTTTACAAAATTACTTGACATAATGGTTAAAATTTAGGTTAGACTTATGCGGTAAAAACCGCGTTAATTTTCACGATACAAAGGTACGTAATTCCCCACACCTGTGCAAAAAGGTATGGGGAATTACAGTGTTAATTAAGGTTAACGGGTAAAGCCTCGATATCCTTGTACTCCTTCAGCGCATCAAAACACGGACAGGCCTTGTTCGACCAGTCGCGATGACCACTGATCTCTGCCTTCGGCCAGATAGATTTCAGCAGGGTCAGCAGGTGGCGCAGGGCCACTTTCTGCGCTGGCGTTCTGGTGTCGCACGGATTACCTTCCTCATCCAGTCCTCCCACGTAGGCCACACCGATGCTGGTGGCATTGATGTTGGGCGCATTGCAGTGGGCACCAGCCACAGCGATGTCACGACCTACCTCTATCGTTCCGTCCAGCGCAATCAGGTAGTGGTAGCCGATACCTCGCCATCCGTTGCCCAGGTGCATGTCGTTGACGTTTTTTACATGAAGGTCCACGTGGGGTTTTGACGCCGTACAATGTACGATGATGTGATTGATTTCGCGGGTCATTGTCCGCACTCTTGCATTGTTCTTTCTAATCATAGTTATACTCTGAATTTAATTATTGATCTGTTTTTTTCTTTCTCCTTATAGGCCACAATGAGCATCTTCATCTTGTCTGAATAGCTGCTTTGCGTAGCCTTGACGGGGGTGATGAGGATCTTGTCGTACGACAGGCCGCAGTAGACGAACTTCCTCCATAGCTCCAGGCATATCTGCATGATGACGATGGATGGTCCTTCTATCCGCGCTGCATTGCTGTCACGGTCTACTTCCAGCTTCCTGCAATACGGCATCATTTCACGCGCTGAATAAACCAGCTTTTCGATGTAGCTATTGCCGGGTCTAAGCTCCTTTACTTGTGTTTCTACAAATTCCATAGTCAGATAATTGCTTGAAGTATTTTCCGATATTTGCCATGACCAGTTTTCTCGATGTAACCAGACTGAAGCCATCTGCTAACCTGATTGGATGCTGCAGCTTTCCCTAATTTTAAGTTATCCACCACAGCCTTTGTTGTGAAATAATCCCCTAACAAAGCATATCGAGTTGCATTTTCCGTTGTCCTGACCCTTGGCACAAACTGCCTTTCGCCATTCTCCCAGGAGTCCAACAGCATCTGACCAAAGAACGCATCCTGCCAATAGATAATCGCATCGTAGATGAGGGTTGCAAACTGAAGATCGTCATTCGCGACTTTGATCCTTTCTAAGGGGTTCGTCTTTTCAGGCTCCACCTCAGCCTTCTTCCCTCTTCTCTTTGGTTTCTCCATCATCGCTCTGGCCACAATTCTCGGGATGGTGAACCATGTGGCATAGAACACGGCACGCCTGCGAAGGGTATCCAGTACCAGGTTGTTCTCCTGCTCGGCCTGCTTGGCGGATGCCGCACAGAGTTTGTACACATGGTCTACCAGCTTCGCAATCTTCAACTCGCCCTTCAGCTCATTGAATCGATAACCCCAACTGATGAGTGACGCTCTGCGATCACAATACTTCTTGTAGTCTCCCTTTTCCATCATCTGGAAGTGGTCGCTGACCATAGGTGCAATCGCGATACGTGTACACAATCCATCATTGATATTTGCCAGTGTGAACTTCTTGCCAAGGGCTATCTTGGTGCCAGTGGTCACGCTGTTCCAGAAGACCTTCAGAATCTCATTGATCGAGTCGTTATTGGCATAGTCCACACCTGTCGTCTCATTATGGAAGGCCTTCAGCTCAAGGTCTCGCTTGCCTATCCAGTCAGCACCACCATTGCGCTTATTCGCGCTGGCCAACTCCGAGTCGAACATATACAGATGCAGGGGCAGCACCTCGCCATCGACAATCTCCTTGGCATTCGACAATCTGCGGAAGAACACATTGTTAGACGTATTCGTCGTCAGATAGCGGATGGGCAGTTCCGGCCTCTTCAGGGCATCGCCCTTCTGTGCTTTTGAACTGGTACTACGCTCGCGCTGTTCGTCTTTGTACTTCTTTTCAGCCTTACGTGCAGCTTCATCTTCCGCTTTCAGCGCAGCCATGATCCAGCCATCCAGTTCCTCCACAAAACTCTTACCACTGGCAGGGTCGCCAATGATTTCCGCCTGCGGATTCATGCGTTGGTCATTGCCCGTGTAGTGCTGGTACCAGCAACGCGACATTAAGGTGCAGAACATCGTACCACTTGCAAAGATAGCAGGAATGTGATTCCTTTCGTCTATGCCCTGGCATACCGTCTTATAGGGTTCTGCCATCAGAGGTTTCAGACGTGCTGCGAATGTTTCTTGCGCCACCATCACCGAATCTGCCACAGCCTTCGAGACTTCATTATCCGCCTCCGACAGCTTTACACCTGCCCTTTGCAGGATGTCCTTCACCATCTTCGGCTTCGAGGCATAGAACTTCAGGCTGCAGGCCCCATCGCACAGGTCATCAATCTCTTTCCGATTGTGCTCAGCATCTTCCCACTTCTGCACATAGTCAGCAAGTCGTACCAGCTGCTTCAGCTTTGCAGGCGAATTATCGACGATATATCTCAATCGTCCTGCCATCACCTTCAGATGCTCATGCCGATCTCCGCTGGTATAGTCCGGATATCTGGCACAGTACACCTCCACTATTTTCTGGTAAGGGACGTCGTGATACAAAGCCTCCCCAAGCCCCTCCGAAGGAGGGGGTGTTGGGTATCCTGAGGACGATGATGGCTTGCCTTTTACATCCCCTCCTTCGGAGGGGCTTGGGGAGGCTTTTGGGGAGGCTTTGGGGGAGGCCTTTCCCCTGTAGAAATCCCCCCACTTTTTATCGTACGTTTCATCATAATAAGTAAAAATTGATTTGTCTAAATACAGTATCATCTCGTCATCGACCATGAACGAGCCGCGAGAGGCGTCTTTCACGCTTTTGTCACAGGGCACTCCGAGGATGCTGGCAAGCCACTGCTGATGGTCAGCCAGATTGCCCTTCTCCGGGTCACAGGTGCCAATCAGTCGGAGGCCATCGCCACTGGGTGTCTTGTGGGCACCCTTGATGTGGCAGATTTCCTTCGGGTCAAAGAGCCAGTCGGGAATCCTGTTGTACAGCTCCTCAGGGGTGATGCCGTGCTTCTTCTGCAGCTCATCGGCATCGTACATAAACAGGCCGTTCAGCTTCACACCAGCCTGACATCGCCACAGACCCTCGGGGCTCTCACCCTTCCCTCCGTGATTGGGCTCGAAGGTGCAGGGGAAGATGACGAGGGGCAGCTTCTTTTTCAGCTTGTCGTACTCCTTGCCCTTGCCATACTTCCGGTAGGCCTCTGTCGCTGCCTGCCTGTCGGCCTTCACCTTCGGGTCGTGTGTGACTGCATCCCAGATCTCCGGGGTGCAGACACACGTCTCTTCAGTAAAATTTCGTTGGTAACTAAACATTGAAATTCCTAATTTCTAATTTCTAATTCCTAATTTAATAGTTCTTTTTCCATCAGCGCATCAATGGCATCGTGGTCGTGCTCGTTCAGCATGCCGATGATGCTGGCAGTACCCAGTTCCTTCGGGAAGCTGCCAAAGACCTTCACGCGCTCTATCGACGTCTTCACCCAGCCCCACGGCAGTTTCTTCACCAGCAGATCCTGAGCCCTTTTCCGAGGCTGTCGGTTGTACGCCCTGAAAGTCAGACACCCTGTGCTCTTGTCCACATACATGACACCCTGCACATACTTACCACCCTTGAGCTGACCCAGCAGCTCGATAGCATTCAATACAAAAATAAACTTCTTCATAATCTTTAATTCTTTAATCTTAATTTTTAATCTTACATCTTTAATTTTTCATCTTTCTCTTGTACTGACACGGCAGCCACTTCGTATATGGCTCATGTCCATTCCTCCTGTTACTCACATGCCAGCGCTTGCTGTTCATGATGTTGACAGACAGCGAGAAGCCATACTCATAGCAGATGCTGTTCGCAAACTCCAGCAGAGCCATCAGCTTCTTCGTCGAGAGATAACCCATATAGATATCCAGCAGTAACGAGGGTGCCATGTTCCTGTCTACATTCACCAGCATATCGCAGCAGTGCGTCATGTGCGACAGATACATCTTGAACACATCATCACCATAGGGATCTATACAACACTCACTCAGAACATCCAGCGTATGCTCGTCAATATCCTTGCAGCACTTGTTAAATGGATACTCCACATACATCTCTGCGTCCTCTATGTGCTGGCCGAGCCAGGCGCGCAGGTCCTCCTGGAGCTGCGCGGTGGCTTCCGACCACATAATCTTATTCTTCGGTACTAACATAATTTACAATTCCTAATTTCTAATTTCTAATTCCTAATTTCTTAAAACGGTTTGTTGGCAATGTGATGAACACCGATGGAACAGATCTTCGTACGGTTCTCGTAGATGGTGAAGGGCTGTCCGTCCTTTGTCGTGCCATCACGCTTTACTACCTGATTGCTCAGAATCACCGTACATCCGTCACCCACCTGGGCCTTCTGGTCAGCTATCGACTTGGCCACGTCACCGTATGCCTCGCCATAGATGTCGTTGATACAATCCGTCAGAATCAGCGGCTGGGCCGTGACAGTCTCCTGACCATACTTACCATTGGTGGTAAACGAACGTGAAGGAAGAATCTCCTTGATAAATAATGCTCTTGTCATAACTAATTTACAATTTTACGATTTACTATTTACGATTTATTTTCTCAATTTGTCAATTGTGCACGTTTGACAGGGGCAAAGGTAGACACAAAAAAAAGCGTCTGGAAAGAGTCCAGACGCGTCTGATAGTTTTTCTTAGACTTCTGATAGTTTTTCTTAGACTATTCTATTTCTAATGCTTCACATTCCTCGTTTTTTGGTTCATTTAATGCCTGTTTGAATTGCTCTACGAGTTTCAAGACTCTCTCTTTAGCTCCATTCATAATCCATTTGTCAATATGAAGCTTCATATATTGATTAGAGGCAAAGGTA
>JAEEGJ010023814.1_pt1 | contig 12789 bp, 6 predicted proteins | sample 8958761 | NCBI WGS metagenome assembly JAEEGJ01 (sample SAMN16246546, study PRJNA631951) | gut metagenome | biome: gut microbiome; feature: rumen; material: RS-attached | host: Bos | place: Iran: Karaj | collected 2018-10
ATGTTCGGGCCGGTGATGATGATGATTTGCTGCTTGTCGCGGTCGAGATAAACGTCGTTGGCGATGTAACTTTCGCCCACAGGCATCATTTGCTCAATGACGGGATGGCGGCCTTCCTTGATGTCGAGGACAAAGGAGTCGTCGATAACGGGACGCACATAGTTGAATTTCAGCGAAATATCTGCAAAGCTCACCAAGCAGTCGATGCGGGCGACCAAGGAAGCATCCACCTGAATCGGTTCCACAAATTCGGTTATGGCGGTGACCAATTCATTGTAAACTCGCTGCTCAATGACGCTGATTTTCTCCTCTGCGCCAAGGATTTTCTGCTCGTATTCCTTCAGTTCCTCTGTGATATAACGCTCGGCGTTGGTCAAGGTTTGCTTACGAATCCACTCTTGCGGCACCTTGTCCTTGTGTGCGTTGGTCACTTCGAGATAATAACCGAACACGTTGTTATAGCCCACTTTCAGCGAGCTTATGCCCGTCAACTCCATCTCGCGGCGTTGAATGCCCATGAGGTATTCTTTGCCCGAACGCGATAGGTTGCGCAAATCGTCAAGTTCTGCATCCACGCCGTCGGCGATGTAGTTGCCCTTGGAGAGCAAGGCCGGCGCATCGGGATTCAGCTCCTTTTTGATACGTTCGCGAATAGAGGCACAAGGATTGAATTGTTCAGCAAAACGCTGCAAAGCAGGGTGTTGGCTCTCTTCGCAGACCGTCTTCAGCACTTCGATTTGGTCCAAGGCGCGACCCACCTGCAGCAATTCCCTTGGATTCACCCGCGACAGCGACACTTTGGAAATCAAACGTTCCAAATCCCCGACTTGTCGGACGGCATCCTGGAATTTCTGGATGATTTCACGGTGCTCGGTGAAGAACTGCACCACTTCATAACGCGCTTCAATTTGTTCCTTGTTCTTCAATGGCAAACTCAGCCAACGGCGCATCAAGCGACCACCCATCGGGGAAACGGTCTTGTCGATGACGTCAATCAAAGTCTTGGCGTTCAAGTTGGTTGTATGCAGCAACTCCAAATTGCGGATGGTGAACTTGTCCAACCACACATACTGCCCTTGGTCGATACGCGAGAGGGAAGTGATATGGCCCAACTTGTCGTGTTGAGTTTCAATGAGATAATGAATCGCTGCGCCAGCGGCAATGATGCCCTTCGGAAAGTCGTCGACGCCGAAGCCTTTCAACGAAACCGTGTGGAAATGCTTGTTCAATACCTCGTTGGCGTAGTCGTCGGTGAAGACCCAGTCGTCGAAAACGGTAAGGTAATATTTGCCGCCAAACAGGTCGATGAAGTCCTTGCGGCGGTTGCGTTGCACCAAAACCTCAGACGGGTTGAAGCTCTGCAACAGCTTGTCAATGTATTCGTTAGAGCCTTGCGTCAGGTAAAACTCGCCCGTTGAAACATCCAAAAAGGCGATGCCCGAAACCTCCTTTTCTAAATGCACCGAAGCCAAGAAGTTGTTCTCCTTTTGTTCCAGCACATTATCGTTATAAGTAACACCAGGCGTGACCAGTTCCACAATGTCGCGTTTCACTAACTTTTTGGCCAATTTTGGGTCTTCAAGTTGCTCGCAAACAGCCACTTTCAGTCCGGCACGGACCAGTTTAGGCAGATAAGTGTCTAAGGCGTGGTGCGGGAATCCTGCCAGTTCCACGTCGGCAGAGGCGCCGTTGGAGCGTTTCGTCAGAACGATGCCGAGGATTTTCGACGATTTCACCGCGTCCTCGCCGTAAGTTTCGTAGAAATCACCCACGCGAAATAACAGCATGGCATCGGGGTATTTCGCCTTGAAGGAAAAATACTGCTTCATCAACGGGGTTTCGGTCGCTTTTTCTGCCATAATGGGTTCGGTTTTAAGGGTACAAAAGTAAGGTTTTGTTTGAGACAATCGGTCTTTTTGTCCAAAAAAATCTCCGCACGACGTGTCGTTTCGCCAATTTTCGCTTACTTTGCAACAAAATCTTATACCATGCGCAAACTGAGGAACGAAGAACTGAACCGGCTGTCGAAGGCCGAATTTGAGAAAGCCGAAAAGACACCTATTATAATAATATTGGACAATATCCGCTCGCTGAGCAACGTGGGTGCCTTTTTCCGCACTGCCGACGCTTTCCGCATCGAAGCGCTTTATTTGTGCGGCATCACGGCTTGTCCGCCCCACCGCGAAATCCACAAGACCGCCTTGGGTGCTGACGAAACGGTGAAGTGGCGCTATTTTGAAACCACCGAAGCCGCCTGTCAAGCTTTGAAAGCCGATGGCTATCGGATTTTCGCCGTCGAGCAAGTGGAAGGCAGTGTGCCGTTGCAGGATTTCAAGTTTGAGCCCCACACCTCTTATATATTAGGCAATGAGGTGGACGGAGTGGGCGAGGAGGTTTTGCCCTACTGCGAGGGGGCCATAGAGCTCCCGCAGGAAGGCACAAAACACTCCATCAATGTGTCGGTTTGCGCCGGAATTGTCATGTGGGAAGTCTTCAAACAGCTCAATTTGGGCCCAAAACGAGCCGATTTTTAGCCTTTTTCGCTGAAAACCATTAAAAAAACCGAAAAATTTTACTTTTTTTGCGCTTGCAATTGAAATATTTCCTACTTTTGTTGGCTAATTGGAATATTATAAAAAGAGTACAATAGAATCAACTAATTAAATTAAAAACCTAACAAATTTACGTTATGAAGAGAAATTGGACTATTTCGAAGCTCATGATGCTTGTCGTCATGGCAATCCTTCCCTTCAGCATGAATGCTCAGGAAGGCAAAAAGAAAGGAAAACCTGCTGAGAAGTATTGGTACATCCAGGCCGATGGAGGTCTCTCTATCAACCACGGTGACTTGGCCAACTACGAAAGCTGGATTTTCCAAGATTTCAACCACTACAAGAAGATTGCTCTCCAAAACTGGAACGGTCATCTCGGTTTTGGTTACCAATTCAGCAAAGTTGTCGGCTTTAACATCAAAGCTGGCTATGGCATCCTTTCCGGCCACAAGCACGGCCAAGCCTTGGTTTTTGAAGGCAACAACGGCATTTATTATGATTTGGGTCTCGACAAGACCAACTACATCGAAGGTAATGTGAACTTGACCTTCAATCTGTTCAATATGTTCAACTACAATCCGAGAAGAGTCTTCAACCTGATACCTCACGTCGGTTTCGGTGGCAACTTTTACAAGGCTGGTATCGTCAATCAACTTGACAACAACGACCAAGTTGCATCGACGGTTGCTCCCCAAGCTGCCAAGCGTGAACTCACTTTCACCGTTCCCGTTGGTATGGAGTTCAACTTCAACATCGCCCCCAAGTTTGACCTGTTCTTTGACTACACTTACAACTTCACCGGCAGCGACAAGCTTGACCAAGTGGCCAAGATTGCTTCCGACGAAGCTAAGCATGTCATCAACGACAAGGATATGTACAGCCAGTTCAACTTAGGTCTGCGCGTCAAGTTCAACAATCCTTGCGACATCGAGAAGATGGCCCGCGAGTCGAAGAAGATTACTTATCGCGTCAATCCTGACCCGCTGGTCGAAGGCGAAGACGGCAACGTGTGCTTCGATGTCATCGTCACCATCCCTGGCGAATACTTCGAAAAGCAAGCTGTCATGAACCTCCAGCCTTATCTTGCCTACAACGGTGGCCAAATCAATATTGACCCCATCACCTTCGTGGGTGAAAAAGTGAAGGGCGAAGGCGACTTCCGCGTCAACTACAAGGAAGGCGGCGAGTTCACCAAGCACTACTGCATGCCTTACCAAGAGGAAATGGCCAACAGCGAGCTCATGGCCGACCCGATGTTCTACATCTACGATGGCGTTATCTATCCCACTCAGGATGAAATCGTGAAGAACACCTACTTCACCCAGGGTGCCACCGAGAAGCTGGCTGACGGTGTTATCGTGAAGGACGAATACGAAATCCAAACTGTGTACGACACCATCGTGAAAGAAAGAGCCGTCAAGAAGCTCACCTATTTCTTCAACAAGGACAAGTATAACATTGCCGACAGAAGAAAACTCAACAAGGAAGCTGACGCTGCATTCAAGGATCTGCTGAACTCTGGCGAAACCAAGTATGAAATCAGAGCTTGGGCATCACCTGAAGGCGAAGAAGGCCACAACAACGAACTGTCGAACAACCGTGCCAACGCTGCCGACAAGCAGATGAGAGACCTCATCAGCAAGGCCAAGAAGGAAGGTATCAATATCGACGGCAAGGGCTATGGTCCCGACTGGAACACCTTCGTTGAACTGGTTCAGAACTCCAACCTGAAGGACAAGGATGCTATCTTGAATAACATCAACAGCTCCAACAACAAAGAGAGAACCATCAAGGAAATGTGCGCCATTTATCCGCAACTTGAAAATGAGATTCTGCCTCAGCTCCGTCGCGCCGAAGTCTACAGCTTCGAAAACTACAAGGAAGCTGTTGCCAGAGAAGTCAAAGTGAAAGTACAGAAGAATTAATTCGATTCACTGAACAGTAAAATGAGAGCGGCTGCAAAGTCGCTCTCATTTTTTTGTGGGTTGGTAGGGTTGGGTACTAAAGAAGGGGCTGCATCATGTGTGGTGCAGCCCCTTCGGTTTTGACTAATGGATGGTTTGATTACTTGATACCAATCTTCTTGGCAATGTCCTTAGGAAGGGCATCCTTGTGGACAACGATGTTCAAGGTCTTGTAGCGGACGAAAGCCTTGCTGACGTACCAAATGCCCTTGTATTGTCCGGCATCGCCCCAGCTGTTCTTCACGATGAAGTATTCGTTGCCGATTTGATCCTTGGCAGTGCCGTAAATCAACATGCCGTGGTCGTCGCCAGTCTCGTAGTTGTCGTAGGCGATTTGACGTTCCTTCTGCGTGACCCACTTTTGGGGTGTAGGTTGGCTCATGGCTTCCTTTTTGCGGTCGGCGGCGCTCATGCCGAGCCAGTGGGCCATGTCGCTGCCTTGCAAGTCGCGGCCTTTGGCTTCGAGGTCGGGGAGGACTGCCACACCGGCCATCTTGCCACGGAGCCAGCCAGCCTCGCTGACGTCACTGCCCCAAGCAATCGGATAACCCTTGTCGATGGCGTTGTCCATCACCTGCATGAACTCGTCGATGGGGAGGTTCCAAGCCTGACCCCAGCGCCAGTTGTCCTGCACTTCGATGACGAAAGGCTCATAGAAAGGATGGTGCGTGAACGAAGTCAGGTTGACGTAATCGTTCATGTTGAGACCCGTCGATTCGGCGAAGCTCATGGGCGTGTACTTCTTGCCGTTGTAGGTGAATTCGGTCGGAGGAACGCCGAGGTAGGCATCATAAATGCCAGCCAAGCCTTTCTTCCACAGCGGGTTACCGTCCTTGTCCATCTGAATCTTGCGGCTCTTGATGACACCTTCCACGTATGGGTCGGTGACAGCGGAGAGCTCGGTGAAGTTCGATAAGGAATCACCGTGCATGGCACCGGCAGGCATTTCACTGTCGGGGACGAGGCCGTAATGTCTGATGGCATAGAGCACGTCACCGAAAGAACCGCCTTGCGAGAAGGACACATCGCCGTGGGTACGGACAGCAGCTTCAGCGCGGTCCAAATAAGTCTTGTAAACAATGTACATTTCTGAGAAATCGTACTCGGGCTTACCCATACGGAGCAGTTCGGCCTCAAAGAAAGCTAACGAGCTGTAGCACCAGCAAGTACCAGCTTGGTTTTGGTCTTTGACAGAGGTGACAGGCAACTCCTTAATGGTGGTGAACTTGAAGCCTTCGCCTTCTTTGTCTTCGGGTTTTGGCATGGGCGGTTGTGCAACGGCGCAGATGCTGAGCATCAATGCGGTTGCGGTAAGTAAATGCTTGAACTTCATAATGATATAATTTAAAGATTTAAAATTTAACATTCAAAATTGTTTGCAAAAGTATGAAATTTTCAATCAAAGTCCCAAATCTTTCTTCATGGCCTTCGAAAGGGCGTCTTTGTGGAGTGTGAAGAAGATGGTGTATTGGCGCAGATATTGCTCGGAGCAGTACCAATAGCCTTTATACGGACCAGCATCACCCCATGAGTTCTTAATCTTATAGTATTTGTTGCCGTTCTGGTCTTTGGCGATACCCACGACAAGCATACTGTGGTCGTCGCCCGCATCCCAGTTGTCGTAAGCTGTCTGGTGGATTTCATCGGTGACTTGCTTTTCGGCAACGATTTCTTTCCAGAGGTTTTCGTCTTTCGGGTCTTCTGGCACAATGCCGACGCCTTCCTTACGCGAGAAACCAGGGTTGCTCACATCTTGCGCCCAGCCGAGAGTGTAGCCATGCTCAAGGGCATAGTCAACGGCTTCCATCAGTTTGTCAAGGGGCATGTTGTAGGCAGGGGTCCAAGTCCAGTTGTCAGGGATTTCGACCATGCAGGGCTTGTTATATTCCTCTGTCGTGAAAGAGCAGATTTCAATGTAGTTGGCGGGGTCGATACGATAGGCCTCGGCAAACGATTTGGGCGTGTATTTCTTGCCATCGACCGTAAACTCTTTTGGAGCTTCGCCGAGATAAGCATCCAAAACGCCTTGTACCGCCTTGGGTCCAGCAGGAGAGATTTTCTTGTTGCCATTCTTGATGATGGCGTGGGCCACTGAAGAAATGACTTCATTCATTTCTGCGTGCATGTGGCGTTCTTCACCGATGACTTTGCCGCTGTAGTCGGCTTCAGGCATCATGCCGTATTTGTCAATCATATAAAGCACATCGCACACCTCGCCGCCTTGGCTGAGGGTGTTGTTGCCGTGCATACGGACGAATTTCGCCACTTTCTCTGTCCAGGCATTGCGGACGACAAACATCTCCGAAAGATTGAACTCCTTGCCGTACATGCGGAGGATTTCCGCCTCTACGAAACCAATACCAGCGAAGCACCAGCAAGTGCCTGAACTTCCTTGGTTGTCAACAGCGGTGTGTTTTACGTTTACCGTCTCTGTGATTTGATAAATGGGTTTTTCTTCGGCTTCTTGGGCTACCAAAGTAGTGCCTGTGCCAAACAGCAACACAAGGGCTGCCAATTTCATGAATCTATTCATATCAAAGTGTGTTTTGTTGAATTTACAATTTCACGATTTTTCTTGTAGAACATCCTTTATCGGTCATGGTTTCAATGAAATAACATCCTTTGGTTTGGGACGAAAGGTCGATGGTGACGGTGTTTTCATTTGTCGTCAGAACTTTCACTTCCTGCCCCATCACATTGAGAACCTTGACTTGGCGAAGTCCATTAGCTTCGATGGTGACTTGGTTTTCAGTAGGATTGGGGAAGATGCTAATATATTGAAGTACAATGTTTTCATCGGTATTTGTCGTCCAATCAATAAAGACTTCATTGGAAGGATTGGATTCGATGAACGAGGTCTTGCCAGTTACGGTGTAATGGTAAGACTGGGAAGAATTGGCCGCATAGTCAATGAAATCGGTTCCCGAACTATGCCCAATAAGCTGACCGTCGCAATAGATGTTGTATCTCTCGGCCATCGTGGCGTCTTGCCATTTCAAGATGACATTGCCTTCATGGATGATGAAATCAAGGTGAATCGGGATGATGGTCTTGTTCACTTCCACGAAGTTCAGCTCAGGATGGTCTTGTGAAGACGCATATTCCGACAGGCAATCGTTGGCAGAATAGTATGCACTGACAGCATATTCATAAATGTTGTCTTCGCGGCCGTTGAGGTTATCGGTATAATAGGTGTTGGTCAGCGACTTGATGCGCTTGAATTCTTCGCCTTTAGCCCTGCGGAACAACATGTAACCAGTTAGACCTTCGGACTGAGGCGCATCCCACATAATCTTCGCCTTCGTAGGTGAAGTCATTTCATAGCGGATGTTGGTAGGAGGCAAGCAAGTAGTTTCAGGCTGAATGTTGCAGGTATTTGAAGGTGTCGATTCTCCAAATTCGGTGACAGCGGCGACATAATAGCTATGGAAAACATCCGCTCCGTCATTGTCGGTGAAGCTGGTATTCGTCGTGACCGCAAAGAGCAAGTTGTCGCGGTAAACCTGATAGTTGATGACGGTTTGGTCTGGGGCTTCCCAAGTCAGCAAGACATCGTTCTCGGAGACAGAAGCACTCAGATTTTCGGGCTGAGCCGGGTTTTCACGGACACTGTTGCAACTGTTGTTAATGATGAAAAACAGGCCGTTGTCGAGGTCGTCGGTGCTGCCCTCAAATGCAATCTTGCTTCCGCCATTGGAATCCTTGACTTTGAAGGAGATTTGGTCTACGGCCTGGGTGGCTTTGTTCCAGCAGACTTTGACAAATCCGAAAGGCAATTGAATCGTGCGAGTCGAACTTGCGGTTTCTAACGAGACATGGGCAAATTCGATGCCTGCCGAGTTGATGAATGACAGCGCAGAGCCGTTCCAGCCTTGGGCATCAGAAGAAGTCATCTCGACCGTCCAATTGCACATGGGACCAAGTTGGACGTTATCTTCCCATGCGATGATACCTTTGGCATTGTGGACAATGGCATAAACACCGTATTTCACAATGGTGGGCATGTAATGGTCCGTAAAGCTCATGTTGGCACCTGGAGCCACATTGTCCTCTGTGTAGACGATTTCACCGTCGCGGGTGACGACAATCTGGTCGATGGAGGTAAGATTTTCGAAATGAATGTTTTGCGTTGGATTGGTCCATTGGATGGTGGCGGCATAATCGAAGTCGCCGCTGGGTTCCACGGAAAGGTTTTCGGGTTGCATGGGCATGTAGTCATAGACATCGGCAGGCACATAGTTGAAAATGGCTTGCGCCCAACCGGCATAGTCAATTTCGTCAATGACGAACCAGCCGTCGCTGCTGCCGCCCCAACCCCAGTTGAAGTGGAAGAGGTCGTCATCATCGTAGCCGTCGCACACAAAGGCATGGCCGCCGCTGTCGCTGAAACCTGAATAATAAACAGGCCAGCCCAAATCAAACTGCTCTTTGAGCATATTCTGCCAGTTGAAGAGAGAGTATTCGTCACGTCCCTTGAGGTCGGCTTGATTGGAATAGGAGAAGTAATGCCGAATGGCGTAAGGCACATCCCAGGAGTTGGCACCGCTACCGGAAGGTGAGAATTGCATGTCGACGGACACGCCACAGTGGTACATTAAGGTAGCCACAGCTTCGATTTCCTCCTGTGAGGCTCCACCGAGGCGGTCGGGCATGTGCTCCCAATCGTAGGTCGTATTTCCGAAGTTGGCCGATTGCATGCCATAGCCATAGCAATAATAGGAATGGCTTCCAGTACCTTGTGCAGGATGGTCCCAACGTTTCATCACCTGACTCATGGCCGTGGCCACGCATCCAGCGTAACAACGGTCACCAGGGCCACCGCTAGCCTCAGGGGCGTATAAGTTATAAGGTGAGTCTTGGTTCCATTTGGTGGTGCAGATGTAATCGACAGCGCGACCGCCGTTGCGTGAGAGCAGTTTTCCTGTCGTGGCCACGCTTTGCCATTCTTCAGCGGTGTTATCGAAGAGGACGACATTGCGGCTCGTGCGAGCTTCGATGATCTTGTCGAGATAGAAGGCAAGCTCGGGCGACATGTTCTCCGTGGCAAAAGTGCCCTCATCAGAATAGCCTACGATGGGACGGAAACGGTCGTCAGCAGAAACGATGACAAACCCCATCTCACCAACATTGAAGACATAGAAACATGTCTCGCCACGCTGTGAAGTGCCCGTGTAGACTAACTGTAAGTCGTTGGCTTCTAATAAATTGTTGTTGAATTTTGCGCAGGCAAATTGCTGCCCGATAGTCTTCGCCTTTTCCCAATCTACAGGGTTGGCATTCAGATAGTTGAGGCCCAAAAGCAGGGCAAAAAGAATCAAAAGATGTTTTTTCATAGTTTGATGATGTTTAATAAAGGCTTCAAAAGTAGGAAAATAATTGAAACGCTCCACCGATTTGGAAAAGAAATCTCATGTTTAGAGTGAAATCACTTCATCCATGAGGATGTCGAAGGGCTCGGTGGGCACTTCATCGACCAATTGGAAGTTGAAACAGATGCCGATGCGCTTCGTATCGAGGTGTTGGCAGAGGAAACGGTCGTAGTAGCCGCGGCCTCTTCCTATGCGGTTACCTTTGCGGTCGAAGGCCACACCTGGGACGATAATCAGGTCAAAATCACCGTGATAGGGTTCGTTTTGCGGTTCAAGGATATTGAAGTCGCCCACGGCAAAATCAGTGTCCTTGGCGTATTCCACAGGGATGATGTCGTCGCCGACCACGGTGGGCAGGATGATTTTTTTCTTCAGGTGCCACTTTTCAAGGAAAGCTTGGGTCTGCACTTCGTCAGGCAAAGCACTGTAAAGCATAACTTTTTCGGCTTTGACGAAGTCGGGATGCTGTTCCAGTTTGGCCAGGATTTTCTCGGATTGTTCAAGCAGTTGTTCCTTGGTGTGCTGTTTTTTCAGGGCCTTGATTTGGGCGCGTAGTTCTTTCTTTTCCATATTGTAGAATTTTGGGCAAAAGTAAGAAACAAAGCCGAAAAAGAGCGAACAAATCCACAAAAACTGTAATTTTACGCCATAAAACAGGGAATAATATGAAAAGATTATCTTGTATTTTGCTGATATTCATAGGATTTATCCATATTTCCCATGCCCAAGAACATCGTCGTTATGCTTTAATCTGGCATGATGAATTCGATTCTGGGGTTTTGGATAACAAAGTTTGGGGGAAGATTTGGCGCAGTAAGGCTGACTGGGCCGTTCATATGTCTTCCAACGCTGCGCTTTACGACCTCGATGGCAGTGACCTCGTGCTTCGCGGCATGGTCAATGACTTTCTGCCCAACGACACTGCCGCTTTCCTCACAGGAGGCGTGTGGAGCAGATACAGGAAATCTTTCGGTTTCGGACGCCTTGAAATAAGAGCGAAATTCGATTTGGCGCAAGGATTCTGGCCAGCCATTTGGATGTTGCCTCAGACCAACAAGGCCTTGCGTTGGCCTCATGGCGGAGAGATTGACATCATGGAGCATTTCAGGGATAATCCCTACGTGAATCATACGGTTCATAGCCATTACACCTACAACCTCGGCAAACGCAACCGTCCCTCGCAAGTGGCTTATCCATTTTATAACGCAGGCGAATACAATACTTACGGAATGGAGCGTTTTCAAGACAGTTTGGTGTTCTTTGTCAATGGGGAACGCACCTTCAATTATCCGCGTTATCGCAAAGGTGTCAACGGACAGTTCCCTTTTAGCCAGCATGATTTTTACCTGATTCTTGATGCCCAGCTTGGCCGCGACCGTTCGCCTTACATCGATACGACTAAGTTGCCTGTGGAATTGCGAATAGATTATGTGCGCTATTATGAACTTGATACCAAGACCGATGTCATTCCTGAACCGAAAGAGTTTCAGCAGCTTAAAACGAAGAAGAAAAAGTTAAGAAAGGTGGTTTACGATGCAAAAACTCATTTCGACAGTCCCGATGAATACCGCATCGTGGTGAAATGCGGCAAGGCCACCCTTTCGGGCAATCGGCATTGGGCGGAGAGCACTTTGGCGCAGTTGGTGGATGAAAACGGACGCATTGCCAATTTGGAAGTCCACGACTGGTCGGTTTATCCTTTTCGGGGTTTCATGCACGATACAGGGCGCAACTATCAGCCTGTCAGTATGTTGAAAGAGACCATCGATTTGATGAGTTTCTACAAACTGAACTATTTCCATTGGCATCTGACCGATTATCCCGCATGGCGCATCGAGTGTAAGGTCTACCCGCAACTCAATGATCCTCAATACCAAAGACCAGGCCGCGACAATGGCAAGTTCTATACTTATGATGAAATCCGTGAGGTGATTGCCTATGCTAAAGAGCGAGGCATTACGGTGGTGCCTGAAATCGACATGCCTGGGCATTCCACTTATTTCAAGGATGCCTTTGGGTTCACGATGGATTCTGAGGAAGGCCGAAAGGTGTTGGAAAAATGCCTTGAGGAGTTCTTTGCAGAGATTCCGAAAAGCGATTGTCCTTATTTCCATATTGGCTCCGATGAGGTTTGGATTGAAGACCCCGAAGGATTCATGCAATGGATTGAAAACCTGATGGATAAATATGACCGCCGCCCTATCGCTTGGGATCCAGGCTTACCCGCTTCCGATAAAGTGATTCATCAGATTTGGAACGAGGCCACAGGCTCTAATGCGGCGTCATCCCAAAAGTCAGGGAAGTACCTCGATTCCTTTGTCGGCTATCTGAATTATTACGACCCAATGCTGTTTACAAGCCGTTGTTTCCTCCATACTGCTGCGGCACAAACCGTACCCGACACGACTAAGGCTTTAGGCGGTGTGCTATGTCTTTGGAACGATGTCCGAGTCGAAAAAAAGGAGAATATTGCATTGCATAACGGCATGGTTAACGGCATGATGGCTTTTGCGGAACGCTTCTGGAACGGTGGCAACGCGGGCGAAATAGAAAACGAGAACCTTCCGACAGGCCCGCTGACCACGGCAGGCTCGCGTTTGGCCAACTTCGAGGAAAAAATGGCCATTCACCGCGACCGTTTCCACAAGAACAAGATGCGCTGGGTGGCCAACTCGCAAATGGAATGGAAAGTGCGAATTGATGATAATGAGCCGTTGCCAGCCTACGGCGGCGCGGTCGATTTGGATGTTTTCTGTCAGGTGCATCACATTAATACAGGTGAAACTGCTTCCGCTGTTGCCCAAACCGTTATTGTTGCTGAGTATGACATGGACATTGAAGCTTGGATTGGCTTTTGCACGCCGGCGCGCTCTAATCGTAACGGCTATGGCATAGGTCAGCAAA
>JAEEGJ010023817.1_pt1 | contig 12787 bp, 13 predicted proteins | sample 8958761 | NCBI WGS metagenome assembly JAEEGJ01 (sample SAMN16246546, study PRJNA631951) | gut metagenome | biome: gut microbiome; feature: rumen; material: RS-attached | host: Bos | place: Iran: Karaj | collected 2018-10
AGAACGATCCCGTCTTCTCATTATGAAACGGGCACAGTCCGAAATAATTGCTGCCTTTTTTATTTAAACGGACGTAGGCGGAAACGACATCAACAATATCGTTGCGCGCCCTTACCTCCTCGACGACTTCATCGGGTAAATACATGGATAGCCTCCTGCCAACATATCACATTTCTTTCCAGGAGTTTGGTAAAAACAGCTCATTGAACACTCCGACGGCATAGCGGTCCGACATCGACGAAACATAGTCGCACACCGCACGTTCGCGGCTCGCTTTTCCTTCATCCACAAGCGCCAGGTACTCTTCAGGGAGCTTGTCGGAGTTGTTCAGATAGTATTCATACAGATATTCGACGAGACGCTCGGCCTTCTGTTCTTCGCTCTTGACCTTGGGATTGGTATAAACCCTGTCAAACATGAACTGCCTGATATCCTTCATGGCGGTCATTACACTGTCGCTCATGCAGATATCATTCTTCTCGGTACTGTTCATGATGATATCGTGCATAAAGGTATCGAGTCTGTCGCCCGGGGTCGAACCCAGAACTTCTCTTATTGAAGCGGGAACATCCATTTCCGTGAGAACCCCGCCTCTTACCGCATCGTCCATATCGTGATGGATATATGCGATCTTATCGGATAATCTTACGACCTTACCCTCAAGCGTTGAAGGCATTCTGGAAGTCTGGTGATTTAAGATTCCGTCCCTTACTTCCCAGGTAAGATTCAGGCCTTTGCCGTCCTTTTCAAGCTTCTCGACGGTTCTTACGCTCTGCTCGTTGTGTTTGAAACCGTAGGGACAAACGGATGCAAGAGCTCTCTCTCCCGCATGTCCGAAAGGCGTATGTCCCAGATCATGTCCGAGAGCAATTGCCTCGGTAAGATCCTCGTTAAGCCTGAGTGCCTTGGAGATGGTACGAGCTATCTGCGATACCTCAAGCGTATGGGTAAGTCTCGTTCTGTAGTGATCTCCCTCGGGGATCAGATAGACCTGCGTCTTATCCTTCAGCCTTCTGAAAGCTTTGCAGTGCACTATTCTGTCTCTGTCTCTCTGATAGACGGGTCTGATATCACACTGAGGCTCGTCATATTCACGTCCTTTTGAGTTTTTAGAAAGTGATGCGTAGGGGCTTAAGATCTGCTCCTCGCGCGCTTCGAGCATTTCCCTGACTTTCATGTTTTTCTCCTATTAAAAAACCGGCCAGTATATATATACCGAGCCGGTTAGCTAATCCCTTTATTTTTTTGAAATTTTTTTCTTAATCACATGGGTTTCTTGGAAGGATCCAGTCCATGCATCTTCATGGATAGCTTCAGGAAGATGGGCATGAGGATGATTATCAGCACAAATCCTACCACAAAGCAGATGAAAAATGAGCTTAAGAACATTCCGCCAAGGCTTAAGCTCTCTGCAGGTGCGCCGTGAGCGATAGCCGACTTATATGCGAAAAAAACCATGCAAAATGTCATTAACGGAGTGTAGATCAGATCCGATACAAAGCTTTCCAGACACCTTCCGGCAAAAGAAAACGGTGGAAGCTTAAATGCTCCGACCAATTTATCGTTAACCTTCTTCATAGGAATGACGATTCCGATGACCATGGAGATAAGGCCGCTGATAACAAAGCTTATCAGCCATGATGGAACGGTGAAATGGCCCGAAGTGATCGTACCGGTCAGTGACAGAAAGAAACTCATTGCGATGCCCATGAACGCACTCATGGTAATTCCGACTTTTTTCATTGCCTTACTATCCATGCAAACCTCCTATGTCTCCTGATAAATTGATATTATCATACTTGGTTTGCTCTTGAAAATGCCGAAATTACGTATTTTTATGCGTATAATGCGATTTTGATCCATTTAGTATTCGTCCAGGAAATTATGTCTTACTCCGTCCTTCTTATATTCAATCACTGTATCGAGATTAACATTTTCAACGCTTCTGAAAATGTTGGACTCTACAAACGGATTGGTCTTCTTAAGCTCTGCAATCAGTTTCTTGGTATCAAGTCGCTTACTGGAGGTTGTTCCGTCTTCATGACATGTGGTGCAGGTGTCCGTAAAATGACATGCACACTGAAGGAAATGAAGATTGTTATAGTCCCTCCACGCACATATATCAGCTTCTCTTACAAGATAAAGAGGTCTGATAAGTTCCATACCTTCAAAATTGGTACTGTGAAGTTTGGGCATCATGGTCTGTATCTGTGCACCGTGCAACATGCCCATGAGTATTGTTTCGATTACATCGTCGTAATGGTGGCCCAGCGCTATCTTATTGCATCCAAGTTCCTTGGCCTTGCTGTACAGATAACCGCGTCTCATTCTGGCACACAGGTAGCAGGGATTCTTGTCTATGGTATCAACCGTATCAAAAATAGTGCTCTCAAATATCGTAACCGGTATGCCGAGTGCTTCCGCATTACTTTCGATCAAAGCCCTGTTATCAGCATTGTAGCCGGGATCCATAACAAGAAATGTAAGTTCAAATTCTTTTTGTCTGTGGCGTTTGATCTCCTGGAAAAGTTTTGCCATCAGCATGGAATCCTTGCCGCCGGATATACAAACTGCAATACGATCCCCGTCTTCAATAAGGTTATATGTTTTACATGCCTTTGCAAAAGGTGAAAACAGCTGCTTATGGAACTTTTTCTGAATGCTCTCCTCTGCGCGTTTTCTTTTCTCCTCTTTATCCTCAGGATTCTTCATTCCGGATCTGATATATCCGACATATCCTTCCGCAAGACTGTAGCAATCTCTGTCTTCCAGGCATTCAAGCGTATCATCTATTTCTCTTGTCTTACGTCCCACCTCACAGTAAAAGACCAGTTTCTTACCGGCAGGAATATCAGCAAGCTCCTTACTATCTTCAAATTCATCAATGGATATACGGACAGCTCCCGGAATCATTCCATATGCAGTAAGCCCCTCATCTCTGATATCGATCAGAGCGTAAGATTCCTTGTTCCATCCGTTCAATTCTTCAAAAGTTACTTCCTTCATATACATATCCTTAATTTGTGATTTCTAATAAAATGACTATATAAGAATCTTATAATCTAAGCAACATTATGTAATAAAAACGGATGCCCTGCTTAAATCTGCAGTAGCATCCGTTCAGTGTATTCCGGTTAAAATCAGGATTTATTGCTTATTCTTTAGGGCCTTGAGTCTTTGTTTGTCCTCATACATTTCTTTGTCTGCACGCTCAAATATCTCTACAACATACTTGTCCGTTTCGGGGTTATATTCGGACAATCCGGCTGCCAGTACAACTCCGTTACCCGCTTTGTTATTCTCTAGTACCTGATTGCGGAGTTTTTCCATAAGTTCGTGCCTTACAGCGAAATCACCGCCTCGTAAGAATACCACAAACTCATCACCACCGACTCTGAATACGGGGCTGTGTACGAAGATATCACACAGGATACGTGCCGCTGATTTAATGTACTCATCTCCGGCAGCATGTCCAAAAGTATCATTTATGTACTTAAGGTTATTGGCATCACATACGACCAGTCCAAACTCCAGATAATCGATGCAATTATCGATATTACCCTGTACCGATGCCTCAAGTTCCTTGTATGCTGTCTTGTTCTTGATACCGGTCAGCTCATCACGTCTTGCAAGTTCCTTTTCAGACTTAAGCGCCCTGAGCTGCTGCTTCTCTCTCTGAACTTCGGCATCTATATCCTCTACACCGATGATAATATGTTTGCCATCGCTGGCTTTTTTGGCGATCATTCTGGTATAGCGCGGGCTTCCGTCGATCGTAATACGGTAATCAAGAGTATGCTCTTTATGAATCTCAAGCGAGGAGATCATATTGTCCTTATTGAGATAATCCGTTACCGCATCGATATCCGGCATATAAATGACCGAAGGAATCTTTTCAAGGGATTCAAGGAAGAAATCCTTTCCCGACCTTCCGATCTGCAGATGTCCGAATATATTGTTGACCTCATAACCCACATAGGTTGAGTCCGTTACATCAACGTAGTAGATCATGTCATAGTTGGAAGCAAGACTCTCTGCAATCTGGCTGAAGGTAACGGTCTTTTTCTGATTTTCCTTCTGTGCCAATTCTGCATTAAGCTCATCCTGAATATCTTTCTCATAGAAGATCAGATATTTTCCGCCGCGTTCAGGCATAACAGTAAACAGGAAGAATCTGGGCTCGCCTTCTACCATAACTCTGTACTTAAAAGAAAACGAACGCTTCCCCTCGACATTCTTCAGCATTGTTTCTTTAGCATAAAAGCCCTTTGCATAGTCGCGGTCATCGGGATAAACACACTGGTCAATGCTTTCCACAGCATCTTTAAAGAAATTCTTTCCCGTAGCTGTCGCAGCTATGGATCTGTACTTCTGGCTTAGAGAGAATGAAAGGTACTCACCGGTTTCTAGCTCTATGTAGAATATAGCTTCATAATCCTCTGCCATCGCGGATGCAATGTGATCATGGACTTCATTCTGTCTCTTTTCACCCGACTGAACAAATGAATGAACAAGACATATTCCGATCATAAGTCCCATGGCATATGAAGGCAGGAATGCAAACATGATCTGGAAAATAAGGAACAAACACAGAACCACGCTCGTCAAAGCAACTGCCAAATATCTGATTTTCTCACGTCCGATGCTCTTATGGGCAACGTACAACATATAAACGGAGATAACTGTATAGAATGCGATCTGAAGGATAAATGAGATATTTCTTCCCGTTTCCCCGATATATTCATGGGCATCATTGTAATAGAACATGAAGCGGAAGAAACGATTGAGTATCAGACATATCACGCCTATCGTGACCATTATCCATACCCCATAGAGAAGCACCGTAGTACGACGGCGATGCTTATCAAGGTATGCAACAATATACCTGGTCCAAGTAAGCATGGTCAGGAGCATAAATAAGAAATAAAAGACCGTAAAATAATATATGAAAGGAAAAAGCGCAGGGATGTCATGATGCTCATACATAAGTCCCCAGCTCAGATCCACTATAAAGTAGATGATTGCAGTAAGTATAAAGCAGTTATAACGAACATGAACCAGATTATTCTCCTGATTCTTAATGAAGAATCCGTAATTCCTAAGCGATTCCCAGTTCAATATGAGACAGATTATCAAAACTGTTAAAGGAACCATCGAGTATAACATTAAAGCTACCCCCTATATGTATTCTTTAATAGCAATACACACCTCTTCTTATAGGGGATATTATACTACCGTCGGCCCTTAATGCTTTATTTTTCGTGCCTTATAAGCGTCTGAAATTGTGACAAATTTGGAAAATCAGCCTCAGACTAATGCCATTCTCATACTGACAACACCGTTATCCTCAGATACCTCTTCAAAACCCATTCTCTTATATAAGCCGTATCCTATCTGCATCACGGAAGGCTTGGTGGTAAACTTCACCTCTGCAAAGCCCAGCTCCCTTGCTTTATCAAGCATGGTATTCATCATGATTCTGGCATATCCTTTTCCACGGTACTCGGGCTTTATGAATAAGCGTTTTGCCTCGCAGGACTTATCATCCGCCTTCTTGATCGCTATGCATGCAACAGGAACATCTCCCTCATATCCCACCAGAAGTGCTCCTCCGCTGTAAAAAGAATTCAGATCTGCAAGTTCCTTATCAAAAGAGACAAAACAGCCTTCAGCTCCCTTTATCTGCGAATACTCCTTAAACAGAGCCTTTACTACCTCAGTGTCATTGCAAACTTTTACTACAAAATTCTCCATAACTTTCCAATTCCTTTAAAACAATAAATAATATTTTTATACAGTAATTTCTATCTGATTTCCTTCTATCACAATTATGCTCGACTCATAATATCCGTCGCCGGTCGTCCTAGGTCCTGAAACCACATCATATCCGGCATTCTTTAAATTTTCGGTCAGGTCATCGACAGCTTCTTTAGAACCGACCGAAAAGGCAACATGAGCATATCCGGTTCGATTTACCGGCTTTTCATTATCACTTAATTCAGGTTTGTTCATCAACTCCAAACGCGCTCCATCATTAAATGAAATAAAGTAAGAACGAAAACCTGTTTTCTCATTATGGTAGCCGTCATTGGAAACACCGTTCAGGTAATTAACAAAAAAATCCCTGGCGGATTCCAAATCATTTACATACATTCCTATATGCTCGATTCGCATTTTGCACCTCTTGAAACACTTATTTATAAAATCGCATCTGGCCTCCAGTGTTTTCTTACTTATCGCGGCATCATAATTCGCATCAAAAGCATGAAATGATCCGAGATTATCAATTAAAACTGAGTTCGAGACGTTTCCTTTTGCCTTATCATACAGAAGTAATCCTTCATCGTGAAGACAATCAAATTCCTCAATTTCAACAAATAAGTTATCTACATCAAGGTCTTCTGCCTTCCGAAGTGGTGACACATACTCCTGTCCGTTTAGAAACTGTTTCCAGAAAAGTATATTTGCTTTTCCATCCCATACGGGAGTATCTGTAAATCTTTTAACAGATTCAGTACTGCTCGTGTTATCTGTGACAGGATATATGAGCATAAGACCGCGGGGTTTGTTCAAGCATCTCTTCTTAATTTCAAAATAGCTTTCAAGCGATAAAAGGCCTCCCGCGGAGTCACCGCCTATTACCATACGTTCAGGGTCTGTCTTTAGAGTGTCAGAGTTTTCGAGTATATATTTATACCCGTTAATACAATCATTCGTTGCATCGGGCCATATATGCTTCGGCATAAGCCCATAATCAATTCCGATAACTCTGCATCCACAGTTCAAAGCATATTGCTGTTCATAGTGATATTGAACATCTGTAGCTTTGAAAACAAATCCACCACCATGCAGATAATACAGGCAAGGCGTCACTTCATCTTTCAAAGAAAGTGGTGTAAACATATGCATTGTCACATCGCCGAGTTTCCATTCGCGATATTCCAAAAGATCTTTATCGATCTTTGTCGGAAGCTTCGAAAGATATGCATTAATCGCAAGTACAAGCAAACGATTATTAGGCAAATGGAGATTTTTCAGTTTAACCAATTCTTTGTCTATGGGATACTTAGTCATATTATTCCCCGCCTTATAATTCATTATTTCTATATCACTTTGCTTTTAAAACATTACATTCATCTCCACTGATGTGGCAACTACGGCTTGTAATTATCCTTATCGACTACCGTATAAAGATCTGCGCCCATCTTCTCTTCAAAATATTTAAGAAGATTTACGTTAGCATCCCATTTATCCTGATCATAAGCTCCGTATCGGTTCTTTACATCAGTCATTCGATCAATTTGATTCATGACACCTTCAGCGCCGGATATAGAATCGCAAAGCTGGATCAGGCGATCATAATCATCCAGTTCGATGGCAGCAAGACTATCTTTAATCAATTTGGTCTCATCATCTGTAGTATCGAAGTTGCCGATGTATTTGGACATATCTTTCTCGTTAAAAGAATGCGTCAGGCAAATTCGTGCAGCATCATCATAGCCAAGGGACATCATATAGGAATAACCGTCTGATACATGGCCAAGATGTCTTTTACCGAACTTTCTTCCAATATCATGAAGCAGTCCAAGAACATATGCCTTATCAGAATTCATTCCGGATCTTGCAGCTATTGCCTTCGCACAATGTGCAGCGGTTCTGCTGTGATCTCCCCAAGGTCCGGGATTACATCTTTCAGCCTCTTTTAAAAGTCTTTCTGCTTCTTTCACGGATGGATACTTACCAAGATATACCGTAGCAATCTCTCGTGTGGGCCAAAAAGCACATAGATGTAATTTGGTCACCCTTGCCATGAAAGTGTGAAAATTATCTACTAAGATCGGTAATGCTTTTTGTATCGTATCGGCATCATCAATCATGATAGTGCAATGAGGTGTCCAGGGAAATTTCTCATCGGTCTCCGTTTTAATCGCCTGTCTTAAATCCAGAAGATCCGCAGGATTCATATCCGGAGCCGCATACAGAACTCTTCCGCCCTCAAACAATCCGATATGGCTGAAGTGTATAGGAATAACAGAAAACTTGTCAGCAAGTTTCTTCATTTCATCAACCACTTCTGACTCTTTATCCAATGAAAATGAGCCCATGCTTATGTGGAAAGGAAGGTTCTGAGTTTGCACACCCGTAAATCCTTGTGCATGCAATTTCTCATACCATCCGCTCAACATTTGTTGGGATTCATCATCCAGATCAGCCATTAATGTCAAAAACTCTTCAGCCATTATCTATTCCTCAACTATCTACACACGAACATGCCGTAGTCTTTAGGCAGGTCAATCGCTCCACTCACCGCATGTTCTTCAAGAATATCTCTGATCTTCTGTTCGGGAAGATTAAGCACCGCTTTAAAAGATGTAAGACTACGTAAGTACGCAACCAGATCTTCAGGTTCCGTGATATGAAGTGAGTCTTCGTAGAACACAGGTGTAACATCATCAAAAGCTACACTCAGTTTTTCTGCACCGTTTTGCATCGTAAAGTTATGATTGGGATTGAATTCTTCTCCACCGAGTCTGAACCATTCGGCAAGCTTATCAGTGAAATTATTCTCGCCAAGTGTAGCGCAGTAGAATACGCCACCGGTTTTCAATACTCTTCGAACTTCACGAAGGCCCTTATCCAGATCGGGTACATGATAGAGCATCCCGTTGGCAATCACCACATCAAATATGTCATCATCGAAAGAAAGATTCTGAATATCTTCTATCCTATATTCCACATTATCCTTCTCTCCGATATTTCCTTTTGCGGTTTCCAGCATTCCTTCAGACAGATCTGTGACAACCAGCTTGTCACACTTTGAAATCAAGTCATCATGTCCAATCCACAAAGAGCCGGTTCCACATCCCAGTTCGAGAACTTTCATTCCTTCACATATGTCATAGTTTGAAACAAGCCAAGGAATATATCCCTGTTTATTGGTTGAATACATTTCGTGAAATGTGATTCTTATATCCAGTCCTTTAGAAGTAGCATACTGCTCCTTTACAGCTGCAGAATCGTTTGAACTTCCTATTTGCATATCATTACTGTCCTTTCTTCTGCATCCACTCATCCTTGGTGATCAAACAAGTGTATTCTCCTGAAACCTTACCTGTCTTGGGATAAGTACGTGTACCTTTATCATTCACGCAAGTCATACCGATATTCATCATGACTTTATATGATGCGGGATTATTGATATCACACTGTGCATAGACTTTATTAATACCAAGATTTTCAAAAGAAAATTCAAGAACTGCCTGAGCAGCTTCAGAAGCAAATCCCATATTTCTGTATTTCTTATTCATGATCCATCCGAGAGTTGCATAAGAACGGTCTTCGCTGTGACCAAGATCCGCATCACAGCCTCCTATGATCTTACCTTCATACAGGATCACAAACTCAAAATCCGTCTGGTCTTCCGAGTTCCATTCCTCAGAGTTGGTTTTCACAAATTCACAGGTTTCCTCGAATGTATCGTTGGGAAGATAGAACATCATTGTAATGTCTTTATCCCCTGCGTATTCATGAATCTCTTTTTCATCACCTATCCGGATAGGTCTGAGCGTAAGTCGCTCTGTTTGTATCTCCATCATACCCTCCTAAACTATTGGGGTCTGTTGTTCCAGGCTACCTTATATCCGTCTATGCACTTGGACGGATCATCAATGTTATCAAGTTCACGCTCACAATACTCCACAGCTTCAGCAATGTACTCGTCCGTCATCTCTTTGGTAAAGAAAAAGATGTCATCCTTCTCTACCGGAATGAAATATGAGTTCATCCTATCGGCTAGTCCGTCCGGATCAAACGTACATATCCGGTTGATCGGTTCGTGTTCAAAACCTTCAGGAATCTGTATCTCATTTTTCAGATCGTATTTGCGGACAACATAATAGTTTCCGATCTCATAATCCCTGTGAAGCTTCTCGACATTTCCTGGAATATGCGGATTCCAATGATACTTGTCGTACATGAAATGTCTGTAAACTACATCCTGCACAAGATGAAGGTAATAACCCAGATACAGATCATCTTCCTTCATTAAACTGCTGAACATTTCCCTATAGGTATCAAAGTCATATGTTTTCCTAAGTCCGTCGTCAACTGAGATCTTCAAATGACTGTTTCCGTAACTTCCGGAATCGGGAAGAACTACACCGAGCAATAACCTTCCCGTATCTTTAAACCGTCTTCTTTTTATAAGTTCACATGTAATCGCATAGTGAATAATACTTGATGCCATAAATCACTCCGAATTTCCGGTATAGTTATAAGGCATTAACACTTCTTACCTTCTAATATCATCGAAAGAGGATATCCTTTAAGGTCTACTTCGACAAAGCCTCCGCTTATGTCATAATCAAATTCCTGCATACCGGTGATAACGATTCCGTTATTGCACATTCCGGATATGATCTCGGACATTGAATGGGTATAATCGGTGAAAGTCTTGGACTCGTAACTCTTTCCGGTTATATAGTACATTCCGCCGTTGCTGGTCCATTCATGTTCGAAGTAATTAAAATGGCACTCCTTTTTATGATTGGGATCATATTCATTATCTCCGGCTGTAGCAAGCATATTTGTACATGGATGCTGTTCATTTATCACAATCACCGCACCGGGCTTCATACATTTTGAAACGATTGAAAAGAATTTGTTCAGATCATCAAACCAGCACAGCGCACCTATGGTTATGATCACGACATCGAATTTCTCTTTATACATGTCATCGATATCAAATATGTTTACCGCTTCAAAAGAACACGGAAGCCCCAGTTCCTTTGCTTTATCATTGGCAAACGCAACCTGGTTTTCCGCTATGTCAAAACCGACACCTTCACTTGCCTTGCCGCACTTTACAAGTGAAAGCAGTTCACGGCCGTTATTACAGCAGAACTGTCCGATAACCTTTCCGTTCGTATCGATCCCTTTAAGAACTCTTTTCATATCCTCGTTAAAGAAAGGATAATCCTCATTATTAACGTGTTCGACTATATCAGTTCCCCAGGATGCATCTCTGTTATCAAATGCCTCTTCCCAGGCAGCCTTGTTTCCTTCTATATACTTATCCATTATTAACCCTCTTATCCTTAACCATCCTTATACGGCTTCCTTGGTCTTCGTTATCCCAATAACCGATCCTCTTATACAAACTGTGTGCCCTATCATTGGATTTCTCCACATGGAACACTATCGCAGGGATATCAATCTCATCCGAATAGCTTTCTGCCATCCTTATAAGCTTTGTCCCGATTCCATTACCGCGATGTTCCTCAGTTACCGACAGATCATCGAGATACATATATCCGTCCTCTCTGTATACCTGAACGGAAAGGAAAGCTACCACATCATTTCCGGATTCGGCTACATAGACAAGATCTTCACCGTCGCCAAAATATCTGCCCAGATATCCTTCTTCATACCCTTCCACATCATCCGTTTTGTAGATGGTTCTCAGCATCTCCATAAAGAGCTCTTCTATAATTTTTGAGTCAGCTTTTTCAGCCTTTCTGAATACATAGTCCATTTTTAGTTCCCCGTTTTTCTGTCCGGAAATTCCATGTCACACATGTTTATATTTTATCAATTGACCATGTATTACGCCACGGAAATATAATAGAAAAACCGCCAAATTCTAACATTGTTTGAATTTGGCGGTCATAACAGATTAAGCAAATTCTTTGGCGAATCTCGCGGGATTGATCTGATACAGTTCCTCTCCAAGAGCATCGCTTATTTCAATAAGCATTCTCTCGTATGTACACTGAAGAGGTGATACCTCATTTTCATTTCCGGTGTTCATACGGTTTGCGCATCCGCAGGAATTGGTACAGCGCTTTACAAGATCACAACCGATACATGTTGCGGGTGTCGAAGCTCTCTTGGAAATCTCGATCAGTTTTGTTTCGTTGACACCGTCATATACATTACCGAGCAGATAATCCGCATCGCCTATAAATGAAGTACAGGGATATAACTCACCTGCGGGAGTTACGGGCATCTGCCTTACTCCAAGGTGGCACTTCTCCGCGGGATTCTTGTCCCTGATGCATTCACCGATCTTGGAATAGATAGGTCCGACAAATATCTTATCGCCTTTAATGAAAAGCTCCTTGATGTAAGCACACGTCTTTTCAAGCTGCTCTCTTAAAAGCTCCAGATCATCATCGGTCCAGTTAACCCTATTGCCATAAGCAAGGACCAATGAAATATGCTTAAATCCGAGTTCATGAAGATATTTTACGGATTCTGCATAATAAGGAACTGCCTGAGGAGCGATGGTTGCAAGTGCCGTGGCATCCGGCAAGTATTTAAGAAGGAGCTTTGCCTTCTCCTCAACAACGGATGAAGTGGGTTTTCCTCCCACAAATACCCTGCACACATCCTGCGCCGTTCCGTCAAAGGAAAGCCCTATTCCCATGCCCGCCTTTACGGCTCTTTTAATGAAATCCTCATCCAAAAGAGACCCGTTTGTTGTCATCTTACAGTCAAATCTCTTGCCGGTCTGCCCGGCCTGTTCCTCGCAGTAATCCAACGCCTTATAGATAAGATCTTTCTTCAGAAGCGGTTCGCCTCCGAAGAAACACAATCCCGCTCTCAGGCCTTTAGAGAACGCAAGATCGCATGCCTTGTAAAGAACCTCTTCGGACATATCCGTGGAGCATTTCTCACGAATACAGTAGGCACAGTCCATATTGCAGTTTTCAGTAAGATGTAATGTTAGATTCATATTTTAGTATTCACGGTCTCAGTGGGTTATTTCAGGGTTCTTCATATATGG
>JAEEGJ010023819.1_pt1 | contig 12786 bp, 7 predicted proteins | sample 8958761 | NCBI WGS metagenome assembly JAEEGJ01 (sample SAMN16246546, study PRJNA631951) | gut metagenome | biome: gut microbiome; feature: rumen; material: RS-attached | host: Bos | place: Iran: Karaj | collected 2018-10
ACGGCAGCCTTCCACACAACGGTGGGGTTGGCCTGTGCTATAAGGAATGACAGCAGTACTGTCAGAAAGGAATGGAACATATTGAAGCTATTTAACAAGCATCAAAGATAGTGTTTATTCTTGATTGGCGGCCTACCTGAAGGCGGTGTTCTGCTCTATCTTGCCCTTGGAGATATTCACTTCGTAGTCGGGGATGGGAAGTATCTTCTGGGCGTCTGGAAGATCGGCGTTGCGCAGAGGTCTGCCGGTGCGTATAAGATCCCAGCGCTGGTGACTCTCAAACGCAAGCTCACGGTTTCTCTCTGCAAGAATCTCCGCAATAAAGGCGTCTTTGCCGTCAAAATCGGCCGCCGTGAGGAACGAAGGCCTTGCCTCGGGGGCGAAGGGTCTGCGGCGGATGTCGTTCAAATGCTTTAGAGCCTCTTCTGTGATGCCGTCGCGGCGGGCGATGGCCTCGGCAAGATTAAGCTTGATCTCGGACAGGCGTATGAATATGACATCGTCGTAGCCGGCGTTGTTGGTAAATTTGAGAGTAGTCAGGTCGTCGGGGTAATAGTTGGCGCTGCCATTCCCGATCAGGCAGTCGGGCGAGTCCTCGACGAAACCCCTGTAGTCGCCTTCGGCATAAGTTTCGGCCAGGTATTCGGGCTCGATGAAGAATGTCCTTTTGGTGAAGAAAGGACTGCTGGTGCCGTTGGGATACAGCTCAGTGCTGATGCGGCTTGGCTGGAAAAATATAATCTCAGAAGACCTCGCCACCGGGTCTGGGTAAGAGGTGGCCAGGTCGTTGTCATATTCATTTGAGGGGAACAAAGAACGGCGGTGTGCTGTAGACAGGCTCTCGAATATGTAAGCGTCGCATTCCAGGACGTCGGTGGCATATTCAATGACCTTGTCCATGCAAGATATATCGTTGGTGTAACTGCCCTTGTAGAGGTATACGCGTGAGAGAAGTGCCTTGGCTACCGGAGCCGTGGCGACGAAACGGGATGCTGCGGCAGAAGGTGTGGCGGGGAGGTCGGGTATGGCCTGTTCCAGGTCGGTGATGATGAATTCCCAGGTCTTGTCCACCGTGGTGCGCGTCTGTATCTGGTCGGGATTGTAGCCGTCGTAAGGCTTGTCGCGGATTATCAGGCCAAGCCCGTCTCCGTTGCCGGTGAGGGCGCCGTCGCCGAACATCTTCAGCAGGTTGAAATAGTTAAAAGCTCTCAGGAACCTGCCCTCGGCAATGATTCGCTTGTTTTCGGGGTTTTCGAGGTCGCCGAATTTGGTCACGCCATCAATCACGTTGTTGGCATAATCAATGGCGTTATATCCCTTGATCCAGGATGTGAGTATATCACCGTCCCTTACGCTGTTTTCGTATTCTCCAGTTTCCAGGGCAATGTGACCCGTGGAGCCGTCTTCGCGTGTCTTGAGGTTCTCTGTGCCAAGGTCGCCGGCCAGCCAGCAGTAAGATGAATAACTGTAGTTGTTCTGGTCTTCAGGCGCGCCGGCAAGGAATATATTCATACGGACGTAGGCGCCAAAAAGGGCGGCCTGTGCCGTCTTGGGCTCTGAGTACACTGTCTGGTCCACCATTACGTTCTCGGGCGCCAGGTCAAGGTTGCAGGAGGCGAGGACCGCAGTCAGCATCAATGTGTAAACAATCTTTTTCATATCCATCAGAAACTTATGCGGGTTCCAAGTTGAATGCTGCGGGATTGCGGCATTGTAAGATAATCATATCCGGACGAGATGGCCGAAGAGCCGAAAGCGCTGGACTCGGGGTCAAGGCCGGAATACTTGGTGAGAGTCAGCAGGTTGGTGGCCAGAACATATAGCTTGAACTGCTTTAGGAAGCCGATCTTCCTGAGCATAGCGGGATTCATGGCCCACGCCAGTTCGACATTCTTGAGACGCAGGTAGTCACCGCTTTCAAGATACCGGGTGGTGGTTACGGCCGATGTGTAGTCGTAGCTGCCTATGATAGAGGCGTTTTTCAAGGCCGGGACATCTGTCTGCTGGCCCTTCATCTGCCAGGTCTTGAGTATATCCTTGTGCAGGTTATAGGCGTTGGTGCTGGTGTAGGTCATCAGGTCGGCCTTTGTGGCATTGATGATGCGGCCGCCCACGGAGAAAGTGCAGAGGGCCGTGAGTTCAAAGCCTTTGAATGTCACGGTGTTGGTGATGCCGCCGTAGAAAATGGGGAGGGCGGTACCCATCACCACCTTGTTGCCGTTTGAGTCGTTCCAGTTTGCCGCGGGGGGAGTGGTCTTGGTGGTGCCGTCGTTGTACAGCCACAGCGGGTTTCCGGTCTCGGGATCGATGCCGGCCCACTGGTGCAGATACCATTGCGCCACGGGATAGCCCACAGCGTAATATTTAAAGGTGGAGTTCAACTGGTCCAGCTGGTCGCCTTCGAAGTTCAGCTTAAGTATCTTGTTGGTATTGCGGGACAGGTTCAATGCCGTCAGGCAGCCCCAGTCTCCCTTGCGCAGCCAGGTGGCAACGAGCCTCATCTCTATGCCGATGTTGCGCATATCGGCAATGTTTTGGTCCTGCTTGGTATAGCCGGTGTAGGCCGGCACGTCGGAGGCGAAGAGCATATCTATGGTCTTGCGGTAGTACCAGTCCACGGTCAGTTCAACCCGCCTATCCCAGAAGATGGCGTCCAGGCCGGCGTCGTAGGTAATTGTCCTCTCCCAGTTGAGGTTCACATTGCCGGGCTGTGATGTCTTGAGAAAGGCGCCGCCGCCGTAGGGGATTGAGCTCAGGACATAGGTGGCCTGCGCACCGTAGTAGCTGTTGTAGGCATCCTGGCTCTGCCAGCCTATGGAACCGCGTATCTTGAAGTCATTTATCCACGGCATATTCTTCTTCACGAAATCTTCTTCGGAAAGTCTCCATCCAGCCGAAACGGAGGGCGTGTTCAGGAATCTGTGCTCCTTGTTATAGCGGGACGAACCGTCCAGGCGGTAGGTGAGGCCCAGGATATATTTCTGGCGATAGGTATAGTTTACTCGGGCAAAGGCAGACAAAAGAGCCCATTTGCTGCTGCCGGCGTTGGTGACGCGCTTGTTCTGGGCAGCGCCGACGCCTATCAGCATAGGGCTGAAGAAGTCGGAACCGTATATCGAACTTGAATATTCGTCGCTTGTCTCGTAGCTCTGCCCGATGACGCCCTGGAGGAAACTCTTGTCTTTAAACTCGAAGTTGATATTGGCGGTGTTGTTGGTTACAAAGCGGAAATTGTTCCTGGTGGTTTCGGAGGCCTGATTGTTGGGGATGCTGGCCGATATGGACTCCGGCAGCTCGTCTTTCTTGGTGTATGTACGGCTGTTGTTCAGGTCCATTCCGACCTCGCTTCTCAAGGTAAGCCATTTGAGGGGTTTGAGCTCCCCGTAGACATTGCCGATGGCGCGGGTGTCCTGCATTTCGCAGAGGTTGTCGTAGGCGCTGGCCACCGGGTTGTAGGCATCTATATAGCCAATGGAGTTGTAGGGGCCGAAGCCGTAGTGGTAGTCTCCGTTCTCTTCGTAAACGGGAACGTTGGGGGCGTTCTTAAGCGCGAGATTGTAAATCTTGGAGGCTTCTACCGCATTGTTGTACTGTTTTGTCATCGACATATTGGCCCCGACGGTGATAAGCGGGCTTATCTGCGAGGTGATGTTAATGCGGGCGTTGTAGCTCTGCATATCGTTGTTGATGACGTAGGAATCGGTATCGGAATACCGTAAGCTTACAAAGTAGTTGATCTTGTCCGTACCGCCGTTTACCGATGCCGACATATTGTGGCTGACGGCCGTACGGGTCACGGCATCCACCCAGTCGGTGTTGATGCCGCTCTTGAATTTGTACCCCGTGCTGGGGTAGTACATAGAGTAGATTTGTGCGTACTCGTCCCCGCTCAGAACCGGGAGCTTTCCGATGGGACGGTCAAAGGATACGCCGTAGTTGACGGTGACCTGTGCGTCGTCCCTTGCACCTTTCTTGGTGGTGATAAGTATGACGCCGGCGCTTCCGCGAGAACCGTAGATGGCGGTGGCATAGGCATCCTTGAGAATCTCGATGGACTCGATGTCATCGGGGTTGAGTGCGGCCAGGGGGTTTCTTTCGAAATTCTGGTCTATTACATCGGAATTGAATTGAAGCGAGCCGCCGCCGGTGGTCATACTGCCCATTGCGAAGGCGCGTATGGAGCCGCCCGTGGTGCTGGACAGATTGTTCCCGCGGTCGGTGCCGTAGATGGGCACGCCGTCAATCACGTAGAGGGGGTTGTTGTCTCCCATTATGGAGCTTACACCCCTGATTACAAGCAGGTTGGCGCTTCCAAGGCCGCCTGATGACGCGGAGACGAAAACGCCCGGTGCCTGTCCTGCCAGCAGCAGGTCCAAAGAGGCGCCGGCCGCCTTCTCCTCGCGCAGTTTCACGGAGCTCATAGCTCCGGTGACGTTTCTGCGATCCTGTGAACTGTAGCCTGTCACGACGGATTCTACCAGGCGGTACCCGGTGTCGTCACGCAGAGTCACGTTGAACACCGAACGGTTGCCTGGAGCCTCCTTGTGGGTCTCGTAGCCTATCATAGAGAATGTCAGGACTCCCCTTGGAGTAATCTTGATGGTATACTTGCCGTCGCCATCTGTATAAGTGGCGTTGGGTGTCCCTTCTTCATAGACCACGACACCGGCCACAGGCTGGCCATTGTCGTCAGTCACTGTACCCGACACCGTAACCTGGACTTGCTGGGCCCAGATTACGGTTGTCAGTACAAGTGCCAGAAGGGATGACAGAAACTTCTTCATCCGAATGCTATATTATTTGATTTTCTTCTTCCAGGTATCGAAGATAATCTCGTCTTCTGCAGTAGGACCGCCGTAGTAACCGGAACAGATACCGCGTCCGCCGAATATCCAAAGCATATCGCCGTCCACAACCAGGCATGGACGGGAGCGGCCGACATAAGTGTCGGGCATAGAGTTCTCGCCGGTAAGTTCGGTCCAGTTGATACCGTCGGTAGAGCGGAATACCCTGCTGGAAACAGCTTGCTCTGAGAGAGGATTGCCCTCTTCGTCAACACTGCCAGTCGGATTGAAATACTCGCCGCCGACCATATAGAGGACATTGCCGGCGCTTACAACGCGCATATTCCACAATCCGCCGAATCCGCCGTCAGCAGTCTCTTCGACCCAGGTTATGCCGCCGTCGGTTGAACTGTAAACTGCGGTCTGCTCGTATCCGGCCTGTACAAAGTTCTTGAAGCCGCCTGCGAGGAATGTCTTGCCATTGAATGAATATAATGCGGAGCATCTCAGTTGGGATGCGGGGGAGGTTCTGTCTACATCGCCGACTTTGTTCCAAGTGAAACCGTCGGAGCTGGTAGCAGCGTTATATGTGCCCTGCATCTGACCGAATACAGTGGCAAGTCCGCCCATATAGGAGAGCTTGTCTGCAGAAGCCTCCAGGCGTGCGTCAACATAACCGCTAAATACGCCATCCTCGTCGGAGGCAGTCTCTTTAGTCCAGTTTTCTCCATCAGAAGTGGAGTAGATGTAAAGTTCGGCAATGTCAAAGAAACCTGCCATACCCCACATCAGCTCGGGGCCGTAACCATCTTCGTTAACGCCGTAGATGTAACCGCCACCGATAGAGAAGAGTTTGTCCTTGAAAACTACAAGCCTTGAACCAAAGCCGCCAACAACGGGGATGCTGGTGTTGACCTTTGTCCAGGAGATGCCGTCAGCAGACTTGAATACCTGGTGATATGCGGTGCTGGTAGCGTCAGTTCCGTCAGGATAGGAAGAAGTGATGGCATAAAACTCGCCCTTGAACATTGCTACGTCAAACCACGCAGCGGAGGGGAAACCGGATCCGGTCATATCGGAGTTGACCCTCTTGCCGGAGGTCTGACTGGCGTCGTTGGCATCTTCGATGACGGTGACGGTGTAGGAAACCTCCTTGTCGCCCTTCACGGCCACGATGGTGACGGGAGCTGAGAAGTCGGCGGTTGTCACGCCGCTTTCCACTGCTTCGCCGCCCATCTTGATTTCGGTCTCGAGAGTCGCCGTGTAGTTAATCTTCATAATGTACTGTGAAGCGGGCATATCGGGCTCAACAGGGTCGCTGGTGTTGACGATGGTCTTTGCATCCTGGTCAACGACGCACTGCAAAGTCTGCCCGTTAGGCATTGTGAGAGAGAAGGTGAGGATACCAAACGGATCTTCAACTATAGGTTCGGGTTCGGGCTTCTTGCAGCCGGTGAGCATCAGTGCTCCTATGAAAAGAACTGCCAGAAGTCTCATGCTAATCTTAATAATAGCTTTCATAGTGATAATTAATTATGTTGGTTGGATTAATGAGGCTTGATAGCTGTTGCGGGAACAGACTTCACGGGGGTGGCTGGAGTCATACCGGCAGGAGCGGCAGCGGGGACAGCTGCTGCCGGCTTGGCAGCTTTCTGCTCTTCTGCTTTTTCCCTTTCGCCCGGCATAAAGCCGTCCAGCAAGTCACCTATAGTTCTGCCAATGGCTTCGCCGCGCAGGTGCTTGGCGACAATCTTGCCTTCCTGGTCAAGCAGCAGGATGAAAGGAATGCCGCTGAACTGATATTTGTCCATCACTTCGGCACCCGCATTAGGAGCGAGAACCTGTGGCCAGGGGGTGCCTTCTTCTGCGAGAGCCTTCTTCCAGGCCTCTTCGCTCTTGTCTATAGATACACTGAGGAATTCCACGCCTTTGTCTTTGAATTTATCATAGGTTTCCTTCAGGTTGGGAATCTCTCCGCGACAGGGACCGCACCAGGATGCCCAGAAATCGATGAGCAGCAGTTTGCCCTTGAAATTCTCGGGGCCAAGCTCGCCGCCGTCAATGGAGGGGCAGGTAAACAGAGGGGCAGGCTGGCCTACCATCATGCGCATCTTGCGCTCTTTGTCCTCTGCCTTCTGGGCACGCATCGCTGCTGCGGGGGCGTAGCCGGGGTTGGCTTTCTCTATTTCGTCCAATGCCGAATTGATAAGTTCCTCGTCCCTTATGGGGTCGAGCATCTTGATGATGGCCAGGGTGCTGGGCGAACCTGCATAGCGATCGAGAAGATACTTCTCGCGGGCACTGACATCTTCGAAGTTGGCATCGTAGAGGGCCTTGGTCAGGCCATCCTTGTCTGCGGGAGATGCAAATGCGGCTCTGTAGGCAGCCTGAGAGATGGCTATCATCTGTTGATAGTTGCGGAAATTGTTGAAGTTCAAGTCGTTCATCAGATCGTTCTTGGGACTGCCTTTGATTATCTCGAACGGAGGGTTCTTGATCTTGATGGCCGCGGTGTCTACGCCACGGAAATCGATGGTCATATCCTCGTCCTCGGCCCAAAGGCTGACCTTCTCCCACATGCCGCAGTCGAGAGTGTAGACATCCGGCTCGTCGATTTTGACCGTGATGGTGTAGTTCTGATTTTCGTCAATGGGTACAACTGCGAGAGTATCCCTGCCATGGTCCTTGAAGCGGAACAGAGTCATCTTCATGTCGGGATCGGTAAACTTCACGTGACCCTTGATGGTGATTTTATTGTCCTGGCAGGAGATAGCCGCCACCAGAACAACCAGTAAAAGAAAGAGTTTTTTCATAATGAATGTTACATAATGTATGACACAAAAGTAGAAATAATAATCAACAAACTTGCAAATTATTAGTATGGAGTATGTTGATTATCAGTGAGATTTTTTTGTAATGGTACCATTTTTGTGCTATCTTTGCTTACGATTTTTAACTAGATTAGTAGCGTTATGAAAAAAATTATCATTGCTATGATGCTGCTTGTTTGCAGTTCATCACTTTTTGCACAACGTGTTGACGGCTATGGAATTCCTGTTAACAGTTTGAATGTTCAGACTTCAGACGCATTGGTGCCCTACGTAGGGACGGGCCTGGTTGTGGGACTTGGAACGGCAATCGGTGTTGGAATCGGGGCTGCCGTTGCAGCGGTTATCACCGGAGGGAATGCCGATATCGAATATGAATCTCCCAAGATGGTGGGTTGGATGCCCTATATCTCAATAGGATACGATCATCATTTCCCCAATACCAGATGGAGCCTGGGCCCGGAACTTGGTTATTGGCATTCAGGTATGGTCAGCGAAACCAGTTACAATCATTTCCATTTTGCGACCCTCACCGCTGCAAGTAAGTTGTACTACAAGCCGTCCGGCATATGCAAATTGTACGGCGGGCTGAATCTTGGCGCAGCATTGCTCGCTTCCAGCACCCAGACCCTGACTCACGCCACCAAGGCTGACGAGCCGACCGAGCCGGCCGGGGATGGCGCCACTGCAGAGGAACCCAAATCTTCCGACGGTCCCTCCATCATCCCTGCCATTCAGTTCAACCCTATCGGTATGCGCCTTGGCAGCGAAAAGGTTGCGTTTCTGGCAGAACTGGGTATCGGCTACAAGGGTTTCCTGCAGCTGGGTATAAACGTGGCTCTTTAGCCTCAGCGCTTCTTTTCGAAGACTCGCGCAGCCTCTTTGAGGTTTTGGATGATGGGCAGTTGCTGGGGGCAGACCCCTTCGCACTGCCCACATTCTATACATTCTGATGGCTTCCCGTGATTCTGGATGTGGATAGAGAAGTACCAGTCGCTGTTCCAGCTGCGGTCAATGGACTTTGCGTTGAGGTCGGCGAATATGTCGGGGATGGGAATCTGCATAGGGCAGCCGTCGGTGCAGTAGCGGCAGCCGGTGCAGGCAATCAGTTTTTTGCCGTTGAGGATTTCAGCCACCTGCTTCACTGCGGCCATCTCCCTGTCTGACAGTGGCTTGAAATCTGCCATATACGACAGATTGTTGCGCATCTGGTCCAGGGTGCTCATCCCGGAGAGCACCATAATCGTCTGCGGGAAAGAGGCGGCAAAGCGTATCGCGTAGCTCGCCTGGCTGGCGCCTGCGCCAAGGTCTTTCAGCGGCTGGGCGGCATCGACCGGCAGGTTGGCCAGCAGGCCGCCCTTCACCGGCTCCATAATCACCACCGGCTTGCCGTGCTTCTCGCATACTTCATAGCAAAGGCGGCTCTGTATGCCGATATCCTCATAGTCCAGATAGTTGAACTGGATCTGCACCAGCTCTATCTGCGGATATTCGGTGAGGATGCGGTCCAGAATATCGGCCTTGTCGTGGAACGAGATGCCCACGTGGCGTATTTTCCCCTCTTCTTTGAGCTGGAAAGCAGTTTCATAGGCGCGGCAGGCCTTGTATTCTGCAAAGTACTCCTCGTTCTGGGCGTGCATCAGATAGAAGTCAAAATAGTCCACGCCGCAGGATTGCAACTGCATTTCAAAAAACTTGCGGATTCCCTCCGGGCTCTTCTCGAACATTCCGTTGGAGAGTTTGTCCACCAACAGGTATTCTTCGCGGGCGTGTCGGCTGGTCAGGCACTCCCTCAGCGCCGTTTCGCTGGCCCCGGAGTGGTAGCCGTGGGCGGTGTCGAAATAGTTGAAACCCCGCTCCAGAAACAAATCGACCATTGCACACATCTGCTCTGTATCTACCCGGCCGCCTTTCATAGGAAGCCTCATACAGCCGAACCCGAAGTTCTTTTTTATTTCAGGGAAAAAGTTGTTCATTTCTTCTTTTTGTTTAGGTAAATATAGCAATAATCAGTTGATTATGGCTATATTTGCGGCCCCAAAAGTATAATTGGTACAATTAAAATACAGCAATGAAAAAGATTTTTTTGATAATGATGGCTTCTATGGCAATCGTTTCTTGCGCGCCCAAGGGCGAGAAGGCCCCCGCGCTGGATCTTTCCAATCTTGACACTACTGTCAGCCCCAAGGTGGACTTTTATAAGTATGCAACCGGCGGCTGGCAGGTAAAGAACCCCCTGCGTCCCGAATTCTCACGCTTCGGCTCTTTTGACGTTATTTCCGAGACCAACCAGAAGCAGCTCAACGAGCTGTTCGAGTCTATGGTGGATATGAAGGCCGCCAAGGGCTCCGTGGACCAGAAGATCTCTGACCTCTACAAGATGGCCCTGGACTCCACTACCCGCAACGAGCTTGGCGCAAAGCCCATTATGGACGACATCGCCCGCATTCAGGCAGTCACCACCAAAGACGAGCTCTGGCACCTTCTCTCCAAGATGAGTCTTGAGGGCATCGGCACCGGTTTCTACGGCAGCGGTGTAGAGGCTGACCTCGCAAACAGCGATATGCAGGTGCTTTACCTGGGCCAGGGCGGCCTTGGTATGGGCGACCGCGACTACTACCTCAAAGAAGAGAATGCAGCTCTTAAAGAGGGTTACCAGCAGTTCCTGGTCAAGATTCTGAACCTCTGCGGCATTGAGAATGCAGAGGATATCGCAGCCAAGACTATGGAGGTAGAGAACAATATCGCCGAATACTCCTGGACCCGCGAGCAGAACCGCAATATGACTGCAATCTACAACCCTATGTCTTCCGAGCAGATTTTTGCCGCATATCCCAACCTCGGTTTCGAAATCGATTGCGAAGAGCTGGGCATCCCCGCACAGGAGAAGATTATTGTAGAGCAGCCCTCTTTCTTCGAGAACTTTGATAAATATATTGCTGGTGCAGACCTTGAGACTCTGAAGGCTTATGCCCTTGCACATCTGGTGAGCGGTTCGTGCGGCGCCCTGAGCGACGATTTCTACACCGCAAGCTGGGAGTTCTTCAGCCATCAGATGGCCGGCGCACAAGAGCAGAAACCCCGCTGGAAACGCGCAATGCAGGTGCCTAACGGCCTGCTGGGCGAGGCTGTGGGCAAGATGTACGTAGAGCGCTACTTCCCCGAGTCTTCCAAGAAGAAAATGCTGGATCTGGTAGAGAACCTCCGCGCCGCCTGGAAAGAGCACATCGCCGCCCTGGACTGGATGAGCGACAGCACCAAGGTTCGCGCTCAGGAGAAGCTGGACGCTTTCACCGTAAAGATTGGCTATCCTGACAAATGGAAAGACTATTCAACCCTGAACATCGACCCTGAGCTGACCTATTATGAGAACCTGAAGAATGCCAGCGCCTGGTATATGAAAGACAACCTGTCCAAGCTGGGCAAACCCACCGACAAGACCGAGTGGGGTATGACTCCTCAGACCGTCAACGCCTACTACAATCCCACCACCAACGAAATCTGCTTCCCCGCAGCTATCCTGCAGAAACCTTTCTTCAACATGGAGGCCGATGACGCTGTCAACTATGGCGCTATTGGAGTTGTTATCGGACATGAGATGACCCACGGTTTCGACGACCAGGGCCGTCAGTATGACAAGGAGGGTAACCTCAACGACTGGTGGACCGAGCAGGATGCCCAGAACTTTAAAGACCACTCGAAGGTGCTGGTGGACTGCTTCAACAAGGTGATTGTGGCCACCGAACCCGACACGGTGTATGCCAATGGCGAGCTCTGCCTGGGCGAGAATATCGCCGACAACGGCGGCCTGCATATCAGCTATCTGGCCATGCAGAATGCCATCAAGAAGGGTCACGTGAAGGACGAGAAGATGGATGGCTTCACCTCTGCCCAGCGTTTCTTCCTTGCATACGCAGGTGTTTGGGCCAGCAACATCCGTCCCGAGGCTGTGCTGCAGCTCACCCAGATGGATGTCCACTCGCTGGCTAAGAACCGCGTGAACGTCACCCTGCCCCATGTGACCGAGTTTGTTGAGGCTTGGGGCGTGAAGGAAGGCAACGGCATGTGGATTGCTCCTGCCGACCGCGTGGTGCTCTGGTAGTCTCTACCTTATCAAGAGGGAAGATTTAAAAAACCCGTCTGCCTACAAGGCTGGTACGAGGAACACTGTAGTCAGTATTATTTTTTTTTCTAACATTTCAAGACTCCCCAATTCTTGATTATTACATCCCCTAAACAATAAGAAAAGGACGGCAACGTTGAGGCCGTCCTTTTTTGCTTCCAAGAGAAAAAAATCTTGTTTCCTCTGAAAATAGAACACTAATTTCCACGAATAATCATGAATGAATTAATGGTAAATTCGTGATAATCGGTGTTTTAATAAATTATTCTTCGTGTGTCTGTGTATAATTCAGGAATTTTATGTAAATTTGCAGCTGTAAAAAGCATTATAAATATTGAGCAATATGAAAAACAAAATCAAAGGTACTTGTTTAAGTTCTAACATTCTAATGGGAACAGCCAGACCCGTGCCACCCCCCACCATTAACACAGAGCCTCTCACACCCACTTGTGTAACCTTCTATTAATGTCAATCATGAAAAAATCATATATTATAGCTTGCTTACTACTGCTGTTCTGCGCTGTACGGGCACAGGACACCATAGACTATTCTCTCCCGAGCCAGGCATATCGGAGTATACCGTATACTTTTCGAAATGCTTTTTTCGATTCATTAGATCATTTCTCACAAATAGATTCTGATTCTTATTATCCTGACTATTACTGGCCCCCATACAATTTTCGATTATATCATAATATATGGAGAAGTGTTGTGACCAAACATTATCCCACCAATATGCCTCCGATATATGGCATAGGCATTCCTCTATGGCAGCTTCCCCAAGGATTCTGGTATCCTACGACACCAGGTGAGACGCAACTAAGGCCTGTCATAGCAGTGAAAGAGAGTGATAGCCTATATCTAACCACCTATGGACGAATAGTTGAATCAGACCAGCTATGTACAAGTCCTCCCGATGCATACATCAAGGCTCCCTACTATCCCACTTGCGACACATCCTACGAACAATGGTCCTGTTCTAACGTATACTATCTTTATTTCGACAGTGCAGTCACGATGTCAGATTCCTTCTATTTCGGAGTGGCAATTA
>JAEEGJ010023823.1_pt1 | contig 12785 bp, 12 predicted proteins | sample 8958761 | NCBI WGS metagenome assembly JAEEGJ01 (sample SAMN16246546, study PRJNA631951) | gut metagenome | biome: gut microbiome; feature: rumen; material: RS-attached | host: Bos | place: Iran: Karaj | collected 2018-10
TGAAGGAGGACATTTTTGAAGCGCAGGGAGGGGGATATTCAGCCTGCCCGCTCGCCGGGCAATTCATCACATGTTCCCGCATCAACAGCTATGCCGCAATAGACGACCTGAGAACGGCGGCACAGCCCACCCTCAGGCCGCAGGGCAGAGTGCGCGTTTCATGCTGCATAGTGGAGCTTATTTCAGTTTTCTCCTCTTATGCTTCTTCAGATATTGCATCAGCGGCTCAGGACGGTCCGTCTGAATCAGCGTGGCACCACGCTCCAGTATCCAGCCCCAAGCCTCGTCAGGTTCCTTCATCTCTACGGCACGGTCGTCATCGTGCCCTGCACACAAGCTCGGCCAGATGCTATTAATCCACACCTTTACCCCCGCCTCACGAATCAGCTGCAGCAGTTCCTCGGTCTGCGCATTGTATTCTTTCATGCAACACTCTATGGCTACGGGCTTCAGCTTCAGGTTTTCATCCACCAGTTCCCGCGCATTGGCGGCATTCAGGTTTACTATAGGCATATAGATAACCTTCTCCAGTACGGAGCCGTTCTCGGCCTTTACCTTTTCGGCTCTGTTGCCCGACTTAATGATTACCTGATCAGTTGTTCCCGTCTTCTCCATCAGTTTGACAACGTCCTGGAAGTAGTCATAGCCTTTGTCTATATTAATGAGAATCTTACCTTTACACAGGTTCAGCACTTCCTCAAGCGTAGGAATAGCATGGCGAGTTGCCGCAGCTCCATGCTGGGGCTTCAGTCTAAGCTCCTTCAGCTCGGCCAGCGTATGCTCTTCTATCTTGCCTTTGCCGGTACTAGTGCGGTTCAGGGTATTATCATGCATACAAACCAGCACACCGTCGCTTGTCTTGTGGACATCAACCTCTATCATATCCACTCCCATATCTATGCTGTTTTGGAAAGCCTGCAATGAGTTCTCGGGTGCGCCGCGCCAATCGCCGCGATGCGCTACTACCATCACGTAACGGGGGTTCTCAAACAGGTTACGCCTTAGTTTCCCGGCGTAGTTCTCAGCCCAAACCATACTGGTCATCATCAGGACCAGGAACAGGGAAAATGTCTTTTTCATTGCTTAAAATCAAAGTTTTGCACTGCAAAATTACAACTATGCGAGCACAAAACAAAAGAAAAACTGAAATTTTTTCGTTTTTTTGTCGAGCGGGAGGAATTTTTACTCGCGGAAATCGAGATAGTCCTGAACGCGTTCGATTGCCTCAGGAGTGAAGTCCTGAAGTTTCTGCAGTTCCTGCGGACTATGAAGAGGTCCATACTTCTTACGGTATTCAATGATAGCTTTCGCCTGATAGAAAGAGATGTAGGGATGATGCATTAGGCGCTTTAGGGAGAGGTGGTTTACTTCAAGCCGTTCGAGCGGGACAGGCTGAACAGTAAACCAGTCCAATACTTCATCGGGCATCCTGCAGGCCTCCATCACTTGTTCTTTGGTGCGGAATCCACCCAGTCTCTGACGATATTCCACTATCTTCGATGCGCGGTAAGAGGCAATACCGGGTATCTTCATCAGCATCAATGTGTCTGCCGCATTTAGGTCGATTACCGTGCCAGGAGCATATTTTTCGAGATGCGGAATGGTATCTGTGCTGTTGACCGGTTCTTCCGAGCGGGCGAGAGTTCCGTTAGAAGGCAAGGAATCCGTTTTCAAGTTTCCCTTTTCAAGGGGCAGACTATTCACTTTCGAAGAGGACACCTTTGAAGTCGAGGCCACAGAAGCAGACGGGCGCTCGTAGCTCCGGGGCTTGGGTGTAACGAGCTGGAAACGCCTATCGATGCGGATGTAGGGATGAAGACGCTCCCAAAGTTCATTCGTCATACCGGGAAGGCGCTGAAAATCCTCCGGCGTATGGTATCGCCCATGCTTGGCCCGGTAGTTATAGACAGCTCTCACTTGCCAGGATGCCAGGCCTAACCGCAAAAGGGTGGTGCTATCTGCCGTGTTCGGATCAAAAGGGAAGGATTCCACCCGCTCTTCCTCCTTGGCATAGATGTATTTCCGCCCGGAAGATGTAGGACGAAGTAGCGCAGAATCTGCCGTCGCAGAAAAGGACGAATCGCCGCCAACCGAGCCGCGCCAGCTGTAAATGGCCAAAGCCAGAACGACCAAAAGCATTATCCACTCCAGCAGGAGCAAGGCGCGGCGGTCAGAATTGGAGAAGAAGGGCAAGCGCTTCATCCCAGCAGCTCATGAATGAAAATCAGGGCGATAGCCAACGGAACGGCCCAACGCACCAGGAAGAGATAGAAGCGGAAGAAACGGAAGCGGAGCGTTCCTCCGTTAGTAAGCTCATCGCGCACCAGGTTACGGTCCAGTTTCCAACCCACAAAGAGGCAGATGACGATTCCGCCCAAGGGCATGATGATTTTGGAGGCCACAAAGTCGAAAAGGTCGAACATCGTCATTCCGAAGACGGTATAGTCGCTCCAAGGGCCAAAGGAAAGGGAGCAACCCACGCCCAAAAGCATACAGGAGACCGAAACCAGGGCTGCCGAGCGACGGCGCGAAAGGTGCATCGACTCGTGGACATAGGCCGTCACCGACTCATGGAGCGACATAGCGCTCGTCAGCGCAGCCAGCAGCAGAAGCACATAAAACAGGCCCGAAAAGACGTATCCCACTACAGGCATATGACTGAAAGCCAGATGAAAGACATTCGGCAGAGTGATGAAGACCAAGCCGGGACCTGCATTCACCTCAACGTCGGCCACGCTGAAAACCGCTGGAAAGATGATGAATCCGCTCAGTATGGCTACGACCGTATCGATGGCACTCACGCTGAATGCCGTCTTTACCAGGCGGGTATCAGAGCCGAAGTAGGAGGCATAGGTGCAGAGACAGCCCATTGCCAGACTTAGAGAGAAGAAAGCCTGCCCCATCGCGCTAAGCACCACATTAGTTGTCACCTTCGAAAAGTCGGGCCGCAGCAGGAAGGAGAGTCCGTCGCTTGCTCCAGGCATGCCAAAGGAACAGACTACCAGGATGCCGATAATGAACAGCAGCATAGGCATCATCACCTTGCTGAAGCGCTCAATGCCCGACTCCACTCCCTTGGAAATGACCAAGTGGGTCATCAGCATGAATATTGCAGCATAGACGATAGGCTGAACGGGATGAGAGACAAACGATGAGAAACAGGCCACATAGTCTTTTCCCTGAGCAAAGTAACCCGTCAGGGACAAGACGAAATAGTAGAGCGTCCAGCCCGAGATAACAACATAGTAGGACAGGATAAGGAAGGCGATGAAGACTCCGGCCACTCCCTCGTAGCGCCACCAGGTGCCTGGAGCCAGTTTCTGATAGGCAGATATTGTGTTGGCATGCGTGTGACGGCCAATGAGGAACTCACTCACCATAACCGGAACGCCCACAAAGACAACACACAAAAGGTAGATGAGGATGAAGGCGGCACCACCGTTGTTTCCCACCTCGGTAGGGAACCGCCAAACATTACCCAATCCCACAGCACTACCTGCCGAGGCCAGGATAACTCCCAGTTTGCTTCCGAAATTACTGCGATTTTCCATTCAATTAGATATCAATTCGTTAAAAAAGACTATAGCTACGCCAACAGGCGCTACCCAACGTATGAGAAACAGCAACAGGCGCAGGCTCCGCACTCGCAATACGCCGCTATTGGTCAGTTCGTCCTCCACCAGCCGGCGATTCAGGTACCATCCTACGAAACAAGTTATCAGGAGCCCGCCCAGCGGCATGATATACTTTGCCGTCAGGAAATCGAAAAGGTCAAAGAAGCCCAGGCCCAGCACCTTGACGTCGCGCCACGGGCCGAAAGAGAGCGAGCAGGCAAAGCCCAAAACGATGCAGATGGTCGTCACGATAACTGCAGACAGACGGCGTGAAAGACCGAAGTTCTCGCGGATGAAAGCCGTCGCTATCTCGTGCATAGAGATGGTGCTGGTCAGCGCAGCCAGTAACAATAGCACATAGAACAGGCAAGAGAAGGCGTATCCCAGCAAAGGCATATTGCTGAAGGCCATATTGAATACGCTGGGCAATGTAATATAGACCAGGCCAGGGCCTGCATCCACCTCTACCCCACCAACGGAAAAGACAGCAGGGAAGATAATGAAGCCGGCCAGGATTGCCACCAACGAATCTATGGCACAGACGCTAAGAGCCGAGTTTACAAGTCGCGTCTCACGACTGAAATAGGAGGCATACGTAGCCAAACATCCCACACCCACACTCAAGGAGAAGAAAGCTTGCCCCATCGCACTAAGCACAACGTCCGACGTCACCTTGGAAAAGTCCGGACGAAGCAGATAGGACAGGCCCTCCCGGGCGCCAGGCATAGAAAGGGAACAACAGGTAAGCAGCAAGATGATAAACAGCAGCAACGGCATCATCGTCTTGCTGAAGCGCTCAATGCCCGACTCCACTCCACGCGCCACGACATAGTGCGTCATTAGCAGGAAGACTAGCTGGAAGACCAGCGGTTTCCAGGGATGCGACACGAACTGGGAAAATACCGCTCCAAAGTCTCGGCCGGATGTAAGAGCATCGCAGAAGGACATAACCGTGTAGTGCAGCGTCCAACCAGCCACAACGGAATAAAAGGAGAGGATAAGCACTCCCGCCACAACACCCATATAACCGGCCACAATCCAAGGCTTACCGGGAGCAAGCACCCGATAGGCCCCAACCGTATTGGCACGGCTGCGACGACCTACGACAAACTCGCATATCATAACGGGCATAGCCAGCAGGAAAACGAACAGCAAATATACAAAGATGAAGGCCGCTCCGCCGTTTCGTCCCACTTCGGTAGGGAAACGCCAGATATTGCCCAGACCTACAGCACTACCTGCCGAAGCCAAGATGACGCCTATCTTACTGCCAAAACCTCCACGCTTTTCCATTCGACACACGCACCCTGAAACTTACAGTATTGACTTCAGGGAGCGTGCAAAGTTACACTTTTTTCATCAAAAACCCCACACAAGCTGCAAATTTAATACCATTAATGCATAAAAACGCACATTCTGGCTTTGCTATTCCAATGCTTTTGCGTATCTTTGGGCCCAAAAGCAAAAAAAAGACAAAGGCTATATGATTAAAGATTACTTGCATCGCTATCCGTTCACGCTACTTGCAGCCGCAGCCATCACCGTTGCCTCGTTAGTTCCCGTCCCGGAGGTAAAGCTTGCCGAAGACGTGCCTCTGGTTGACAAGTGGGTACATATGATAATGTATGGGGCACTTACCTTGATTATCTGGGTGGAATATCTTCGCCAACACCGTACACCGAAGTGGGGCCGTCTGATTCTGCTGGGTGTGATCGCCCCGATTGCAATGAGCGGTATAATTGAACTTATGCAGGCATATCTGACGACCTGTCGTAGCGGCGAGTGGCTGGACTTCATAGCCAACACTATCGGCGTTGCCTTTGGCACTATACTTGGCCTTTGCTTTCATGCTTTTCTACGGCATAAAGACAAGGGCCGCAGATCGTAACGGCATATCCGGAAAATCGTAATGTTTTATTCTCCCCAACTGCTACGGTCCAAGTTCCGATAACCGACAGCTTCGGCGATATGCATGGGCTCTATCGTTTCGCTCCCGGCAAGATCGGCGATAGTGCGGGCAACTTTAAGAATGCGGCTATAGGCTCGGGCTGAAAGCTGAAGACGATTCATAGCTGCACGCAACATTTCCCGCCCGGCCTCGTCGGGCTCGGCAAAGCGATGCAGCTGGCTTGTCGTCATCTGCGCATTGCAATGTATATCGCGGAAATCGCGATAACGCTCCTCCTGTATTTTGCGGGCACGAATCACACGCTCGCGAATCGTTGCACTAGTTTCTCCCGGCACGGTCCGGCTCATCTCGTCGAAGCTGAGCGGCGTTATCTCTATCTGCAAGTCTATGCGGTCGAGCAGAGGGCAACTGATTTTGTTCAGATAGCGAGATATCTGGCCCGGCGTGCAGCAGCAAGGTTTTGTAGGATGATTGTAGTAACCGCAAGGGCAGGGATTCATAGAGGCCACGAACATGAAGCTACACGGATAGGTTATAGTATATTTGGCGCGGGATATGTTGATTACTCGATCCTCCAAAGGCTGACGCAGGACTTCCAGCACTTGACGCTGAAACTCGGGAAGCTCGTCCAGGAACAGGACGCCATTGTGAGCCAATGATATCTCACCAGGCTGGGGATTCGCACCGCCACCGACGAGGGCCACCTGCGAGATGGTATGGTGGGGAGAGCGGAACGGGCGCTGGGCAATGAGCGAACTGCTACTCCCCAACTTTCCCGCTACAGAATGAATCTGAGTCGTTTCGAGACTTTCCTGAAGCGAGAGAGGCGGCAAGATGCTGGGAATACGCTTTGCCAGCATACTCTTACCGCTCCCAGGAGGCCCGACCATGATCACATTATGCCCGCCTGCAGCCGCAATCTCCAAAGCACGCTTGACATGTTCCTGCCCTTTGACATCCGCGAAATCAAAAGAAAAAGCGGTCTGCTGCGCATAAAACTCAGCCCTGGTATTAATAACGGTCGGCTCAAGTAGTTGCGCCCCATTCAAATGAGCTATAACCTGGTTAATATGTTTAGCGCCATATACATTAATATTATTTACAACGGCGGCTTCACGAATATTGTCTTGTGGCACGATAAGGCCCTCGTAGCCCAATTCACGGGCTTTAATAGCAATCGGGAGTGCGCCCTTGATGGGCATGAGAGAACCGTCTAGACTCAGTTCTCCAACCATCATATATCTATTTAGCAGGGTTTCCTTTACCTTCTCAGCTGTTGCCAAAATGCCTATAGCCAGCGGAAGGTCGAAACCAGAACCTTCTTTGCGGACGTCAGCTGGAGCCATATTAATAGTTATCTGCCTTGTAGGAAATTGGTATCCGCTATTTTCAATGGCAGCCATAATGCGTTCATGGCTTTCCTTCACAGCAATATCAGGTAAGCCGACGAGTACAAAACGTATGCCGCGCGAAGCATTCACCTCTATAGTTACGGGAGTAACTTGTAGCCCTTGCACGCTGGCACTATAAGTCTTTATAAGCATAGTAGTTGGGCTTTAGGTTCTATGTCGCGCATCCAGTCGGAGCCACAAGCTATGATTTTCTGGTCGGGGCCGACCAAGATGAAATAAGGCAACTCCCGAATGTTCAACTGTTCTACAAGAGGACTACGCCAGCATTGAAAGTCGCAATAGCTGGGATAGTTCACAGTGTCTCTCTTTTCTACCCGCTTGAGTGCTTCGTCATCTACGTCAAGCGAGTAGCTTAACAAATTTAATTTATTCTCCTTCTTTATTCTGCGGCGAAATGTCCGCGCCCTAAACAAGCCGCTTTGCGAGCCGCTTTTCCAACTGGCCCAAAAGACGGCCAGGAGATACTCCCCTTTGATATCCGCCGTTCTTATTGTATCCTTCCTCTCCTCCTTCTTTTTCTTTCCACCAGTATCCTTTACCTCTTCATTTTTCCTCAGTTTCAGGTCGAACTTTGGCATAAGTTGACCTGGCATTAAAAGCCCATAGGCCTGAACGATCCTTGACAGGCGGCTTAGGTTTACGTCGTCTGGATTCGCGCGGCACAAACTATCGTAAATCTCCGTAACATCTTTCCTGTCAAGACTGTCTTCCAGAAGAAAATATTCGCGATAAAGATATTGACTCACTGCCATAGTAGGGAATTGCAGGATATATTTCCTGGCAACTTCACGGGCCTCAGGAACCGGCATCTTAAGGCTCTCCATCCTGAAGCGGGTATAGATTTCGTTATCCTCGGTTCCGGAGACTTTCACTTCACTCAGATTTTGGGCGTCCCCCTCAACCTTTATATCATCGCCGGATTTTGCAAAAACAGTTAGCCTTGAATAATTGGGATATAGAATATGCATCGTGTTTGAGCCGTCCAGGGGGAACTCATACATAAAGCGGCCTTCGCGGATATGCAATGAGTCCATACGGTCAAGCCCTCCGTCCGTGCTGTAGATGAAGAACTCACCCTGCTCCAGGTGAGCAAACTTGCCTCGGATTCGAACTATTCCGGGGTGTTCGCTGCAACAGAGCAGGGTGAGCAATAGAGCTATATAGAATAGCGATTTCTTCACTTACTTCAAAAGACTTTTTATTGCGCTTTCGTAGTTGGCAAATTCCAAATCGTTAGCTGCGCGCTGAGCCAGAGTGGCATCCTGCTGGATAGCGTTCTTCAGGCTGCTTGCCAATGTGCTGGCATCATTTGTACGAGCAGCCAGTACAGCCTGCAGATAGCTGGTAATGGCATCGGCATTCTTGATGCCAGAGAGTGTCTTCTTGGCGCTTGCATAGTCCTTTGCAAGAATCTGAGCCAAAGCAGCGCTGTTTGTCATTGTACCAGCCAAATCGTTAGCAGCCTGAGTGTAGTTACCCTTTGCAATGTTCAAGTTGCCCATCACCTCCTTGAAGGTATTGGCGCCACTGCCCTGTGCCAGGAAAGCCTCGGCAGCACTGATGTTGCCCTCCTTCAGAGCCAGCAGAGCCAGGTTCGTATTCACTTCGCTGGCACGGTTGCTTACCTTCTTGGCCTGCTCCAGATAGTTCTTTGCAGTTGCCACATCGCCGTTCGAAATAGCCTGCTGTGCCAGATTGTTCAGAGCACGATAATCGCTGGGGTACTGCTTGGCAATAGCCTGGTACCACTGAGCCTTTTCCTGCTCTGTCCGTACCAGCTTGTTGGCACCGTAAACCATTTCTTCCACACTCAGCTTGGAGGGATCCTTCCTGTACTGGTCGACAATCTGCTCATCGCTGCGACCGATGATATCATAGTTAACAATGAGTCGGGCACGACGCAACTCAGGCAGGATGCCTTCCTTGATGTCTGTATAGACCTCGCTCATATTACTAATCTGCTGCTCACGCTCTTCAGGATCCTGATACATGGAGAGGACGCGCAGGATGACGTCCTTGTCCTGCAGGTTGCTCTTTGAGATGAGTTCCTGGAAGCCTTCCCAGTCCTCTGCGGTGAACTTGGTGTCCACATCGGCCTTCATCTTCAGCTTCTTAAGCTCTTTTCTCATGTAATCAGCGCTGACGTTCTGACGCTTTTGAGCCAGTTTCTCGTTCAAGCTGTAGCGTCCATCGGGGCTGGCGTAGGCACTTACTTCAATACCATTCAGCATACGGCCTTCCTGATCGTCATTGATTTCCTTCAGAATCTTGCTGAGGTCCTTCACGCTGGTGCTTCCCAATTCGCTGGCGCGCAGGTTTGCCTGATTGATAAGGAACTTGATATTGGCCTCCTGCTTCTGCTCAATAACTCTCTGATAGGCATCAGGAGCAGTAGCTGCAGTAATATTACAGCGGCTCAGCAGCTGGCTGGTGGCAATCACGCCGTAGCCGATCTTCACCTCGGGAATGGAAACCTTCTTCTTGCCCTTCTTTGCATCGAAGCGTGCATAGAGGTCGCTCTTTATCATGGGATCTACATAGGCGAAGTTCGTCTTCATCGTATAGGTTCCGCCTACCTTGTAGTTCACAGTAGTGGCATTACCTTCAACCTTCTCGCCCTGGAACGTAGCGCTCTGGCCTTCTGCCTCGCCGCCTTCATACTTCAGTACGGGAATTACCGTCACAACGGCCTTTTTCTTCATGTACTTCACGGGGAATGTACCATTAATTGTGGCAGGAACCTGACCACCGACTGCCTCCAGCGGAGTCGGGGTAACGGTGAAATTGTCGGCAGTCAGTTTGCCGAGCTTGCTGCATGATGAGAGTGCTGCTACTGCGATAGCACTCATGAGGATAAATTTTGTCTTTTTCATTTTATAAAAATACTTTAAAAATCGTTTTTTCGGCTGCAAAGGTACAAAAAATAAATATATGCTGTACGCAATCAGGGAAAAAAGTGCGCTTTTTTCATGGATTCTTAAATAAAGACCGCAAAAAAGGCAGTGAAAAGGCCTTTGAATATTTGCAGAAAGGCCTTTAAAAATTTGCGGAAAGGCCTTTGCGCAAAAATCAAGAGGCTATTTCAGCCTGATTATTGTCAAGCCGTCACGGATGGGCAGAATGACTTTCTCAACGCGATTGTCGGCTGCGACCTTCTCATTGAATTCCATTATTCCACGCGTCTGAAGATCACTTTCTTTTTGCCTGTCCTCAAGAACGTGTCCGTACCATAGCGTATTGTCCGCCAAGATAAAGCCCCCCTTTTTCATGCGAGGGAGCAACATCTCATAATAATCAATGTATTGCCGCTTATCTGCATCGACAAATGCCAAGTCCCATTGTATGTCCATCTTGGGCACCAGCTCCAGAGCATCGCCGATGTGCAAGTGTAGCCGTTCCGCATAAGGGCTTCCCTGAAACCATTTCCGGATGAAATCTTCCTGTTCGTCAAAGACCTCGAATGTGTGAAGCTGGGCATCCCCCTCCAATCCTTCGGCCATGCACAGAGCACTATAGCCGCTGAAAGTGCCGAGTTCCAGCACGAACCTTGGCCGAATCATCCGCACAAACATTTTCAGCAGGCGGCCCTGAATGTGGCCACTCGCCATCTGGCCGTATGGAGAATGCAGTTGCGTAGCTCTCCATAAAGCATGGAGGTAGTCCCCCTCAGGGTCAACATGCCCCGCTATGTAGGTCTCTTGGTCCAAGGAGTGGAATCTATTCTTCCTCTTCGCCGGCTTTTGCTATCAAGGCCTCAATAGCGAGCCGGTAGCTATCCAATCCGAAACCGCCTATCACGCCTAAGCATCCAGGACTAATGAGACTGCGTCTGCGGAACTCTTCCCGTTGGTGAACGTTGCTGATGTGAACTTCCACTACAGGGGTGCTTACACTTTTTATGGCATCCAGAATAGCCACGCTGGTGTGGGTGTAAGCACCAGCATTGAGAACTATCCCGTCACGGTCAAACCCGACCTCCTGGATCTTGTTGATAATTTCACCTTCCAGATTACTCTGGTAATAGTCAATACGCACCTCAGGGAAACGCGTTCTCAAGATCTTCAAATAATCCTGCCAAGCTCGTTTTCCGTAGATTTCAGGTTCTCTTACGCCCAATAGATTAAGATTTGGGCCGTTAATAATTTGTATTCTCATAGTTTTTTTGTAATTTTGCCGCTACAAAGATACAAAAGATAAATGAAAGAACGATGAAACAGAGAAAAGTTTTTTCTGATATAAGGATAAAAGCGGAAAATATAGACCAAAACATCCTGCGCCGATACATACAATTTTTGCGATTGGAGCACTCCTACTCAATAAACACTCTGGATGCCTATTGCAAAGACTTGGAAAAGCTACTTCGCTATTATTCTACCGAGGGGATTGATTTCCGCAACGTCACCTTGGAGCAGCTCGACCAGTTTGCCGGTTCTCTTTTGGAAGAAGGCATCCAGCCTCGAAGCTTGGCCCGCGTCCTTAGCGGCGTCCGGTCTTTCTATCGTTTTCTCGTTTTGGAAGGAGAACTTAAGAACGACCCTACAGAGTTACTTGAGTCACCCCGCATAGGAAGGCACCTGCCCGAAGTCCTCAGCATAGAAGAGATCGACGCTATTATAGGAGCCATTGACATGAGCCGCCTCGAGGGTGTGCGAGACCGTGCCATCATTGAGATGCTTTACAGTTGCGGCCTGCGAGTGAGCGAACTCTGCCAGCTGAAGATAAGCGATCTCTTCCTGGAAGAAGGATACATCCGCGTTCGCGGCAAGGGAAGCAAAGAACGCCTTGTACCCATTGCCCAGAAGACGGTCAGCTTATTGCGCGGATGGCTTGTAGAACGTATGCAGATAAAGGTGAAGCCGAATCAGGAAGACTTTGTCTTTGTATCCTTCACCCGAGGCCAGCACCTGAGCCGGATCAGCGTTTTCGTCAAGATCAAGGAATACGCCCAAAAGGCGGGCATTTCAAAAAGCATCAGCCCACACACTTTCCGTCATAGTTTTGCAACCCATCTCCTGCAGGGAGGGGCCAACTTGCGGGCTATTCAGACGATGCTGGGCCACGAAGACATCTCTACCACAGAAATATATATGCACATTGATACATCCCATCTGCGCCAAGAAATCCTGGAGCACCATCCCAGGAATATAAGGGGCAGGACTGAATCAGATAAAGCCCAGTGACTTTTCGGCAGAGCCCAACGCCTACATTATTATAATAAGGAATAAGGGAAGGGGTCTTCTACAAGTCCCCAAGTTCTTTGCGGATTTCCATCAATTCAGACCGCACCGATTGCAGGCGGGAGATAATGTCGCTTGAATCCATTGCCCCCCGTTTATTCTTGCGCAAGGTCTCTCTGGCCGCTGCAATCTTCATACCCCTGACCTTCAGCAGATTATAGACCACTCGCACTTCCTCTATGTCCTCTGTCGTATATTGTCTCACGTTACGGCCGCTTTTGCGTGGCGCAATGTTGGGAAACTCTTTTTCCCAATAGCGAAGCAGAGACTCAGCTACGCCGAACTGCTCAGCCACTTCACTGATTGAGTAGTACTTCTTCAGGTCTTTATTCTTGTTCAGTGCCATAAGAAATGGATGGAATAATCACATAAAATCAATAAAATCTTTGCAAAAGTACGCAAAACAAATTACCTTTGCAACAATTTTCGCGGAAAAAGTATAAAAAAGTATATGAAAGCAAATGAAATTCGCGACTCGTTCAAAAAGTTTTTCGAGTCAAAAGAGCATCTTATCGTGCCCTCTGCACCTATGGTTATCAAGGATGACCCCACCCTGATGCTCACAAACGCAGGTATGAATCAGTTCAAAGATATCATCCTGGGAAATGCCACG
>JAEEGJ010023824.1_pt1 | contig 12784 bp, 8 predicted proteins | sample 8958761 | NCBI WGS metagenome assembly JAEEGJ01 (sample SAMN16246546, study PRJNA631951) | gut metagenome | biome: gut microbiome; feature: rumen; material: RS-attached | host: Bos | place: Iran: Karaj | collected 2018-10
TTTGTGTAAATATTCGTGTTCTGTTTGCAAAAAATGATTCCAGATGTAGTTCCAATAGGTCAAGTGAAGAACTTTTCAAACAAGTTGTAAGATTGTCGAACTCCTTGATGTCTTCGTAGAATTGCTATTATGATGAAAAAAGAAACTTTTTTCGTACCCAATAGCATTTTTTGTTAGTTTTGCAGCATAATTTACATAAACTAGTAAATCCACTTCTAAAAGCATGACTTTAGATTATAGGGATTATGTCCGATGGTTGAGTTACCATTTAGATGAACGGATTTTTCTGAGCGATGGATCCGAACATGCTTTGATTGTTTTTGAGCGAATATTCAAACAGTCCAGCAAAATCTTGAGGATATTCGCAGGAAACTTGTGCCGCACTATGGGCAATGAGCCTGAATATATTACTGCATTGAGTGATTTCATTGTTAAGGGCGGTAGCGTCAGAATACTGCTCAATAACTATGACGAAAAGCTTGTGAATGAATCCAACCTTTTCAAGCGACTTGCCTATTTCAAAAATCTCGGCAAGGACATCACCGTGAAAAAAACGGAGACAAAGTTATATCAAAAAGGTGACCCTTTTCAGAAAGAAATTTACTTTACCGTGGGTGACGAGAACGCCTACCGCATAGAGTCCAATATCAAGCAATGTATAGCACAATGTAGTATGAACAGAAAAAATGAGGCAAAGGAGATTATAACGCTTTTCGATGGGCTGTTTAACAGTGATGAATCCGAAGAAATTGATCTCTTAAAAATATTTGGATACTAATGAGTGAGTTTTATTCCATCATTCAACTGCTTGCTACGTTAGCGATTGGATTTGCAATATTGGACTATTCTGAGTTCATTATAGGCAATCTTACGAAACGATTCTACCATGTATACGATTTATTAGAACAAACTGTAAAGGAGTGCCAGACAGTAATGCCCGATAACTTGTCATTAAACACACTTACGTCAGTAGCTATAGGAAATGGAGATACTTCAGGACAAATCGAGATGTTGAAAATCAACTATGAAAAAATAAATAGAGAAATTCAGAACTTCAAGAATGAATCCTATAGGCAACTTGAAAGAATAAATAAACCTCGCTGCCTTACATCTACGAGCCTCTTTGTGTTTATGGCCATGGTGGCATTGCTTTTTGTTCCAAGTCTCAAACAGCAATATGGTGAAGTTGTCATTTTATTTCTTCTTTCTTTTTCAGGGTTGTGCATCGTTTATCTTGTACTGGGTTGGTTTCTTGGTGAAAGGGAAAACAACAAGTGGCCGTTTAGATACGAATCAATAAAACATCCAATAATTTGTTTTACAATTATATGTACGGTTTCAGCCGCATTCTCTATAATCGCTTTATGGCAGTCGCTTTACATTGGTGAATTGTGGAAATATCTTTTCGTGGCTCTCATTATTGTAGGTTGGCTTAATTTTGTTATATATTTCTTTATTATTGAACGTACCATTCGAGATTTTATAAATTTTGTAATGGAAAGGAGAAAGTCTCTTTTGGACGAATGTATGTCTTTAATGTCCGAATGCAATAAACTAATGGCCATAATGGATATGGCAAATCTTGTCATTAAACATTAAATTTGCATTCAACCAATCGCTCCCAAGTAATTCGATGTGGAAAAAACAGGAACACCTCTTCTTCAGTAAATTTGCGCGACCCCATTACATAAAACACAGGGACAGCGTGCACGCCGTCCCCATAAAACAATGAATTCAAGATGATTACAAATTACATTGTCTTAGCCCATGTGTCCTTCAACGCCACAGTGCGGTTGAAGACCAAATGATTTGCCGTGCTGTCCTTGTCGACAGTGAAGTAACCGATGCGTTGGAACTGGAAGTGGTCAAGTGGCTTGGCATCGGCCAAGAATTCTTCCACATAGCACACAGGGCGGATTTCCAACGAGTTGGGATTCATCATCTCCTTCATGGCCTCTAATGAGGTCTTGCCTTCGTTTTGCAGGCGGGCCAGCTCGTCGCGCGGGTTCTCCACCTTCCAGAGGCGGTCGTACATGCGCACCTCAGCTTCAAGGCAACGCTCGCAACTCACCCAATGGATGGTACCTTTTACCTTACGGTTGGCACCCGGCAGACCGCTCTTCGTGTCGGGGTCATATTCGGCATAGACTTCAACGACTTCTCCATTTTCATCCTTCTTGCAGCCTGTGCATTTCACTATGTAGGCGTTCTTTAGGCGCACTTCATTACCAGGGGTCATGCGGAAATACTTCTTTGGAGCATCCTCCATGAAGTCCTCTTTCTCAATCCATAACTCGCGACTGAAGGCAATCTTATGACTGCCGGCTGTTTCGTCCTCGGGGTTGTTGATGGCTTCCATTTCTTCCACTTGTCCTTCAGGATAGTTGGTGATGACCAGTTTCACTGGGTTGACCACAGCAGCAACACGAGTAGCTGTGGCATTGAGGTCCTCGCGGATGGCACTCTCCATCAAGGCGAAGTCGTTCAAGGCATCGTAGGTGGTATAGCCAATCTTGTCGATGAACTTGTGGATGCCGCTCGGTGTATAGCCTCGGCGACGGAAGCCGCAAATCGTGGGCATGCGCGGGTCATCCCAGCCACTCACCAAGCCCTCGTTGACAAGAACGAGCAGGTTACGCTTGCTCAACAAGATATAGTTGAGGTTCAGCTTGTTGAACTCAGTCTGGCGGGGACGGTTGTCGTCCATGTTGTCGCCCTCGCCACGAATCTCTTTGAGCCAGTCGACAAAGAGGTCGTAAAGCGGGCGATGCACCACAAATTCCAAGGTGCAGAGTGAGTGGGTGACACCTTCGAAGTAGTCGCTTTGTCCGTGGGCGAAATCATACATCGGGTAAGCATGCCATTTGGTGCCTGTGCGGTGGTGAGGTGTGTCGACCACACGGTAGATGATTGGGTCGCGGAAGTGCATATTCGGGTTGGCCATATCGATTTTGGCACGAAGCACCATCTTTCCCTCGCCAATCTCACCATTGTTCATCTTGTTGAACAAATCGAGCGATTCTTCGATGGGACGGTTGCGATACGGACTCTCAATGCCGGGCTGTGTAGGCGTACCCTTCTGCGCAGCAATCTCCTCGGAGCTTTGCTCATCGATGTAGGCCTTACCTCTTTTAATCAGTTCTATGGCAAAATCCCAAAGTTGCTGGAAGTAATCGGAGGCGTAGTATTCGTTACCCCACTGGTAGCCAAGCCATTGGATATCCTCTTTGATGGCATCGACATACTCCATGTTCTCCTTGGTGGGGTTGGTGTCGTCGAAACGCAAATTGCACACGCCGCCATGTTGGGCGGCGATGCCGAAGTCGAGGCAGATGGCCTTGGCGTGGCCAATGTGGAGATAACCGTTCGGCTCTGGGGGAAAACGTGTCTGCACACGTCCACCATTCTTGCCGTTGGCGAGATCTTCTTCCACTTTCGCTTCAATGAAATTGAGCGATTTCTTTTCCGTAACTTTTTCTTCTTCCGGGTTTGTCATAATCGTTGAGATTGAAAATAAAGCGCAAAAATAGTAAAATGATGCTTTTCTTGTTTTGTTGAAGCCAAAAAATGCACATTTACAAAAAAAGCCTGCCGAAACTCAGCAGGCTTTTGAGGTACCTGGCGGACTCGAACCGCCGTCCCCGGTTTTGCAGACCGATCCCTAACCACTCGGGCAAGGTACCCTATTAACTACGTTGAAATCTCCGATTCGGCAGAGCCAATCTTACGATTTGCGGCTGCAAAGATACGACTTTTTGGCGAACCGCAAGGTTTTTCTTTGAAATTTTTTACACCAAGCCTCGTGCCGACAATTTCAGCCAATTCCATACGAACAAGGCAATGAAGAGCACACCGCAATATACATAGAAGAGTTTCAAGTCTTTACGACGCAAATGTGTCATCGCATAGGCAGACATTATTATTATTAAAGGTATAGCAGGTTCGTGATAACGTTCCGAATTGGCGGCAAAGGAAAACATGATGATAACCAAATACGACAACTCGTAAGCCCCAATCAGGCTGAAATCACGCCATTTTTTTTGTCGAAAAGCGATGACAATGGCCAGCATGGCAAAGAAAGCCAAGAAATTCTTCACATAGATGCTACCGTGGAACATCTTGTTGTTGTCAGGTGCCTCCTCCACCATAGGCGACAAAGGCAACACAAAAGCCCCTGGTGCCAAAACCCAACTTTGAGCCAACTCACCATGTTTCATACCCAACGAATCATATTTCTCAGATTGATAGGTCAAATCCTTGAATTTCATACGGTAAATGTTTTTCATCTCACTACCTATGGGAGAGAACAAGAAGACCAAAAACACAACCCCTATAATAGAAACAGTGATGATTTTGCCTTTTTTGCCCACCAAATCCTTTGAAGACAACACCACAAAAACTAGGAAAGCAAAAATAAGGCACATACCGATGATGGTACGAAACCCAAAAACCAAACCTGTGAGCAGGATGGGGAAAAGTATGTTCCAAACACTATATTTTTTTCTTCGAATGAGATAATCCATACGCTCAAGGGCAAGGATAGACAAGAAAATCATTTCCATTTCCTTTGTATGCATACCACAAATCTGTATCAAAACAGGCATAAACACACACATTACGGCAGCCACACGACCTGTACGCTCACCAAATGTGCGCGAACCCAACTTCCAAACCACGATACAAAGATAGGCACTCATTAAAGCCTTGAAAAGCCTCGGCACCAACCAACTGCGACCAAAAATACTGTAAACCAACGTCAGCCAAAGCAAGTAACCTTGGTCGGACCAACCCATCGTATAGGCATTCAAATACTTGAAGACGTAAGAAACATAGCCCTCATGAATTGCTCTCGAAAGATGGACCGCCTCTTGATGATACCAAATGCTGTCGCCCGCATTGTATTCAAAGCCGATGCCGGTCTCCCAATAATAATAGTAGCACATCACGAAGACATACACCACCCTAATGGCCAAGGCTATCCAAAACACCTTGTGCCAAAACTTCTTAGGTTCGTCATTTTTCCAGCGAGGATAAAAAACAGTGGCCAGAACGAAGAAAAACAAGACTTCCCCGATGCCCCAAAACATCCATTTCAGTTGCAAGGCATGTTCTCTGAACACCAAAGTAACCGTAAGCAAGGCTGCCAAATACAATCCTATGCCTATGAGCGAAATATGTCGAAGAAGTTTATTTCCCATATTCTGATGAAATTTTATTACAAATCAAACCATTCCTCGTGCCGCCAACTTCAACCAATTCCATACGAACAAAGCCACGAAAAGCAAGCCGCAATACACATAGAGCAAGGTCAAGTCCTTACGTCGCAAGTGAGTCATGGCATAAGCCGCCATAACCAACATTAAGGGTATGGCAGGTTCGTGGAATCGCTCGGAATTGGAAGTGAAAGTGAACATAATTATGGCTAAATATGATAGTTCGTAAGCACCTATGAGACTGAAATCGCGCCATTTTCTCTGTCTTATGGCTATCATTATGGCCAACATGGCAAAAAAAGCCAAGAAGTTTTTGACGTAAGTGCTACCATGGATCATCTTGTTGTGATTAGGCGCCTCTTTCACCATGGGAGACAAAGGCAAAACAAATGCTCCGGGAAACAAATACTTGCTTTTTGCAATCTCAGTATGTTGTAAACCTAAAGATTCATATTTTTTGGCCATATAGTCCGTGCCGCTGAAATTAATTCTATAGATGATTTTCATCTCGCTTCCTATCATCGTGAAAAGGAACACCAGAAAAACAACAGTCGTGACCGACAAAGTGATGATTTTGCCTTTTCTGTTCACCAAGTTTTTGGGCGAAAGAATGACGAAAACCAAAAACGCGAAAACAAGACACATACCAATAACTGTCCTGAACCCAAAACACAGCCCTATGAGCAGGATGGGAAACAGGATATTCCAAAAGGTATATTTCTTGCTCCGAATGAGGTAATCCAAGCGTTCGAGGGCAAGGATGGAAAGGAATATCATTTCCATTTCCTTGATATGCATTCCAGTCAATTGTATCAAAATGGGCATAAAGACACACATCACGGCAGCCAGTCGGCCTGTGCGCTCACCGAAAGTTCGTGAAGCCAACTTGTAGACCACAATGCACAGATAGGCGCTCATCAAAGCCTTGAAAATCCTTGCCACCAACACGCCCCGACCGAATAGGGTATGAAGAAAAGTGAGCCAAATCAGATAGCCGCGATCGGAATAGCCAATAGAATAATTCCCAATAACATCGATGGCAAACCCGAAATCGCCTTTCCGAATGTGTCTCGACAACAACACACTCCTATTGTAATATCCCACAGCGTCACCTGGACCGTCGAAAGGGATTCCCTCTGTATGTTTAAAATAAAAGTATGAAAAAACGACATAAAGCAACCGTATGGCCAATGCCGCCCAAAACACTTTGCGCCAAAACTTTTTAGGCTCATCGTTTTTCCAGCGCGGATAAAAGACTGTAGTCAGTACAAAGAAAAACAATACTTCCCCTATGCCCCACAATAACCATTTAAGCTGCATGGCATGTTCACGAAACGCAAAACTGATGACCAACAGCGCCAATAGATAAACGCCGATGCCATAAACAGAAATATAGCGAATCAGTTTCTTTGACATGCCTTAATCTGTGATGAATATGGGCTCACCTTTCTTGCGTTTTGTAGCATTACGCATTAGTATTGCTTTTTCAGTTGGATTGATGATGCCAATCTTGCGCAAATCAGCGCGTTCCCACCAGCTGGGTTTGTACTCGTGAAACACGCGATAGAGCGAGTCGGAGGCGCAAAGCACTTCGGGACTGTAAGACTCAAGGGTGCTATCCTCCAAATGGAACGTAATATGCAAAATGCTGCTATCAGGAACATATTCGTAATCGAAAGAATAGTAAACGACTGTGTCGTTTTTCACGCGTCTTTGCATACCCTGACCCTCTTCGAAGAAAAACATCTGCTGGCCTTTAGTCGTATCGTAGGGATTATACTCGAAATGCTTGTACTCGTCTTCTATAATTTGCCCATAATAGTCTGTATTCCATTGTTCTAAAAAGGTCAAGCCATATACCTTATTAATCATACTATAGACATCGAGTTTGTTTTGACTGACAAAGACGGTACGGTAGACATGGCCGCCTGGCGAACTGATGACAAAAGACGACCCTCGGAAATCGCCTCCATTATAATCCTTGACAGTTACCGTAATTATGCTATCGTTTGCCTTACCCGACATAGGCGAAACAGTGTACCAGTCAGCATCATCGTTCTTGGTCACCTTCCATTTGCAGTTGGCGTTGACGATAACGGTTTGACTCTCCGACTGCAACCCAAAACGCAAGTCTTGCGATGACACTACAATGCTATAGTCTTTACCGCAACCCATAAGACATAACAAGGCTATTATTGCCAAGATCTGGTATTTCTTTTTTGTTTTCATAAGATGACAGATTTATAATGTTAGAGACAACGCGCGCAATATCTCTACATCAAATCATCAGAATTGGAATATTGGTTCATCCCCCTTGCGCTTGATGGCTACACTTTTGAGAAAGGCTCTTTCTGAAGGAATGATGGTACCTATTTTGCGCATATCGGCGCGTTCCCACCAATGATCCTTGTATTCATGGATGAAACGGAATAGAGAGTCACTAGCAGTCAGCACCTGTGGGGCATAATTTTCGGGTGCATCCTCAACCGTCTCAAATTCGATATGAAGAATCTGACCATCGGGATTGTATTCATAGTTGAAAGCATAATAGACCGCCGTGTCCTTATGATGGTCCATCTGCACCCCTGTTCCATCGGCAAGGAAATACATAGTATAACCCGTTGTCGTGTCGTATGGGTTAAACTCGTAATGCTCATACGTATCCTCAATCATTTGGTCATAAAAGTCAGTGTTCCAATGCTCTACACTTGACACGCCAAACACTTTATTGTAAAAGCCCTCAAAATCCACTCTATTTTGGGAGATGAAAATTGTATGGCTCTCGTGACCCCCAGGCGAGTTGATGACAAAGGAGGCTTCACGGAAATCGGCATCTTCCAAGGCTTCAACGGTAATGACGAGGATGGCATCGTTTTTTCCACTCATCGGGCTAATGGTATACCAGTCGACGTCGTCGTTCTTGGTGATGGTCCATTCGCAGTTGGCTTTGAGGTCAAAAGGCTGAGAGCCAGCCTCCAAACCAAAACAAATATTGTTTGTTGGGACTTGGATTTGGTACTTTTTTCTACAGCCAGTGAAACCAGCTGCCACAATGAGCAGTAAAGCTGTTAAGGCTAAAAATTGGCTATGTTTTTTCATTTCAGTTAGTTTTAAAATGCAAAAGTACAATTATTCTTAATACCTTCTTCTTTGTTTCGATTTCTTAGGCAGCGTGTCAGCCAGCATTTCAAAGTCCATCTTGTGCTTGAAGAGGTCGACGGCCTTCACGCGGATGCGCACCTCATCGCCGAGTTGTATGATACGTCCTGTGTCCTGCCCGATGACACGGAAGTTGTCGTCGTCGAGGTAATAATAGTCACCAGGAAGGTCTTCGTAGCGCACTAAACCCTCGCATTTGTTGCCTTTCAGTTCCACAAACAGACCCCATTTGCTCACGCCTGAAACCAAACCCTCAAATACCTGACCTATCTTATCTTGCAGGTATTCCGCCTGTTTGTATTTGATGGATTGGCGTTCCATCTCTTCAGCCTGCTTTTCCATCTCGCTGGCGTGGACACACATCTCTTCATATTCCTTCTTATTGACAGAGCCTTGGTTTTCAATGAGATATCTTTCAATTAATCGATGTACCATTAGGTCGGGATAACGGCGGATGGGTGAAGTAAAATGAGTGTAATAATCGAACGCCAAGCCGTAGTGGCCGATGTTGTCGGTGCTATAGACGGCCTTTGCCATAGTGCGTAGGGCAACGGTCTGGATGAGGTTCTTCTCACCCTTGCCCTCCACATCCTCGAAGAGCTTGTTATAAGAGTTGACCAAAGTGCTTCGGTTGCTGATGTTCATGGAATAGCCCAAACGTGAGATAAGCAACATAAACTTGTTGAGTTTCTCGGGATTGGGTTCATCATGGACACGATAGACAAAGGTGTAGTTGCTCCATTTGCTATCAGGTTGACCAAAGGTTTCGGCCACCGTTCGGTTAGCCAACAACATGAAGTCTTCGATAAGTTCATGCGACTCATTCTGCACTCGCACGTAGGTGTCGATGGGCTTCTTGTTTTCGTCCAAAATGAACTTCACCTCTTCCGAGTGAAAATTGATGCTGCCTGCCTCCATACGCTTTTCGCGCAGTTTAGTCGCCAAACTATTGAAGGTTAGGATTTCGTCCTTATAGTCGCCAGAACCGCCTTCAATCATGGTCTGTACCTCCTCGTAGGTATAGCGGCGGCATGACTTGATGATGGTCTTGCCAATCCATTTGTCGTAAATCTTGGCATCGTCATCCATTTCGAACACGACAGAGAAAGTCAGTTTTTCTTCGTTGGGACGAAGTGAACACACATTGTTGCACAGTTTTTCGGGCAACATAGGGATGGTTCTGTCGACGAGGTAGACGGAAGTACCCCGATCGAGTGCTTCCTTGTCGATGGCAGAGCCTTTGCGTACATAGTACGAAACGTCAGCGATGTGGACACCCACTTGCCAATGGCCGTTGGGTAGTTTTTGCAACGAAATAGCGTCATCGAAGTCCTTGGCATCGGCAGGATCGATGGTGATGGTGAATGTCTTACGGAAGTCGTGGCGTTTTTTAATTTCAGCCGCACTGATTTTGACTGGAATCTGTGCCGCTTCACGCTCCACATCTTCTGGAAACTCTATCGGATAGTCATGGGCGGCCAAGATGGATTCCATTTCTACATCATTCTCGCCAGGTTTACCCAATACACGGACAATCTCACCAAAGGGATTACCCGAGCCGTCAGGCCAATCCACCAAATGGACAATAACTTTCATACCGTCCTTGACACCATTAAGGTCACCGCGAGGAATGAAGATGTCGACAGGCATCCAATCCACATCAGGACGGACAAAGACATAACCATGGGAGATAGTGAGCACGCCCACAAACTCGGTATGTTTGCGTTCGAGTACTTCGACAATCTCGCCTTCTGGTTTGCTGTTGTTGCGCTTGGGGAACATAGCCACACGCACACGGTCGCCATGCAGCGCCTTGTAGGTATCCTGAGCTGCGATAAAGATATCCTCGCCTTCGCCGTCGTCGCGCACCACGTATGCCTTTCCTGTCGACTTCATCTCGACCGTACCCTCCACATATTTCGTCTTTGGTCCAAACTGAGCCATACCTTCGGGACCCATTACATAGCTGTAGGGACGCACTTCTTGCAGCAAGCCTTTGTCTTTTAAATCAATAAGCAAATTGTAGACCACATCTTTTCCAGCTTGGTCTTTGATACCCATGATTTTACAGACCTGCTTGTAGTTCTTCGGGCGGAAAGGCTGGTCGGCAAAGATGCCCAAGATCACACTGGTAAATGTGCTGAGTTTATTCTCGATTTTTTTCTTTTTTGCCATATCAAATGCGAAATTTTTTGCAAAGATAATGAAATCACCCAATTAACCCTGTTGATAATTTTGTTGACAAAAAAATAAAGAATTAATTTGCGCTGTGAAACCAAAATGCTATACCTTTGCAAAACAAGGTTCTTGGGAGAAGATGAAAAGGGAACCCCGTGAAAATCAGGGACTATACCCGTAGCTGTGAGCTCTGAAACATGCCGGACACCCCATGCCACTGTCAAGACTAAGAAGACGGGAAGGCCGTTCGGAAGGGAGTAAGTCAGAAGACCTGCCTTGGAAACTGAAGCATTGCCATCCCTCGGGATAAGGGTAGCGTGCCGAACCATTGAAAACGACAACTATATTAGGCATCAGTTTTGATGCAACAAACAGAAAACGAGCACATTATATGAGCAACGGAGGATTGTATATTACTAAAAGGGACGGCAAGCAGGAAGCCTTCTCTTTAGACAAAATTAAAATCGCCATTAGCAAGGCTTTTCTCGCTTCAGGCTTCTACGCCACCGATGAGGATTTGAACTCCATCTTGAGTCGCGTCCGTGTGACCAACGGCATCACCGTGGAGGAAATCCAAAACCAGGTGGAGACGGCATTAATGGCGGAACAGTATTATACTGTAGCCAAAAATTACATCCTTTACCGCCAAAAGCACACCGAAGACCGCGAAATCCGCGAGAAAATCGACTTCCTGAGCAACTATGTCAATGCCTCAAACGCCGCCACTGGCTCGAAGTACGACGCCAACGCCAACGTGGAGAAGAAGAACATCGCCACGCTCATCGGCGAGCTGCCCAAGTCGAGCTTCATCCGCATCAACCGCCGCCTGCTGACGGACCGTATCAAAGAAATGTTTGGTAAAGAACTTGCCGACCGTTACCTCTATTTGCTCAACAACCATTTTATCTACAAGAACGATGAGACCAGTCTGGCCAACTACTGCGCCTCCATCACCATGTATCCTTGGCTTAACGAAGGCACAGCTTCCATAGGCGGCAACTCAACCGCCCCCACCAAGCTGCGTTCCTTCTGCGGCGGATTTATTAATATGGTGTTCATGGTCTCATCGCAATTGTCGGGTGCCTGCGCCACGCCGGAGTTCCTGATGTATATGAACTACTTCATCGCCAAGGACTACGGCCAAGACTATTACAAACGCGCCGACGAAGTGGTTGACTTTTCGTTGAAACCACGCACCATCGACAAGGTCATTACCGACTGCTTCCAGCAAATTGTCTATTCCTTGAACCAACCTGCGGGCGCAAGGAATTACCAATCGGTGTTCTGGAACATCGCTTACTATGACAAGAATTATTTTGAGTCTCTCTTCGGCAATTTCTACTTCCCTGACGGCACAAAACCCGACTGGGAATCGCTGAGTTGGCTCCAGAAGCGTTTCATGAAGTGGTTCAATGCCGAACGCTTGAGAAGTGTGCTTACCTTCCCTGTGGAGACGATGGCCTTGCTCTCGAAAGACGGTGATGTCATCGACCAGGAATGGGGCGACTTCACCGCAGAGATGTATGCCGAAGGACACTCCTTCTTCACCTACCTCAGCGACAACGCTGACTCACTTTCTTCGTGCTGCCGTCTGCGCAACGAAATCCAAGACAACGGCTTCAGCTACACTCTTGGTGCCGGTGGTGTTTCCACAGGCTCAAAGAGCGTGCTGACCATCAACCTGAACCGTTGCATCCAGTATGCTGCACGAAACAACATGCACTATCTCACCTTCCTTGAGGAAATCGTCGACCTCTGCCACAAAGTGCAGATTTGTTACAACGAGAACCTGAAGGAGTTGCAGAAAAAGGGTATGTTACCACTGTTTGACGCGGGTTACATTAATCTTGGTCGCCAGTATCTTACCATTGGCGTAAACGGCCTTGTGGAAGCTGCTGAATTCCTGAAAATCAAGATCTCTGACAACCCAGAATATGAAAAGTTTGTGCAGGATGTACTCGGGCTCATCGAGCGTTACAACAAAAAGTACTACTCGAAAAAAGACGGCCTGATGTTCAACTGCGAGATGATTCCTGCCGAGAATGTGGGTGTGAAACACTCCAAGTGGGACAGAGAGGATGGTTACGAGGTTCACCGCGATTGCTACAACAGCTATTTCTACATCGTGGAAGACCCCAATACCAATGTCCTCGACAAGTTCCGCCTCCACGGCGAGAAGTACATCAAGCACCTCACCGGCGGCTCGGCGCTCCACTGTAACTTAGAGGAACACC
>JAEEGJ010023828.1_pt1 | contig 12783 bp, 9 predicted proteins | sample 8958761 | NCBI WGS metagenome assembly JAEEGJ01 (sample SAMN16246546, study PRJNA631951) | gut metagenome | biome: gut microbiome; feature: rumen; material: RS-attached | host: Bos | place: Iran: Karaj | collected 2018-10
GCTTAAGCATGATCAATCCTCTTATGCAGCAAAACTATCTGATACATCTGATCATAAAGGTTTGTCGCAAACATTACAATGTTTTGACCATAGAAGTATGAGATCAGTGCATTTTGACATTTTTTCCAGCGTAAAGGCAGAGGAGACCCGCAGGCGCACGAAGCAGGATGGGTTACTCCCGGGGGTGGTACAGATCTCTTGTTTGATTCATTTTACAAGCTCAACGGCCAGGTCCCGGTCTGATTTTTTTACACAGGGACGATGGTTCTACCACGTGCCAACCATGGAGATGATTGTGGCAACGGCTCTCATTACAGCAGTCGGCAGAGTATTATCAACCAGACTGAAACTGCTGCTTATTTAAGTTTCTGGACTGCAACGGAGCATGTTTTTTTGCAAAAACACAGACCGTATGCGTAAACTGAGCAGATTGTCTCGTTATCCATATATGCTTCAGCATATCCGGTATCAATTATCTGCTGTACAGCCTCTCTTGCGATTTTTTTTCTGTCGTCGAACGGATTATCCGTTTTTTTCAGTTCCAGAATGATGACTGAATCATTAGATGTCGACAGTACAACCAGATCTATGTAGCCGTTCCCTGATTCAACATTGGATTTAAGCTCCTGGGAATAGGATACACTGTTGATTAACAGACCGTTCATAAAACCGTGGTAGTAGTTTTCCTTCGGTGCTTTAGTTGCAAAATCCCTGATGGAGACATATTTTTTGAGCAGACCGTTAAGATGCTCCTGTACCTTGTCTGCTTCGCCGTTGAACAGACTTGACATCAGTCCCTTTGTATGATTTTTCATAACGGGATCTTTTTTGAAAAAATTGAGAATTTTGGATTTAAAGCATTTTCTGATTTCTTCATTCGGAATATACAGATTGTACTCATCACTTTCCGGATTATGGGATTGCGGTTCAAAAGTTAAATATCCGGTATAAAGCAGCAGAGTCCAGAAGTCATTTATGTCATGATTCTGTAAATCTCCGTAACACAGGGAGGTCCTTACTTCCGCAGTTATTGATTTACCGTCCAGAAGGTCCTGCATCAGATCAACGTCTTCAGGCTCGATAAAACCCATGAATTCATCAATTACATCGTTACCGCTGGTGTTGATCCAGTAATTGTCTGCCTGAATGAGATTTCTGTTTTCACCAAGCATCTCATAATTGTCATTACAGAAGTTCATGACATCCCACGGACAGTACATGTGACTTGTTCCGAAATGGTATCCGTCGTAATTGTTTCTTACCTCTTCGTAATAGTCTGAAAGTCCGTAGTATGTGAGGACTTCCTGAACTTCTTCCCGGGTAAAACCGATCCCCTGAGATATATCTTTTTTCCCTGGATCAAGAATTGAACAGATCTGCAGATTGTTAAGTCCGGTAAAAATGCTTTCCTTGGCTGCTCTTAAACATCCGGTAAGCACGGCTTTTTTCATATTGGTGTTGCCTTTTAATCCGTTAGCAAGCAGTTGACCGACCACGTTGATCATTTCACGGTAGTAACCGAAATGTGCAGCTTTGGCAACAGGAACATCATATTCATCAATGAGCAGTATAGGACTGATTTTATGATGCCGGTACAGCAGATTGGTTAGAGTTACCAGTGAACCGGTCAGTAGATATTTATTTGCAGGATCCTTAAGAGAGTCTAGATCCAGCAATTTATATAAAATTTTCAACTCGTCATTATTGAGTTCAGAACTTGATTTCAGATATGAAAAATTCAGAGCCATAGAGTTGATAACTCTGGCAAGTTCGCAGTAGGAATCATTGAAGTTGTCAAAGGCAACAGATTTAAGAGTAAGAAATATTACCGGAAATCTGCCCATGAACTCGCTGCAAAATTCCCGATCGGCAAAGATTTCAGTATTCCTGAACCAATTTTCCTGACGTGAGGTATCGCCTGGATTGGAGGGATCAAGAGCAAGAAAATCGTGAAAAGTCGACATGGTCAGGGTTTTGCCGAATCTGCGCGGTCTGGTTATCAGCAGTACTTCGGAGCCGTTCTCTTTGAAAACAGTGCGCAGAAGCGCAGTTTTGTCCACGTAGTATTTGTTTTCCTCGATCATTTTATGAAAAACTTCGGTTCCTACACCAATCGTCTTCAGCATGATCCAATCCTCTTCTGCAGCAAAGTTATCTGACATAATCGGATCATAAAGCTTTGAGGCTAAGAATACAACGTTGCGGCAGCACAAGTTTGCGCAAATTGAACAAACGGGTGGAAAAAACGGATTCAATGATGATTATGAACGGCGCGGCGCGAGAGTGCGTTCCTAATATCATTCCGCAACCGCGGTTGGGTGATCGAGGCCGGTTTTGATCCGGGAGACCGCCGCGGTAATATCACCTGCGGAGCTGATGTTTTCCAGTGTTACCCTGACATTGTGGATCCGATCCAGCACCACCACTGCCGGGGTACTGCTGATATTGAGTTTCTCCCCTTCCGCAACATCTCTTACCACGTTCGCGGCAGTTTCACGATCTCTGATACAGTCGGAAATTCTGCTGAAATCAAGATTGAGACTGCCGGCAACCGCTCTTTCACTTTCTGCACTGAACAGTTCGCCGAGGGCAAACCAGAATTCGCGGTTTCCTCCGATCCTGGCAATACACTCGGCAAACAGCGCCTGCTCCACCGCCCGGCTGCCGTGCATGCGCAGCGGAAAATGCCGGAACACCAGTGCGACCGAACCTCCGCTTCGATCTGCATAATCCTTCAGGACCGGAAACATGGATGCGCAGTGCGGGCAGGAGAGATCGGAAAAAACATAAAGCACTATTTCAGCATCGGCGGAACCGTAGTAATGTTCCGTACTCTGCGCCGGTGCATCCCTCCACTGCTCCAGCCTGCCCGCGGTTTCCAGCATTTTCTGCTCCTCCACATACTCGGAGATAATTCTCCCCACCGCCCTGCGGAACAGAAAGCTGTCGGCATCAATCAGGGATGAGCAGTCCGAATCACTGCGCTCTTTTAACTTCTGTACCTGTTTCCGGTAATCATCAAGTTCCCGGTTCAATGAAGCGGTCTGCTCCATGTTATGAGCTGCAAGAAAACAGGCTCCGCCGGCTGCGGCGGCGCACAGGAGACTGAAGGCTAAATGGATAATGCTGGATTTCATGGTATTTCCGTGTGAATAATTGATGTTTATTTGGTGCCGGAGCAGGGTTTGGGAGCTTTTCTTCCCTGGAGAATTTCGCCCCGGCTCCAGTTGTGATGCAGCCGGTAGTAGGCGGTCTGATAACTCACTCCGGCAAGCAGCGCCAGCTGTCCGACGCTGAGCTCCTCCGGGGCCGGAGACCGGAACGGCCGTGAACTGATACTTTCCGCACCGGCTGCGGTCGGCGGTCGTTTATTTATTAATTATTTAAAGCGAGACCCAGTTTACGCTCGCTGAACACCGCCGGATTGTCGGAAGATATGGTTATCACCTCGTAGTTTTCCCATCTGAACCTGAGATCTGAAAGAGGTTTACCGGGAAGACCGAAGGCATCCGGAAGATCCCAGCCGCAGCGGATCCTGCTTTTAACCGTCTGATAGGATATCCCGGCAACCCTCCGGCACAGCTGCGCCAGACTGTCACAATCTGAAACCGAGGATGGTTCCCCGTCCCCGCCGGTGTCCGGCTCATGACAGCTGCCGGTACTGAAAAGCGCCTGCACCAGCGTCATTCCCCCCAGCATCCGCTGTGCCGCCTTAATGATGTTCAGCCGGAAACGATGACAGAACTGAGGCAGGCTGAGAAGCTCCCGATCTGCAATGTTGAAATATAGCCGGTGTTGATCCTTGCTGATAATAATTCTGCTGTCACACATAAAATTCTCCTGTTCAGGCAGGCTAGTAATATTCCTTTTCGATGACACCGCGGTACTGTTTGAGCAGAGCCCGCAGTTTCTGCAGTATTTCAACCCGCCGGCGTTTTCTCGCATTGCGCTCCTCCAGATAGGAAACCGTCTCCTGCACCCACAGGGGGAATTTTTTAAACGGCCGGGAATTATAGGCATAATTGGCGCCCTTGTTGATGTTATGGCCGTAAACCAGCTGCTTTCCGGTTACCGGATGTTTGAAAGGACGGGGCCGGTACCAGTAGATATGCGCCTTGCGGGTCTTCTTTTCATAGTAGCTGTAGCACCCCACAAAGGGCCGTGTGCGCGGATCCGGACATTCACTCTCCACGGTTTCGTAGAACTCGTCCACCGAGAACTGCCCTTCAAGCAGGATCTGCTCCATTTCCCAGTCGATCAGCTCATCCACCGCCTTCATTTTGCTCAGTGAGTCATCCCGCAGTCTGATCCTTCTTACCAGCGGCAGCTGATATCTGACGGTGCGGTTGTTTTTGTCAAACAGTTCGGCAAGCTCCTCCCTTGAAAACTCGGTATCAAGGGGCAGTTTTCGTTCCATGCAGGTTTTCCTCCCGGTTCAGGTGATTGGTTACAGGGCGAACCGCCGGATTTATTTCGCTAAGATCCGCCGGCGGATAATGCGGGCATTTTAATACACATCCGGAGGTACGCCGGCAACAGACCGACCTTCCGGTCAGCGGTGCAGACCGGATTATGTCGAAGCCGCACCGCGCATGGCGCACAGTGCCGCCGGCATGCAAAATATTTGAACAGAAATCACCTGGTCTCGAACAGTCGCTCCCTTGCCCGGCAGAACGGACATTTAAACTCCTTTATCCGCGGACGGTAGTAGTAGGTTCTGCACCTGCTGCAGCGGGACATCTCCCCGTCGGCGAGATCAACCACGCACAGTCTGCGGTGGATATCACGGGCGGTCAGCCGGTGCACCTGGGAATTGTCCGCCCCATAGCTGAAATGTTCCAGATACAGCATATAGAAATTAAACAGCACCGTCGCATAGTCAAGCCGGTTGAAGCGGAAGCCCCGGGCTGCCGTGCGCATCCAGATATAAATCCCGTCAACAACCACCTTGTGCAGTTCATCCAGCTTATAGCTTCCCATCACAAAGGATTTGCGGTGGGCGGTAATATAGTCATTCAGGTTGCCGTACCAGTTCGGATATTCAAGTTTAATCTCCCGGGTGATCCTCCGCAGTATTTTGTCACTGACCCGGCCGTCCAGTTTGATCTGTCCCGGGGTGAATCCGTTGAGCACAAAGAACCGCAGGCGCTGTTCATGTTCCGGTGTTACATGCTGATATTCCTGCTTGCGCAGATATAACAGCAGATCCGGCTGATCCACCGTCTGTCCGGGATGTTCCGGATCCGGCAGCGGATCCCGGTGCATCAGTGCCGGGATCCCGTCATGATCCAGCAGCTTTACACACTCCTTGTAGGTCTTCTTCCGGGCCAGAGGCTCAAACTGCTCCGTCTCCGCCAGTCCCTCATAGATCCTGTTGGTTTCATCCTCCCGTTTAAGCGCCGGCTGCAGCTGCTGCCAGTCACCTTCATTAAAACCAATCTGGCGTTCGAACAGTGTAAGTAAATCGAAGATCTCCCTGTTGGAGCGGATTTCCCCGCTGCGGTCGAGTTCGATAATAAACTTCAGGTAATCCTCCAGGAAGGTGCTGTCAAAGCGCAGTTTCAGGCGGACATCATTGGATCTGGCAAGAAGCATCAGTTTGTCATAGGGCAGACAGGCAATTATTCTGGCGGTTTCAAGATTGAGTCCGAGACGGAAGATCTCCAGCGGAAATTCAGCCACCGCCTGCCTGACTGTAAGCAGGATCAGAAATTTATTGAACTGACTGTAGGACATGAACAGTGCATCCTGATCACAGGTCAGCAGATTGAATCCGGCTTGCAGCATTTCTGAAAGCGGATGGGCGGTACAGCTGCGACCCAGCTCATGAAACACCGCTTCAAGATCCACCCGGTTGCCGACATATTCAACCCCGAGTTCACGCTTCGGTGTTTCGACATTAATCAGGCGTTTAAGCTCCAGTTCGCAGACGTTGCCGTTGTCCCGGGCACGATCGTAATCAGTGATAAACTCGGAGGGTTCTGCGCTGAGATCCACCTCCCGGGTCTGGGATGAGGCCGGCCGGCGTCCCCGTTTTTTCTGAATTCTGATGTTGTCCCGGCCGATATCAATCCGCAACCGGCTGTCACGGTCCAGATCCCGCTGACCGTAGGCGGCATTCTCAAGTTCCTTCTCCCTGCGGCTGATATCCTTTTTAAGCCGGTCAAGATCTATCCCGGTAACAGCATCAATGGAGCTGGTAAAATCAAGCCTGAAATCAAGCATTACCGGATTGACCAGTCTGGAAATCTGTGATTTGGTCAGACTGCGGAGCATTTCCTGCACCGGTCTGGAAAGTCTGTTCATATAGCAGAACTGCTCAAGATTGGCATAATCCCCTTTTACCGCCTCGTGCCAGAACATCAGATTGTGAGCTCTGACTGCGGAGTCGAGACTGGCGGTGTGATAGATGTAACTGTTCTGATGATACGGGATCCTGCTCTGTCCGTGGTTGTCTGTTTCATTCATAATGCAATACCCTTAAGATAAAACTGCCGATTGATTAGTTTTTGCGCGGATTAACCTGGCGGTGACGGCTGCTCTTAACCTGGAGCGGTCGTCCGTATGTCTGCAAATGTCACTTCATTCCCGACTCCTATAATCTGTTATACATAAAATCCGTCCGGATGCACTGTTTTTATTCCGTTTTTTAAGCAAAGTCACATAAATAATCTTAAAACTGCGCTGTTCAATCCCCCGCCTGCGCTCCGGTCTCGGCAAGACGGGCCTTCAGCTGTTCAAGATAGGCCCCGGGTGACGGCGGCTCTTCAGGCTCGGAAGAATGTTCATGATCTTCAGGCTTCGAAATTCCGCCATCCATGGACCGGCTCAAAGGCTCCTCCGTTCCATCTGCCGCACCCGGATCAGAAACTGCTGTCAGTTCTGCGGTGTTTCTTTTTTCACTGGGATCTGTTGCACCGGTATTTAGAACAGAGCCTCCGGCGGAAAACTCCTGTTCTGCAGTCTGCAGGGATGGATCCGAGGTCTGCCCCCGCTGCTTCAAATCTGCAGCTTGATTATCATCTGCAGATCCGGTGCCGGCGGGGGATGCCGGCTCTCCGCCGTCGGCTTCAGCCGGTTCCGCCGCTGAAATTATGAGGTCACCGGCACCCTCAGCTGAGTTTTCCTGAACCGAGACTTCACCGCTCTCCTGCTGTCCGGAGGTTTCGTTCTGAACCGGGATTTCCTGGCCGGCGGCACTGTCCGGATCTTTGCCGGTTACAGCCGCACGGTCCTCTTCAGTCATGTTTTCATCCGGTAATGCCGGATCGTGCACAGGTGCGCTCTCAACCGGCTCCTGCACTGAAACAGCAGCCGCGGTTGCAAATTCTGCGGATGTAATATCCTCCGGATGCAGCTGTTTCAATCCACGGTAAATTTCCATCACATATCTGCCGTAGCTGCGGATCTGCTTCTCATCGGTAAAGCTGTGATAGTGACCAATCCGCACTTCAAGTTCGCTGTAGCGGCGATCATCCAGCACCCTGCGGAGGATCTGTGCTCCAAGTTCCAGATTTGTTTCAGGCTCCAGCAGCTGTTCATGGTCACGAAACAGGTTTCTGTTCCAGCGGGTGTTGATCTGCATAATCCCCACATCAATACTGTCACTGTGAAGAAGTTCCCGCTTAAGCTCCTGCCGTGCCTCCTCTATCGTTGAAGGATAGACCGCATGGTCAGATCTGATGGCAAATGGATGCGGTGCGATTTTTCCGGATCCCGGATCTGCGCTGTAGCCGGATTCGGCCAGAGCCACCGCGTACAGCAGTTCCGGCTCAAGATTGTGCCGGAGTGCAACCTTCCCGAATATCGTGTTTTCAAACGCGGCATATGACGCGGTGGAAAACGGCATCATCACCGTAAGACAGAGCGGGATCATTAATTTTCTTTTCATAAACAGCACCTGCTGCAAGTTGTTATTGTTACTGAAGGTAAAGAATGTATTTACCGAAGCCTGACCAAAAGGTCACCGTTGTGAAATATCTTATCCAAAGAGCTGTATGTTTAAAATACAGCCGGCGCAGAAGGTTGATTGTGATTTTGGATTTTTAAACCCGGAACTATGGTGTATTCAGGAGAAGAAAAATGGTAAATGATTTATACAGACTTTCTAAACCCTGCTAACCGACTGATTTAACGCCGGAATTTTTTATAATCAGCAACATCATTACCGCTGTAATAATCATTTTGTGCAGGGATACGGGCTCGCAGAAGGGATTACAATAATGTGACCGCTGTCACAGTCACCCTGCAGATCCGCTCATTACTTTTGCCGGGGTAATCATGGCTATATTTTTTTGGGGGATCCGGCAGAATTATTCTCTATCCGGGATTTATACCACCGGAACTGTTTAAGAACTACGTGCAACGCCGTATAATTCAAAATTTCAGTACTGATTAATGATACAATCATGTGACGTCTGATTATTTTATTCTGTCGTATATGAAAATAAGCAAAAAACAGATAAACAAAGCCGGTAAAATCATTCGCAACGGAACTGTTAATGAAAAAGAGCAGACCATTGAGTTGTTAAATCTGTGGAGAGCCAACCACATGCTGCCGCTGAGTAATATCAGAGCGCTCGTTGACAGCCGGCTGAAGAAATTAAGTATAAACTGTATTGTAGGTCAGCGTCTGAAAAGAATACCCTCAATTATCGGAAAAATCACCCGTTTTCCTGATATGTCTGTCTCTACAATGCAGGATGTTGGCGGCATAAGAATTATTGTTCCTAAAATTTCAGATGTTAAAAAGGTTCACGATGCTTTGATTAAAAAATCCAGGCATGAAGCTGTAGCACCACCAAAAGATTACATAGAAAACCCTAAGCCTGACGGTTATAGAAGTCTTCATCAGGTATTTAAATATCAGAATGAGCAGAATGCAGACATTCATAACATGAGAATTGAAGTACAGATCAGAACCAGGCTGCAGCACGCATGGGCAACAGCTGTAGAAACATTGGGTGTTATCGATAAGGTTTCCTATAAGTCCGGTTTTGGAGAAGAAGAAAACAGAAAATTTTTTAAACTGGCCAGTGCTTTATTTTCTTTAAAAGAAAAGAGTAAGGTGCTGGAGGAGTTTAAACATTTTCCCAAGGATGAATTAGTACAAAAGCTGAGAGATGTAGATCAAAAGCAGCAGATCCTGGCCAAATTAAAAGGAATATCTGTTCTGAAAACGGCTTCATTCTCCAGTTCCACAGATCTATATTTTGTACTACTGCTTTCATTTAACGAGGCTAACAATTTTTCTATAGATTATGTAACGTCAACAGATGAAAAAAAAGCAACAGATTTGTACAACTACTATGAAAAAGAATATCGACATGATCCTTTTGCATCTGTGGTACTGGTTAAATCAAAGAACCTGAAGGAATAAAAAAAGCATACCCTAACTACTTTCTGGATACACAATATTTTGTTAAAACAATTGAAGATATTATCAAGGCTGAGACTCTTCAAAAATAACACTGAAAAAAACTCATGCGGGGCATAACAGACTGACGGAATTTTTGCGCGTTTTGGTTAAGCCCCCGGCAATCCCCCCTTCATTTTGCTCTTCAAAAGCTTTTTGTTCTTATACATATTGTTGTCGGCGCGTTCTATCACCGCTTTAATGTTTTTGTCGGTTTTCGGATCAAAGCAGGAATATCCGAAGGCAACGGCTACATCTCCTTTTTCGGCGTGATGCTTCATCATCAGGTCGAATTCTCTGAAGATTTCTTCCCGGCGTTCATAATCAACGCGTTCCAGTATGGCCACAAATTCATCCCCGCCGATGCGAAAAACCTGGCTGTGACTGAAGTACTGGCAAATAATGTGAGTTGCTTTCCTGATATAGGTATCGCCGGCGTTGTGTCCCTGAGTATCGTTAACGAGTTTAAGATTGTTGATGTCAAACAATACTGCGGCAAATGCAGGCTCTTCCGTGCCGGAAATGCGTTCATCCATCTGCTTGCAGGCTTCATCATATGCATTTTTGCTTTTTACTCCGGTAAGGGGATCCCTGTAGGCGATCCGGGTAACCGATATCAGTTTCTGCTGCTGTTCATTGATTTTGCGTTCGGCGCGCAGTTTTTGAATCAGCAGAAACTGGATTACTGAAAATATGGAAACAATGAAGATAATCACGGTGATCCAGTGATTTTTCAGCACTTCCATTACCGATATCTTGTGGTTGCGGTACGCATAGCTGGCTATGGCATACTGCATATCATCAGCGGATACCAGATGAACTAATTTGCTGAGCACGGCATAAAGCTCCGGAGTATCTCTTCTTACGGCAAAGGACATGCCCATGGTTTGGTTGGTGTGCATATGCACGAGGCCGTAGTTATCGGTCATTTCCTCGAACTGATTCAGCCGGTAGCTGGGGAGAACAAGGCTGTCTGCTTCGCCTTTCTTTACCATGCGAAAGCACTCTTCCACCGGGGAGCAGCTTTTTATATTCCAGTTCGGAGCTCTGTCCTTGATAAAATTTTCGTAACTGGTGTTGCCGGTGTTGATGGCCACGTTAAGATTCATGTTCGGCATACCAATTACCGGGGTGTCAGGCCTGACAAGAAGCGTCATTTCTGTGTTAACAAGCGGGGAAATGGGAAACATCCCATGTTTCTCCCCGTCATCATAGCTGATATTAATGGGAAATATGCTGTCCACTTCACCACGTTTCAGAGCCGCCAGAGCATCCTCCGTCGAGGCAAAGGGGATGGTTTCAAAGTGAAGGCTGGCATTTTTAAGCCGTGTCGCGGCTGCTTCCAGATAGTCCTTCAGGGCTCCGGTAAGTTCTCCGGTCTTCTTGTCCCGGGAGCAGAAGGGCAGGAAATTATCCACATACCCGATTGTGATGGTGTCGTGTTTGGCGAGCCAGGCTTCAAGATCCGGGGAGACATAGGCATTTGTTTTGGTAAGGAGCAGGTATTCGTCAGTCAACCGTTGGTTATAGAGGGGATCCTCGTCATGAATGGCCAACATGGCTTTGTTCAGTTCATTCAGGATATCGGGGCGTTTTTTGTTAACGGCAAAAAAGAAATCGGAGGAGCCAATCTTGTTGACGGGCTCAATTTGATACCGGGCGCCGTAGCCGTCCAGAGCAACCAGGATGTCCAGTTCTCCCCGTTTCAGTCTGTCTACGGCCTCGTCTCCGGTATTCGTGATATATTCGATATTTATGTCAACCCCGTTTCTTCCGGCCCAGTCCCTCAGCATCCCGGACTGGATGCTGCTCTTGTTGACTCCGACATGCTTTCCGTTATAAGAACTCAGGTCATCCGGGACGATGGAGGAATTTTCAGGAATGACGAAGGAGTAGTACCATTCAGTTCCCATGGGCAGATTGCTGAATAGCATATGTTCTTCACGTTCCTTGACATAGGAGACGTCGCTCAAAAGATCGATCTCCCCGTTCATCAGCATCTGAAACAGATTGGACCAGCTGCCTTCTACATATTCATAGACCCAGCCGGTGTGGGCGGCGATTCTTTGCTGGTATTCGTAGGCAATGCCCCGGCGGCGCTCGAACTGATCCTTGTAGCTGTAGCCTGAATCAAACCAGCCGACCCGCACAACCTTTGCTTTGCCTTCGGCGGCGCCGGCGCTGAAAGAGAGCAGGATATTAGCTATTACCGCAACAAGGAGCAGGGCGGTAATCCGGCGAATCCGCAGCCGCATAAATTCTGCCGTCGCTGTCTTCATGAAGACAGCGTGTAGCGAAAAGTGTTTTCTTTTCCGATGTAGCGAGTCTGTGTTCATAACCATGCTTCCTGTGCGTTCATGTTTGAATAAAACAGTTGCAATAATCCCGCTCTCTAATAATGACGCTCATAGTCATCCGGAAAACCGTGCCTGAAAAAACTTGAGCAGCGGCATTCCCGAGCGGTGATAAGTCGTATTGATTGTCCCAAACCTGCCTTATTTCGCCGAGGCAGGCAATATTCGGCATTTTAAGCAGCGCAGAAAAGCCTGCCTGAAATGCCTGAAGGATCTTGAAATGACGTCAGAAAAAGCAGCCCTTTTGGAAAATACTGTCAGCCGTAATAACGGCCGCTTTAGCGCTTTTTCTTAATGTCTGACATCAAATGTGCAATCAGTTATCCAATATTATTATCATTCACTGACCCGTTACGTTTTTTTGCCTTCCCGGGCGGGGAACTAAGCAAGCAGCTTTTATGGCAAAAAGATCTTTAACGGGTACCGGGGTGCGTCTTCATACCTAGACAAAACCCCTTATACAAATATACTAGAAAAGCCTCAAAAACGGGAAAAAGAAATCTTTTTATGTGCATTAAATCAAGAAATTAGCTATTATTCGTTCTCTGGCAGGATTGTGAATTGTTTAAATTAATTCGTTTTGCCAGAATTTTTTACGGATTTTGCATCAATTTGGAGCATGCGGGAACAAGAATGGCGCAGAGAAGCCCGCGGACTCAGCGGAAAACTGCCGGAGAAAGGACAAAACAAGACGGCCGGAGCATTCATGCTCCGGCTAGTGGTGAAAGCTTCTATCGCAAAGAACGGATCTGCCGGGCAGCAGTAACGATATAACCGCTTATCTGATAACAGTCACAAAATCTGAAACTCCGGTCAGCTCCAGAATTTCCATTACCGGAGCGGTAACGTTCTTCATAACGAGCTTGCTGCCGCGCTGCTTGAGCTGCTTGTAGATGCTGATAATAATGCGCACGCCGGCAGAAGAAATATAGGTCAGAGTTCCGCACTCCAGTTCATAATCGCCTTCGGCCGGCATTCCGGCAACGATCTTTTCCTTCCACTCCTCTGAATTGG
>JAEEGJ010023829.1_pt1 | contig 12782 bp, 10 predicted proteins | sample 8958761 | NCBI WGS metagenome assembly JAEEGJ01 (sample SAMN16246546, study PRJNA631951) | gut metagenome | biome: gut microbiome; feature: rumen; material: RS-attached | host: Bos | place: Iran: Karaj | collected 2018-10
CTGTCGGAGGGGAATTGTCCCGGGTAGCTGTAATTATGCTTAAAACGGAATCCCATACGTCTGGCGAGTCGCTTTCAGGAGAGCATATCTCGTAGCATCAGTATTGTACGTACGGGATGGTCGGAAGACCAAAATTTAACATGAGAAAAATTATATTTTTTCTGTTAAAAAGAGGAACTTACACATTTAGCTTGACACACTCACATTGGTTATTTGGACTTAAAATTTTACTTTTTTAAGTTCAAAAATATAAGTACATTATGAAATGTAATGTTTTTCTGTAGCATCAACACTTTTATTGAACAGAGCCAATATATAATGCTACTACGACATATCTAGCACGATAGATATTAATAAATTACGTAATCGTTGTGCTTTAGAAAGGCTTAACAACAAATACAACAACTAATGCCACTATCGCAATCAAAAGTAAAATAGCTAGCAGATACTTCATCATACCGCCACTACTCTTCTTTTCTTCGGGGACTGGTTCGTTACGACCTTTTTCAAAGACAGAATAACCAAGACTTCTTAAAATTCTATTTGCCTCAAGAGAAGTGAGGTCACTAGCTGAGAATGCAACACCTTTTCTACTTTTTCTCGCTAAAGCAACAATATATTTTGTCGGATACCTTTTGTTATTTACTGAAACCTCATACTTCTTGCTTTCATTAGCCGGAGGTATCCCGTTTGCATCAATATACCTAGCAGCTGCTTCAATGTCTTTTCTTGAAAGTTCATCTTTTTTCATTTTTTATTTCCTATTTTTCAATTTCGAATTGAATTTCATTATGCAAGATTTCTCTCCTGCTATCTTGAATCTAAAATATTTACATAAAAGCTATGACAGTATAAGTTATACATATCTTACGGTCTGAGATCTATCAAGCAAAAAGAGGAACTTTATAAAGTTTAGTTGAAAGATTAAATCTTAGTCAGTTCCTTTTTTAAGAACTGTAAGGATATTCAAAGTGGTAGTTCATCCTAATAAAATCTGGAATTGACAAAAAAATAAGGAAAAACACCATGCAGAATTGTATCAGAAAACCTTCCGAATTTCCTGAATTTGCTCAGTCTGAAAAGCAGTAAAGTTGGGAATTTTTCGAAACCTAGAGAGTGTTTAACTATCTGAAAATTAGCGGATCAATGCCGCAGATGGATATGTTTCCTTGAGAGTGTCCTCACTGTCATGATGCAATGCACAGGCATGGAACAACGACGGTACGCCTGGTCCATATACCATTGGTGAGGCACTGGCTCTTCAATAGATACGATGAATATTCTAAGGCTGTCGTGCAAGAAATAATGCCTGTAAGACGCACGTAAATAGTGGTTGAAAGGGAGAGGTACAGGTGTCCTGTATGCGGGCACAAGGAGACCAGAAATATACCATTTAAAGCAAATGAACACATGATTACAAAATCACTGCAGGATCATGTGTGTATGCTGATGAGTAGCGGTTTTAATCTGTCAGAGGCAGCCAGAATTACAGGTCTGGATCCGATGACAATAAAAGCCATCGACAAGAAAAGACTGAAGGATCTGCATACGGTAGACTGAAAAGAGTTAAAAAGCCAAAGCAGGCAATACAGCTGGGAATAGACGAATTTAAACTGCACGACAGACACTACTATAAACTGATCACAGAAACAAGCTCGAAATAAATCAAAAAAACTGGTTAAAAGACAAACAAAGGTAAACTTTATGCTATGTATGAGTTTAATAAAGACGATTACACGCATATTGTAGTAGGCAAAAATGAGTAACCAAAAGAGATTCAAAGATGGATGTGTAAGAGATGCGAAGCAATAACATATCCCAAGTTAAATCTACATCATGAACCGAGTGAATGTGCAAGATCAAACAGAAGTCAGTTGTCACCACATAACTGGGTTAAAATTGGTCAAATATCTCGTGCAGAATATCATGAATGGCTTGCATAAGAGGTAGCAGAGTATCAAGACTATTTGAAACGTAAGGTTGAGTTTGAAAGACGAAAAAGGATAAAGAATACAGTATTTAACATGACTATTTAAACTTTAGGCTCTGTTAAGGAATAGTGTTGATCCGGGAACCGGCATGATACATACATGCACAAATTTATCTGGCAAAAAATGGCTCTTTACAAAAACAAGTTGGAAATATCCGATTCACCTTATTTCTAATAATCATTTTCGTTATTTTAATAATATCATTTCCTGTATCTTATTGTTTATTATCTTCGGGATGTATCCATTATTTTTAAGAAGAAATATTCATCATCTCTAAATCCGTAAGCATTCCTTCTAATAGTTTTAATTTTATTATTAAAACCTTCTATTATCCCCGATGAAATATTTGTTGATTCATGCGTAACAATACCACAAATGTGGTTATTCAGGAGATTTGCGAACTTCTCAAGATGGTGATTTTTGGATTCACGGCACAGGTTAATTACCTCGGTAATTTCCGCTTTCATGGTCCCGGGTATGGTATCAGCAGTAGCAGGACCGTATCCTGTTACAAGAGAATGTTTAGCGTAATATCTCTCCATTCTGTCGGTATCAGGATTGAAAACAGTCTTAATCTCATAAGCCAGTCTGAGCTTTTCTCTGATTATATCAGCAGTCATAAGCAATCCATTCTCCTGCAGCAGGGTCTTAAGTCTGTCTTCATAGCCGGTATGAGGTTGCGGAGCCTTCAGATTGAATAATTCCGGAGAGTAAACAACATTTTGTGTAAACTCCTTTAATTTATTTAAAATACTTGGCAGCCACTTCTTTTGTAAGTGGCTGCATGATCATTTGGTTTCTGACCAATGACCAGTTTCTTACTGGGAACTTATCCCACTTTTTCTTTAAGCTTGCGTACCCTCAGATATAGGGCTTTAAACACAGCGTTCAGACTTTCAAAAAAGACTTTCTTAGTCATTTTTTTCAAGCTTGAATTGACGGCTTTCTAAGGCGTTTGTTGTACTGATGCAGTGTCTTATCCAGCTTGGAAATTTAAGCATCTGAAGTATGGTTGTTTCAAAGTGATTTTCCTATACTCTGACCGCACCTGGCCTGGATATTTGTCGCCCCATGGTTCTTTGAATTCTGCGAATTTATTTCTGGCAGAAACTTCATCATTTGCCTGGTATACAGCCTGATAGAAGCACAGAATGCTTTATAACACCTGGGTGGAATGAATTTGATTGAATTCCTCATCAAATGCACAATACAGCGTTGTACTATAGCCTTAGGGAAGATTATCTTAACCACTTCCTCCAAACCTGAAACTCCATCCATCATGATGAACCCGACGTCTTTTACGCCTCGAGTTTTCAGACTTTCCAGTATATTTAACCAGGTGCTCTTGGATTCGCTTGGATCCATCCATAATCCAAGCACATCCTTATGGCCATCCTGATTGATGCCAAGTATCACGTAAACTGCATGTTTCCCTATCTGATTTTCTGAACTGCGTTTCTTGTTTACATAGACACAGTCAACATAAAGAAACGGGTAATACTCTTCAAGTGCTCTTTTGCGCCATTCCTACATTACTGGTATCACCTTGTCGGTGATTGCCGATATAGTGCTTTGAGCAAGGTTTACATCATACATATCTTTGATGGTCGCTAATATGTCTGCCTGACTCATTCCGTCAGCATACAGGGCTATTATTTTTCTTCTAATCCATTGATATTGCTGCATCCCTTTGGTTCCAGCATCGTATCATAACTTCCTACAGTTACAGGCCCAACTGATGTTTTGTGAACCTTGGTGTAGGTTCCGTTCCTTCTGTCAGTTGTTTATTTCTTTTATTGTGAGAAGCGCTTATAACCAGGGTGATCATCCAATTCTCCTTGCAGAGCACTTTCTATGAATGAACTTGATAACTGCTTAACTGGATCATTGAGATCTGCTAACGATTTCAAGTCACCTGTCTTCATCATATTGGCAACAGCAGATGCCAGTTCTGGATTTACTGGTTTTTTCTTTGGTTTCATTGTGTAACAACATCTATTTTAAAAATGATAGTGCTCATGCCTGCATGGCCTTAGTATATAGGATGAACACCGTTCTTCAATGTTTACACAATCATTCCATTACTCTCGCGTTTCCAACTTGAATTTGCAAAGAATCAAAATTCTTTGTTTGATCTATCTATAGAATTTACATTGTGATTTGGGTTTTTTCTTTTGGTTTTGAATATACTTGATATAGGCACATGTAATAATTGAAAAGTCTTTTTTCATCCCTTGCAGCGTGACATATGGAACCGGACCGTTCTTGTTTTCGGTATACGGAATTGAATCAGTAACAAGGAGATTTAGTAATGTCTCATGATGAAATATATAAACAGTCTTTAGAATATCATCAGAATCCACCAGGAAAAATAGCTATTACCCTTACAAAAGAGGCGAATACCGCTCATGATTTGTCTCTTGCGTACAGTCCGGGAGTTGCAGAGCCGGTTAGAGAAATAGCTAAAAATCCGGATAATGCTTATAAATATACATCCAAGGGCAATAGCGTTGCGGTAATCACTGATGGAACTGCAATTCTGGGACTCGGAAACCTCGGACCGCTGGCATCAAAACCGGTAATGGAGGGTAAGGCGCTTCTGTTCAAGCGCTTTGCAAATATTGATGCTGTGGATGTAGAGGTCAAGCATGACGGCGTTGATGATTTTATTAAAACAGTTGCAAATATTGCCGACAGTTACGGTGGTATCAATCTTGAAGATATCAAGGCTCCTGAGTGTTTCATCATTGAAAGGGAACTCATTAAACGGTGTTCAATTCCGGTTTTCCATGATGATCAGCATGGCACGGCGATTGTTACTGCTGCCGGTATGCTTAACGCTTGTCAGATACAGGGAAAGAAGATAGAGGAATGCAGAATTGTATGCGTTGGAGCAGGTGCTGCAGGTGTTGCCTGCATGGATTTCCTTTTGGAAAACGGTGCTCAGAAAAAAAATCTTTTCATGTGTGACCGTCACGGTGTGATAAGATCTGATCGTACAGATCTGAATGGTGAAAAGCCTAGATTTATTAATGACACAGGTCCTAAGACTCTTCATGAAGCTTTGACAGGTGCAGACATCCTAGTCGGTGTATCTGGTCCGAACCTTGTTACTGAGGATGAGGTCAAAGGTATGGCTCCTAATGCTATCATTTTCGCATGCTCAAATCCTGAACCTGAGGTTTCTCCTGAACTGGTTAGAAGTGTCCGTCCTGATATTATTATGGCTACAGGTCGTTCTGATTATCCGAATCAGATTAACAATGTTATCTGCTTCCCGTTCCTGTTCCGCGGAGCACTTGATGTGAGAGCAAAATGCATCAATATTCCTATGATGAAGGCTGCTATGAATGCCATTCGCATGCTTGCTCAGGAGCCGGTGCCGGAGGAGGTTGTAAAGGCAGCTGAGGCTACTCACCTGGAGTTCGGTCGAGATTATCTGATCCCTAAACCTATGGATCCGCGGCTTCTTAAGAGAATTGCAAAAGCCGTTGCACAGGCTGCTATCGATTCAGGTGTGTCACAGATTCCTATGCCTGAGCACTATATGGAATGATGAAGGTTAGGTAAATACTTTTGTTTGAAGGGAGATCTTCGGATCTCCCTTCATTATTTTGAGAACTTGCTCACATTGTATATAATGCAGTCTGTCGATGGTTTTTCGTCAAGAAAATTAAAAAGGAATCCAGTCAAAGTCTGGAACTGACGCGCAGCGGTAGAAGGGACGCATATACGGTAGACACTGGCATCAGCTGGGAAGTGGTATACAAGCGGTTAGTCACCTTTAAGTCCGAAGACTTGCCCGACATTTTGAAATTTCTTATTACGCGATTTTTTAAGGATTTAAATGAACAAGTTGTATCTTCTTACAATCATGGCAATTCTCGCCCCTGCGGTCTCAGTGGCATCAGATTCACAGAGTGCCGGAAATGCTGATGACAATATAACAGATCAGAATATGATCATTGTTACTTCAACCCGTTATGAGGAGCCTGCCTCATCAGCACTTTCTCCGGTTGTTGTTGTTACCTCGGATGATATCAGCAAGATGCAGGCGACGAGTTTTGCAGATATAGCGAGACATCTTCCCGATGTTCAACTTTTTATAAACGGCGGTCGTGGACAGCAGTCTAAAATTCAGGTGCGAGGTGGAAATTCAACGGACGTACTCGTTTTGATAAACGGTCTTAAAATTAATACCTCATATGACGGAGCGGCATATATAGAAAGAATTCCTGTGCATATGATTGAACGGATTGAGTATATCCGCGGTGTCAGAGCTTCTCTCTATGGATCACAGGCGTCTGCGGCCGTGATAAACATTATCACAAGACCTGGTTTTAATGATGACAATATACATGTCAGAGCCGGATATGGCTCATATAAAAACCGTCAGGCAAGTGCATCATTTAAACATTCGGTTGGTGAAAATGGTGAAATTAAGCTGGCTGTAGGTACCGAAAAAGAAAAGGGATATAACGTTCTTCCTCTTGATGGTTTGAACAACGGTGATCATCATGGCTTCCAGGGTACAAATTTCATGGCTGATTATCAGCACAGACTTGGAGGTTTTACTCTTTTTGGCGATTTCATGTTTAATCAGACTAAATCTCAGTTTGATAACAGTTACATATCCGACTGGGACGGGCATGCACATGAATATGATATGAACCGTTATGATAACTATTCGTTTGAAGTCGGCGGAAAATACGATGGGGAAATATATAAATCACGACTTTCTCTCAATTACCAGAAAACAGATGATTATGAGCAGATTATGCTGAATCCGTTTCGGGAAAAGAAGTCTGATAATACTCCGATTTATACTAGAACAACATCTGCTAGCTGGAGCAATGAACTGGCACTTTGTGATTTTCTTACCATGGCAGGCGGTGTAGATTATCGTCGTGATCGTTTGAAGCCTTCATCGAAAGCTTATTATTCACATATAGATGCTCAGCACCCGTTGATTCACAACACCGGTCTTTATCTCCTGACTCAGTTTGATGCAGGCGGTGTGCAGGCTGAATTATCCGGAAGGTATGATCACAACACACAGTACGGCGCCCATTTTACCTATCAGGGAGGATTAGGATATACGTTCCTTGATGATTTTAAAATCGGACTTCGCTACGGCACATCGTTCAGGTCACCTACTTTTATGGAACTTTATTATCCGTTCGTCGGCAGCGGAGATCTGAAACCTGAAAGTTCTAACAGCATTGAACTCATGCTCAGAGGTGATCACAAGATTCTGGACTGGAGAATCTCACTTTTCAAAAATCATTACAAGGACCGCATCATCTACTTTTATGAAACTTATTCATACAAGAATATTGCCAAGGCTGATATCAAAGGTATCGAAGCTGAATTCGGGTTTGAACTTTGGGGCGTAAAAAATACTTTTAACGCCAGCATAAAATCAGCCAAGGATGAAACGAATCATCATGATATTCCGTACATTCCTCGCCGTGATTTCAAGTGGACTCTTCTCGGTTCAGTATATGATTTTGATCTTTCAGCATCATTTCAGGCTTTTTCAAGCAGATATGCTTCTGACGGAGGAAAAAGACTCGGTGGCTATGGTATATTTAATTTAGGGGTTGGATATAACATCTCCAAGAATTTCAAAATTTCAGCAAAGGCTGATAATATTTTTGATAAACGCTATGCGTATTCCAGGGGATACAATTCAACCGAGTATAAGACTCCGGAAGCAACATATGCTTTAAGTTTTGATTTTAACTACTGATAATGCAATTCATTATTGAATTGGATCTTTAACTTTCTGAGGATTGCTGCTGCATGATTCCGCATCTGCAATCCTTGGTTTTTTTATGATTGAATGGTGAATCAGACAAAAGACCCGAGTTTTTGACTTCGAGTACCCTAAAATGGTCAGTTTTTCCAGGACTAACCCATATTTTTGAACTACAAAGAAATTAAATTAGTGGGTGCGAATTTGTTGCAAGGAGTTTTCCGGAGGTGTTATAATCTTAGTGTGGAATGCTTTATGTGGTGTTAACGAGGGATATTTATCATGGGTGTTTATGTTGCCATAAAATCAGCTGGACCTACGCATGAGAAGTATCTCTCAATTGTTGAGAACTACCGGGACAGTTCTGGCAAAAAAAAGCAAAGAACAATCAAGTCGTTTGGAAAACTTAAGGAACTGCAGGAAAAAGATCCGCAAATAATTGATAAGCTCAAACTTCAATATGAGCAATCAGAAAGAACAGAAACAAACCAGATGATAAATCGTATATCGGAGAGTTTCAATGGCGGCGATATTCAGAATTTTGAAGATATGATTAAGCCCCAGACAAATTACACATTGTTCAATGCAGAATTGAATTATGGGATATGGGCAATAAAGCCGATTTGGAATGACTGGCTGAATTTATATTACAAATTGAACCACCTGCAGGAGGAAAATACAAAACTCAAATGTAATGTATCTGAAATAGCTCAATACGTTACAGCACTGAAAATAGTAGATCCGCATTCCTATTTCTGCGCTTTCAGATCTCAATATAAATATCTGAATAATCCTGTTCAGGATTATTCAATTAACGATATATACAATACGCTGGAATTCATTGGAGAAAATCGCAGTACGATACTGAATTACGTAAATAAGCGTATAGTAGATAAATTTGGCCGAAGTCTGACGATGGTATTTTACGATTGCAGCAACGTTTATTTTGAGACACCGTATGATGACAGGCAGCAGCTTTTCCGAACACTGATGTCGAATGTAAGAGATAAACCCAGAGAAGAAAATAAAGACTTAAGCGAAAATCAGATATTGGAACTAAGTCGAGAGTCGGAACTAATAAACAAGACTGTTGAGCAAATGGATAATTTGATCAATGAAGATACCTGCTGGAGGATGAGGGGGCTTTCAAAGGAACACCGTTACGATTTACCTTTGGTATCGATAGCACTGGTCATAGATGACAGGGGAATCCCCGTCGATTTTGATGTTTTTCCTGGCAACTTTTCGGAATACAACACGATGCCCAGAGTTATTGGGGATATGAAGAAAAAATACAACATCAAAGATGCGGTAGTTGTAGCTGACAGGGGATTGAACTCAGTAGGCAACATAGAAATGCTGGTAAAACACGGCCTGGGATTTATAGTTGCGCAGAAGGTATCAAATTTAAAACCTGAATACGAAAAAGCCATGCTGGATCATTCGACGGGCTACAAACTCTGGACAAAAGACAATAGCACCTGTCAGACAGATGAGAAGCTGGAATACTGTACTCGGAAGGACGATTTAGAGGATCACGAAATTGTGTATAAGCGGATCCCGTTTGTTAAAGAAGGCATGGTAAAAGGTGATAACGGTAAGAATCACAAGGTTTCGATAGAATGCGAAATTTTATTCACTTTCTCTCCGAAAAGATATAAACGGGATATAGCTCAGCTTGAGGAAGATGTGGCCAAAGCCAGGGATGCAGTATCAAAGAAACGTGATATGACACCATGTGGGGCCGGCTGGAAGGGACTGGTATCAGTCAGGAAAGAAGAAGTTACAGAAGACGAACCAAACCAAACAGATTCTCAAAATACAGATAAAGGGCAACAGGCACAACCGGATAATACTGACAAGAAGAAAAATAGCAAGAACAGTGATAAACGTATAACAGCAGCTCTCTACAAGGCAGAAAAAATAAAAGATGACGTAGTAAATGAAAGACGTAAGAGAGCCGGATATGTGGCGATAATACTAAAACCGGCAAAAAGTGATATACCAAATAATGGTAATACTGAGAGCAGTAAACCAGGCGCATCAGGTTTATCAGATAAAGAATTATTATCCTGTCATCATAAACTGGTAAAAATCGAAGAATGCTTCAGAATAATGAAAAGCAATTTTTCAATCAGGCCTGTATTTGTGAGAAAAAAAATCAATATTTGCGGACATATTACACTTTGCGTAATAGCTTTAATTATCCTGAGACTTTTACAAATTAAGTTAGAAGAGGCTGGAATAATAATGAGCATCAATCAGATACAGACAGCCTTAAACAGTACTGTTACAGCCATTAGTGAAAATGGTCAGGATGGCTTTTTTATTAAAAATAATTCTATGGACTCTTTTATCAGTATCGATGATTGGAAAAAATTATCACTGGAAGAGAAAAAGGAATCTAAAGCTGGTTTATTAAAAAAATACCTGGATGAAAAAAGGTATTCCGAGACTGATATTGATAAAATATTAAAAGTTGTTGATTTAGAGCCTCTCGAAGGGATCAATTCCCCTTCCTGTGTATCCAAAAAACTGAAGATCCGATCCAACTATAAGAGAATGGTTGGAGACTTGCTTTCGGATGTTCAGAAAGTTATGGCTGATTCAGTAAATCCGAATGTAGCAGAACAAACTACAGTATGATATTTTCGCACCCACTAATTTGACAATTTTGATCTGGCAAAAATCCAGTTCCGATAAGGGTTTTTGCCACTTTTTTAGGCTACGAAGTCAAAAACTCGGGTTTATGATTGAATGGTGAATCAGACAAAAGATTTACAATTTACTAGCAAAACTTTTAGTGGAAGAGTTGAGGTTGGAACATGAAAAATCAGACTGCAGCTTTTCTGATTATTCATTTGATTATTTCGATTGTGAGCTAAGAAAAATGGATATGTATACATTAGGTGGATTCTGAAGAAGGTTGTATGACTGCTGTTTTGTTTATTGATTCAGGTCTGGGTGGGCTGTCCGTATGGAAGGAGGTGTCTCAGCTGAATCCTGACTTGAAATATCTTTATGCCTTTGATAACGAATATTTTCCATATGGCGAAAAGAATGACAGTGTAATTGTAGAGCGCTGCAATCGTATGGTAGCTGCGGTGAGCAGAATCCATCGAGTCGATCTGGTTGTTGTTGCCTGCAATACAGCAAGTACAGTGGCACTTCCATCGCTTCGTGCCAGTTTTAATATGCCTATAGTAGGTGTAGTTCCGGCAATAAAGCCTGCTGCCGAGATCACTCAGACTGGAGTCATAGGACTTCTGGCAACTCCTGCGACAATAACCAGAAAGTATATAGATAATCTGATAGATGAATATGCCGGTAACTGTGAAGTTATCCGCGTCGGAAGTTCGGAGCTGGTTTCCATAGCTGAAGAAAAAATGAAATCAGGAATGGTTGATGAGGCTGCGCTGAGAGAATGTTTGAAACCTTTTAAAACCAATAGTGAAGTTGATACGGTTGTCCTTGGTTGCACTCATTTTCCGTGGCTGAGATCTGAAATAGAGGCAGAACTGACATCTCGTGTCAAATGTATTGATTCTGGTCATGCAATAGCCAGACGCGTAAATTCACTGTTGAAAAACGTTTGCGAAGTGTCTTCAGAATACGAAAAACCGGAAGCCTTTATGACAGATCCTAAAACTGATGATTTTTCAAGATACAGGGCTGTTTTCAGTAGGGCGGGTTTTTCCTCACTTGACGCACTGGTATTGTGACTGCTTCATTTTCAGTTCATGTAAAATCTGCCGTTAAAAAGAAGATTAATTGCTGTAAGAAACCTTGACGATAATGCTTTTTGATTGGAACACTGTGCTGTTTAATTCTGAAGCCGCTTTTTCAGCTTCCGATTTTTTCATTCTAATGTAAGCATACGCCTTTTTCTTTTTACCCTTGTTGTTTCTCATAATAGAGATCTTTTCTGCTTTTCCGTATTTGATCAGCAACTGCTCAAGTTCTGTGTTCTGCACCGTATAGGAAAGATTGCCTACGTAGAGGCTTACTATTTTTTCGTCCACGGCTAGATTTGGAGCACTGCTGCTTTTTTCGCTGCCAGATTGCTGTTTTGGTGAAGATTCTTTCAGTTTCTTCTGTTCCGCAGACTGCGAACCTGATGAAACAGAATCAGTATCTAACCTGTTCTCTGATTTGATTTGCTCCTTTTTGAAATCATTTACTGATGGCGTCTGATTAAGTGTTCCTGTATCAGAAGTTTCTTGATTAATTAATGCTTGTCCGCTACCTCTTATACGTCTGCTGTAGCGGGCATTCTCGATGGCTATGCGCTTAGCGATTTTGGAAAGACGCGACTTTTTGACCTTGTTTTTAATTTTATTTGACTCTTTTGATATGGAAAAAAGTTCACATATAAGCAGTGACGCCACAAAACATGATGCAAATACGACTATGGCGGCGTTCAATGGGGATGATTTTATGAATCCGAAGCCATAAAAGGCGATGTCCGCAAAGACGAAGGAAATTATTATGGAGAATAAAATATTTGCAGTGACTCTGGTTATTGAATTCATGGAAACTCCTTAACTACTGAGATTTTATATTTTTTTTGCTTTTTTTGCATGACTCCGTTCAGCAATTGTGTGATATCTCATGAAACTTTTAAGCAGCATCAAAGTTTAGTGAAACCTGATTGAATGAAGGACAAAATCAAGTCACCGTTGAACATGAAACTTTAACCGATTGGCCGGTTCAAATATTCCTGATCCTAATGCTGAAGATCGCTATCAGTCCGATATTCAAGACGGCAGTCCGGATTGAATGAACCAAAAATCAATCTATGATTAAATTTTCATGACTGTGAATGAAAATTGTATGTATCAACATCTAAAAAAAAACAGAAATTATCCTTTCTCCGTCATTGGACAGTAAAATTTCGTAATTATCTTAAGATTTTACAAAAAGTAACACTACAACTCACACGATCATATCCACCATTGAGTCTCCACTCTGACAGTAATAGATTATGATCGTGTCCTCTCCCCAAAAAGATCCCAAGTGATGATATTCAAACT
>JAEEGJ010023832.1_pt1 | contig 12781 bp, 3 predicted proteins | sample 8958761 | NCBI WGS metagenome assembly JAEEGJ01 (sample SAMN16246546, study PRJNA631951) | gut metagenome | biome: gut microbiome; feature: rumen; material: RS-attached | host: Bos | place: Iran: Karaj | collected 2018-10
GGGCGTTGCGCGATATATATCGCTAAAAATATCTATAGACGGCGGATCATCCATTGTCTGGTACGCTCGATTGAGATAGCGGCAGCTATGCGCCGGCTCTAAGGAAATCGGAGAAAATGATGGGTCCAGCACCATGTTTTTGCACAGGATCTGGACCAAATCGATGTTTTTGCACGAGATAATAATTCACTTGAGATGTGCCGAATCCACGTAAAATTTGATTTTGGAAAATTACTTCGTTTCATCAAACTCGCATCAGTTCAACATACGGCCTCTGAGCAGAACAGCAACCAACGGCCCCAGAGCGCATATCATCAAATTACGACAACAATGGAATTAATTTCAGGATGCAGAAGAATATCTGTAACGTTCCTATGATTTTGCTAATGCCCCTCCCCATTCGGGGAGGGGTAAATCGTTTTGCAGGTTATTGGTTGCTTTAGACGCTCAGTTCATTCTCTTACTCAGCTCCTGTTGAGCCTGAGGAAGAGGATGACCGCCATCAGAGCGATCAGGATGACCAGGACGAGCATGAGGATCGTGGAGACGGTCCAGTCGTTGGACTCCTTCTGGATGACGACGGTGGGGTCGGAGGGGTCGACGTGGATGGTGATGTCACCGGTGTTGGCCTCCGCTCCGGCCACCTGCAGATGGTACTGGAATCCTGCCGCGGTCTCGGGGGTTCCGGTCGTGGTGACCTTTCCGCCGGCCTGCTCGACGGGCTTTCCGTCCTGGATCAGGTAGAGCTTCGCTGTTCCGGTGTATCCGGATGCGAGGGTCACGGTGATCTCGTGGGTACCGGCCCTGAGGGTCTTGTAGTAGGTGTTGTCGGCGATGTTGCCGTGGGACAGGATGATTCCGTCCACTGCGATGTTCTGTACTCCGTAATCGGCCACGATGGTGAGGTGGTAGATGTCGTAGTCGATGTCTGCGTAGACGGCGTCGCAGACGCCGTATGCAACGTCATCGACATTGTTGCCGTCCTCGTCAACCCATCCGGACAGGTATGCGTTCTCGACGACGATCTTGATGTTCTTGTTGATTCCGGTGGTGAAGTCGGAAGCGTAGGCTGTGACGACCTTGACATCGTTCTCTCCGTAGAAGACCGTGCTGTCGAGGTCCGCATCCTTGGAGACGGACTCGGGGATGACGACGTTGGGGTTGAACAGGGCGTAGTCGATGACATCGAAGTCACCGGTGACGACGGGTGTCGCCGCGATGGTGGACTTTCCGTTCTTGTCGACTCCGACGAGCATGATGTCAGCGTAGACGGTTCCCTGTGCGTCGACGGTTCCGAGGACGTTGAGGACCTCACCGACAACAAGGGCGGCATCCTCGCCGACGGCGAGGGTTCCGTTGACGACGACGTTCTCGATGAGAGCTCCGGCCTCGTCGTCATCGAAGATGACGACCTCGCCGTCCACGGTCATGGTGCTGGCGATCAGATCGAGGATCTCCACATGTCCGGAGGCAACGATGTCTCCCTCCATGGCTCCGGAGATGAACAGCGCATCGACATCATCGACGACCATGTTGCCGAACAGGATTCCGGTCAGCATGGAGGTTCCGTTGACGTCGACGGTTCCGACTCCGTCGGTGACGGCGATGTCGAACTCGTTTTCGGGCTCGATGAAGATCGCTGCCTGGTCGAGGGTGATGGTACCGGATGTCAGAGGAGTCTGCACGACGATTCCCGCGTAGGACTCGTCGTCTCCGGCGACGGTGATGTCGCCGATCTCGATTCCGTTGTTGGAGCGGATGTAGAATCCGGGAACGGTCATTCCGCTGTACTCGCTGACGGCATCGTACGTGAGGATGTCGTCCACTGCGTTGGCGACGGGCTCGATGTACCATACGGTCTTCTTTGTGGTTATGGAGTAGTAAGCACCTGCGGAAAGGTATGCGTCGCCTGCGTCGGTGACGAAGGCGAAGGGCGCATCGCTCTTGGCGACTCCGTTGACGATGACCTCGGCCGCGGCCTTCTTGTCGGTCTTGGCGCCGACGGTGACGGTCGACTTGGAGTCGACGTCGAAGATACCGTTGTCGATGATCTTCCAGGGTGCCTTGACGGTGACGTCGTAGGCGTTGGTGTCGAGTGTTACCTCCTCGGGGATGACGAGGTCCTCGCCGTCGACGACGATGTCCCTCATGAGGTTGACGGTGTCGCCGGCCTCTGCCTCTTCGAGTGCGGTGTAGACGTTGGTGTACTTGACCCATCCGTCGCGGACGAGCTTTCCGTCCGCGTCGGTCTCGTAGATGACGACATCGGCTGCGATGACGTTCTTGACGTTGGAGGGGACGTTGAGCTGGTTCTCGATCAGGAGTGTTCCAACGACGTTGATCTTGTCTCCCTCGATGGAGGGGATTCCGGTGATTGTAGCTCCCTCGGCGATGGTCAGGGTGTCTCCCTGCTCGTCGCCGATGATGAGCTGGACTGCACCTGCGAGATCGAGCTTGGATCCTGCGGGCATGGCGGAGTCCTCCGCCTTGACGGTCTGGGTTCCAAGGACGAACAGGACGGACTTGTCAGTAGCCTGTGCGATGGCTGCGTCGATGTCGACGTAGTTGTATGTGCTTCCGTCCGCGTACCTGGTGGCGTTGACGCCGGTCTCGGAGTCGATCCTGGCGGAGGTCTTGATGATACCCTCGCCGGTGACGTAGACCTCGCCGATGTTGGAGAACTTTCCGTCGGTTGCGTCGATTGAACCTGTTACAAGGAACTTTCCTGCAGCGTAGACGGAGGTGTTCTCTCCGATGACGAGGCTGTCGTCTACGATGGCGTTCCCGACGACTCCCAATCCTCCGCTGACGGAGAACTCGGGCTGGTCCTCGGTGGACTCGGACACGTATGCCGCAGAGACCTCCATGTTGCCGGAGATCTGGATCATGGCGACCTTGTCCACGGTGACGGCTGCGAGCCTGACGCCTGTGAGGACCGCTTCAACGTGAGCGTTCTCGTCCTCGCCGGAAGGCGTGATGGCGGTGGTCTGGAGGCCGACGATGACACCGTTGGTGTCATCGATCTTCACGAAGAGGGCTCCGGTTCCGCCGGCGTACTTGACGTTGTAGTTGCCGTTGACGGTCATCTTCCTGACGTCGACGACTCCGGCGTCCTTCAGGGTGATGGCGCTGTAGGTGTCGTCGAGGAGGTTGATGGGCACTTCGGAGTCGAAGACGATGACTCCCTCGTTGGTGATGGCCTCGGAGAGGAGCTGTCCGTAGACTGTGACGGTGGCCCCCTTCTCGACGGTCATCTCGGATCCCTCGTGGGTGACGAGACGTCCTGCCTCCTGGATGATGGCTGCGGAATCCGCCTCCATCGTCAGGTCGCCGTAGACGACGACGGTACCCTCGATGTCGAGGGTGCCGGCTACGGTGGCATCTCCGGAGTAGGTGATGCCGTCGTACTCTCCGCCGAACTGGAGGTATCCTCCGAAGAGGGTGGTGTCATCGACGATGACGGTTCCTGCGATCTCTGCGTCGCCGTAGATGATCAGGGTTGCGTCGGAATCGACGGCCAGGGTGGTTCCGGTGGGAACGACGAGCTTTCCGAAGACCTCGACGTATGCGCCGTTGGTCAGGGTCCAGTAGTCCTTGACGGTGACGATCTGGGAGTAGTCGAAGATGTTCTTCGAGGAGTACTCTCCGGTGACCTCGGTGTCCCTGTAGTCGATGAGGCCGACGGAGACGTAGACGTCATCGTTGACTGTCACGGTGTAGTCCTTGTCGAGGTCGGCTGCGGTCTTCTTTCCGTCGATGATCAGGTCGATGTCCTTGACGGAGATCGGCTGGGATCCGGTGTAGTCGATGCCGAACACGACGTCGGATCCTGCTGCGACGTTCTCGATGGCGAAGCTCTCGGTGTACTCCTTTCCGTCGACGGTGACAGCCATGCTGTCACCGAGGGTGAAGTACACGTCGTACTCTTCGGTGACGGGGACGACGGGCTTCAGGGTGGCCGTGATGGTCACATCGGAAGCGGGCATGACGAAGCTGCCGGTGTTGGTCTCGTAGTCGTAGGTGTACTCGACCGCGGGGGTGAAGGCGAGGGAATCGACTTCGACTCCGACGCCGGTCTCGATGCTGAAGGTGACGGGTGCTCCTGCGGGGAACTGCTGGGGCTCCATCATGGCTTCGCCGTCCTGGTTGACGATGTTAAGGGTGTAGTTCACGACGGGCTCGCCGACTGTGAACTCCGCGGAGTCGTACATCGTGCTCGTCAGTGTAACTGTGACCGTATACACGCCATCGGCCAGGGCTTCTGTGAGGCCGATGACGAACTGCTTGTCCTCCACGACCTTGGAGTCGATGGAGGACTCGAGGACTGTCTCGGTTCCTGTTGTCAGCTTGGCTTCGAACATCGGGACCGTGACGTCCTGGTTCAAGGTAACGAGGATCCCGCCTTCGGCGAAATCATATTCGAGAGACGTTATCTCGAACCCGCCCTCCGCATCGCTCTGCGATGCGGGGACTATCGCGACCGCGAGTGCCAGTGCGAGCACTGCTGCGGCCATTGTCATTTTCATTGCTTTACTCATATTGTATCCTCACCTGTTTTTCCTTCGTTAAGAAGGGTCAAAGGCTGGTAAACGATCGCACTGGACCTGGTGTCTTCGCCCCCAGTGGGGGTGTACACGGCCCAGACGGTCTTAATTTGGGAGTAATTATCGAGAGCTCCGAGATCGAGCTTCATGCTCGCGTACTTGGGGGCTCCCGGGATATCTGCGGCATCCATTGAAGCGGTGTATGTGACCACTCTGATCTTGCCGAAGGACATCTTCTCCTCTGTGTAAGTGTAGTTGATAGTAATCTGTCCGTCCTCGACGGCGTCGCCGTCCAGAAGCTGGACGGTGACGCGTACCGCTGTGGACTTCTTCACCGCTCCGACCGAGACGGAGTATGCGTTCTCCTTCTCGTCGTACACGGCGGTGAAATCGGTGTCCTCGGTGACGGGGCCCAGGGCGGGGTCCCATCCGGAGAAGTCTCCGGAGGGCGCCTCGAGGGTCTCCCCGTCAGCGACGACACATGTCCTCAGGACGGTGCCATCCCTATCCATGAACCTGACCAAGCGGTTCGAATCCGCCAGGGATGGGTCGGCGGTACAGCTTCCGCTGATGCCGCCGACGGTCACGGTCACATCGTAGACGGATGCCTCGAGGGCATCCGCCTTGATGAGGGCGAATGCAGTCATCGGGGGGATCTCCCCCTCGATGACCTGGTCGCCGGCCGTCGCCGTGACCTCCAAGGAGAATTCGAATTCCTGCTGCAGTCCTATGGCGAGATAGTAGTCCCCGGACACCTCGATGAAGTCGGCATCGAACGCCACATCCTCGGAAGCGTCCGCTGGTACGGCTGCAAAAGCCACAGCGGACGCTGCAAGGAGCAGCGCTCCGAAGGTCATCCATCCTCTGTTCGGGGTCATCTACTCACTCCTTTGCCGCCAGGAAAGCGGCGTTGTCCACGGATTCGAATATTATGGGGGCGGACTTCTCAGAGTCGATTCCGTCGGCCGTGTAGGTCGCCCACACTGTGCTTATGGTGCTTAGGTACTCCTCCGAACCGAGGTCGTACTCGACGGCGGCGATGGTCTCGCCGCCCTCGATGTCGACCTTGATAACGGGTGAGGTCATGACTATGAGCCTCTCCTTTCCGAAGGACATCTTCGATACGAGGTACGTGTACTGGATCTCCATCTCTCCGGACTTGACGACTGCGCCGTCATCCTCGGCGGTGACCGTGATGTAGATCACGGAGCCGATCTGGTTGAGGGACACGGTGACGGTCTCGGAGTATGCGACGAACTCTGCGTAGAGGTCGAGGTCCTGGGTGATCGGGGTCTCGAAGTCGAAGGGCACGATCGCTCCGACGAGGAACCATCCGAGGAACTCGCTTCCCTCGATTGAGGGCGCATCGGGCTCCACGGCCAGGCCGTTGTAGGCAACGGTCTGCACATCGTACACCTCACCGTTCACGTAGAACGTGACGGTGAACTCCTCCACGACGGGCTCGAAGAGCGCATGCAGGTCGAGGTCCTGGGTGATCGGAGTCGCGAAGTCGAAGGGCGCGATGGCTCCCTCGAGGAACCAGCCCAGGAAGGCTGCTCCTGCGATGACGGGGTCCTCAGGCTCGTCCGCGACGTCTCCGACAGCTACGGTCTGATAGTCGTAGACCTCGTCATCGACGTAGAACGTCACTTCGAAGGTCTCCACTAAGGGCTCGAACTCAGCGATGAGGACGAGATCCTCTGTGATGGGGGTCTCGAAGTCGAACAGCTCTCCCTCGACGGTGTACCATCCGACGAACTCCGCTCCCAGAAGGACGGGGTCCTCGGGCTCGATTGCGAATCCGCCCATGGGGACTGCCTGCTCTGCGTAGATCTCCTCTCCGACGTAGAAGGTCACGGTGAACTCCTCCACGAAGGGCTCGAAGAGCGCGTGCAGATCGAGGTCCTGGGTGATCGGGGTCTCGAAGTCGAAGGGCTCTCCGGCTCCTTCGAGGAACCATCCGATGAAGGTGGCCCCTGCGAGGACGGGGTCCTCGGGCTCGATGGCGAATCCTCCGAAGGGCACGGTCTGCTCATCGTAGACGTTCACATCGACGTAGAAGGTCACGGTGAACTCCTCCAAGAAGGGCTCGAAGAGGGCGTTCAGCGCCACATCCTGCGTGATGGGGGTCTCGAAGTCGAAGGGTGCGATCGCTCCGGGCTCGAACCAGCCCATGAAGACCGCTCCGGCCTTCACGGGGTCCGCGGGCTCGACGGCGTAGCCGCCGGCCTCGACGGTCTGCTTGTCGTACTCTGCTCCATCAACATAGAACGTTACGGTGAATCCGACGTCCTCGTAGAAGGCGTAGAGCTCGTAGTCGTGAGTGATGGGTGTCTTGAAGTCGAAGGGGACCTCGGATCCCATCTCGTACCATCCCTCGAACTGCTGTCCGGGGTAGTAGGGGGGATAGAGCTCCTTTGCGAGCTCTCCGTCCTTGACGGTCTGGATGTCGAACACTTCGTCTCCCACGTAGAACGTCACGGTGTGCTCCTCTCCGACGGGTGCATCCTCGTACTTGGCGTACAGGTCGAGATCCTGAGTGATCGGGGTGTCGAAGTCGAAGGGCTCTGCGGCTCCCTGGAGGAACCATCCCTTGAACGTCTTTCCGGGGATCTCGGGCGCGTCGATCTCCTCGACGGTGTCGCCGTAGTCGACGGTGATCGTCCTGTAGACTCCGCCGTTGACGTAGAACTCGACGTCGAAGGTCTGCACGAAGGGCTCCATGAGGGCGTACAGGTCGAGATCCTGAGTGATCGGGGTGTCGAAGTCGAAGGGCTCGTCGGCTCCGGTGAGGTACCATCCCATGAAGACCGCTCCGGCGAGGACAGGGTCCTCGGGCGCGTAGGCGCACTCTCCGGACACGACGACCTGGGAATCGTACTCCTCTTCGCCGACGTAGAACGTCACATCGTACATGACATCGACGATGGCGAACTCGACATCGTAGCCGGGCATGACGAATGTGAGGACACCGTCGTCGAACTGGAATTCCAGTCCCTCGGGCCCGGCCACTTCGACCTCCGCCGCCTCGATGTACCTGGAGACGTCTATCGACATCTCCTTGCCCTCTGCCGCCGTCTCGGAGACGATGAGCACGGCTCCGTAGTACACCTTGACGGAGTACTCTCCTGCGGGGATCTCCTCGAAGACCGCACCGACGGTGACGTCGGATGCGGGCATGGCGAAGATTCCCGCCTCGGACACGGGGACCTCTGTTCCGTCGGCCTCGAACACGTAGTAGGATACGAGCTCGTAACCGAGGTCGGGCTCCGCGACGATGGCCACGGGGACTCCGAAGTAGGACGTCGAGGGAACGATGACCGTTCCGCCGATGATGGAATCATCGATCTCGATGGCGTACTCCTCTCCCTCGCCGAACGCGGCGTAGAGCCTCACGTCGGCGAGCAGGGGCATGTCGAAGTCGAACTCCTCTCCGTCGGCTGTGAACCAGCCGACGAAGGTCTCTCCGGGGACCTCGGGGTCCGCGGGCTCTGTAACAAGATCGCCGACATGCACGAATTCGGATCCGTACTTGACGTCATCCACGAAGTAGATGACCTGGGCGACGTATGCCTCGGGCAGGGAGAACTGCCTGGTCAGCTCCGCACCGGGTGCATAGACCGTGAGGGTGTACTCCACATCCTCGGACAGACCGTAGGATGCGCGCACGAGCCTCTGCTCCTTCTGCCCCGTCTGTGTGAACGTTCCGCTGTAGTCCTGGACAGACTTGCCGTCCTCGTCATGCGTGATGGTGAAGGACAGGTTCGTCGGATAGGCGATGTCGAATGTGACGATCAGAATTTCGTACTGGTCGGCATCCTTCAGACCGACATCCTTGATGCCGTAGTCCGCCGCCTCGGCCTCCTCGACGTCTGCGACGACGAGGTAGGCCCCGAGCAGCAGGACTACTGCGAGGATTGCCATCAGTACTCTGTTCGTTGCGTTCATTGATATCACTGTCCGGGCGTAGCCTTGTTCGACTCGCAGTGCGCTCCGTTTACTCCATCGAAGACAAGCCACATGGTGCTGATCGTCTTGCTGGTTATGTCGAATGCCTCTCCGTCCTGCGTGAGGTCTGCGTACTCGATGGTCATGGAGATGAGGTTGTCACCATAGGTCTCCTCGTCCCAGTCCATCGCGATTGCGTCGCAGGACCTCTCGATCTGGACCCAGTCCTCGATGTCCTCGAGGTACGCGATCTCGTAGTACCAGACGGTCATGGTTCCCTTGGGGATCGCGAGTCCGTCCTTGGACTTCAGGGTGAAGACGACGTCTCCTCCCTCGGTCTTGGTGTAGTCGAAGAAGGTCTGGATCCTGTCCAGGTCCTTCGAGGTGATGATGTCCTCTGTGAACTCCGCGGTGTAGGTGAGGCCGTCTTCGCTGACATTCCACTTGACGAACTCGAAGTGCTTGTTCGCTTCGAAATCATCGTCGTTGGGGACGGCGGTGAACACCAGGGTCTCGGGGATCTCGACGGCCAGCACGTAGAACAGGAGGTCGAAGGTGAGGACATCCTCGTCGATGTCGGCGACATCGAAGTCCATGGGGACATTGACGATGTACCCGATGTACTCCTCACCATCATAGGTGAAGTATCCGCGCACGGGGTCGTTGACGGTGACGGTGACCTCCTTGGTCTTGGAGGTCTTGTCGTACGTCGCCGTGTAGGTGGCGTCTCCGGTTACCTCGGTGACCTCGGGATCCCATCCTGCGAAGGTGTAGGTGAAGTCGTCATCCTCGTACGCAGGGGGGTCCCTGATCTCGGGGACCTCTCCGTAGGGGACCCTGATGGTGGCGGTTCCGTCATGCCAGAGTAAGGTGATGTCGTCCTCGTTGACCTTACCCTCATAGGTGGCTACGATCCTCCACGATCCGTTCGCCTTGATGAACTCCACGTCCTCGGAGGTGTATGTTCCCACTCCGGGGATGCTCCATCCGGCCCAGCTGTACGAGTATCCCTCGTCGGAGGGCTTGTAGTCGTCGAGCAGGTCCTGCATCTCCCCGTCGTCGAAGGGCGCCTCGAGGTAGTCGCCTCTGATGACCTCGTCGGTCTTCAGGACGGTCTCTCCGTCGAAGCTGACCCACTCGATCTCGAGCGCGTAGATCGCGTTGAGCTCGTAGATCCTGTCGGTACCGGGGTATCCGTAGGATGCGGGGTAGATCAGGCAGTCGTTCCTCTCGATGTCGTTGAGGTCGTAGGCTGCGTTCCAGGCGAAGAGCGTCTCCTGGTCCTCGGCGAGCCATCCCATGAATATGGCGGTGGCGTCCATTCCGTTGGCCAGCATGACCCTGTCGTCCTTGGATGCGTATCCCTTCCACCAGATGTCCACGGGCTTTCCGTTGTACATGTCGTGGTACAGGATCGCGAATCCCTCCCCGATGTCGGGGGTGGGGACGTATGTCGCCTCGACGACCATGTCGTCGAAGATGGGAAGCAGGCTGAAGTCGATGGCGGTGGGGATGTCGTTGACGCACCAGCCGACGAAGTTGTTGCCTTCCTTGACGGGTGCCTCGGGGACCTCCTCGACGAAGCCGCCGATCTCGACGAACACAATGTCGATGACGGTCTCTCCGTCCATGAACGTGACGGAGACGGGTGCGACGAAGGGCTTGAACTCTGCGTACAGGTCGAGGTCCTCGGTGACGGGGGTCTCGAAGTCGAAGAGCTCTCCCTCTACGGTGTACCATCCGATGAAGGTGGCTCCTTCGAGGACGGGGTCGTCCTCGGGTTCGACTGCGCATTCTCCGACAGCGACTGTCTGAGAGGCGTAGACCTCCTCGCCGACGTAGAACGTCACGTCGACGGTCTCGGGAGGCACGAACGCCTCGTAGGTCACCGTGACGGTGACGTCGGAGGCGGGCATGGTGAATGCACCCGTCATGAGCTCGAGGTCGTAATCGAAGTCCTCGATGACAGGGTCGGTATCGACGCTGACAGCATCCGCTCCGGTCCTTGGGGGGATGAAGAAGGAGACGTAGTCGCCCTCCTCGTACTTCTCGGAGGTCGCGATGGTCCTGCCGTCCTGGTCGACGTAGCTCACAGTGTATGTGATGACGGTCTCGGGCTGGAAGTCTGCAAAGACGGTCACGTTCTCGGCGGGCATGACGAATGTTCCGTCGTCCTCGACGACGACAGGCATCATAGCCTCGGTGAGCACGGTGTATCCGTTGAACACGTAGCCTTCAGCGGGCGTGTTGGTCAGGGTGACGGTATCTCCGGCCTGGGCCTTCTCCTTGTCCGCGGTCACAGATCCGTTCTCGATCTTGGAGTACACCGTGATGATGTACTCTTCGACGACGGGAGTCTCCACGTAGTCCGCGTACAGCGTCATGTTCTCCATGACAGGCATGGTGGCGAAGTCGTAGGGGACGTCGGATCCCTCTCTGTACCATCCGGTGAAGGTCATTCCCTCGTGGACGGGCTCGTTGGGGATCTCGGTAAGGTATGCACCGACGATGACGGTCTCGGTCGCGACCTCTTCCTCCGTTATGCCGTCGATGAAGACGACGGTGGCGGTCTCGGGCACGATGGGCTTCAGGGTCACCGTGACGGTGACGTCCTCTGCGGGCATCGTGAAGGTGATCACTCCGTCCTCGCACTCGAGATCTTCGATCTCGGGCTCGGATGTGGCGGACTCGACCTCGACTCCGAGGTACATGCCCATATCGATCTCCACGGAATCCTCGGCGAAGTACTCGAAGTCGCCGATGGGCTCCCCGTCCTGGTCGACGAGGTAAACGGTGAAGGGCGCGATGTAGCTGATCGTCGCGGTGTAGTTTCCTTCCGCTGCGGTGAACTCGACGGTGCACGCCTCATGATCGATGTAGGGGATCATATGGGGCTCGAAGTCGACGGAGCCGAGCCTCTTTCCCTCGGGCACGGTGGTCACATGGTAGACGACCTCCTCTCCGATCTCGTAGGACACGGTCTCGATCACTCCTTTCTCATCGACGTAGGTGACGGTGCTTCCTCCGACGGGGATCTCTGCGAACACCGCAGATACCTCGACGTCCTTGGCGGGCATGAGGAAGTACGCTTCGTCGTCGACGACCTCCAGAGGCTGTCCGTCGAGATAGATCGCGACGGTCTGGTAGCCATCGTCAGGTGTCGCCGTGATGGTGATGAGGTCGCCCTCCTCCGCCTCTGTTACATCGGCGGATGCCTTTCCGTTCTCGGAAGGCAGCACGGTGACCGTGTACTTCTCGACGGGGACGTCGGGAAGGAAGATCGCTCCGACGATGACGTCTTCGGCGGGCATGGTGAACGTGCCGTCATCCGATACGGCGATCGGCGTTTCGGTGGACTCGGTGTAGGCGTAGTACGAGATGAAGGTGTAACCTTCATCCTCGGTGTAGGACAGGGTGACTGTGGCACCCTCTGCGGCCAGGATCGTGTCGGGAAGGACGTCTCCGCCCTCGATCTCGGGATCCACGGTAACCGTGTACTCGAGGACGATGGGGGTGAGGACGAGCTCGAACTCGACGTCCTTGGCGGGCATCTCGAAGGAGAGGACTCCGTCGGTGAAGTCGAACTCGACATCCTCAGGTCCGGTGACGCTTGCTGTGACTCCCAGTCCGATGTGCTCGGAGAGGTCGAATGAGACATCCTCTCCCTCAAAGAAGAAGTCGTCCGCGATGATCTTCTCATCGAGGTAGACTGCCGCCTCATAGGGAACGGGGATGAGCTCGAACGTTGCGCTCACGATGACGTTCTTGTTGGGCATGGTGAAGGAGGGCCCCTCGATCTCCTTTCCGTCGACTGTGACGGAAGCGATCTCGTATCCCTCGTCCGCGGTGACCGTCAGTGTGACGGTCTCCCCGGCCTTGGCCTTCTCCTTGTCCGCGGTGACGGTTCCGTTGACGATCGCGGGGTCCACCGTGATGGTGTAGTCCTTGAGCTCGAATGTGGCGCTCACGGTCACGTCCTTTGCGGGCATGGTGAATGCGTACTCTTCAAGTTCGACTCCGTCGAGCGTGACGGATGCGACCTGATAGCCCTCGGCGGGGAGGACTGTCAGGGAGATTGCCTCTCCTGCCTTCGCCTTCAGCTTGCTGGGGGTGACGGTTCCGTTCTGGATCTCGGGGTCCACCGTGATGGTGTACTCCTTGAGCTCGAACGTTGCGCTGACGGTGACGTCCTTGGCGGGCATCACGAAGGTGTTGCCCTCGATTGCCTCTCCGTCGACAGTGACGGAGACGGTCTGGTAGCCCTCTGCAAGATCGGCAGAGCGGCGTGT
>JAEEGJ010023843.1_pt1 | contig 12777 bp, 13 predicted proteins | sample 8958761 | NCBI WGS metagenome assembly JAEEGJ01 (sample SAMN16246546, study PRJNA631951) | gut metagenome | biome: gut microbiome; feature: rumen; material: RS-attached | host: Bos | place: Iran: Karaj | collected 2018-10
ACCGGCGATTCTCCTGCCCCCTACATCCAGGTTCCTTATGCCGCTGAGTATATTGTTTGCAGCATATATGGACATGGCTTCTCCGCTGGTCACAAGGAAAACAGCCTGGGCATACTGAGGCCTTACCGGCACGGCAAAGCCCCCGCAAACAACGTCTCCGAGAACGTCGTACATGATGGTGTCGTAGGGCTTCAGGATGTCGTGCTCGTTTAAGAAATTGAAACTCGTGAGTATCCCTCTTCCGGCGCAGCCTTTGCCTGGCTTTGGCCCCCCGGCTTCTATACAGCCCGTGCCAAGGTATCCTTCCATCAATATATCGGATGCTTTTTGATCGTCGGGGGGAGTGTTCAGGATATAATCAAGGACAGTCGTTACCCGTTGCCCATGATGTAAAAGCCTTGTAGAATCGTGCTTGGGATCGCAGCCGATCTGAAGCACGCTTTTTCCCTGCGCCGCCAGCGCGGCGGAGAGGTTGGCGCTTACCGTGGATTTTCCGATCCCGCCTTTTCCGTAAACTGCGATCTGCATGGCTGCTCCTTACAAACAAATAGGCCGCCCCCGACGGGGCGGCCTGAAGCGCAGACAAATACGGTACATACCGTGCAAAACGGTATGCGCGATTGCACTGTTTGTCAACACCGCCATCCATCGTGGCTCATTGTCAACAGGCAGAAAGCAGGTCTCCTGGCTTGCGAGCATCCATGCGCCGCGCCTTCCCGGTTACCCAGTGGCATCTTGCGGAGCATGCCTCGCTTACAGTTGCGGGACAGCACAGGATTTGCACCTGTTTCCCTTTTCATGCGGACTTTTTACCGCACACTTTCTGCCGTTATGTTCCTAATTTGCAACAGAATTATAACATCCGGGTCAGCAGCAGTCAACGAATCTGTCATTCCGAATTGTTATCGAAAAACCGTGTCTTCACTGCTTTGCCGGTCTGGTATGCAGGCTTTCCCATGCCCCGACTGCATGACTGAAAAAGTCGCCGCATTTCTCTGCGAAAAATGCAGCAGCCCCCTGCACGAATGTTCAGGGGACTGCGTTGAGGGGAACACTTGGGAAACACTGATTGATCTGATCGCATTCCATCGGCGCCTGACCGGGGCGCCGATGCGGAGCGCTGCGTTGACCGGACGCGGCAGCTCCTTCAAGCAGGCGTATCATAACCCGAAATCGCAAACCGGCGCAAGCTCCCCCCCGGGGATAATTCGAACAATTTTCCGCAAAAAGTGAAGAAATCAATTCGAAATACGCGGAAAACAACCCCCAGGGGGGCTTGCGCCGTCAGAACGGGAAAGATATGCTTAGCATAAGATAACGCCGGAAAGCGCATCGGCGTTGATGAGAGCGGAGGTAACTGATATGCATGAGCATGAAGACCATATCCATGAAGAGAGCGTGACCCACGCGCACACCCATACTCATACCTATGAGCACAGCCACGAGCATACCCACACCCATGACCATGAACACGATCACGATCATACGCATCCCCACAGCCATGGGGAGGAACCGGTACAGGACGGCTCCCTGACGCAGACTGTGGCGCTGCTGCGCTATATGCTGGAGCACAATCGTTCCCACGCTGAGGAAGTGAAGGCGCTGATCCCGAAGCTGACGGAGCAGGGCCTTGCGGATGCGGCGATGATGCTGGAGTCCGGCGTTTCCAGCTATCACGACGGAAACGAGTGGCTGGCCGCGGCGCTGAAGAAGCTGGAGGAGCGCGGCGCCTGATAAGGCGGAAAGGGCTGAACCGATGAGCGTGATTGAAAACCCCTGGAAAAACTTCGACGACTTTGACCCCGCCTTCTTTGCCGGCAGGGACAGCGAGCCGCCGCAGTGGCCGATCAAGCTGTGGAAGGTGCCGGTGACCTCACCGTATTTCCACAAGGCGCATCTTCTGGTTGCGGCGGACTGCAGCGCCTTTTCCTATGTGAACTTCCACGCTGCATACGCGGCCGGAAAGGTGCCGCTGATCTGCTGCCCCGCGACGGACTTCGACATCACCAGCCGCCTCGGCGATATTCTGAAGCACAATGACGTGAGAAGCGTCACGGTCGTGCAGATGGAATCGCCCTGCTGCAGGGATCTGAAGGAATACGTTCGCCAGGCAGTCGTTTACAGCCATCTTCCGGTTCCCGTGCAGATCGCCACAGTGTTTATCCCCGGGGAGGATCTGGAGGAGGACGAGGAATTCACGGCGCGCGCGACGGTGCGGCTGCACCGGGAAAAGAGCGGCGCGGACAAGTAAAAGAAGCCCGAAAGCGCATAAACGTCAACTGAATACACGGTAAGGTACGCCCTTCATCGGGCGTTCAATAAGGAAACGGGTGCAAATCCCGTGCGGAGCCGCCGCTGTGATGGGAGAGCGAAGCAGAAGATGTCACTGGCCTTTTCAGCCGGGAAGACCTGCGGAACGATGACCCCTGAGCCAGAAGACTTGCCTTTACCGGGAGCAGGCATCTCACTCTGCGGGCTTTCAGAGCGGGAGTATTCTTATGGACATTTTGCGGTGAACGTCTGCCGCAAAGAATGGAAACAACATGGCAAGAATTCAAAAAGGGGACCTCACGGAAGGCCCCATCGGGAAGCAACTGATTTTGTTTGCGCTGCCGCTGCTGGTCGGCAGCCTGGTGCAGCAGCTGTATAACACCGTCGATCTCATTTTCGTCGGCAATTTCATCGGGAAGTCCGCCTCCGCCGCCATCGGCGCCAGCAGCCTGCTGGTCACCTGCCTGGTGGGCTTTTTCGGCGGGATGTCTGTGGGTTCCGGCGTGGTGATTTCCCAGATCTTCGGGGCAAAGGAGTTCAAAAAGCTCAGCCGCGCTGTGCACAATACCGTGGCGCTCTGCCTCGCCGGCGGTCTGGCGCTGATGGCGGTCGGCTATGTGATCGCCCCCTGGTTCATCCGGGTCATCAACACGCCGGAGGGCATCCGCGCCGCCGCGGTGGGCTACCTGCGGATCTATTTTCTCTCGTTTTTCTCCGTCATATTCTACAATCTCGGCTCCGGCGTGATCCGGGCGCTGGGCGACAGCAAAACGCCGCTGTATGCCCAGCTCATCGGCGGACTGACCAACGTGGCGATGGATTATGTGTTCGTCCGCCTTTTTGACAACGGCATCAACGGCGTGGCCTGGGCGACGCTGATCTCCCAGAGCGTGGCGGCGGCCTTCGTCCTCTGGCGGATGACGAAGCTGGACCCGGAATATGCCCTGCGCGTGCGGAAGATCGCCTTTGACGGGCCGATCCTGAAGGAGGTCCTGCGCATCGGCGTTCCGGCCGGGGCGCAGTCGCTGGTGATCACCCTCTCCAACGTGGTGGTGCAGTATCACATCAATTCCCTGGGGGAGGACGCCATCGCCGCTTTCACCGCCTATTTCAAGGTGGAGCTGCTGATCTATCACCCCATTGTGGCGCTGGGACAGGCGAACATGACCTTTTCCGGCCAGAACAAGGGCGCCGGAAACATGGACAGGGTCCGGCGGGGAACCCGGCAGTGCACGCTCATCTCCATGGCGCTTGCCGTCGTCACCGCGGCGGTCGCCCTGCCGCTGGGCGGCGTGCTGTTCCGGGTGTTCAACAAGGAACCCTCCGTGATCGCCCTGGGCCGTCAGATCATCGGCGTGACGTTCCCGTTCTACTTTATCTATTCTGTTTTACAGATCGTTGGCGACAGCATGCGCGGCGTCGGGAAATCCAAAGGGCCGATGCTCATCATCCTGATCAACATCTGCATCATCCGAACGGCGCTCCTGTTTTTCATCGTGCCGAGATGGCAGGACATCCGGGGCGTCGCCGCGGCTTATCCCATCACATGGGCGCTGACGGCCGTGTGCATGCTGGTCTATTATCTGCGCTATCACAAAACGCTGAAGGAATCGCCCGCCGATTGAGGGAGGAAGAAAACGACAATGAACGAAAGCACACAGCAGACCGCTTCCGCGGTCCTGAAGGGGCTGCAATCCTACTGGACAGACCGCTCTCCCAGCTATTCCGCCCAGAACGTGGCGGAGATGAACAACTGGAAGCGCAAGGCCTGGACAGATCTGATTTTGCAGCACGCGCCGGCGCGGCAGCGCCTGCGGATCCTCGACGTGGGGACCGGTCCCGGCTTTTTTGCCATGGCGCTGGCGCTGGAGGGCCACGACGTCACCGCGATCGACGTGACGGAGCAGATGCTCGCCCATGCGAAGGAAAACGCGAATGCTTACGGAGCGGACGTCAAATTTGTGCTGCACCGCGGGGAGGCGCTGCCCTTCGCCGACGGCAGCTTTGATCTGATCGTCAGCCGCAACGTCACCTGGAATCTGGAGTTCCCCGACGAGGCGCTGCGGGAGTGGAAGCGCGTTCTCAGCCCCGGCGGGCGCATGGTCTACTTTGACGCCAACTGGTATCTCTATCTGTTCGACGAGGCCATGCGGGAAAAGCGCGAGGCTTATCGCAAAGAATATGAAAAACGCTATCCCGGCCAGACGGGCGGCGGGGATCTCAGCGCCGCGCGCGTCCGGGATCTGGAGACCATCGCTTACGACCTGCCGCTTTCAAAGAAATACCGCCCTGCCTGGGACACCGAAACCCTGACCGGGCTGGATATGCAGATCCTCCGTGTGATCGACGACGTCGGCCCCCTGGTGGAGGACGAAGCGGAGCGGGCGCGGGACCATTTGACGCCGGTGTTCATGGTCTGCGCGGAAAAGGGAGTGGTCTGATTGAAAGGCGGAATCAGAAAGCTGGGGCAGAGCACGGTCACCCGCTATGTTCTGCGGCGGCTGCTGGCGCTGATCCCTGTGCTGCTGGGCGTGACCTTCATTACCTACGGTTTGATGTATATCTCCCCGAAGGATCCGGTGGAGATGATGCTCCAGGCGTCCGGGACAGCCCCGTCGCAGGAGGTCGTGGACGCCATGCGGCACCAGCTCGGACTGGACAGGCCGTTCCTTGTGCAGTACTTCACCTGGCTGTGGAACTTTCTGCGCGGCGACATGGGCGTTTCGTACATTGACGGGAAATCCGTCTCCGCCATGCTCCTCACCGCGATCCCCAATACGCTGAAGCTGGCGGTCGGCTCCGTGGCCGTGACGGTGCTTTTTTCCGTACCGCTCGGCATTTTCACGGCGGTCCGGCAGGGAAAAGCATCTGACGCAGTGATCCGCTTTCTCAGCTTTATCGGGAATTCCCTGCCTAATTTCGTCGTTTCGCTCCTGCTTTTGTATATCTTCGCGCTGAAGCTGAGCTGGTTCCCGATCCTCTCCACGGGCTCGTTCCTCAGCTTCGTCCTGCCGACGCTGGCGCTGGCCATCCCCATGACGGGCAAGTATATCCGCCAGGTGCGCGCGGCGGTGCTGGAGCAGCTGGGCAAGCCCTATGTGGACGGCTCCGTTTCCCGGGGCGTGAAAACGCGGGTGATCCTGTTCCGTGACGTCATGCGCAACGCCATGATCACCATCGTCACGCTGATGAGCATGTCCGTCGGTTCGCTCCTGGGCGGCACGGCGGCCATTGAGATGATCTTCGTCCTGCCTGGCATGGGCTATATGGTCACCAGCGCCATCACGGCGCGGGACTATCCCGTGATCCAGGGCTTCGTGGTGTGGATGAGCGTGATCTACATCCTCATCAATCTTCTGACGGACATTTCTTACTACTACATGGATCCGCGGGTCGGCTCCGGTCTGGGGGTGGAGTGATGGAAAGCGTTTCGGCCTCCGCCAAAAAGAAAATGTTTCTCTACCTGGCGGTGTTTGTACTGCTTTGCATTTTCAGCCTCTTTGCCGGGCGCCTGGCGCCTCACGACCCGGAGCTTGCCAATCTGATGGCCGCGAAGAAAGCGCCCGGCGGCGAATACCTCATGGGTACGGACTGGCTTGGCCGGTGCATCTGGTCCCGCGTGCTGGCCGGGGCGAAAAGCTCCATCTTCGCCTCGCTGGTCATCGTCGTGCTCTCCATGCTCATCGGCTGTACCCTGGGCGTTATCAGCGGCTATGCCGGGGGCAGGGTGGATGAAGTCATCATGCGTCTGGTGGACATCTTTATGGCCTTTCCGGGCATCGTGCTGTCCATCGCCGTGGCGGGCATGCTTGGTCCCGGGCTCAAAAACGGCGTACTGGCGCTGGCGGCCACAAGCTGGACACAGTATGCTAGACTGATCCGCAGCTATGTGCTCTCCATCCGGCAGGAAAACTTCGTCAAGGCCGCCCGCTTAAACGGTCAGAGCCCGCTGTCGATCCTCTTTCGCCATGTCTTTCCTAACGCGATCCGGCCGGTGGTCGTCACCGGGACGCTGCACCTCAGCGGCGCCATGCTGAGCATCTCCGGGCTGAGCTTCCTGGGGCTGAGCTCAACCTCGGCGGAGTGGGGCAGCATGCTCTCCGACGGCCGGAGCCTGATGCAGCAATGCCCGTGGATGGTGCTGTATCCGTCCATCGCCATTTTCCTTGTAACGATCCTGTTCAATCTTCTGGGCGACAGCGTGCGGGACGTGCTGGACCCCAGCGGCAAGAATAAAGCAATCAACAATTAGGAGGAAAACCAATGAAAAAGACACTTGCGATCCTGCTCTCCGCCCTGCTGCTCATCGGCATCCTGTCCGGCTGCGGCGGCGGAAAAACCGGGACTGCTCCGGCACAGACCGGCGCGGACACCCGCAAAGATTTCGTATTTGGCGACTATGTCGGCAGCGTGGACCCGGCCTCCGGCGCTTATTCCTGGGTCGGTATCCGCGTGGGCGTCATGGAGCCGCTTTTTAAGCTGGACGACAATCTGAACGTCCAGAAAAACCTGGTCAAGGATTTCTCCGTCTCCGAAGACGGCATGACCTGGACCTTCGTTCTGCGGGACGACGTGAAGTTCCAGAGCGGCAATCCCATGGACGCGGAGGCGGTCAAGGCCTCTCTGCTGCGCGTCAGTGAGAAGCAGTCCCGCGCCGACGGCGAGATGCAGATTGCATCCATCGAAGCCGACGGCTACACCCTCAAGGTCACGACCCGCGCCGCCAACCCCGTGCTGCCCAACTGCATGTGCGACCCTTACTCCTGCATCGTGGACGTGAAGAGCCTGGACGCCGACGGAAACGCGACCATCGGCACCGGTCCGTTCAAGCTGACGGAGTATGTGGAGAATGAGCGCATGGAACTGGACGCCTTTGACGATTACTGGGGCGGCCGCCCGGCCAGCAAGCATGTGACGATCCGCGCCATCAGCGACCTGGACGCCTCCTCCATGGCCCTGCAGAAGGGCGAGCTGGACGCCTGCTACGGCTTGTCCTATGACAGCCGTGACCTCTTTGACGGCGTCGGCGGCTTCAAGATCTCCCAGGCCGCCACCTCCCGCGTTTACAAGATCTACTTCAACCTCGCTCATGACTTCACCTCCGACCCCAACTTCCGCAAGGCGGTGGTGATGGCCGTGGACAAGGCCAGTTATGCCAACGTACTCATCAACGGCGCCGGCACCCCCACCAAGGCCACCTTCCCCGAGGCGGCCGCCTTCGGCAAGGACGCGCCCATGACCAACGTTCCCGACTTTGACATGGACGGCGCGAGAAAGCTGCTGGCCGACAGCGGTTACAAGGACAGCGACGGCGACGGCATTCTGGATAAGGACGGCAAGAAGGTTTCCCTGGAGATCATCACCTACGGCCGCACCGGCCTGCCCCAGTCCAGCCAGGCGCTGCAGTCCGCCCTGCGCGAGCTGGGCATCGACGCCTCCTTCGAGCAGCTCTCCAGCACCGAGGAGCGCGGCCATGCCGGCACTTTTGACCTGAGCGTTTACGCCGAGGTCACCCTGCCCACCGGCGACCCCTTCTCCTACATGATGAACAACTACAAGACCGGCGGGACCCAGAACTTCGGCGGCTACAGCAACGCCCAGGTGGACGCCCTGCTCGAGCAGCTCTCTGCGGAATATGACCCGTCCGAGCGGGCGGAGCTTGCCTCCCGGATCGACCAGATCGTCCTGTCCGACAACTCCATCTGCAACATGTTCCATCTGAATATGTTCATGGCCATGAAGGACAGCGTGGAAGGCCTGACCCAGTCCCCGGTGGACTATTACCACATCACTTATCAGACCTGCGTGAAGTAAGGACTGCTTCGCAGTCATGGTATCTGCGTATCCCGCCCCTCCGGGGCGGGGCGCATCAATCAAAGGAGACCTTGCCATGGAACGCACAAGACTCCTGGACGTGACGAACCTGTCCGTCCGGTATCCTGGCGATCATAAAGTGATCCTGCGGGATGTCGATCTGACCCTCTGGTCCGGGCAGATCACCTGCGTGATCGGGGAAAGCGGCTGCGGCAAATCCACCCTGCTCAACTCCGTGCTCCAGCTCCCCGGGCGCGTCGCCATCGATCGCGGCGACGTGACCTATCGGGGCACCAGTCTGAAGTCGCTGAGCCGGGAGGAGATGCGAAAAATGCGCGGCTGCGGCATCGGCGTGGTGTTTCAGGAGCCGGGCGCGTCGCTCAACCCCATCCGGAAGATCCACGTCCAGTTCTATGAGGCCATGTGTGCCCATGGCAAGGTCACCCGTGCGCAGGCGCGGGAAAAGGCGTCAGCGATCCTGCGGAACCTCGAGTTCCCGGATCCAGACCGTATTCTGGACAGCTGTCCCGCACAGCTGTCCGGCGGTATGAACCAGCGGGTGGCCATCGCCATCGCCATGGCGCTGGACCCGGATATCCTTCTGGCGGACGAGCCCACCAGCGCGCTGGACGTCACAGTACAGGCGCAGATCGTGGAGGAGCTCATCCATCTGCGCGACACGTACCATACCTGCATTCTGATGATCACCCACAACATGGGCGTTGTGGCAAAGATGGCGGACATGGTCGCCGTGATGTACGGGGGAAGGATCATCGAATACGGTCCCCGGACGGAGGTGCTCTACCATTCCGCCCACCCCTATACGAAAGCCCTGATGGCGGCCATCCCCAAGCTGGATGGGATCCCGCCCAAGGGGATCCCCGGGAAAAAGCAGGACGTTTTCCCGGAAATCGGCTGCGGCTTCGCGCCGCGCTGCGCGTGCGCACTGCCGTCGTGCAGCGAATGCGTCCTGGAAAAACACTATCTGAACGAGGAACACTGGACGCTTTGTACGGAGGTGAAAGGCCATGCCGACACCGGTGCTTGAGGTCGAGCACGTTACCAAAACCTTCCGCGAGCGCGGCGGCAGGGTGTTCAAGGCGGTGGACGATCTCTCTCTGACCGTGATGGAGGGAGAGAGCGTCGGCGTCGTGGGCGAGAGCGGCTGCGGAAAAAGCACCCTTGCCAGAATGATCACCTGTCTGATCCGCCCCAGTAGCGGGACCATCCGCTTCTGCGGCGAGGACATGGGCGCAAAAAGCGGCTCAAAACTGCGCAAAGCGTATCAAAATATGAAAATGATCTTTCAGGAGCCCCGCTCCTCCTTCGATCCCCGGCTGACCCTGGGCCAGAGCATACAGGACGCGCTGAAAAGCGTCATGCCCGGTAAGCGGAAACGGGACGAGGAAGTGAAGCGCCTTCTGCATGAGGTGGGGCTGGATCCGGCGTTTGCCGCCATGTACCCCCGGCAGGTCAGCGGCGGGGAATGCCAGCGGGCGGCCATCGCCCGCGCCATCGCGCAGAAGCCGAAACTTCTCATCTGCGACGAGGCGACCAGCGCGCTGGACGTCTCCGTGCAGGCCCAGGTGCTGGAGCTGCTGAACCGGATCAAGGAGCAGAACAACATCGCGTTTCTCTTTATATCCCACGATCTGGCACTGGTCAGCAGCTTCTGCAGTCGGACCTATGTGCTCTATCGCGGCGCCGTTGTGGAGCAGGGGGAGACGGCGCAGATCATTCAGCATCCCGCGGAGGACTATACGAAACGGCTTTTGGCCTCCGTTCTGACCGTGGAGGGAATCAATGGAACAGACAACGCAGGAACAGATCAATGCGCAGTGGAGCGTGTTGTCGGATAATTTCAACAACTATGTCTGCGAAGAGCTGCGGACGGACCGGCCGGCGGAGTGGCGGAAGATCATAGAACAAAACGCCCCGCCTGTCCGGCCGCTGCGGATCCTGGACGCAGGATGCGGCCCGGGATTTTTCTCGGTTGTGCTTGCGAAGGCAGGGCATACCGTCACCGGGATCGACGGCTCGGAGGGGATGCTCGCCTTCGCACGGCAAAACGCCGCGGCGCACGGCGTGTCGCCGGAGCTTCTGCAGGGAGACTTCGGACATCTGCCGTTTCCGGACGGCGCCTTCGATCTGGTGGTCAGCCGCAACGTGACGCATATTATCCGTGATCATCTGGCGGTGTACGGCGAGTGGTTCCGGGTACTGAGGCCCGGCGGCGTGCTGCTGATCTTCGACGCGAACTGGCACCTGCCATATCAGCCCGGCCCGATCCGGGAGGAGGCGATCCGCCGGGAGCGGGAGACGCTGGAAAAATACGGCCGCGGTTACACCTACGACGGCTCTTATGAGTACATCGACAGCGCGCTGGAGCCGGACAATTACAAGGTCTTCGGCATGGCGACCCGCCCGGATTTTGATTACGGCGTGCTCCGGCAGCTCCCGTTTGTCAACATCTCCTTTGAGCGGGACGTGACGGAAAAGCTCTGGAGCGAAAAAGAAAAACTGGCCTATGCCGCGACGCTGCTGTTTCTGCTGCGGGCGGAGAAGCCAGTTGACTGAGGAGAAAGCGGATGGACAGAGATCAGAAAACGATCAACGCGCAGTGGTCAAAAAGCGCGGAGAACTATAATAAAATCATCCATGACGAGCTCGCCAGCTTCCGCGTGGCGGGCTGGCAGCGGCTGATCGCGGCGCAGGTGGGCGACCGGACGGGGCTGAAGACGCTGGACTGCGGCTGCGGCCCGGCATTTTTCACGATCATACTCGCCAAAGCGGGCTATCGCGTGACGGGGATCGACGCCGCGGCCGGGATGCTGGAAAAGGCGCGGCAAAACATTGCGGAATACGGCGTGAAAGCCGACATTCTGGAGATGGACTGCCACGCCCTGCAGTTTCCGGAGAACAACTTCGATCTGGTGGTCAGCCGGAACGTGACCCACACCCTGCGCGACCATGTGCAGGTCTATTCCGAGTGGCTGCGGGTGCTGAAGCCGGGCGGGACGCTGCTGATCTTTGACGCCAACTGGCATCTGCCCCAGGCGTCGGACGAACTGTTCCGCGAAAGCGCGGAGCGGGAGCGGAAGGGCATCGAGCTTTACGGCTCGGATTTCAGCGGGAACACCGTCTTTGATGACAACGCGGAGTTTGCCGAGAAGAAACGGCATGCGCACCCTCTGGGCGATCTGATGCGCCCGGACTGGGACTGCGGCATCCTCCGCGCCGTCGGCTTTCAGGACATCACCTATGATCGGGACATCACCGGCCCGCTCTGGGACGACAAGGAAAAGCTGATCTACGGCAACACGCCCATGTTCATGGTGCGGGCCGTCAAGCCGGAGACAACATAGAAAACAGTGCGGCGCTTGCGATATTATTTGCAAGGAAGTCTGGACATGCGGCCATCAAACGTACTGCATTCGGTGGATGGGGTGTGAAAGAATATGCTGGAGAAAATGAAATCATTCGCTGTGATCACCGAATGATGTGGTATAATTCACATGGAAATAGTTTTTCGGAGGAGAAATCAAAATGTGGTTCTGGCTTGCGCTAGGGTCCGCGCTGTTTGCGGCGCTGACCAGCATTCTGGCAAAGATCGGGATCGAGGGTGTCGGCTCCAACCTGGCCACCGCGATCCGGACGATGGTAGTTTTAGTCATGGCGTGGGGCATGGTGTTCCTGACAAATCAGCAGGCGGGTCTGAAGGAGATCGGCACAAAAAGCTGGATCTTTCTGATCCTCTCCGGGCTTGCCACCGGCGCGTCATGGCTCTGCTATTACCGGGCGCTGCAGCTTGGCGAAGCCTCTAAGGTCGTGCCGATCGACAAGCTGTCCGTTGTGATCACGCTCATGCTCGCTTTCGTTTTGCTGCATGAAAAATTCACAGGCAAGTCATTGCTTGGCTGTGTGCTGATCGGCGCCGGGACGCTTCTGATGGTTCTGTAAGCGCCTATTCCCCAAAAATCAACAATTATATGCATTTGGGGAATAATCCGCAGCGCAAAATGCGGCAAGCGCACACTTCGCACTTGCCGCATTTTGCCGGATTAGTTGCAGATCAATTCTGTATTGATAGTTTCTTCTACACGCTCCCGGACGTTGTTCATCCGCTGCACCCATTCCATCTGGTTTCTGGCCTTTAAGTCCTCTGTGATGCGCTCGCGGGCGGCATACTGCCTGATCAACAGATCAAACATCTCGCTGGCTGCCCGGTCAATCTCCTCCAGGTGGGAGTTCAGTTTTCCGCTGAGAAGCATGCCAGTGTAGATTCCGTCATGGTGCTTCCGCAGGTAGTTGCGGCGGCGAAGCCCCCAGATCCCGATGCAGGGGCTCTCCGGCGGGAGCAGGTCGGGGAGCAGATAGTCTCCCTCCTGGTGATAGCTGAGATTCAACAAAGCGTTTGTCCTCCAATCATGTCATATTTCAAATGGCCCGCAGGCGGGTCGGAATATGGCCTTGACCCATAATCTGACCCATAACAGATTGGACAGGCGAAAACAGAATAGACAGATTGTTCAAATCATCCCGGATTTCAAAACATAACGGTATGGAATGGACAGAAAATGTTATAAAAAACGTGACTTTTGCCTTTCGAGTCTTGTATCGTCCACCAGGAAATCCACACTGAATAGTGTGGATTTCTTTTATTTTCTGTGGTTTTTCGGTCCTAAGTGGCCT
>JAEEGJ010023845.1_pt1 | contig 12776 bp, 12 predicted proteins | sample 8958761 | NCBI WGS metagenome assembly JAEEGJ01 (sample SAMN16246546, study PRJNA631951) | gut metagenome | biome: gut microbiome; feature: rumen; material: RS-attached | host: Bos | place: Iran: Karaj | collected 2018-10
TCGTGTCTCTTCGTGAACAATCACCAGAGCAACGTCGTACCATCATAGACTATATGCTCTATAAAATGAAAGGCATTGGCCTGGTAGTGATTGATGGCATCCGTGACCTGATGTATGACATCAACAATCCTACGGAATCCACAGAGATCATTAATCTGCTGATGCAATGGTCGAGCCAGTACAATCTACATATCCATACTGTACTACACTTGAACAAGGGTGATGATAACACTCGCGGACATATCGGCACAGAACTGAACAACAAGGCAGAGACCGTACTACAGGTGACCAAGAGCCAGACTGATCCCAACATCAGCGAGGTCAAGGCAATGCATATCCGTGATAAGGAATTTGAACCCTTTGCCTTCCGTATCAATGCCGAGTCTCTGCCAGAATTGGTGGGCGACTATGATTTTGACAAGAAGGATGCGAAGCGCCAGTCTCTGATTGAATTGTCTGAAGACGAACACCGCCAAGCTTTGGCTAAGGCTTTTGCCAATCGTGAGCCACAAGGATATAACCAACTGCTATCATCCCTAATCGATGCCTACGCATCTATAGGCTATTCCCGTGGCCGCAATACCATCGTTGCACTCAACAAATGGCTGATGGCTAATGGCTATATCGTCAAGAGGGACAAGAAGTATAGTTTAGCACAGGGCATATATATGGCGGAATAATGTAAACCAAGTGCCAAGAGACTATGCTGCGCAGCCCCAACGGTATTTCTCAAATGAAAATACCGTAGCTTATTAGGGAATTTTTCGAGCCGCATTACACGGTAACGCTAAAAATTCCCAATAAGCCAAGGGGCTGCACCCCTCTGGACTCCCTGCTTCCCAAGGCTAAGCCGACGCAAGCGAATAATCACAGAAACAATAACCCCGTAAAACGAACAAGAAAAATGGGCTACGCAGTACTACACTTAGACAAAGCCAAAGGTGCTGACAGTGGAATGTCGGCACACATTGAGAGAACCATCCATCCCAAGAATGCCGATCCGACGAGGACACACCTTAACCGTGAACTGATACAATTCCCTGAAGGTGTAACCTCTCGTACTCAGGCCATCCTGCACCGCCTTGATACGGCAGGGCTGAAACGCAAGATAGGCAAGAACCAAGTACAAGCCATTCGCATCCTTCTGACTGGCACTCATGAGGACATGGTGCAGATAGAGAAGGAAGGCAGACTAAATGAATGGTGCCAGGATAACATCGACTGGCTCCGTAAGACCTACGGAAGCGATAATGTCGTATCGGTAGCGCTCCACATGGACGAGAGTACACCTCATCTGCATGCGACTGTCATTCCAATAGTAGAGACAGAACGAAAGCGCAAGAAAAAAGAAGAGGAAGTGAAACGTACCTATCGCAAGAAAGCGCCAGCCCCAAGACTCTGTGCCGATGATGTAATGAGTCGTACAAAGTTGAAGAACTATCAGAATACCTACGCTGCCGCCATGCAGAAGTATGGACTTCAACGAGGTGTTGACGGTTCAGAGGCCCAGCATATCTCTACACATGAGTACTACCGTTCACTGATGCTGCAAGGCAAGAGCCTTCAGGAAGACGTGGACGAACTCTTGAAACGAAAAGAACAGGAGAAAAAGGAATTGGCCAAGGTCAAGGCTGAGAAAAAGACGGAAGAGCTAAAGAACACAGCGGCCAAGACTGCCAATGTCGCCCTTAAAGGGCTTAATTCTTTTCTTGGCAGTAACAAGATCAGCAAACTGGAGAAGGAGAATGAGCGACTACAAGGAGAAATCACTAATCGTGACGACCAGATTAAGAAACTCCAATCTGAAGCTGAGAAACAGAAAGAGTGGCATGCTGAAGATATTCGTTATACAAAATTGCAGATGCAGAAAGCCATCAATGAGAAACAGCGCAACATAGACAAAATACTCCGTTGGTTCCCTCTTGTTGGTGAATATCTTAGAGTTGAAAGTGAATGTCTCATGCATGGGTTTAGTGAAGAACAAACTGATAAACTGGTTCATGGTCAGACCCTGAAATTCAGAGGCTATTTGCAAGCCGACAAGCGAAGTCCCAGAGTCTGGGCAGAAAGTGTCACAGCTCAAATTATCAAGATGGCAAAGGACAAGTTGCAACTTACCGTTGAACAATCGCCTATCGTTCAATGGATTCAGCAGCAGTTAGAACGCAACAAGCAAGAAAGACTGAGTGAAGAGCAAAAAACATCAAAACATCGCGGATTTCACCTCTAATTGTATTAAAACGGCATCATTTGGTGCCGTTTCTTTCACTTTTTTGTGTTTTTAGACACAAAATTCAAGAATAATGCCTATATTTGCAACGTGTTTTGACTGGAACACAAGACATATTGAAACAACGAAGCGTGACCCAAGTTGGAATGCAAAATCTTTGAAGCGATGCGCGTACTGGGCTGTTCCTTGCTTACCAAGGACAGCATGCAGATTTTGTTTACCCACAGGTTCGTGGAGGAAGATATGCATAATATGATATTATGGGATTATTTGATTTATTTAGTGGTAAAAAAAAGAAAGTGGAAGGCAATGTTCGTGAAATATTGTCAGAGTGTTTTGAAGTGTCTGCCAGAAATGCACGCACACAATGTGATTATGAAGGGAAAGATTTTGCAGTAAGTGGGAATTCATACGTAAAAGAATTTCTCGACGGAACTAAAGAAAGTCTATCTCGTGGTAATAGTATAGATGCTCTCGGTACAATGAGATTATGTGAAATGTTTGGACTTGACTTCTACGATATTCTTAGCGATGAACATAAAAGAGCATTAACTAGACATCTCAAGTATGCGAATAATATTAATTCAATGTGTTCCTCCCTTTTTAATGTCGTATTGCATTGAAAACAGCATATATACTATTGGCTATATTTGCCATCCCATAATCTCCAGGATGCGATCCTACTCCAGGCATCTTGTAATCCTTGTATGAGGAAGAGAAATTCATTGGATCGGTTCCGTCTCCCAAATGGGAAATGTCAACCAAATATGAATTACTCCTAATAGCAATATTTGTTGTGGCATATTCTTTTGTCTTGTCAGGCCAGAAGGGAATGGTTATAATTCTCTTTGAATTAGGGAACAATGCTAAAAGATTAGTATACTCATCTTCGTATTTTTTTGCATCTATAATATCATCTTTAGCGACATTCTCTCCAATCTGAACGAAAAGATAATCAGGTTGTTTGTTTTCTGCTAATGCCAATTTGCCCATCTCAAAACTATGTTTAGTAAAAGTCCTCTCGAATTGAGCAATGTTTAGGATGGAATACTTAATGTTGACATTATGTTCTTCTGATATTGTTTTCAATAAAATATGAACATAATCTTTCTCAATGCTTGTTGCGGTTAATCCTCTTTTGCCTTCTGCTGGTTCTTCATCAATTACAGCATGATATGTTAAACTATTGCCTAAAAACAAACATGTTATGGTTGAGTCAGCTCCAATCATCAATGAATCATTAACTGCTTCTAAAGGTTTATCATTAAACTGTGCCAATGCTTCAGCTGAAGGAGATTTATATTGTCCCATTACTTTTTGAACTTTTTCAACGATTTTTCCACGATAATGAAATGCAACTCCACAAATACAAATAATAAACAATGCATTCAGAAGTAATGATGCCACCAAAATTCTTTTCTTAGTCATATTACCAATCATAAAGGCCCGCAGAATACCCAAATCGGACTGATTAAAAAGATTTTGACTACAAAAGAAAAGCGGGGTATCTGGCTTCTGCCCGTTCGCCGTTTGAGGCCTTCCACAGCCCTTAGTAGTGAACGAACAGAGTGATACCCACGCCGTTGGTATATATAATACGCCCCTAAAGGTGTGCGTGATGGCATGATTAGCCATCGGCACACCAACGGGAACGGTATATACCTACCCGCAGCATCTACCTCTGCAATGTCCTTGACTACTAAATTTGATTGTGGAAGTTTCAAAACGGCCAAAAACAAAGCGTCAGCGACGCATTCCAAAATGTAGTGCTCCCTCCTTCAGCCGCTCCAACCTTTTCCAAGGTGGTTCGGCATGAGTTAGCGGGTGCAAAGTTACTCAATTTCTATCAAAGAAAGATAATAGATATTATTTTTTTTCATCTTGACTATCATTTAAAGCCAAGAATAGATAAGCCACAAGATAATATCACTTGTTTATATAATATCAAACCATGCTAATATGGTAGCAATAATCGAAAGAATAATGGTTACAATTAGCCAATAAATCCCTTTGGTTATTCGTTCTAAAAGTCTGACGATGGCAGATAAATATATCTGCCACTTGTATTTTTTGAATACCTCAAGTATAGTTTGATATTGATAGTATGACAAATCGTATAAACGCAAAGCCTCGTCAGAATTAATTGACTCACTACGCTTTGCATCTTTCTCGTTTTTACGAGCGAACTTATAATTATCCAAATAAGTATTCCATAATTCTCCCTTACCTATGCGTGGCCATCGTGAACTATAAAACCATTTCACAGTATGTTTGATGTCGGCTGTTTGATACACTATTAGCTGTTTATAACAGTCGTATGCCAACCGCTGTAGATGCCCTTCTGCTTTTCTCAGTTCTGTTGTAATGTCTTCGTCTGACATGTTATCACGGTAACAGCGTGCAATATGATCATTGATGGCCCTGATTTCATTAAGACAATTTTGGGGGTACTTACCCTTCATCCTAACTTTAAGAACTTGCAATAAAGGCTTAAAATTATGGAGGTAGCTTTGTGAAATAGCCTCAATGGCTTTCAATTGTATTTGATTCATTGCGCACCCAGCATTGTTTTTGCCGCCTCCCATATTTTAGAAATAAGTGCAATTGCATATTTACCTGCCACCACAGATATAATAATGCTTAAGCACCATCCAATGACTGTCCAAAGCCACGAACCTTTAGAGCTATGAAGTAAGGTTTCCGTATTATTAACGCCTTCTATCATTTCTTCCAATTTAAGGCATTTGTGATACGATTCCTTATAATCATCTATGTGTAAGATATAGTTGTCTTTGTCACTCTTACATCGTTTATCGATTGCCCTTATCTCATTTTTTAGGTTTTCGTATGCACTTGCAAATTTACCTTTTTCAAGCTTGATACGAATCGTTCCACCATTATTCTTTTCGAATCGCTTGACATCATCTTTGATAGCAGCAGCAATATACATGTAACTCTGAGAGATACACGTTGACAACATATTGTTCATCTCCTTTAAATAGACTTCCACATCTCCTTCCCGAGTCAAAGCCTGGGAAAGATTGTCAAACATCTTGGAGAGATTAAGCAATAGTGGCTCTTCAAATGCAGACATTCTTGTTTCTTGTTCTGCAATTAAAGGCTTAAGTTCTGTATTGTAGCGTGAATAAATCTCATGAAGTCTTACGTCCATTGTGCAACTAGAAATTAAAGAATCGGCGAGAAACATCTTTCAGTCTTGCCACCATTTTCATTTGTAGATACACAGAACCTCTGGAAGGTATTTCCCTAGCACCAGAATCTCTGAAAGGGGAAAAGTCGTTAGGGTTGACCTTCCCTCCCTCATTAAGTGACATAGAAATAAGCTCATCACATGTATGTCCAGTTGTACTTTGGGCATACATACGAGTGCCTTCACTGATTCTAAAATTCATGTTATTTGCTTGAGTTTGATACTTCTTGTTGCATATTCCGTGTGCAAATTTAGTGCGAAATTTTGAAAAATGCAAGTAAAATGAAGAAAAAATGATAATTTTGAAGCATAATTATAACAAATTTTTATTAGAATAGAGTTTTATTCTGTGTTTAGTACGTTACTTTGCTGTATATCCGCAATTCAAACTAAACTTTTCTTTCCCCAAAAGTTGATAGGACTTTAAGGGAAAGAGAAAGTCAGAGGATGTCGAGTTTTGGTAGGCTGTTGAGAGCCTTCTTCTTTTCTTCATCGACAGCGCGGACATATACCTCTACATATTTCAGACTGCTGTGTCCCAACAGATCTGCCACCACTTTGACATTGCTACCTTTATTCAAGAGAATGGTTCCAAAGCTATGCCGGCCACAATGCCAGGTAATATGTTTGGTGATTCCCGCCCGCTTGGTCCAATGGCGTAGTGCTTTTAGGCACATTGTATGGCTGGGTAGAGGGAAAATCAATGTATCATCCTTGGCATCGTCTGGTCTTGGCCCTATCGCAGCAAGGGTGATGTCTGTCAGGTTAATGACCACACCGCTTTTCTTGCTATGATTAACGGTTTTATCTTGTCTGAACTTGATGATATTGTTTTCGTAGTCGACTTCCCCATATGTGAGCCTCCTTACATCGCAATACCTTACTCCCCCAAGGCAAGTCATGGCGAAGGCTCGTCTGATAATCGGATTCTCGCCTTGGTAATGACAGGCGAATAGCTGTTTCATTTCCTTTTCGCTCAGAATTTCCTTAACCAGCATATCTTCGTTGCTGGCCACAGTTACACCCTTGCAGGGATTCTGGGTAAAGACGCCATTCTCTATACCGTAATTGATGATCTTCTTGAATCGCCTATAAACACTACTGATGCCTGTACCACGATGCTTCTTAGTCAGGAACTGGGTGAACTTAATCATCATATCCTTGGTTATTTGTTGCGGTTCAATGCGCTGGGCATAATGAGGATATTCCTGGGCAGTGAATGCCTTAAAGTCCCTTAGTCCCATTTCAATGACTCTTATATCCTTCTTGGTATAGTTGTCAATGTATGTCTGATAGTAGTCGTAGAAGTTCACCGTTCTGTCTTTCTTCAGGCGATAACCTTCCTTATCTTCCAAGAACTCCTGTTCTCGTTCGAAGCGTATCTTCTTTGCCAGGTCGAGCGTCTCCTTGTTCTTTTGACGCTCTACTGGAGTTCGAGGACTTGCCACCAGATATAGCGACAGACTTTCCTTCCTACGTATGGAAGTGCCGTTGTCGTGATTATAGCCAATCTGGTATTCCAGATAGAGGCTATACTCGCTACCGTCTTTTACGGGCTTTCTCAGGAGTCTTGGATTGCCTGACTCCAACAAATTCTTGTTTTTCCCTCTTGTTTCTGACATTGTTGTTTTCTTTTGTTTTCCTTTTCGGCTGCAAAGGTACAACAAATATTTGATTTGGGGTGTTAATAAGGTGTTAAAATTAACACCCTAAGGCTAAAAATGAACAAATTGACCAAACAAAGGAAAATCTGAAACCTTTGCAACCATCTGGTTATCAGTATGGTTAATTATCTTTTACTTTCCCTTGTTTGGGTAGGTTTGATTCTCGGTCGGGGTACTGACATCAACTATTCTTTTTTATTATGAAACTAAACTTATTATTAGCTATTGCTTGTCTGTGCACTTCGGCTGTGGCACAGGAAAAATTTGAATTAGGAAAGCCGGGTAATGAAGCCTATCGTTACCTCGATGAGTATCAGCCGCTTAAGGAGTATATTGATTATTCCAAGTATCCCAACTTTAAAATTGGCGCAGGTACTACCGTCAGTGAGTATCTCAACAACACTACGTTCAAGAACCTCATCAACAAGAATTTCACGGAGACTGTGGCAGGCAATGCCATGAAGATGGGAAGTGTGGTGGATGGCAATGGCAACATGAACTTCACCACCGTGAAGGAGTATGTCAATGCAGCAACAGAGGCAGGACTCAATGTCTATGGTCACACCTTGGCCTGGCATTCACAGCAGCCAAATGCGTGGTTGTTAAAACTGATTGCCGACAAGCCAGATACCTCTGGCGGTGGAGAAGTGTGGACAGAGATAGCCAGTAAGGATTTCCTGAAGGATAAATCTGTCGGCTGGAAATCAGAAGAGGCTACTTACGGATACAGCCTTACCTTTGACGCAACTGACGGATTGAAGGTCCACACAACAAAGAAGTGTGAAAACTCTTGGGACGTACAGTTTCAGGCCATGACGGATATCATGCTCCAAGTAGGTAAGAGCTACAAGATGACCATCACCATACGTGGTACAGAGGCTGGCAACATGCACAGCAAGCTGGGTGACTTCTCGTATACTCCAGAAACAGCCCTCGATATTCCTTTCACGACAGAATGGAAGGATGTGGAAATAGAGTATAAGCCTGTCATGGAACGTAACTTCCTGCTTCTTCTGTGTGGCGACTTCGTAGGCGATATTTTTATCAAGAGCATCAAGTTTGAGGGATATAAGGGCAGCACTATTCCTCTGACCCCAGAGGAGCGTCATGATGTCCTCGTCGATGCTATGGAAAAGTGGATCAAAGGCATGATGGAAGCCTGTGACGGTAAGGTAAAGGCGTGGGATCTTGTCAACGAGGCAGTATCTGGCGATGGTGACGACGGCGAAGGCAACTATCTCTTGCAGCACTCGAAGGGCTATAATAGTGGCACATGGGATGTAGGAGGCGACGCTTTCTACTGGCAGGACTATCTGGGCGACCTTGACTATGTGCGTCAGGCCTGTCGCCTGGCCCGTAAGTATGGTCCCAAGGATGTAGTGCTCTTCATCAACGACTATAACCTCGAATCCGACTGGGATGACAATAAGAAGCTGAAGTCGCTCATCAACTGGATCAAGAAGTGGGAGGCCGACGGCGTGACTAAGATCGATGGTATCGGCACCCAGATGCACATCAGTTGCTATGAAGACGACAATCTTGAGAAGAGTGCCAAGGATCACATCACTAAGATGTTTGAGCTGATGGCTGCATCTGGCAAATTGGTACGTGTCAGCGAGATGGACATGGACTATGTGCGTGGTGCAAACAAAGGGGCTGGCTCTGTGCAAACCAACCAACTGACTGAAGCAGAGCACAAGGCTATGGCAGAGCACTACGAGTGGATTATCAAGGAATTCTTCCGCATCATACCTCCTGCACAGCAGTGGGGCATCTGCCAGTGGTGTCCTATGGATTCGCCGGAAATCAGCGGATGGCGTGCCAACGAGCCCGTTGGTATCTGGGATCTTGACTACTACCGTAAGCACGTTTATGCTGGTTTTGTGCGTGGACTTGCTGGAGGTGAGCCTACAGGTATCAACCGTGTTGAGGCCGACAAGACTATCGACACTTCTAAAGGTATCTACACCCTCCAAGGCATGCGCCTTTCAGCCAAATCCATCAGCGAACTCCCCTCAGGACTCTACATCGTAGGTGGCCGGAAAGTTGCTGTCAGGTAATTATTTCACGACGATTTTCTTCCCTCGGTGGATGTAGATACCCTTCTTGGCTGGCAGACCGTCCAGACGGCGGCCCTTGAGATCATAGTAGGCCTCCTGCTGCTGACGGTCTGCCTGAATTTCGTGAATGGCAGTATCCTTGCCTGCTCCTTCGATGCGGAATCTGACTGATACAGGAAAGTGATCGCCCAGCATGGCTGATGTGCTGTCGCTGCGAACGTAGTCCACGCTGTCAACACGATATGTCAGTGCTGTCAGTTTGCCGCCATCCGTGGGGTTGAGGAAGAGAATCTTGTCGAGCATCTCGCCCTTCCGTACATTCCCTCTTGCGCCAGGATCCTGGAACACCACTCCTTCCACCATCTCAGGAAAAATGCCTCCCTGCTCCATCTCTATCCAGGCATCGTACACCTTGGCACGGCCAGAAGCCTCGATTTCATCGATCACCTGCAACTTGATGCTGTCTCGGCAGTAATAGCTGTTGGCATCGCCCATGATGATGACGGGGCGACTGTCGAGGTGGTTCAGAATGCTGTCGCGCATCTGGCGCCATTGCTGCATGCGCACCCGACGGTCTGGGCCGTCTTCGCCATTCATGTCGTCGAAATCAGAACTGGCATCCCAATGGCCGTTGTAGATGACAATCTGCGAACCGCCGTCGAGCGTCAGTTCATAACGGCGGAAACCTTTATTCGTCAGTCCGTCGTTGGCATGACTAATGATGCCGTAAGACTCTGTCCACGCAACGCTGTCGGTACGTTCACCCTTGATGCCTTTGCGCCAGATGGCGTTGATGCCGTCGTTGGGGTAGGGGTATCTGAAGTTCTCGAGCTCGATCTTGCTATAGCATCTGTCGTGACTATAGCCAGCAGCATCTAACTTGGGGAACAGATAGTCGTAGTAGTTGAAGTTCTCCTGAACGCCGATGATGTCGTACTTCTTGTTCAGCAGGAAGTCGGCAATCTCTGGCGTGTACTTCTCACCAGGACCATCGGGATTGACTGGGATGATCAACTTCTGGGGCAGACCGTCTACGTTGAGGGTTGCCACAGTGAACTCTTCAGTCTGCGCCTGGGCGGCCATTATGCAGCAAACGAGGGCTGCCAGTGTCATGCGAATCTGATTCATAAGACAAATGGCAATACAAATTTTATCTCAAATTGAACTGTTTTCAATTCTATCTCTACCAAATCATCACAAATTTCTTGCAAAGATACTGATTTTACTTGGTATTTGCAAGTATTTCCTTAATTTTTTACCTCTACTAATCCTCTACTTATCCTCTACTAAACCTCTACCTATCTTCTACCTATCTTCTACCAACACTCTATGCCGAATAAGTGCCTTATGCTGTAATAAAGGTGCCTTATTCTGCAATAAGGGTGCGTTATTTTGCAATAAGGGTGCCTTATTCTGCAATAAGCGTTCCTTATTGCCCGACAAGTGCTGCTTATTCACGCTCCTTAGGCTCGGCATTTATTCCTAACGTGGGAATACTTTATTCCCAGTGTGGGAATGCCATGTTCCCAACGTGGGAATATCACGCTCCCAAGGCGGGAATATCTGTTGCCAAACGCATCGCCTTGCTTTCCTTTTAGTAGAGGTTTGGTAGAGGATAAGTAGAGGATTAGTAGAGGTTTAGTAGAGGATAAGTAGAGGTAGAAAAGTGCCTAAATATCTAATAATCAGTAACTTACACGGTTTTATGTAGAGGTAACTGCGAAATCCTACAATTTCCACACGAAATTGTTCTAAAATAGAGTAAGCAGATCTTTGTCTACTTACTCTATATATTTCTCAAACGACGGTTGGAGGATATAAATACCAGCATTGCCCTCCATCCGTGCTCGAGAGGCAAGTTGTCCGATAGCAGACGTCTCACTGCGCCCGACATCTATGATAAGGCCTCGCTTCATATCCGGAAACGCTGTCAACATGGGAACGTCACCATTGCTGTCTCCTGCTACCAGCACAGGGCCGGCATTGCCGTAGGCTGGAGCCATATAGGCTTTGATGCAATCGACTTTCCCCTCCTTGATCGGTTGTTTGTATTGGGGATCAAACTGTGCAATAAGTTCCTCTCCATCTACGAAACGGAGACCATATACTTTATCAGCAGACAGGCCGAATCCCAGCACAGGATCGCACGCTAATGCCTCCACAATCAGTTCCAAAGAGGCAGAGCAGACATAGGCGTCAATGTTGGCCGCTTTGAGGCATCTGTATAGTTCCTTCATCTCCGGCGATACCCAGATGCCGCGCATGACATTGCCACCCCAACGGCCATCAGGCGATTTCCACTGCTCTACCGTCAGTTTGTCCTTGCCCAGATGTTCGAGAATGGCGTCGTGGATAAGCGTGCGGGCTTCAGCTTCGGTATAGCCAGCCAGCAGTCCTGGTTGCCAGAGAAATGACACCCAGCTCCCCCATTGCTCATCCATCGCTTCCAATAAGGAGTGCATGCGAGCCCGGAAGTCGAGGTAGATGTCTGATTGCCGTATAGACTCGATACTCTCACCTGCTCCCAGTCTGGCGGTCATAGCTTCGAATTCCTCCGAGAGGATTCTTCCCATCTCAGCAAAGGTCGTTTCCGTTGCCGGCATGAGGGATTCCGGTTCAGGGATACCGTCCAAGAAGTCGTGAATGGGGGCGTCGGCAAAACATAGATGCTCAATCTGGTACACCCAGAGTGCCTGTGAGATGTCGTGAACGATGGAGGTCTGGTCGAAATCGAATACTGCATAGGAGTCATTTCCACAGTTGGCCATCAGCCCGTTGAGTGCTGTCTGCACCTTCGGGTCCCACCCGCCTCCCTGAATCATCGCGGTGGGATTGTCGTTGTTGGACGACGTACACGATGTCAATACATTCGCACCACAGAAGACCGCAGTGAGCACCATTAGTCGGCTGGCGACTATCACCCATTTGATAATTCTATTCATCATATATCCTCTCCTGAAATTTAGCACGTTTGGCGACGGATTCAACGTATAGCCTAGCAACTTGACAAAAAGCCGTCAGCGTCTGTTCCTTGCTGAGCAAAGCCAAGTACTTTTTTACGATGTTCTTCTGCAGTAGCATAATTTTAGGAAAATGATAGTTTAGGTGCAAAGATAGCAAATAATCTCGAAACCCAAAAGAAAAAGGAGAAAAAAGTAAAATCTTGCATGTATCCAAAAAGCACCTCTGGCATGATACCAGAGGTGCTTTGGGGTCTTCGCTTAATCGCTTATTTGATGCTGGCGCATCACTTACTCACTTACTTGATGCTTCGCATCGAGTAGGCTCACGTTCGGCTGAGCTCAAGCAAGCTTGGCTCTGCGCTCACTCAATCGCCTACTTGAAGCTTTGCTTCGAGTAAGTTCGCGCTCGGCAGAGTTCGAATAAATTCGGCTCTGCTCTCGCTTACTCACTTACTTCCAAGGATTCTCGTAGCCTACTGGGCCGTTCTCGAGCTTCTGGCAGCTGATGGTTACTTCCTCGTAGTGCTCCTCGCCGTCTGCCCAATACTCCTTGAAGTGTATGCAGTAGCAGCCTGTACCCTTGATGGTCTTCATGGCTGAACCGTCCTTGGTGTTCTGGAACTCTACCGTCAGATCACGGGGATCAGC
>JAEEGJ010023847.1_pt1 | contig 12774 bp, 10 predicted proteins | sample 8958761 | NCBI WGS metagenome assembly JAEEGJ01 (sample SAMN16246546, study PRJNA631951) | gut metagenome | biome: gut microbiome; feature: rumen; material: RS-attached | host: Bos | place: Iran: Karaj | collected 2018-10
ATCGCTCGCGCCTCACGTGCTTATCGCTTCTGCCCCGCGTGCTTATCGCTCGTGGCCATCAAGCTTATCGCTCGCGGGCCGTCTGCTTATCGCTCGTGGCGTGATTGACAATGCAAAGGTACTACATCTGGGCAGGGCGTTGTCCGACTTTGTCCGATTTCATCGTTTTTTTTTCTCTTACATCTTACATCTTACATCTTACATCTTACATCTTACATCTTACATCTTACTTCCCTCTCTTCTTCCCACGATTTGAGGATAATATCACGGATGGGCGAGGCATTAAGGGCCTGTTGGTCCTGCAGTTCGGGCGGAAGATCGATGCAGTAATCCTCGCAGATGTAGCGGACGGCATAAGGTGGAAGTTTCTGGGCTTTCGGTGTGACGCCGAAGATTTTGAGAATCTCGCGCCGAGTAGCAAGGTATCGGCTGAAGGTTCGGGGACTGACGTCGGCCAGTCGTGCCAACGTGCTTTTGCTGATGAATCGTTTCCTGTCGTAATAATTGACCATAAGCTATTTTTTATTTCTTAAACAAATAATCGACGAGGTCTATCTTGCGCTGCTTCTGCTCGGGCGTGGCACGCAGTTCCAGCAGCGGACTGACTGTGATGTTGCAGCCGTACAGGCGGCGGGCTTCACGGGCGACCTCATACCAACGGGTGTAGGCCGTGAGAGTGGGATCGGTATCGGGGAAGAGGACGATGCGGTGACGGCGCAGCGGAAAGAGCTTGTCGGCAGTCAGTTCGAAGAGACCACCGGCGGCCAGCCACAAATACGCGGGATAGTGCTCACTGAGTATTACCGCCGTCTTCTCTGCCTCTACAACAGCGACAGTAGACCCTCCTAAATCCTCCCTGCTTAGGGAGGACTTGTGTTCTTCCCCTAAACAGGGGGAGTTAGAGGGGGTCTTCAAAAGGTGCGTACCGAACAGGCAGTGGTATGACGGGATGCTGGCTATCAGCTCCACGTCGTCTCCCAGATAGTAGTGCTTCAGGCGGTTGCTGACCCACTGCGGATGACGTTTGTGGTCGCGGTGACAGTCAGGGCGGTAGTACATGATCTTGCCGTCGAGGATGCTCCCCGTGGTGTCAATCTGCCAGAAGATGACACCGCCGTCGCGACTCACGCCCAAGCGGTAACGCTGTGCGGCATGCTGCATCTGAGCCTCGGTCAAGTAGCCATTGCTAACCAATGCCAGGCAGAACGCCGATGCCGTGCCCAGTCGCTGCTGCCACATAGGCCGACTGTCACGTGGACGGTCGTGACCCAGCTCATGCCTAAGGGCCTTAAACGTATGCGATAATAACTCTTCCATCTTACTTCTTACATCTTACATCTTACTTCTTACATCTTACATCTTCCATCTTACTTCTTACATCTTACATCTTACTTCTTACATCATCCATCTTCCCTTCCCTGAGGAAACCCACCCTCTATATTGGAGTTCCCCCTAAAGGGGAACGGAAATATAAGAGGGGAGTGGGGTTTCAGAAGGGCGCTGGTGTATAGATGACATGTCCCACCTTGTCAAAGGTCTTCATGATGATACGCTCGTTGACAGCCTGCTCCAGCAGCTTGTTGTAGAACTTCCATGAACCTATGTTGGCACGATTACACACCTGTTCCTTCAGCTCGCTGCCCGTAATCTGCTCACGACCGACCATCACGTCGCCTATCAGCCTCGGCAGGTCGATATGCCACGAGCCGTCATCCTCATTGACAACATACTTACGATTCAGACTGGGCAACTGGCTGGCATTGCCATCCTCACCAGTGTCTTCTACGGGCACGGCAGTCAGTCGGGGCAGTCCTTTAGGGTCTACCTCGAAATACAGTTTTTGTTCAATGTCGTACTTACGTGTCAGCGTCTGCTCTACCTTGAAGATGCGCTTCGGCATCAGTTTCTCGCAGGCATACACCTCAAAGGCCTTGTTCATCAGCTCCGTACCAATCCAGCCTCGAAGGTTGTGGTCCTCCGAGCCTTTGTTCTGGTGCAGCACACACACGATACAACATTTGTGCTCCGTGGCCAGGTGCATCAGCTCTTCCATCACCTCCTGCGCCAGCATGCCGTCGTTGATGTCGTTTACCAGGTCGCGGATGCCATCGACAATTACCAGGTCAGGCTTACACCTCGTCACGGACTCGCACAACAACGAACGCCGTTCCTTCCATGCTACACCACGAACATTGAAAACATCGAACATTTTTCCTGACCACGAATTGTTTTCTGCATCGAATAAATCAGCCTGTGCCAGTCCGTGTTTGTCCGCTGCCAATTTCATAATCCTGTTCTTCAGAATATCTTGCGTTGACTCGTCGCTCTGCTCCGTGTCGTACCACAATACATGCAGTGGTTCCTCGCGTATCCTTTTCAAAGGCAGTTGGTTTATACTCCCCTCCTGGCTTCCCACTGCCATCAGCATTGAGGTGACGAACGTCTTTCCCGACTTCGCCTTACCCGTTATCGCCACCAGTTCCCGTCTCGGGAAACACGGTTTGTCGAACAGCCGAAACAGAAAGTCCATCTTCGGCAGTTCCTTCTCTGGCGTAATTCTCAACTTCTCCAGTAGCAGCATCTGCGGACTCAGCGCCGTCTCCTCGCCCGCATGCTCCAGTTCTGCATCCAACTGGCTCATTTCATTCTCATTCATAACTTCATTTCGTTGGTTAAATATCTGAGCGCGAAGGACGGTGCAAACCGAGAGCAATCGAACTTGTTCGAATTGCCGAGGTGCCGCCCGTTCTCTCACTCTTTTGAGTGCGAAAGTACAAATAATCTCTGATTCCAACTCCCCTTAGGGGTACTACGCTGGGTACTACGGTCAAGGAGAAAAAGTAAGAAAAAATGTTGATGAAATAATTGCAGAGAAATGCAAATTTTTTTCTAAATTATTTGGAAGTTTGCAGAAAAGTTACTATCTTTGCAACGTTAAGTCCCGACAGTCCCTGAGCAATCAAACTGCCGGGTATTGTTTTTTAGGACAAGCCGCGTCTTTCCGTTAGGATGGCACGGATGTATTTCATAAAACAAGAACAAGAACAGAAAAGTCCTGATGCGTGAGCACCTGGACTTTTTGCTTCTTAACCAAACAACTGCTTCAGTTCATCCTGAAAATCGTAGGACTGCTGTTGTGTGAGTGCCAAGTTGTAATCACTCCGCATGTATTTCCTGTTCCACAACGCCTCGAACACCTTCCACTTTTCCTTGATGCCCAGCCGCTCCGCCATGGCATCGGCCAACAGTGCCGCCTGCGTACGCGAGAGCAAAGGCTGGTAGTTCTCATCCACGTAGCCCGCCTGCTGTGCCTTCTTCCATAACACCATTGCTTTGGCGGTTGCGAGTTCGTCTGGCAGGCTCTTTGACGCTTCAGGGCTATCTGCTCCCCTCGCCCTTCGGAGAGGGGTTTGGGGGTGAGGCTCCTTCCCAAAATTAAACTGTTTATCCACATACTGGCTGCCTGGGGCATAGATGAACACGGGGCTGCCTTGGTGATCCTTGTCTTTGCGGTGCAGTTGCTCCAACAGTTCGTTCACCTTCTTCAGGACATCGGCGGGCAGCATGTCGCCGAGTCCTCCCAGAAAGTCTGGGTCTTCTTCATTCTTCATAATTACATGAAATTTAATACTGAAAAAATGTTGTCGGTAATGTACGTATTGCGATTTTGGGAAAAAGTGTGGACACTATTGGTACATTAACGACAAAACTTCCTGGCCAACGCCAATCAGCCAACACAAAGATGTCTATACCGCCAATGCCCACACCGTATGGTGTGAGCAGGCAGACAATCTTCCTTTGTGTTACTTTTTGAAACTGAAGTTTTGGCGTTGTTCGGAAGTTTACAAGAAAGCTGTCACTCTTTAATCACAATATGTAGGGTGCAAAGATACTATTATTCTCTGAGACACCCAAATATTTATGGTTTTTTCTTTTATTGACTCATTTTTTTCTTCATTAAATGGTTCTACATATTTTTTATCTTCTTAAATCGTGCAAATTCTTCGACGAGGGGCAGCATTAGCACGAAGGCTGACGACTGCCCTAACAAGAGAGAATTTATAGTCGGTTGCGTTCGCTTTGTCCGGCATGGCTGCCCTTATAGCGGCTGCGAGTTGCATTGAATTTCCACGAGAGGTCGATGCCGATGCGGCGTCTGTCGCGATATGTTTCCACATCTATACGATAGCCGATGCCGTTATATTCTGTTCCTTTGACATAATCAGTGCGGAGGAAGTCTCTTGCCAGCAGGGCCACACTGAGGCTTTTGTCTTTCAGGAACTGCTTGCTGAGACGGAGATTCAGACTACCGCTGGTCTTCATTATTTTGAAACCACTCCTATAATAAGGCTCAATATAGCCTTGTATATTCAGCAGCCATGCTTTTGGGAGGGTGAATGTGTTGTCAAGATTGAATTCCGTACAGAGGCCCTTGAAACTATGGGTAATCCCTAATAGCTCCAAGTCTTCATCATTATACTCGAGTGATGCCGTATAGTTCAACTGCCAAATGCCGATCTTAGGCGCAGCATTAAAAATCAGTCGATATTTCTTGATAGTTGGTGTTGTCCTATAATCCATGAGCCTCACACCGGGATGGTTGGTTTCATCATAGATTGTATGGAAGTCGCTATAGCGGTTTTTTATGTAGTCATACTGCAGTTCTATGTTCATCCATTTCCAGTTCGTCTCCCACGAGATGATGTCGTGCGTCTGGGGCTGAAGGTAGGGATTGCCAGTGCGATACTCGTATTTCCCTGCATAGATGACGGCAGATGACAGCGAGCCGTATGGGGGATTATAGCGATAGCCCCGATAGGACAGGGTGTGTCTCCATTGGTCGCTCTTGCGACTGACGGACAAGTTGGGAATGATGACATGGTAGTCGGGGCTCATCTCATCCTGCATCTGCCCGTTCTGTTCGTATCGGTTATGCTCATTCTGCCATCGAAGTCCGGCGTTGAAAGAGAACTTCTTGACTTGCAGGCTGTAGTTGGCATAGAGCGACCATGTGGTGGTCATCTGGTGGATATGGTCGTCAGCCGAGAATCCGCTTTGAAGGAAATCATTAGAACGGTCAACATTTGAGACCTCTTCTCCAAAGGTAAGATTGCCGTATGGTACAGGAGCGGTGATGGTGAGCTTTTCTGCAAGGAGCCGATTCTTGGTGGTAGTGTTGCTGGAGGCATTGGACTGTCCGTTGGTCAACCCTTCCATTTCCGTATAGTCACGTTCGCCATAGTAGTCTGCGCTGAAATCTATTTTCCATTTGCCAATCTCCCCATTATAATAAGTGTTTACGCTGTGCGACATTTTCGTCTTGTAGGAGTTGTCGGTAGAGGTATGCCCCTCGTCGAAGAGTTTTCCATCCTGCCATACGCGCTCGTCCTGTTCTATGTTGCCCCAGTTACTTCCAATCCGGCTGAAGGCTGTATAGGTGAGTCCTACGGAATGATGATCGTTAATCTCCCAGTTCCAGCCAAGGTCTGCAAAATAGTAGATATTGTGATTATGCCAATGCATTCGACTGTCATATGTCCAGACGCTTGAAGTCTTTAGCTCTGTCTGGGATGTATAATCCATGAGTTCGTTGTTCTCTGTCAGATAGCCTTTGACGAAGAAGTCCATGCCGTTGCGGGTGCGGTAGTTCAGAGCGGCATTGATATTGCCGTACCACTGTTCGCCCTGACGGTAGGCGGCGGAGTAGTTGCCGCTCCAGCCTTCGCCCGCCTTGCGGACTGTTTTCAGTCGTATGACAGAGCTGATGTCGGCACCATATTCTGCACCAGGATTTGTGATAATCTCTGCCGATAGAATCTCATCGGCACGGAGGCGGTCTAATTCAGACTCATTGCGAACCTTCTTGTTGTTGATGTATATTTCGGGTTTGCCATGACCTGCTATTGTCCCGTCGCTCATCATCAATGGCAGATGGGTGAGCATATCCGTGACAGAGCCAAACTGCTCCAATGGTGTCCCCTGCACAGTGACCTTTAATCCATTGTCTGTTGCGGTATATAAAAGCCTTTGGCCTTTCACAGTTACCCCCTTCAGCGTTTGCGTTTCTGGTTGCATCCGTATTGTGCCAAGTTCCGTATTGTTGCATTGCTTGTAAATCGTCTTGTAGCCGACGTAGGAGATACGGACGATGATATTGGTTTGATCTATAGGAATAACAAATATGCCGCTCTCATTAGAGACACCACCACAAAGGAGTGTGCTGTCAACTGGGTTGAGAATCGCAATGTTAGCGTATGCAACGGGCTGGCCTTGTTCGTCGATGATGGTGCCCGTCAGATGGAGATCGGTTTTATGCGTACACTCCACAAATATCTTTTTTCCGTCTTCGTCACTGCTTGTAGTGACGCGAATGGGATAGAAACCGATCATCTGATGGATGGCTTCGGGCAGACGTTTGTTCTTGACTGTTGTAGTGATACGGAAGTCCTCCAGTTCGTTATAGAGGAAATAAATGGTGTAGCCAGTCTGTTGCTCACTGAGTTGTCTCAACGCATCGGAGAGGGATACGTTATGATATTCGTGCGTTATTCGCTTCTGTGCTTGTGTACTGACAGTCAGCAGCAAGGTAAGAATGATGAGTATGATATGTCTGTTCATGGCGGTGGACTATTCTACGGTGATTTGGTTATCCTTCAGCGTAACGGTCAGACGCTCGAACTGGTTGAGGTCGCTAACCACTTGATCAATGCCCTTCTGTGGATTCCATACGAAACGGAAACGGAGTTGTGGGGCTTCGTCATTAACAAACGTAACGTTGGCATCGTAATGGGCGGCTATCTCTGGCAGCATCTTTTCCAGTGGGATATTGTCGTAGATGATAGGCTGCGGTGTTGCGATGGTGTCGGTGGTCAGCGTATCAGTGGGAGTAACGTTTGCGGGCTTTGGAGTATTGATGACCTCCTCAGTCTTTGGCGAATTCTGCTGAGTGTATCTTACAATCTGAATGGCAGCAAAGGCAATACCTGACACAAGCAATACTCCGATGAAGGATGCGACTAAGCGAGAGGAGAGCGATGCTTGCATCTGCTCTTCCGAGCGTGAGCATGCTCGACCAAAGGTCAAAGAGGCCGCTATCTTTATCCAGCCGAAACCATGACTTTTGGACTGGTGTATCTCTGTAAACTTTTGCCATGCAGCATCTACATCGACGGGCTTGTCTGCCTGACGCTGGCGACTGCTGCGTTTGGCTTCAACCATCATGCGGTAAGTCTCACGTGTATCTTCATCACGGTTGATGATGTCCTGGATTTCCTGCTCGGTGTATGCTTCAGGGTTGTCGAGCATTTCCAGTAACTGGCGGATGTTTTCACTTGTCGTTTCCATTGCAATAACCTTTTAATGTTTGAAGTGATTTCTGATTTTCTGAATGCTTTGGGCGAGATACTTGTAAGCGGTATTTGGATTCAGACCAAGCCGACGGGCAATCTCTGCGATAGTCAGATCTTCGTCGAAACGGAGATGGAAAATGCTACGTTGTGGTTCTTCCAATTGCTCGTCCACGAAAGCCGAAATATCTTCAAGTTGCTCCAATTGTCTGTCAATGGGTTGCAGGTCTGTCTCGTCTTCTATAGGCAGTAGGTTCTTCACCCGTTCGTGCAGTTGCATTTGCCGTATTCTGTTCAGACAGGCATTGCGTACGGCAATAAGGAGATAGGAATCGTTCTTGGGCGGAATGCGTGCCACACTCAGACCTTCAGGTCGGAGAATGTCGCTGTCGGCAATCCGCAGGAAGATGTCCTGTACCACGTCCTCAGCCTCACCGTCATCGCCTAACAAGACTCTAGCCAGATGAATCATCTCGCTGTAGTTCTGGCGGAAAAGCTGTTCGATAAATTGCTCACGCTCAGCCGACTTCAAGCGAGCTTGGTCGTCATTCGCTAAATCGCAATTTTCAAGTATTCTCTTATCAAGCATATCAGTCTTTCAAATCATTGCACCCCATTTTAGGGCACTTCTATATATAAGACACTTCAGACCCCTCGTTTTTTTACGGAAACACCAACTTTTTTCATTTTTCTTTCATTTTTCTTTGTCCAAACACGATTTTACGGTACAAAGATACTCATTTCTTCCTATATACAATGTATGTAGAAAGCGAAAATGTTACAGTTCATTGTATATCAGTTATGTTTGGCAAAGTTACGGAAAAAGTTTGATTTTCCGTGGAAATGTATCAAAAATTAATAGATTTCCACGAAAAATAAGCACTTTTTGTATAATTAACTCAACTTTCGCAAGCTAGCTTGCCCTGTAGATAGAGGTAGACAGATGAAGATAGATGGAGAAAAAAGTAGCAAAAAAGAGCGGCTATGCCAAACATATGGTATGCAGAATGCCATGAAATGGCGATTGTGGGAACGCAGAAATCGCCGTACCTTTGCCGACGAATTAAACATTATGTATTAATTAATATAGTAAGGATATGAAACAGGTAATGAGATTGTTTTTCGCAGCGGCAGTCCTGGTGGGACTGACAGCCTGCAACTCGAATGATGATTTTGGAACTCAGGCTATTGAGATTCCTGGTGTGACGATAGACGGTGACGTGGATTGCTGCTCGGCAGAGGAGGCACTACAGGTGTACAACTTCTTGCAGACGGTGAAGATCATTCCCGAGCTGTCGACGGTGGTGGACGGACAGTACAACGTGTTTGCCTACTCGAAGACGGGGAAGTTCCACACGGGCTACAACGAGATATTCTTTGTGGCCACGAAAAAGAAGAACGGCAACTACATCAAGAACTACGACATTGACGGCCTGACACCGCTGATGCTGATGGTGAAGATGAACATGAAGCACAGCACGCCGGTAGGCGGAAAGGCGGAGTCGTTCAACAAGGACTATCTGGCCGTAAAGCGCACGTGGGTGTCGTTCGTGATGAACACCAGCGAGGCTGGTTCGTGGACGCTGGGCTACAACGTGAGCGTGCTGGGTAGCAACGGCAGTATCGAGGCAACAGACATCACGGTAGATGCGCTGCCCGAGGGTCAGCAATGGCTGAAGTCGTTCAAGGTGGGCAATGACACCTACTACCTCTCGCTGGTGAACCCAACGAACTGGATTACGGGCAAGAACGTGATTACGGCCTACGTGTCGAAGAAGAACACGCCCGCCACAACGCCTTACGGTCTGGCAGAGGAGCAGTTTACCATAGAGATTGACCCACGCATGCCTGATATGGGCAACCACACATCGCCCGACAACGTGGCGTTGACCAAGCAAGGTGACGGCAGCTATCAGGGTACGGTGAACCTGACGATGACTGGACGCTGGCGCATACACCTGGCCGTCAAAGATGCACAGGGTAACGTAGTGGCTGGTGGCGACGACCTCAGCGACGGATACAGCTCTCTGTACTGGGAGACAACGATTTAAAAGTAAAAAGGTAAAAAAGTAAAAGAGTAAATTATGCTGGAAACTGTTTTGCTATCCACCATATTATTATCTGACACGGTGACCACCGACAAGACGCAAAATCTTGATGAGGTGGTCATCGTCTCAGAAACGGGAAGAGGAAGGAAACGCTCGGTGAAGGGGCAGGTGGCCAGCATCGACGAACACCTCGGCGTGTTGCGCCACGTGAACCTTGTGCGCCGCGGCTCGTATGCCTGGGAGCCCGTAGTGAACAACATGCAAATGGAGCGCCTGTCGACGACCATCGACGGCATGAAGATATTCTATGCCTGCACGGACAAGATGGACCCAGTGACCAGTTATGTGGAGAGTGGCAACCTGCAGAGCATCAGCCTGAACAGCGGACTCGACGGCAACCCGCAGGCTACGGGCAACATCGGTGGCAGCATAGACCTGAAATTGCGCAAAGCAGGTTTCGACAACGATGCGTTTCATGCCAATTTCTCGGCTGGTCATGAATGGAACGGCCACGTGCAGGTGTATGGTGCTGATGTGGCGCTAAGCAGTCACAGGACGTACTTGAACGCAGGCGCCTTCTATCGTCATGCCGACAACTACAAGGTGGGCAGTGGCAACGAACAGCCGTTCTCGCAGTTCCGAAAAGTAAACGTGTTTACCAATGCCGGACTTCGACTGGCGGGGAAGGACATGCTGGAGGCGACATTCATCTTCGACCGCGCTACCGATGTGGGCTATCCTGCTTTGAACATGGATGTGGCGAAGGCCGAAGGTATCATCACGTCGCTGTCGTACAAGCACCTTTTTAGCAAGGCGAGTTGGGAAACGAAGGCCTACTATAACCACATTACCCACGTTATGGATGACACGACGCGACCCGACGTGCCAATCCACATGGACATGCCGGGCGACAGCTGGACGGCGGGCGTCTATAGCCTGCTAACGACATCTCTTCAGTCCAGGCACGACCTGGCGCTGAACTACGACCTCTATTACAACCGCCTGTTTGCCGACATGACGATGTATCCAGGTGGCGCAGCTCCGATGTATATGGTGACGTGGCCCGACGTGGGAACGCTGAACACGGGGGTGGCACTGACAGACAACGTGCGCATCGCCGGCAACCAGTCACTGCGACTGTCGGCAAAGGTGGCGTGGCAACAGCAGCGTCTGAACAACGAAGAGGGCTATCACGCCTTGCGCGTCTTTTTCCCAGGCATGACGGATGCGTATCACCAAACCACAGGCCGCATTGCAGCTGCCTATCAATGGTCAATGGTCAATGGTCAATGGTCAATCGGCGCCGGCTGGGGCAGTCGCGCTCCTACGGTGACGGAGGCCTACGGCTACTATCTGAACAACACGTTCGACCAGTACGACTACATCGGCAATCCTTCGCTGAAGAACGAGAGCGCGATTGAGGTGAACGCCGCCTATCAATGGTCAATGTTCAATGGTCAATGTTCAATTGGCATCGACGCCAACACTTTCTTCTTTAGCAACTACATCATCGGACAGTTCGAGACGCGTCTGTCGCCGATGACCGTTGGCGCCGAGGGCGTCAAGGTGTATGGCAACATCAGTCACGCCACCATTGCCAACGCTTCGCTGACAGCCGATTGGCAGTTGACGGAACAACTACGCTGGAATGGTAAGGTAAGCTACAGCAGCGGACGCGATGCGGACGGCGATGTGCTGCCCCTTATATCGCCCGTCAGTTGGCAAGCGGAGTTACAATACCATTACAAACGGCTACAGGCGCAAGCCACCGTCAAGGGGAACACCCGCCAAAGCAACTATGGCGAGAAATACGGGGAGACGCCAGCCAGCGAATGGGCTATCGTCAACCTTTCGGCCAATTATCAATTGTCAATTGTCAATTATCAATTGTCAATTAGAGCTGGCGTCGAGAATCTCTTCGACAAGCAATATGCCACATACGCCGACTGGAACCATATTCCTCAGAAAGGACGCAATATTTACATGAATTTGACGTTAGAATTGTAAGATGAAGAAAACGATTATTTGGATAAGTGCCCTTATAGTGGGTGCGATATTGGGAATACTTGGCATCAGTTGGATCAATGCAACAGCTGACTTTGTGGCAACGGTCTACACCCGCCTGTTCCAGCTGCTGGCTGTGCCTACGATTGTGCTGGCCGTCATCACCACGTTTGCCACTTTCGGTTCGAAAGGTTCAGGGCGTATCTTTGGCCATACACTCACCTATACGCTGCTGACCACCTTCACCGCTGCCGCTGTGGGAGCTGTGCTATATGTGTTGGTAGACCCCTCCAACCTCCCCTGTTTAGGGGAGACTGTGAATACCCCCCCTCAACAGGGGGAGCTAGAGGGGGTCTCTTACGTCGACCACCTCCTCAGTATCATCCCCAATAACATCGTCAAGCCATTTCTCGAAGGCAATGTGTTGTCTCTGCTCATGTTGGCCTTTGCCGTTGGCATCGGCCTATCAAAACTGCCTGAAAGCGAGAACAAGGCCGTCGTCGTGAAAGGACTTTCGGGTCTGCAGAATCTGCTCTTCCTGCTCATTCGCGGTCTTATCTGGACGTTGCCCCTCGGCATCGTGGCCTTCTCGGCACAGTTGTCGGCTCAGGTCTCCGCAGGCATTGTGGCCGATTCAATAGGCAAATACGTGCTGGTAGTCTTAGGCGGAAACGTCATTCAGTTCTTCGTCGTCCTGCCGCTGTTCCTGTTGGCACGCGGCTTGAATCCCGTTCATGTGTTAGGACGCATGATGCCTGCCGTGCTGATGGCCCTATTCACCAAGAGCAGTGCCGCCACACTGCCCGTTACCATGGAGTCTGCCGAGAACCGCCTCGGCGTCCGCAAGGACATTGCCCGCTTCGTACTGCCCATCTGCACTACCATCAATATGAACGGTTGCGCTGCTTTCATCCTTGTCACCTCGCTCTTCGTGATGCAGAACGGCGGTACTCCCCTGACGTGGAGCACCATTCTGTTGTGGATACTTATCTCCGTCATCTCAGCCATCGGTAACGCAGGTGTTCCCATGGGCTGCTTCTTCCTGACGCTCTCACTGATGTCGGGCATTGGCGCTCCCATTGCCATTCTGGGCATCATCCTGCCCATCTATACCATCATTGATATGGTGGAAACTGCCGAGAATGTATGGTCAGATTCCTGTGTTTGTGCCATGACAAACCACGATTTAGGCTGATATACCAAACTTATGGTATATAGAATGCCATATCATAGTTATTGTGGTATCCAGAAAATCGCCGTAACTTTGCAGTCGAATTCAAGATGAAGTAATTTTAGTTTATTTATTAATTATAAAAAGGATAAGACTATGACAAAGATTGCAAAGCAGCTGACCGAGCGCGTCGGCAACACCCCAC